>Ga0137422_1000065_pt1 | contig 29570 bp, 29 predicted proteins | sample EasRivERMZT551_2_FD_102330 | JGI IMG/M metagenome (GOLD analysis project Ga0137422, IMG submission 102330) | Soil microbial communities from meander-bound floodplain in the East River, Colorado, USA - East River MetaG ERMZT551_2 | ecosystem: Environmental > Terrestrial > Soil > Floodplain ... | reverse complement strand
TGGAATAACAATGAGCTTGTTCCTGCGATTAAGCGAGCGTTTAAATATTCAGAGAATATTTTGATTGAAGAATATATTACAGGACGCGAGGTAACGTGCGGCGTGCTCTATGAGCAGGGCGAGGCAATTGCCCTGCCGCCTACAGAAATTATTCCAAAATCAGGGTTTTTTGATTACGATGCAAAGTATATTCCAGGAAAAACCGAAGAAATCACTCCTGCGCGATTTCCAAAACGGGTACTTCACGCAATCCAAGAAACTGCACTTAGCGCGCACAACGCATTGCAGTGCGGAGGAATGTCCAGAACAGATATGATTGTTCAAATATTAAATATTAAAAATCAAAAATCAAAAATTAGGAATCCCGCCCGACTTCGCATGTACGACCTGCCCGCAATGACTTCGTCATTGCGAAGTCAGGCGGGAGTCCAGGCAGGCGGGCAAATTCCAAAGATTTACGTATTGGAAATCAATACTATTCCAGGAATGACGAAAACTAGTCTATTGCCTCAAGCCGCAGAAGCTGCGGGCATCAGTTTTTCAAAAATGTTGGATATGATTGTACTCTCTGCGATAAAAACAAAAGTAAACTAAAACGGCCCCCGCAATGAGGGGGGACCGTTTATGATAAAGACTTTATTTAACTTTTTTCTTTGAGCTTGGTTTTTTAACCCGCGTCTTAGCTTTTTTTATGGGCGTTGCTTCAGCTACTTTTTTGCGAGCTCTGAATTTCTCAACTTTTCCTGCAGTGTCAATTAATTTTTCTTTACCGGTATAGAAAGGATGGCAGTTATAGCACAACTCAACGTTAATATGCTCTTTAGTTGAGCCAACCGTAAAGGTATTTCCGCAAACACATTGCACTTGTGCTTTGGGAAAATATTTTGGGTGAGTATCTGTTTTCATAAGTTTGTAGTATAGGTTATATAGCGAGAAAAAGCAATCTTTTCAACGGCTCTGCTAGGGTTAGCCGTTGAAATAGACATTGCAAATAAGCCCCTTGACTCATAGAGTATGGTCTGTATACTGAGAAAAGGATGAAATAAGCACTGTAACAGCTTTCGTGGTTGGAAAATGATGCATCCTATCTCACTTTTGCGGAGCAAAAATTCGCAGACAAAGGAGAGGATGTTTTTTTCTCGCCTATGAAGCTAAACGCCTGAATTCTTGGACATTGAAAAGTGAATAGCAATTATAAGTTAAAAATTTTATAGTTGTCCCAATTTATTTAGAGTATTCGAAAATAATGCGATTGCTTTCTTTGAAAGTATTCGTGGTATTAGTGATTACTCGTATTTTTAAAGATTTGATTTTGTTTATTCCGCCGCATTTTTGCAAAACAAAAATGCGGTTTATAAACTGAGTTGGACTTTAAGAATTTATTTTGAGGATTTGATCCTGGTCCAGGATGAACGCTGGCGGTGTGGATAAGGCATGCAAGTCGAGCGGTCAGATGTCGGACTTCTGATGTCAGATCTCGGATGATATATAATTGAATAATGGATGTAGTTAAATTAAGAATCTATCAAGATGCTTTGGAATTGCTTCCGAGCGTATATAAACTCGCAGAACAACTTCCAAAGAATGAATTCACGTTACGAACTCAATTATGCAATTCTGCAAAAGCAATTTCAGCTCAAATTGCAGAAGGTTTTGCTAAAAAAGATTCACAAGCGGAATTTAAGAGATTTTTATTTATGGCACTTGGTTCATCAGATGAAACAGTTACTCATTTGCGACAAATTCAAATTCTGAAATTTTCGCAGATCGATCTTATTTCATGTGATGTTTTAATAGAAAGATATAAAAGTGAATCAAGGCAGATTAATTCATTAATTCAAAAAATAAAAAAGTCATCTGAAGTCTGATTTCCGAGGTCCGATGTCTGACAGCGGCAAACGAGTTAGTAATACCTTAGTACGTACCCTGAAGACGGGCACAGCTCGCCGAAAGGCGGGGTAATTCCCGATAATCCCCTTTTTCGCTTTTCGTTTCACGAAAAGCTACCAAAGGGCACAGTCGCAAGACTTGCCCGCCGTAGCTCTTATTAGTGGAACTAAGAGCGAAGGAGGGGCAAACGACGCAAGTCGCTTTAGGATCGGCTTAGGTCCTATCAGCTAGTTGGTAGGGTAACGGCCTACCAAGGCTACGACGGGTAGGGGAGGTGAGAGCCTGACCCCCAACGACGAGACTGAGACACGGCTCGTACACCTACGGGTGGCAGCAGTCGAGAATATTCGACAATGGGCGAAAGCCTGATCGAGCGACACCGCGTGCAGGAAGAATGACTTCGGTCTGTAAACTGCTTTTCTACCAGAGAAAGATGCATCTCACTAAGGTGAAATGCTCTTAATGTAAAAATAAAAAATCAAAATGTCCCGCAAAGCGGGATCCGGCGCTGCCGGGAAAAATTTTTGATATTTACATTTTGCATTTTGAGCAATGAACTTTAGTGAGGTGCATTTGACTGTATGGTGGGAATAAGGGGCTGCAAACTTCGTGCCAGCAGCAGCGGTAATACGAAGGCCCCAAGCGTTATCCGGATTTATTGGGCGTAAAGAGCGCGTAGGAGGTCTTATGCGTCTTGTTATAAATCTCTGGGCTCAACCCAGAAACTTGGCGAGATACGATAAGACTAGAGGGTGTGAGAGGTTACTGGAACTCACGGTGTAGGGGTGAAATCCGTTGATATCGTGGGGAACACCAAAGGCGAAGGCAGGTAACTGGCACACTCCTGACTCTCAGTGCGCGAAAGCGTGGGGGGCAAAAAGGATTAGATACGTTACTGTTTTGTAGCAGGCGCAAATTGACGTGTATTTTTCACGGATGTTTGTAAAAGCATGCGAAGCAAAATCCTTGTTCAGTGTATTTATGCTGAACGAATGGTGTCCTTCTTGAAGGTAACTTCAAGATGAGCATCTAGCTATATCGGGGAACTCCGAGACAAATTCGGCCACTACACCGAGTTTCGGACAATCCCGAGGCAACCTTTCGATAGGCTTAGAGTAAACTTTGAGAAATCGAAAGAGAGTCCGTAGAGACTATACGCTAGACATCCCTTGCATAAGGGATGATGAGATAGTCCAATCCTCCAAGTAATTGGAGTTCTAAGATCTATTTCCAAATTTGTTTAAAAATTTGGCATTAGGAATTAGAAATTATAATTTGCCACGCAAATTATTGACCCTTGTAGTCCACGCCCTAAACGATGCAGACTAGGTGTTTCGAGTATCGACCCTCGGAGTGCCGTAGCTAACGCGTTAAGTCTGCCGCCTGGGAAGTACGAGCGCAAGCTTAAAACTCAAAGGAATAGACGGGGACTCGCACAAGCGGTGGAACATGAGGTTTAATTCGACAGTAAACGAGGAACCTTACCAGGGCTTGACATTCAAACGAAATCCCGCAGAAACGTGGGATGTCTCTCAAGGACGTTTGAACAGGTGCTGCATGGTTGTCGTCAGCATGTGCCGTGAGGCGCTCCCTTAAATGGGGTAACATGCGCAACCCCTGTCCGTAGTTGTATGTTTCTACGGAGACTGCCCAGCTCTAAGCGCGTTTACGCGCAATAATTAATTTACAATTCTCAATTTTCATTAAATTTTCAATGATGCATTGTGTCATTGAGTGAAAATTGGAAATTAAAAATTGAAAATTGGCGAAGTGCGTTTTGAGCTGGGAGGAAGGTGGGGACGACGTCAAATCAGCATGGCCCTCTGATGCCCTGGGCTACACTCGTGTTACAATGGCCATTACAACGGGTTGCGAAGCCGTAAGGCGGAGCTAATCCTACAAAAATGGTCTCAGTTCGGATTGAGGGCTGCAATTCGCCCTCATGAAGTTGGAATCGCTAGTAATCGCGGATCAGCCATGCCGCGGTGAATACGTTCTCGAGTCTTGTACTCAAAATTAAATGCGCTTGGCAGTTTATTGTGTCTAGTTGGTTAAAATCCAACTTCTCGATTTGAGGTCGAGAATAGTGAAAGGATAAGTCCCCTGCCGTGAGGCGAGGACTGAAGGATCCGAGTAAGCAAAGAGCAGCCGTATCCAAAAAAAGGCAATACGACTTATACGGTGAGTTATAAGGAAGTATTCAAAGAAAACCTGATACGGATGCAGGGAATAGATCAATAAATGACCCAAGGAGATCTTTTGTGTTAATGGAAACTTATGCACAAAAGAAGTCAGCTGAGTCGTAGTACCATGCGTCAAGTCAAATATGATATACTTGAATCATGGGAAGGACAAAACCGACAGTATCACCAGATTACGTGGTCGGGATCACTGATGGTGAAGGTTGTTTTTATGTGAATATTGGAAAGTCATCCGCTTATCTTTCTGGATGGCGAGTACAATTACATTTTCATCTTAAGCTTCAAGCACGAGATGAAGAATTACTTTGGAAAATACGAAATACGTTTGATTGCGGAAACGTATATTTTCAGCATGAAACAAGAAGTAATCATACACAGTGTTACCGCTATACGGTGGGTGCTTGGCAGGATATAGAAACAAAGATTATCCCGTTTTTCACAGCACACCCGTTGCAGACAGTTTCAAAACGGAAAAGTTTTGAAATTTTTTGTCAGATTGCTCATTTGGTGAAGCAAAAACAGCATCTTTTGCCAAGCGGAATATTAAAAATCCGGTCTCTGAAGGCAGAGATGAATAAGCGAACTGTTGGGCTCGCGTAGTGCGGGAAATCCGCTCGCTACGTGGGGATTCACAATGTTCTAAGAAGTGAAATCCGCCCGTCAAGTCAAGGGAGCTGGGAGTAGGTGAAGGGTCACTTCGGTGGCACTAGCCTAAGCTCGGTGACACGGACTAAGTCGTAACAAGGCACGGGTAGCGGAAGCTGTTCGTGGATCAATTAATTAGATTCGAAATATTTTTTAAATGTTTCAGAATCGGGTGTCGATGCGTTTTTAAAACGAATGGTGTTCATCGAGGAGCCATAAGTCTCGATGATTTGGGATAACTATAAAGCGTTTAACTTAAAAATAAATAAAAATTTAGGTATTTTTTTATTTTGAGTCTATGATAGACTAAGGATTATGGCAGATGAACGGAAACAAAAAATTTTCCTCATTGAAGACGATTTATTTTTGTCGATGCTTTTGAAAACACGTCTTGAAAAAGAAAATTATGAAGTAATTGTTGCGCATTCCGGGGATGAAGCGCTTGAATTGCTTCGTGATCACAAGCCGCGGCTTATTTTATTAGATATTATTCTTCCGGGGAAATCAGGATTTGAGATATTGGAAGAATTGCGTGCTGACCCCCAGTTAAAAGACAAGGTTTCGATTCCGGTGGTGGTGATTTCAAATTTAGGCCAGGAAACTGACATGGAGCGTGCACATTCGCTTGGGGTTATTGATTATTTTGTAAAAGCGAGAATTTCTATTGATGAATTAGTAAAACGCGTGAATGGATATGTGAAAGGGCAATTGGCAATAAGTAACAAGTGACAGGGGACAAGAAGATTATTGAGAAAAAACGAACAAAGAGAGTATAGTTTTTGCATTGTCGCAGGTCGCCTGTTACCTGTTACAAATGTCCTTGTGGATAACTCTTTTCCTATTTTGGGTAAAGATTTATATAATAGAGAAAGCACGTAATATGAGGTATAATTAACAAAATGGTCGAATAATAGATAAAGAAGATAAAAAGGTCAATATTAGAGAATTATTATGGTAACTACACGAAAAGGTTTTACGTTAATCGAGCTTTTGATTGTTATTGGTATTCTCGCGATTTTAGCTACAACCGTGGTGTTGGTATTAAACCCAGCCCAGATTTTAGCTGAATCACGGGATACACAGAGGATGTCTGATTTGGGATCGCTTCAGTCCGCAATCGGTTTAACGTTTGCAACTGCAAGTAATGCAACCGCAGTTTTTGTAAACGATCAACCAAAATGCACATTCGCAAGCGGTGTGCACGGATTTACCTCAACAACTGTTTGTGCTGTATCAGCAAGTTCGCGAGCAGTTGACGGCACGGGTTGGGTTGGATTGAATTTGAGCCTTGCTTCAGGTGGTGCTCCTCTTGGTAATTTGCCGTATGATCCAACAAATAATGCAACGTATTTCTATGCATATATTGGGGATAGCGCAAATAGCTCTTATCTTATTAAGGGACGTTTAGAAAGTTTAAAATTACGCGATAACATGAAGAATGATGGAGGACAAGATAGTGCATGCACCAGTTACACAGGAGTTGATTGTTTCTATGAAGTTGGCACTGATCCAGGACTTAATCTATAAAGCTTTTAACTAAGCTGTAGCTTAAAACGTCCCCTATAAAGCGGGGGACGTTTTTGGTTAAATTCGGAGTTTTAATATTTATTCACGTATTCGCTATGGTATAATTTATAGTATGGATTCAAATCTGCCGTACGAGAAAATCTTTTTTACCATTGTAACGGTTATTCCTATTGCAATAACCATGCTTCAGGTGCAAAGCCGTGATAGTATGTTGCGTATAATTCGGCCCGTTTATTGGGCATCAGCCGCATTCATTTTCTTTTATTTAAGTTTTCTAACGTATTTGCAATATAATGCTTTTCTTGAAGGATTAACTTTGGGCGCGGAGGGTTTGTTTTGGTTTTTAGGATATGTGCGTGTGCATTTTTGGAATCAATACCTTATTTCGTTTATCGTATCACTTCTCATATTTTGGATATCAGCTTATTTCAATAAGCGACGCGGAGAAATCTTTTTTGAAAAAGAAGAGACTTATATTATTGCGCTTGCTGTTTTGCTTGTAGGATATCCTGGATTTTTCTTTTACATACCTTTAGTTCTTTTTGCCTCGATTATTTTATCGCTAATTTTAGTGAAAAAAGGAGAGCGTTTACCTCTTTATTATTTTTGGATGCCGATATGCGTCGCTGTACTTCTTATTGTAAACTTTTGGATTATGCACCAAGCATGGTGGGCAACATTCAGGTTTTAGATAATTTACAATTTGCAATAAATTTTCATTGATATAATTCTCCAATGGAAAATAAATACGATTTAGAGGAGCGAACTGCTAAGTTTGGAGAAGAAGTGATTAATTTTTGTCGAACACTTACGCAAGACACTATTTCAAAACCAATGATTAGCCAACTTATTCGTTCAGCTACAAGTATTGGTGCTAATTATATGGAGGCAAACGGTGCTAGTTCGAAAAATGATTTTAGAAATAAAATCTTTATTTGTAAAAAAGAATCACAAGAGACAAAGCATTGGTTACGCATGCTTTTGAAGTATTATCCTAAGAGGGAAATTGATATACTGAAATTGTGGAAAGAGGCGCAAGAGCTAACCATGATTTTTCAAAAAATCACCTCTTCTTTAAAGAATAAAAATGCAAATTGAATCATTGCAAATTCAATGAAAATTAAAAATTAAAAATTGTAAATTATTATTATATGCTTCAGATTCCAGAACAAAAATTTAAGCAATTGCTTTTAACCGATGGCGTTGTGACAGAAGAGCAATTTACTACGGCCATTCAAGAGGGAAAGCGTATGAATCGAGGTATCGCTTCCATTCTTCTTGAAGAGCATTTGATTACTGAAGAGTATTATCAAAATCTACTTGCAAAGTTTTATGGAATTGAGCGAGCTAATTTTTTCCAGATAACTATAGACGAAGATATACTCCGGCTTCTCCCTGAGGCGACTGCGCGAGAAAAAGGAGCGATTGCATTTCATCGCGAAAAGGACGGTACCATTGATGTTGCTATGCTTGATCCGAGTGACCTTATTATTATTGAGTTTCTTACCACTCGGCTGCATCAAAAAATTCGTCCGTTTCTTGCTTCTCAGAATGATTTAAATCGTGGTTTTGCGGTATATAGTAAGCGAGTAACCGAAGATTTTGAAAAAACTATTAAAGACAATATTGTTGCATCAGACCGAGCAAGGATATTAGAAAAAAACGGAGAAGAAGCCGCGCAAGATATTCCTATTATTGCACTTACGGATAATCTTATGTCTTATGCAATTGTCTCACGTGGTTCTGATATTCATCTTGAAGTATTAGAAAAAGAGGTTTTAGTTCGTTTTCGTGTTGATGGTGTTTTGCGCGAAATTATGCGTCTTGATAAGAGAGTACATGTTGCGTTAGTTGCTCGGTTCAAACTTCTTGCTGGCTTAAAGCTTGATGAACATAATAAAGCTCAGGATGGAAGATTTCGTTATAAAATCGGAGGTGATATTATGGATTTGCGTGTATCGACTATGCCTACTTTTTTTGGCGAAAAAGTAGAAATGCGTCTTTTGTCAGCTGCAGAACGTCCACTCTCTTTTGAAGAGTTAGGTTTTTCTCCTGAGCATATTACGCTTTTGCGGGAGAACATTGCGCGAAGTTATGGCATGATTTTAGTGACTGGTCCTACCGGATCAGGAAAAACAACAACTTTATATTCAGTTTTAAATTCACTTAATAAAGCCGAAGTAAATATTGTTACCGTTGAAGATCCGATTGAATATTACATGCAGTATGTGAATCAAACTCAAGTAAATCCTGAAGCGGGTATCACTTTTGCAAACGGTCTACGAGCAATTTTACGGCAAGATCCGAATATTATCATGGTCGGAGAAATTCGTGATGAAGAAACTGCTGAAATTTCAGTAAATGCGGCTTTAACTGGACATTTAGTGCTTTCAAGTTTGCATACGAACGATACGCCAACCGCAATCCCGCGTTTTATTGATCTTGGTGTTCAGCCATTTTTGGTTTCTGCGGTTTTAAATTTAGTTGTTGCTCAGCGTTTAGTACGGCGCATTTGTTTAGCCTGTATTTTTTCTTATAAATTATTCCCGGATCAAATTGAGGGCATTTCTCGACAATTTCATACGATTAATCCACTGATTCAATTCAACGTTCCTAAAACTATGTTTAAAGGAAAGGGGTGTCCTGTGTGTAATTATACTGGGTTTAAAGGAAGGATAGGAATTTTTGAAATGCTGAATGTGACGGAGGAAATAAGAAATTTTATGGTAGATCCATCGTTTACCTTGGATCGTTTCCGTGAAATTATTCGAAAACAAGGATTTGTATCCATGCTTGAAGATGGTTTAAAAAAAGTTGAACGCGGCATGACAACACTTGAAGAAATCTTAAGAGTCATCAGAGAATAGTAGATTATGCAGGCTGACTTTGAGATGGTATACTTTTAATAAAGTACCTTATTTTTGATTTTTTCCTGCAGAGCCGGATCTGGCTTTGCCTGAGATATTTAATATTTGATTTTTTAACGGTATGCGCTTTCATTACACAGCATTTCAATCTGATAACAAAATAATTGAAGGAAATACCGAAGCACAAAGCCAAGGCGAGGTTTTAAGTTTTTTAGTGAAACAAGGTCTTCGTCCTATTTCAGTAAAATCACTTTCTTTAACTGGAAAAGGAGTCAAATTTAACATTTTTCAGAAAAAGATTACTATTTCGGATAAACTGTTTTTAACAAAATATCTTTCACTTATGCTTCGTGTAGGGACCGATCTTTTTAAAGCGATTGATATTTTAATTAATGATTTTGATAAGCCGTCAGTAAAAAATTTACTCTTTGAAATACGAGGTGCGCTTGAGCGTGGTGAACCTTTTCACTCAACCTTTCTTAAATACCCCAATCTTTTTTCCCCGGTATTTGCAAGCCTTATAAAGGCGGGAGAATCATCAGGAAAATTAGATCAGGTTTTAAGTGACTTAAATCAAGATTTAGAACGGGAAAATGAACTTCGTAACCGTTTGCGCGCGGCTTTGATTTACCCGATTCTTTTATTAGTAATGGCATTTGCGATTTTAACTTTTCTTATTACCTTTGCACTTCCACGCATTGCCGAGGTGTTTAGCGGCGGAGGATTTGAGCCGCCATTTTTTTCAAAAGTTGTTTTTGGAATCGGTCTTTTCTTAGGGAAATATATCTGGATTTTATTAGGAATTGGAATCGTTACGTTTATTGGATTTATTTTCTATTTAAGAACTGTTTCAGGAAAACGTTTTGGCAAGCAGCTACTTACTCGGATTCCCGTTATTAAAAGTGTTATAGAAAAAATCGCCCTTCAACGATTTACGAGTACGTTTGCATCACTTATGAAGTCTGGTTTGCCTATTGTAGAGACCCTTGAAATAACTGCAAATACCGTTGGTAATATTAAAATGCAAGATGCTTTGATGCGTATTTCTCGCTATGGTATTTCAAAAGGGCTTACGTTGGGAGAGGCCTTTAAGCGAGAAACGGCATTTCCTTTAGTTTTAGTAAATCTTATAGCTATTTCAGAAAAAGCAGGACATCTTGATGAGATTTTAAAGACGCTCAGCGATTTCTATGATAAAGAAATAGATATTTCAGTAAAATCTTTAGTTGCTTTAGTTGAACCCGCGCTCCTTTTTGTTATCGGGGGTGTTGTTGCAGTTATCGCGCTTTCTATCATTGTGCCGATTTATCAATTAGTTGGGCAATTTTAATCAAAAACCAAAATATATTTTTTTCTATGATTTTTAAAGGGAAGTTTTTTCGAAAAAAAGGCTTTTCGCTTATAGAGCTTTTGATTAGTGTTTTTGTTGTTGCAATTTTATTTAGTGCGACAACATTGATTTTTTCACGGACAAACGCTAAACGAAATATGCAGTTTGATGCACGAACCATTGAAGCGATTTTTAGAGATGTTCAACAGCGTTCTATTACCCAAGAAGGAGGCGCGATTTGGGGAATTCGTTTTTATAGCAATATGAATTCTTATTATGAACTTTTTAAATCAGATAATCCAATTTCAGGAGCCCTCTATTCAGTTGAAACTGCGCCGCCCGCGGTAACCGTTGTTTCGAAATTTCAGTTAAGAAGTAAGGTTTTTTTTGTTGATCCAGCGCCAGATTATATTAAGGATATAGTTTTTTCAAATATTACTGGAATTCCAACGCCTTTAAGCGTCCCTGGTGTTTTTGAAAATCAAATATTATTAAGTAATACGTATGGTGGGCAAGCAGATGAATTGGTTGCAGTTACTGATAATGGAACGGTTAGAAATTGATATATATGCAAAAAGGCCAATCATTACTCGAAATCATTATCGGAATCGCTGTGGGTTGGTTGCTTATCGCAAGCGCTACAGTCGTACTTACCACAACCCTTCGTACGGGTAAAGATAATGTTTCACTTCAAGCCGCATCTGCACTCGCAAAAGATTTATTAGAAAAAGCAGTGATTTATTCAGAATATAAATGGTATTGTGCGGATACTCCAAATTGTGGGATTTATAATCTATCAAAAGGAGTGAATAATCATTATTATATTACACTTCCGCCTCCGTTTAAAACAGTTTCTGGAAATGAAACGAATATTATGCTCAATAATCAGACTTTTACACGATATTTTTATGTGCTTAATGTATGTCGTGATGCAAGCGGAAATATCGGTTCTACTTTTGCCTATCCGCAAACCTGTCCCGGGGGGCAAATCGAAGATACAAATACGCAAAAAATTGTTTCTGTTGCGTCGTGGGGTATAGGAACTATTTCACTTGAATCAATCGTTACGCGAAAAAAGGATTTCGTGCTTCGCCAGACAGACTGGAGTGGAGGTGGAGCGGGCCAGGGGCCGTTTCCTTCAAATCCAGTATTTTCTATTTTTTTTGAACCGCAATCATTTCATACCTCTGATGAATTCGTTGATTTTACTACCATTGTAGGATCGCTTTTCCCAAACTCTCCGGGCAACGTAGGATCTTTGCTTTCCGTGACATTTGATACGTGCCTTTCAGGAATAAATTGCGGAATTGTACCATATACGATTATGTGGCGCGGAGATGCCGCGGGACTTCCAGGAAATCCAGGAGATTATGTAAAATTTCAGATTGCCACTGAATGTATTAACGCAAATCAAATAGAGCCAAACTGTTCAGGCGGTGAGGGCGATCAGGGTTGGAATTTTATTGGTCCTGGAGGAAATCCTTCAAGTTATTACGAAAACATTTTAGGTCCTGGAGTTCCTATAAAAATTAATACGAGCAATCATTTTAATAATCGGTATCTAAAATATAAGGTTTTTATATATCCTTGTCCTTCGTGTAGTGGTCAATCTGAAGGAGAGGGTGGTGGAGAAGAGGATGGTGGAGGAGGATCTATTGAGGGAGTTCAGGTTGATGATATTATTATTCATTGGAGCCCATGAAGAACATGAAATTTAGAATTTCACGGCAAGGGATCATATCGCTGAGCGTCATTTTATTATTAGGCGCAATTATTATTGAGTTTAGTTTGCTAGGACTTTTTCTCGTGAGAATACTTAATACTACAAATAGCCGTGTGCGTTTTTCAGAACAAGCATTTTTTGCAGCGCGTGCAGGAATTGCGGATGGGGTTTTGCAGGTAATTCAAGGCGTTAGTTCGAGTACTTACACCATTTCCGATGGCGCGATAAAAACAGACGTTGTTATTTGTGCATCTGTTTGCACTGGAGACATCAATCGGCGTTCAATTACATCCACGGGAACCTATCTTACGTTACAGCGGAGACTCGAAGCATATGTAGAAGTAAATCCTATTACCGGGCTTGCAACCATAGAATTCATTCACGAGATATTATTATGAAAAAATATTCTTTTTTTTATTCTTTATACCGAAAATTAAATCCATTGCCTGCGGTGGGAGCTTTAGCAATTGGAAATAACTCGCTTCGCTATGTATTGCTTCGTGGTTCTGGCAAAATGCTTACTGCTTCATTGCGTCTTGTTCCGGGAATTATAGAAGATGGGAAAATTAAAGATGAAGGAAAATTTAGAGCAGCTATAGAAAAACTTCATCATCAACTGTTTCCATCGAAGAGAATCGCACATATCATCCTTTCCCTTTCTCCTGAACTTGTCTACGTGCAGACATTTACGCTTCCGTTTATGCTTGATGCGAATCTTTCTGAGGCGGCAGAATTAAATTTGAATATTATATCCCCCTTTGAACGAGAGCGTATGTATGCATCCTGGCAAAAAACCGCTGAATATAATACAACTGAATCAAATATTGATTTATTAGGAGCTTTTGCTGAAGCGAGCATTGTGGATCAATTTATGAATATTTTAGAAGAAATGCAGTTTACCGTAACTGCAGTTGAATTTCCTGCGCTTGCCTTAACCAGACTTTTTAGTGAAGCTGATCTTGCGGAAAAAGAAAAATCATATTTAGCGGTATATGTATCAGATGATGGCATTGCTCTTATGTTGTTACGGAATCAGAGCCTTCATTTTCATAAATTCCATTCCTGGAAGATGCTTCGGGAAGAAATGGGGCAAGTTCAAATTTCAACCAATGATGTAAAAACATTTCTTACTCGTGAAATCCAGAAAGTTCTTAATTTTCATACCAGTAAGTGGGGCGGAGTTGCTGATGCAATACTTTTGATGAGCGAGGCATCAACTTCTGAATTTAAAGAATTGCTTGAGGTTAAATTTTCTTTACCGGTAAAAATTATGGGACTTCGAGGATTTAAAGATCTTTCGCCCGCATGGTTTCCTGCACTTGGCTCAGCAATTCGAGGTACCATTTCTCGCTCAAAAGATTTTTTTATAAGCCTGAGCAATATTTCGGTTCGGGATAATTATTATCAGGCTCGATTATTAGGATTTATTGGTTTTTGGCGCAAAATGGCACTCACGGTAATTTTGTTCGTCTTTTTATTTTTTGGGAGCATTAATGTTTTTCTTTTTCAAGAAAAGGATCGTCTTAATACTGAAAATTCTCTTTCTGCAAATGCTGAAGAATTAGCCAAGGTACAATTGTTGCAAGATCAAGGAGAGGCTTTTAATAAGCTCTCAGAATTTGTGCGACGCGCAGATGGTATGAGTGTTGATTTTGCACCGGTTCTTAAAAATTTATTCTCTTTACGAGAAGAAAAAATTTCTTTTGATCAAATTGTAATTGAGGGAGTATCTTTATTTATCAAGGCTTCTGCAGAGAAGGAGGCAGATATTCTTGCATTTAAAGATCGCCTATCTGAAGAGACTATCTTTAGTAATATTGATATACCGCTCGTAAACATTAAAACATCTCCTGAGGGGGTTTTGAGCTTTACGTTAACCGCTGACCTCGTTTTTTCTCGTACGAATGAGCCGCAGCAGTAAGTGATTGAATGATAAGTTTGTTTTCTGAGGTTGGAATATTTTTTAAAACGAAATCTTGAGCTTTGATATGGGTATTAGTATTTGTTTGAACGCCAACTCGCAGACGCCAAAATGCCTTTGTGTTTAATCGACTAATAATATCTTGAACTCCATTATGGCCTGCAGCATTTCGGTCAAAGGAGAATTTGTATTCCCCAATTTTTATATCGCTTTCGTCGTGGATAATAAGAATTTCTTCTGGAGAAAGCTTGTTTTTTTTCATGACCTTCAAAACATATCCTCCCGAAACATTCATTGCAGATGCTTCTGATTTAAAAAGTTTAAGATTTTTAAAAAATCCTTTTTCTTCAAAAAAAGAAATCGCAAATAACCCTACGTTATGATAGGTATTTTGATAGCGGTCCCCGGGATTTCCAAGACCAATTGCTATTTTCAATTCTTTCATTTGATAATTCTTCAATCTTTTAGTAAAATATCTCATATTACACATTATTTAATCAAGCGATGAAAAAACTGTTTTTTTCGATTTGGGAGGTAGTCGAAGTCGTGGTTATTGCAGCAATAACCGTTTTTTTAATTCGCTCGTTTCTTATTCAGCCATTTGTGGTGAGCGGTGCAAGCATGGAGCCAAATCTTTCCAACAAAAATTATTTGTTGGTAAATGAACTTGTGCTTCGTTTTCGTGAACCAGAGCGTGGCGAAGTAGTTGTTTTCCGTTTTCCTCTTGATCATACTTCTTTTTTTATTAAACGGGTAATTGGTTTACCGGGTGAGCGTATCATCTCGAATAATGGGAAAATAACTATTGAAACCGTACAGGGCAAAACCATTCCACTTACCGAGTTCTATATTGCTACCAAAAGAGAATCAGGTAGCGATTTTGATATTCTTTTGGGGAGCAATGAATATTTTGTAATGGGTGACAATCGGAATCAGAGTTATGATTCCCGTAATTGGGGAGCAATACAAAAAAATGATATCATTGGCGTTGCGCTATTACGTATTTTCCCATTAGAAAACTTCGGATTTTTTGAGATCCCAACCTATCAATAATTATGACAAAAAAGGAAAAAACTTCTTTACCCATTCAACGGCCAAAAGGAATGCATGATATATTGCCGCAGGCGCAACCGCTGTGGGATAAAGTAAGGAAATCAGCACGAGAGATTGCTGAGTATTACAATTTTGTTCGCATGGAAACACCTATTTTAGAAAAAAAGGAATTATTTTTAGAGACCGTTGGCGAAGTAACTGATATTATTGAAAAACAAATGTTTGTGGTTACCACAAAAAGTAAGGAACAACTCGTACTTCGACCGGAACTTACTGCATCGCTTGCTCGTGCTTATGTTGAAAATGGACTCCAATCTCTTGGTTTTCCTTTTAAAGTATGGAGTGATGGGCCTTTATTTAGGTATGAACGACCGCAAGCAGGTCGATATCGAGAATTCCATCAGATAGATTTTGAAATTATAAGCAATGAACCCGATCCTGTATATGACGCAGAACTGATTTTAGCCGCTGTTCGATTTCTTGAAATTTGTAAGCTCAAAAATATCAAGATTTTTGTAAACAGTATTGGATGTAAAAATTGCCGCCCGCAATATCGGAAACAATTGCAGACTTATTATCGAAGTAAAAAAAGTGAATTGTGCCCTGATTGTTTGCGAAGACTTGAAACAAATCCATTGCGGCTTTTAGATTGCAAAGAAGAAAAGTGTATTTCGTTAAAAGCGCGAGCACCAATAATTCTTGATTATCTTTGTAAGCCTTGTAAGGATCATTTTAAAAATGTTTTGGAATATCTTGAAGAACTTAAATTGCCCTATGAACTTGATAATTATCTTGTGCGAGGCCTAGATTATTATGCAAAAACCGTTTTTGAAATTACGGTAGAGGGTGGTACCGGAGCGATTATTGGGGGAGGCAGATATGATTATTTAATTGAGTTAATTGGTGGCAAAAATTTACCTGCAGTTGGATGGGCAGGAGGAATGGAACGGATAATTGAAGCAATGAATGCGCAGGGAGTTCAATTGGGAAACAACAAAAAACCAAAAATCTTTTTCATTTATATTGGTGCTCTTGCGAAAAAGAGAAGTCTCGTTATCATTGAAGATTTACGCAAAAATAATATTCCTATTATTGAATCTCTTGGTAAAGAATCATTAAAAGGGCAGTTAAGAACTGCAGATAAGCTTGGATCTCCATTCGCACTTATTTTTGGCCAAAAAGAAGCTTTTGAAGAATCTATTATTGTTCGGGATTTGGATTCCGGTGTTCAGGAAACAGTGCCGCTTGCAAAACTTGCTGATACCTTGAAAAAGAAGTTAAAAAATCAGTAAGTATTATGCCATGTCTTTTTTGCTCCTTTGCTAGAGAAACAGGAGTTGCACTTACCGTATATGCTGATAAAGAAACAATAGCATTTCTTGATATTCATCCCCGCTCACCAGGGCATACCATGGTAATTCCTCGGAAACATCGAGAAAATATTCTTGAATTATCAGATATTGAGATTGCAGCAGTTTTTCGAACCGTTCGTTTAGTAACTGATATTTTGAGGCGCGCATTAAACCCACAGGGTTTTACAATTGGGATTAACCATGGTACGATAAGCGGCCAGGTGATAGAGCATTTGCATGTGCATATCATCCCGAGGTTTTCGGGTGATCAGGGCACATCGCTGCATTCGGTCGTACATAATCCTCCTCAAGAATCAGTTGAGGAAATTCATAAAAGAATTATCAATATATAACAGAATATATATGGAAATAAAAAAACGAGAAGGAGAATCGCCTAATTCATTAATTTTCCGATTCACCAAAAAAACTCAACAAAGTGGTGTTTTAAAAGAGGCGCGTAAACGGAGGTTTTATACACGTGAACTAAGCCGCACAAAACGGCGAGCTTCAGCGCTTCATCGAAATGAAAAAAAGAAAGAATTTGAACGCGCAAAGAAATTAGGAATTCGATAAGTATTCATTTCATGGGATTACTTGCCACGATAAATAATGATTTAAAAACCGCGCTTAAGGCAAAGGATCAATTTACGGTTGGGGTTTTGCGTTTGATTCAAGCTGGGCTTCAGAATAAAGAAATTGAAGAACGCGCAAAGTATAAAGAATTCGTCATCACTGATGAAATAGTAGAACTCGTACTTCGTCAGGAGGCGAAGAAAAGAAAAGACGCAATTGATGTTTTTAGGGATGGGGGAAGAGAGGATTTGGCAAAAAAAGAAGAACAGGAATTGGATATTATTAAAAAGTATTTGCCTAAGGAGCTGGATAAACAAACCGTAGAAGTACTTGTTTCAAAAATTGTCTCCGGAGAAGATTTTAAAGATTTTGGTTCAGCAATGAAAGCAGTTTTAAAAGAACTTAAAGGAAAAGCTGATCCTCGTTTTTTAGCGGAATGCGTAAAGTCGGCGTTCGAAAAACAGCAATGAAATATCAGGCATTGGTTATTGTGCTTGATCGACGCCTTAATACAAAAAAAGCTTCTCTTCAGAGAAAAGCAAATTTTCTTTTAGAAAAACTTCATCTTGCCGGGAGTTCTTTTGAAATTTATTTAGTAAATAATCGTTTTATGCGAAAAAACGTTCTTGCTTTTCCGCATCCTCGCAGTTTTCCTAAACCAGATATACAAGGACATTTTTTGGGAGAAGTCTATTTAAATCCTTATTATATTAAGGATTTCCATGAAGATTTTGAAGAAATGCTTATTCACGGTTTATTGCATCTTGTGGGCTATGACCATATGAAAAGAAATGATAGAATACGTATGGAGCAGAAAGAAAAGTTTTTGAAAAAAGAGCTCCTCGAACAATCCCTATAAAAGGATTGCTGGATTTTTTTGATTAAAAAAGAACCCATGAATAATTTTATTGTTGGCCTTGATATTGGATCACGTCATATAAAAGCAATTGTCGGAGAAGCAAAGCGAGGAGGAGGGTTATCGATTGTTCGAGTTTTAAAAACCCCCACTCTCGGCATTCGAAAGGGTGTAGTTGATGAAATTAGTGAGGTTACTCAATCTTTGTCTCCGGTGGTTAGCGATATCAAGCGTATTTCAAAAAATGCCGCGAGTAATATTTTTTTAGGAGTTGGGTCAAGCGATATTAAAGTACAATCTTCGATCGGAGTTGTTGCGGTTTCACGAGCTGACTACGAGATTTTTGAAGATGATATTAATCGCGCGGTTCAAAGCGCGCAAGCAGTGCATATTGCCCCGAATCGGATGGTACTTCATTCTATTATTCGGGAATATATTGTTGATGGTGTGCGTGATATTCAGGATCCACTTGAAATGGTTGGGAATCGGCTTGAAGTGAATAGTTTAATTATTGATGCATTTGCACCCTCGATAAAAAATTTGAGCAAATGTGTCGAAGTTTTAGGCGGGGAGTTGGGTGGGCTTATTTTAAGCCCGCTTGCTTCAGCACGTGCAGTGCTTACAAAAAATCAGCGTGAACTCGGCGTTGTTCTTATTGATATTGGATTTGGAAGAACAAGTATTGCGGTCTATGAAGAAGGAAAACTTTTGCACACCGCGGTTTTTCCCATAGGATCTGGAAATATTACCAATGATCTTGCAATTGGGCTTAAAGTCGCCGTTCCTTTGGCAGAGCGAATTAAGCTTTCTTTTGGATCAGCAGTTGCCCGAGATACGCTTCGACGTGACAGTATTGATCTTTCAAAAATTGATGCTAGTGTAAAAACCGTTATCACAAAAAAGTTTGTTTCTGAAATTATTGAAGTTAGACTTGCTGAAATTTTTGAACTTATTAATAATGAGTTGAAATATATTGGGAAGGCAGGTAAGCTTCCTGCAGGCGCGGTGCTCGTTGGCGGTGGTGTAAAAGTTCCAGGAATTGTTGAATTAGCAAAACATGAGCTTAAACTTCCTGCTCAAATTGGGAATCCTGACCTTACGCAATTCGAGGTAAAGGATGCGGAAACAGCACAGCAGTTAGAAGATCCGGAAAACATATGCGCTCTTGGATTGTTATTATGGGGGTATGACGAGCGAGCTCGGTCAAAACCTTCAGTTTCGGGGAAAAGTATAGGATTTTTAAAAAAGATGTTTCGTTATTTTGTTCCATAAACACATGAAAAAAAAGGACTCAAAACGAGCGAATAAAGACTCAAATAACGCCAAGGTAAACTATTCCGCACGAATAAAAATCGTTGGTGTTGGAGGAGCGGGCGGAAATATAGTTTCTCGGATGGCCTCTGATATTCCTATTCGTGGTTTAGAGTTTATTGCTATTAATACAGACGCACAGGCGCTTGATTATTGCGCGGTTCGCAAGAAAATTTATATCGGAAAAAATTTAACGCGCGGATTAGGTTCGGGAATGAATCCAGATATTGGCCGGCAAGCAGCTGAAGAAAATAAGTCTGATATTGCTGAGGCAGTTACTGGCGCAGATATTGTTTTTATCACCAGCGGATTAGGAGGTGGTACGGGCTCAGGGGCAGTTTCTTTAGTTGCGGAAACAGCACGAGAATCCGGCGCACTTACGATTGCAGTGGTTACTAAACCATTTGCTTTTGAAGGCACACAGCGTGGCAATATAGCTGAAGAGGCGCTTTCAAAATTGCGTGAAAAGGTAGATACCTTAATCGTAGTTCCCAATGACCGAATTTTTGGCATTATTCGTAAAGATACGCCTCTTTTAAAGGCATTTGAGCATATTGATGATGTTTTACGCCAAGCCGTGCAGGGAATTGCAGAATTGATTTCAATGCCCGGAATCGTGAATGTTGATTTTGCTGATGTTCGGGCTATTATGCATGGCGCAGGACAGGCTTTGATTGGTATTGGTAAAGCAACGGGACAGGATCGTGCGGTTGCTGCCGTAAATCAAGCCGTGAATTCTCCTCTTTTAGAGATTGCACTTGATGGTGCAAAAGGCGTGCTTTTTGGTGTTGCTGGTAGTCGTGATCTAAAAATGAATGAGATCAATGAGGTCGCAAAAGTAATCGCTGCTTCAGTTGATCCGGGTGCAAAAATAATTTTTGGTGCATATCATGACCGAAAATTACGCCAAGGAATGCTTAAAGTTACTTTAGTTGCAACTGGATTTAATGGGCAGTTTATGCGCACGCGAGAAACATCTTATCCTACATCTTTATTTACTCCCGAAGAAGGAGAATATGAAAAAAGAGAACTCCCTATAGGAGAAGATATATCTGATAAAAAAAATGGAAAAGTATCAAATGAGGAAAAAGATTCGCGCGAAGAAGTTTGGGAAATTCCTACATTTTTACGGAAAAAGAAGTAAGCATTGGAGTTTCTAATTACTGATTACTAGTTACTGTTTACCAGTTACTTTCTATTGGTTATTCGTTATGTGTTATCAGTCGTTAGTCACGAGCTATGAGCTAATGGCGTTTTTATATACCACCATTTTATGCTTTCAATAAGCATAGTTCTAAATATGAGATACCCTAAGGGTATAAGTAAGAGATTGAAAGTGAGTGGTGTGGTTCCCAAAAAAGAGTTAAAGGTTGGCATGTAAACCGCCATAATCTGGAGTATTAATCCAAGGGATGTTGCGAATAAAAGATATTTATTGTTGAAAAAATTCGTTTTATAGAGCGGTTTTTCAAGAGATTTTAGCGCAAATACGTTTACGAGCGCATCAGTGCCGATGGCAAAAAAGAAAATGGTTTGCAATTGGATAAGGGTTACGTGTGCGTTTGAGTGAAGGTAGAAAAAGAGTCCCAAAAGGACAACATCTGCAATAATGCCGGCAATAAATATAATACCAATAGCGGTTTTGTTTAAAATTCGCTCTTCTTTTGCAAGCGGCGGTTGGTCCATAATACCCTTATCTCCTGGTTCAAACGCAAGTGCAAAATTAGGAAATCCATCTTCTACGAGATTAATCCAGAGAATTTGAACTGCAGTTAAGGGAAGGGGAATATTTGCAAAAACTGCTCCAGCAATAATTAATATTTCAGTAAAGCTTCCGTTTAAAAGAAAAATCACTACCTTTCTAATATTGGCAAATGCTATTCTGCCTTCTTGAATTGCGGTTGTAATGGTGGGAAAACCATCGTCTAAGAGCACAAGTTCGCTTGCGTCTTTTGCAACCTCGGTTCCGCCGCCTAGGGCGAGCCCAATATCAGCAGCTTTGAGCGAGGGCGCGTCATTCACTCCGTCTCCGGTCATAGCAACGGATTCTCCACGTTTTTGCCACGCAGATATAATACGGAGTTTGTGCGCGGGAGTGACTCGTGCATAAATATCAATCTTGTGAATTCGTGCTTCGAGTTCTGTGTCGGTAAGTGCATCAAGGCCATTCCCATCCATAGTTGCTTCAGGACTACTTAAAAATTCAAGTTCTTTACCAATAGCTCGTGCAGTTAAAAGATTGTCTCCGGTAATTAATACCACGCGAATGCCTGCCTTTCGGGTTGTACGTAAGGTTTCAAGTACATTGCTTCTAATCGGATCTCGTATTGCTGCAAGGCCTAGAAAGGTGAGATCGGTTATAAATTTCTGTAGGGTTTCAGTAGATTCTTTACCCGAAATTTCATGCGCTTCAATATCACGGTAGCTAACGGCAATTACGCGATATCCAGTTTCAGCTAATTCATCATTTTTACGCATGAATTCTTCGCGGTTCAACGAGACATGAGCTTTTTGAAGTAGGGTTTCTGGCGCGCCTGAGACAAAGATCCTTATTTTCCCTTCATAGGGGTGAAATGATGCAATATACAGGCGATTTGCATCAAATGGCATGATTGCAATGCGTGGATGTTCCTCAATAAAATGCTCTAAGTCTTTTTCTTGTTCTTGCGTATAGCGCATTTTTGCTTGATCAGTAGTGTCGCCTTTTATGCGCTTGCCCTCTGGCGTAGTTTCAATAATGGCTTCATTCGCAAGTGCTAGTGCAAGATTTCCTATGCGGATAATTTCAGGAGTATTTTCCATGGGGAAAAATTTTTCAAGCTTCATTTTCCCTTCAGTTAAGGTGCCGGTTTTGTCTGTACAAATTACCGAAGTGGATCCTAGGGTTTCTGCGGCTATGAGTTTGCGAATCAATCCCTTTTTTTTAAAAATTCTTTGCGCGCTTACGGCCAAAACTACCGTGATTGCTGCAGGAAGTCCTTCAGGAATTGCGGCAACAGCGATCGCGACTGAAGTAGTTAGCATTTCGGTTAGGGGTTTTCCTTCAAACACGCCGCGCATGAAAATGAGCATTATTGCGATCGTAGAGATAAGAACAAGAATTTTTCCAAGCTTTGCAATGCGTTTCTGAAGGGGTGTTTGGTCTTCTTTTACTTCTTTTGTAAGCTTAGTTATCTTTCCGATTTCTGTACTTGCTCCTGTACTTACCACAACTGCTTTTCCATCGCCGTGTTCAATAACCGTGCCCATGTGCGCCATATTTTTTCGATCTGCAAGATCTTTGTTCGGGGGAAGTTGATCTCTTGATTTAGAAACGGGTTTTGATTCTCCGGTTAAGAGCGCTTCGTTTATTTCTAATTCTCGTGCTTCAAAAATACGTGCGTCAGCAGGAACTTTTTCGCCCGCACGAAGCATAATGACATCACCGGGAACAAGTGCCTTTGCATCAATTTCTTTTACGCTCCCGTTACGCAAAACAAAGCCAGTGCTTTGCACGGTTTTTTTGAGCGACGCAAAAATATTTCCTGAATGAAATTCTTGATAAAAACCGATTCCGGTATTTACAAGAATTGAAAGCCCAATGACCGTAGTATCTGTCCATTCTTTGAGCCAGATGGTGATTCCAGCAGCAACTAAGAGTAGATAAATAAGCGGGCTTTTAAATTGGTTTAAAAGCACTTTTATGGAACTTGATACTCCGGCTTCAGGAAGAGCATTTACCCCGAATTTTTGTATTCGATTTTTTGCCTCTATTTCTTCCAGCCCACGTTCATTGGTGTCCAATGCCTGAAGTATGTCAGCTATTTTTTGAGTATAAAATTGATTGCTTGGCATGGCTAATGATGTGCAAATCTCGCACATAAGGTGCGAGATTTAAAATATTTTTTATGCATTCTTAGCAGAAACGACAGACATTTGATTCATCCGTATGAATCTTTCCTTTTTTTTCTTTATAGTCTTCACAGCAGGTTTCGCAGCAGAAGTTTTTACCACCATCAGTTATGCAATTTTCACAATCTTTTTTGCTGCAATTTTCACAATTTTTTTTCATTTCCTCAGTCTTCATATAGTTATAAGTACTTATGCAATAGATACGACCTTTCGATATCATGCAATCCATGTTTTTTCAATAAATCATGTACAGTTTTCCGTATTAATTCCACCGGAATTATGGTTTCATTGGTTTTATTTTCAAGCATTTTTATGGTTTCTTTGGTAAGTTCTTCAGCAAACTTTACATTTTCTTTTCCATTGTCTGAAAATGACTTTTTAATCGATTTAAATAATTTTATTGGTTCAAATGTTTCCTGGGTGCCATTGCGTTTTAATACCTGTATAATGCGGGTTTTTTCAAGATGGAGGGTAGAAAGTTCGTACGAAGAAACGAGTTTTTTAGGCTCGTCTTGATCCATAATATGCTTAACAGCAGCTCGTATTTCTTTTGATGAAATTTGTTTTTTTCCTTGAGTATCAAGATATTGCCTTACTTCTTTTGCAATACGTAAAACCCTGTCCTCATCATAGATATCCGTGTGTTTTAGAGCCCGCCGGATAGAATTTTTGAGCTTTGCGAGACTGAATTTTTGAATATAACCGCTGTTTTTTTGAACGCGTGCTACTGCCATAACGATGAATTTTTTATTTTGGCCAGTTTTGACCTAAGTGTAACAGATATTTTGCGAATGCCATACATAAAGTTACCCCAATACTAAAGACAATAAGCGGCCAGAGAAGATATTCAAGAACTGCGGTGATGATCCAAATTCCTACTGCAAGAAGCGCAATTCCGATGCCGAAACGCATCGCGCCGCGATGATCTTGTTTCCATGCTTCAAGTCTTTTGATTGCATACCCGGAATAGACCAGATAAATAATAACTAAAAGCGGGATTACAAAAACCAGATTATAAAGCAAAAGAAGCGGGAAACTTTTTATAAACGCAAATCCTCCTTGTGACATAAGCGTGAGAATTGCAAGATAGGGCGCTCCTGTACAGGGGAGTTCAACTAAGGTGATAAGTCCGCCGAATACAAAGGCCGCATAGAGCGATGAATGGGTTGTCTGTATGCGCTCTTCAACAAAGGCAACAAACCGTTTGGGGATAGCAAGTGAAAACCATCGTCCATACCAGAAAAAATCTTTTATCTCAAGGAGACCCGCGATAATCACAAACGCGCCGATCACAATATATAACAACTGACTTATTATCGCGATTTCCCGAACCTGATTAAACAACGTAAGCAGAGTAAGTCCGCCAATAAGATAAATGAGATACACGCCTGCAACATAGGAGATTCCATTCAAAAGAATCTTCTTTTTATCCCCAGTTTTCATAAGCACGGTAAGCATGACAAGAAGAACGCCAATAACACACGGGTTTATAGAATCTAAAAGCCCCATGCCCACAATAAGGGGCAAGGAAAGTTCTTTTGCTTGAATTGCTACATTTACTACTTCATTCATAAAATATGTTCTTTAGTATACCAGAATTCTAGTCCATGAAACATATCTTTATTCACTCGTAGGAGCCTCATCCCGCTTTGCGGGATTCCGAGAGCTGCCGTACGAAATACAGATTTTCTTAAATTTAAACGGCTAAGCCCCCGCTTTGCGGGGGCCGTTGAATCCATAAATCAAAAACACGAATCTTTTATGAACACGTATGTCGAAGCATAGCTGAAACGCTGCGAGCGAGTAGGAATAATTCCGTTATACGAGCGAGCTCTAGCGTTTTCCTATGCGGAGACGCTTACGAGTGAAGAAAAGATTTGGGTTAAAAAAACGCAAACTTACTTAAATTTAAAAAACATGGTATTGTTTAAATATAAAGTATTATTAATTAAAGTTATAGACTGGGATGCCGATAAAAGAATCCAAACATTTTCTTGTTGCTTTAGTTTTCATCTTTCTTATTTTATTTGTCCTTTTGTTATTAGGATTTCTCGCGCCTTTGGTTTTGGGACTTTTGCTTGCCGGAGGAAGCTATGGAATTTATAACGCATTTTTACACGCAGTGAAAATCAAAAGTATTGCGGCATTGATCGCGGTTTTTATTGTTTCTCTTTTAATTATTTTGCCGGCGCTTGGCGTATTAACCCTTATTGCTAAAGAAGCATTTACTCTTTTTAATGCGCGTGAGGAAATATTATTCAATGAAGATTTTGTACAGACTCTGAATAATTATTTTGTTCCTTTTAATATCAATTTTCAGGATTTTTTTGCAAAACATATTATTCCCATAGTTCAGAATTTAGGAACGATTATTACCGAGGAAATCGGTGGACTTTTCTCAAACGCAGTTTCTCTTGCCATTAATTTCTTTATCATGCTTATTACCTTGTTTTATCTTTTGCGCGATGGGAAAACATTTGGCCGTTTTCTCATTAATTTAAGCCCGCTTAAAGAGCGTGATGAGCTTTTACTCTATCAAACGTTTCGAGAAACTGGCCAAGCTATTTTTTATAGCAGTATTGTTGCTGCTTTGGTTCAAGGATTTCTCGCGGGTATTGCATTTTTCTTTGCGGGACTCTCTGCTCCTATTCTCTGGGGCACGATTATGGCGTTTTTAGCGTTTATTCCGTTATTTGGTCCTTATATTGTGTTTATTCCAGCAGGTATCTATTTACTTGCTATAGATAAACCAACAGTTGCCCTAATTTTCCTTGCCTATAACATTCTTATTGTTTCTACAGTGGATAATATAATTAAACCAAAATTAATTAGCGGTCGCGTGCAACTGCATCCGTTTTTTGTTTTCCTTACTATTTTAGGCGGACTCAAAGTTTTCGGGCTCATGGGAATCATTTATGGTCCGCTTATTTATGCAATTTTTATTGCCTTGCTCAAGGTATATCGTGAAATGAGTGATCCAGAACGAAATCCAGCATTATGAAAGAAACTCTTAAAAAAATATTTGTGATTGTTATTGCAATTATTGTTATTCTTACGTTTGCGCTTCCGGTATTTCTCTAAATAGTTTCTATGACTTCACGGACAAAAAAGAAATTTTTAATAGTTATCTGGATCGTTATTTTTTTTGCGGTTATCGGACTTGGGTATTCGCTCTATATTACGCTTAGTTCGGATGCAACTAGCACGGGCGTTATTGCTTGTCCTGAGGGCACAGGAGAGTGTTTTTGGGTAACGCATACTCATGCGTATATCCCGATTTATGCGTGCGGTGAAGAAGTGCGTCTCCCTTTTGAAAAAGGGCCGCTTACTGGGCCGCATACGCATGAAGAAAGGAATATTATCCATTGGCACGACCGATTGCCGTATGATCTATCTACAAAAACCATTACGGTAACTGAACCACTCACCTTAGGCGCATTTTTTGATGCACTAGAAATTCCGTTTGGTACTGATCGAATTCAAAACTTCGTAAACGGTGATCTTTGTCCGAATGGAGAACCCGGACAAATCACGATGTTTGTGAACAATGCAACAAGCACGGAATTTAGAAGTCACATCTGGAAAGATCAAGAAGTAATAGTTATTTATTTTGATTCACGGAGCGAAGCAGAACTTTTAGAAGAATTGAAAATCCTGGACTTAGAGTTTCCGAAATTGGGGAGAGGATAGATATCAATTTTAAAGTATAAATTTTAATTTTAGGAAGTTCCGCTAAGCGGAACCACAATCATTTAAACTTTTAACTTGAAACTTTAAACTTCTTGTTTATATTTTTTTTCGTATCTCTGCCAATTCCTTTTCAAGGAACGTGATATTGTGGATCGTGAGTAGTTTGCCTAAGAGCATTTCTTTGCCGCGTGCAAAAAAATGTAACTCTGCGAGTGTGTATTTTGTGCACGTAATGCAATTACAGGTTTTTTCAAGTGAGGAAAAACGTTTTCTAAATTGTGTTTGGCGTATATGAACCACGCCGTTTTTAGTGAATGCTGAGCCATGGCGCGCAATGCGCGTAGGAAGCGCACAATCAAATAAATCTATGCCTCGTTTTATCATCTCTGGAATTGATGCAATATCTCCCACGCCTAACATATGGTGCGGCCTCTTTGGATCAGTAATTTTCTGAATCCATGAGAGTATTTTAAATAAGTCTTTTTTAATAAATGCGCCACCAATAGCAGTTCCAAAAACCGGGAGATCATTGACTGCGTGTGTTGATACTTCGCGCAGATCTTTATGCAATCCGCCTTGGATGATTCCAAATATTGCTTGATCAGATGTTTGCCTCGTTTTTTGAGTAAAGCGGATAAAACGGTCATACCAGCGCATGGTTCTTAAAAAATCGTTTTTTGTTTGCACTTTTGAATCAACAATGCTTCCACAAATATCTAATAAATACATAAAATCCGCACCCAAATCTATTTGCGTTTGCGCGGATAACTCCGGAGTTAGGAGAATCTTTCTGCCATCACGCGGCGAGAAAAACGTTGCACCCTCTTCGGTAATTTTTACGAGTCCCTCTTTGCGTTTGGTTATTTTTTCATGAGGGAGCGGGGAGAGTGAATGGATTTTTCCAAGTCCGTATTCAGTTCCTTTTCCTAAGCTAAACACTTGGAATCCTCCAGAATCAGTAAAAATTGGTTTTTGAAAATGAAAAAATGAATGTAACCCACCCGCTTTTTTTACGAGCGCTGTTTGGTCTAAATCTAAAAAGTGGAAGGTATTTGTGATTTCGCACTGTATTGGAAGCTTTGCGGTTTCTTCAAAATCTAAGCCGCCTTTAATAATGCCAAGAGTGGCAACTGGAATAAACGCAGGGGTTTGTATAATCCCATGTGGGGTTTTGAGTTCTCCAAGTCGCGCACCGCTCTTTTTGGATGTTTTAATAACACTGAATTTGAATTGGTGCATATGGGGTAGATTGTAGCAGTGATATAAGGGAGGTGCCAAATAATAAGTGATAGGTGACAAGAGAGTATAGTAAAGTTAGATAATTTTTAAAAAACTGCATTCTTATTGGCACCGGCGGTTCTTTAACTCCAGCGGTTAAAGCCCGCCTGCGCTCTCGGCAAAGTGATCCCCCGCGCTGCGGGGGAGCCAAGCTCACTTTACCTCCGAGGGCTGCCATACAGAATGCAGTTTTTCAACGGCTCATCCTAGCGTAGCCGTTAATATTAATTATTGTTTACCAATTAACTAATCACTAATTAACTAATTCACCTTATTTCATGGGCATTTTTTCGACCCATTGACACAGCCTTATTTTAGGTGTATAATGTATATACGAACCTTGAAAATCGTTATATAGGTATAGACGTTGGTCATAGCCACAAGAGCCAAAAACCTGACTTTTCTGGCTATGACCACAACGGTTTAGTTCCTCCTCGGATTAGAGGGAAGCCTTTTTTGCCCAAGCAAGGGCAAGGAGAATCACATGTCTTCTGAATTCGCCTCCGCTCGCTACACGATTGGCGGTGGCTCGTCGAGGTCGAGTAACGTTCTTCACTTGGGACATTGGTTTCTCGGTATTCCCGATACCCTCTGTCTCTTGGATTTTTTGGCTCCGGTTTGCGTAAGCGAACCGGAGCCTCTTATTTTTTATGCTATAATTTTTTAAGAGAGTAGATTAATAGAAGCTCGTCGCTACGGCCGCGGGCGATCGAAATTCAAGTTATGCTGTTTGCAGAATTGCGTGCGGTACGCCAAACGCAAGCGTCAGCAGTATGCTTTTAATAAAAATGAACGTTACTTGGTATTCGGTTCTCGTGAATACGGCAACAGCAGTTGCTAAGATTCCAAATCAGATACAGCTCTAAGAATATTCGAGGAGCAGTGGTAGAGAAGGAACTGAATACATTTCCTCTTGGGTGAACCCGAACGGCAACGTCAACTTCCCGTATGTCAACGACAACGGTGATGAGAACTTCAACTGGACTGACAATGACTTCAACGACAATTGGCAGTGGCTCGTCGAGGTGCAACTAATGTTCATGCCCCGTTCCATTTTTATGGAGTGGGGTTTGCCTTTATTAATTTAGCGGCCGCATCTTTTCTCCATCCGCCGAGCATGCGGCCGATTTGGGCAAGCTGTTCTGAAAATAGAGCATACTTTTTATTATCCATTGCTTTACTTTCCCAGGCAATCTGCATGAAAAACTTTAAGAGATCCAATTTCATGCTCGCAGTTTGTAGTATGGGAAGTTTTTGTGCACCTGATGTGATGCTTGCTAGGAAAATCATCTCGAGTACTTCAAGATAGCTTGTAGTTATTTTTGCCTCAAGAGTATAGCGTAAATCTTTTTTAAAACGACTAACAATTTCTTGCCAGACCTTGTACGAATTCACCAAATGCTCCAAAATACTCAATCTTCCGATGGGGGGGGGTCTTCCTAAAGGAATCTCCATAAAACGG
>Ga0137422_1000063_pt1 | contig 29675 bp, 61 predicted proteins | sample EasRivERMZT551_2_FD_102330 | JGI IMG/M metagenome (GOLD analysis project Ga0137422, IMG submission 102330) | Soil microbial communities from meander-bound floodplain in the East River, Colorado, USA - East River MetaG ERMZT551_2 | ecosystem: Environmental > Terrestrial > Soil > Floodplain ... | reverse complement strand
CGCGGCTTGGGTTGTCAATGCCTCTGAAACCCATACCACTACCGCAAAGGGTAGTTATATGGACTTCCAGACTACGGCCACCGGAACAACCGCACGCACTACTCGCATGAGAATACAGAACGACGGCGCTGTTTGTGTCGGGAATACTACCTGCACCGGGGTGGGGAGTATCACCGCCACCCAATACAAAGAAACTGTCTACACGACCTCACCGGCTACCTGCTCCACATCGGCCACGCTCGACCCTGCCAACGGCGGGATGCAGATCATGACCTTATCAGGTGCTTGCACTATCAGCCTGGCAACACCCGTTGCAGGGGCATCCTTTACGGCAAAACTGATAACCGGCACAACCCTACCGACATGGGGTGGCAGCAACATCAAATGGCCTGCTGCAACTGCTCCGACTTTGACGGTATCCAAAGATAACGTGCTGGTCTGCGGGGCCTTCGCTACAGACTACTGGCACTGTAACGTCATGGCGGGGATGTGATTATGCGGATACGACTTCTGACAATCCTGTTGCTGATCGCCACCAACTGCCATGCGGGACCAGCGGCAAAGCGGTTTTTGCTGGTGGGGAATGTCGTCAAGTACGAGGCCGCCGCCTTTGAAGGGGCGACAATATCACCTTGGGCCTCGGCGACCTTCGGCATAGCCACCGACCAGTTTCACGCGGGCAGCAAATCAGCCAAGGTTACCGCCCCCAGTGGCGCTGCTGTCACCATGACTAGGACAATGGACACCGCAGGCGGCACCTTTGGCATGTGGATCAGGTACTACTACGGCGCAAATCACACCGTGCTGGTCACCGTAGGCGCAACCACAGTGATAAACCAGGTCTTGAGCGGTGCAGGCAGCACTTGGTACTACGTGTCCGGTCCCTGCCCGGCAGGCGCCGGACAGCTGGTGACCATTTCGGTCACCCCGTTCGGCGCCGGCGAGACAATGTGGATTGACGACATAGCTATTCCGATACCGTAGCTGTACTATTCGCTGTAATGGCCTTCGGGCGTACTTCAATCACTGGGAGAGAAGACCATGAATAACCACACCGTAGCAGACTGTCCACAAGACCCCAAGATCAACCGCCTAGAGGCCGTGCTTGACCGTGTGGTCACCGCCCTTGAGACCATAGCAGAACAGGGTGCCATCGTCTCGGGCCATGAGAAGAGGCTGGACAAACACGACAAAGACCTTTCCGAGGTCTTCAGCCGAATAAGGAAAGTTGAGCTCGTCCATGCCCATGACGCAGGTGTAGAGGAGGTCACCTCCACTGAAAAAAAGTTCTGGGAGAGTGTCAAGATTCAACTGGCCGACAAACTCCTGCTGCTTGGAATCTTTGTGGTTCTGATTGCTGACAAGTTCAATATTGGTATGTGGGCGGCGAAACTCTGGAAGGAGATATTCGGATGAAACTCGGCACACTGAAAGATAGGAGATAAACATGCCAACATTCGGTAAACAATCCGCAGAACGACTGACCACCTGTCACCCCGACTTGCAGCGGCTGATGAACGAGGCCATCAAGCACGTTGACTTCTCCATCACCTGCGGGCATCGCGGGCAGGCCGAACAGGACAAGGCATTTGCCGATGGCAACAGCAAGTTGAAATGGCCGCACGGAGAGCATAACAAGCTCCCCAGCCGTGCCGTGGACGTAGCCCCTTATCCGCTGAACTGGAACGATGCCGAAGCCTTCACACTGCTATCTGGTGTCATCCTGGGAGTGGCCCGAATGATGGGCATCAAAATCAGGTTGGGCGCTGATTGGGACGGCGATTTTAATATGCTAGAGCACTCATTCAAAGACCGACCGCATATTGAACTCGCATGACTCCCCTCTGCGGGGTAATAAATGGAACGCCTGAGAACGCTCATAGACATGCAGAACAAAATCTTCTGGCAGACCGGGGCCACGGTTGACCTCGAAACACTTCAGATATTAAGGGAGTCGTTATGGCCCACAAGGACTGTTGGAAATATGGCTACGTTGATATCGACTTTGATGAATGTATGACATGCGGTCAGTGTATCGAGTCCAAGAAGTGATCCCAGACTGTTACCTCAAATGTGCCGGCCCACTGTGTAAGACCTGCCGATGCAGGAAGTTCTGTGATTTTGCGAAGGAGAATGTATGAGAGAACCGATCAGACCGATAGATACGCGACCTTTCGCCCCGGAATCATACTGGCTGGCATCTCGGGAAGTACGCGACCAAGTTACAAACGGTTGCGGCCCTAAAGGATGGAAGGTTGACCTTGTACCAGACACGATATGGGGATTGTCAATCAAGGAAGAGTGCCAGATACATGATTGGGAATATGCCGTGGCGCCACCTACTATTGAAGCCAAAGACTCGGCAGACAGGACGTTTCTAAACAACATACTTCGCAAGGTTGAATATGTCGGAGGATGGTTGAAATGGCTGAGACGCCGCAGGGCTGTCACTTACTATGAAACCGTGCATCTTTTCGGAGGCCCTGCTTTTTGGACAGGCAAAAACAACTTAAAGGAGAACGTATGAACACGCTTATCGAGAGAATGAAGGAACCTAGCACCTGGCGCGGCCTTATCGCAATATTGACCGCCTGTGGCGTTGTGTTGACACCGGAGCAGACAGAAGCCATAGTCGCGGGAGGCTTGGCCGTCATGGGCTTGATAGGCGTGTTCACGCCCGACAAAAAGCCATGAGGTACATACTCCTTACATTACTGCTCACCCTTAGCGGTTGCGCCTACAACGAAACAACCATTTACGCAACGGATAGCTATGTCAGATGCTATTCAACCACGGAGAAGCCGGTTAGCGTTGAAGGGCTGAACGGCAACACTGTGCCTGTATCAGCATTACCTTGAGTCTCACCCATGAGACACAAATCGGTTTGAATATCATATTTAACCTAAAATGATACTCAAAGCTAGAAAGGAGAACCCCATGCCAGGAAAAAAGAATTGCGGCGGAGCCGGGATATGCTGGAGAACCTTGAGGTCTACCGGGCGGCACTGGAGCGGTGCAACTCGACCGTTGAGCAGAACAACGAGGTCAATAAGTAATGTGTTGTCTATGTGAATGGGATTACGATCCTGACGACCTGTGGTGGTTCTGCCCCTATGAGGGCCATGCCTGAGAAACGAACCCCTTGATTGATTTCGAGGGGTTTTTTTGTGCCCATAAAATAATTTGAAAATAATTGCTTGACATACGGAACGCTTCGCAGTAGAGTTGAATCATCAGGAAGAACGAAACGAGGAGGGACACCATGGCAAGCGTAATCAACAGGGAGAAGGCAGTGGAGATTATCAACGGTACTGATGGGGGGTTTTTCACTGTTCACTTCGTGAAGCTCGATGGTTCGATTCGCAAGCTGACCGGGCGCAAGGGCGTCAAGAAGGGCGTCAAGGGCAACCCCAGCACGGTGGCCAGGAAAGATACACCGTTCGTGACCGTGTTCGACATCGTCAAGCATGAGTTCCGGGTCCTCAACCTCGCCACTCTGATCGACATCAAGACCCGCGGTGAGGTTTATCTGGTCAAAGATTATCGCCCTAAATGTAAACTGGCAGACGACCCTGGTTTCGCAATCGACATGGCCGAGTACAGAATGGCCGAAAGGTAGGATGGCCATGAAACCACGATCAATAGAATTCGAGTTGAGCAACGACTTCCTGGCATTCGATGTGACCTACAACGCAGATGGCGAAGCAGTCCTGCCGGAGGACTTCGTTGAGAAGGTCAAGGCCCATGCCCTGCAGTTCGTTATCCCAAAGTGGATCAAAGAGATTGAGAGTCAGAAGTCTGATCTGGAGTTTGATGGCGTGGTCGACCGTTGGATTCGTGAGGACGAGAAGGCGGCTGACGAGTTCGTGGCCGGGGAGCGGTTCGATAATATTCAGTTCAATAAGGAGGCGTGGTGATGGCTATCACAACATGGGCAACTCCACAATCGTTTTTCGACATGCTGAATTCAGAGTTTAATTTCACTCTGGACGTGGCGGCACTCCCCGGTACCGCGAAATGTTCCAAGTTTTTCACGCCGGAAATTAACGGACTTATACAGGATTGGACGGGAGAAACCTTCTTTATGAATCCGCCCTATGGTCGAGGTCAGGACGTTTATTCGTGGGTAAAGAAGGCGCACGACACGGCATTGGCTGGCGGTACCGGAGTTTGCTTGCTTCCGGTTTCAGGTGATACAAAGTGGTTTCATGACTTCTGCATGAAGGCCAGTGAGATCCGGTTTGTGAAAGATCGACTATGGTTCACTCTGGATGGTCAGGCCGCTAGAGCGAACCATGCCTCAATGGTGGTGGTTTTTCGTCCGGTACCGGGTGGGCCGCCGAAATTATCGACGGTGCCAAATTGCCGTCATTCTGCAAGATGAGAGGGAAAACAAATGATGCGATATCTATCTTACTTCCTGTGGTGGTTGCTGGGCAGACCGAGTCACTTTTGAGAAGGAGCAAATTGTGAATCAACGAATAACCGATTTATACGGCAACGACGATGTAGAGGCGATGTATCAGGCCGCGCTTGCTGTTCCCTTGACAGATAAAATTGAAATGGCGCTGTTGACTATACGCACTTATGAAAAGATGGCTCTTGAGCGCGATTCTGGCGGTTTCTATGAGTGCTTTTCTGGTGGGAAAGATAGTATCGTTATGGACAAACTCTTTCAAATGTCAGGAGTCAAGTTTACCCGCAACTATAACAACGTCACCATCGACCCGCCTGAACTTGTCCAGTTTATCAAGCGTGAATACCCTGGCACCACTTGGCACCATCCTATGCAGGGGTCACTCCCGATGTATATGGCACACAAGTCCTGCGGCCCCCCGACACGCCTTGCTAGATGGTGCTGTGAAATCTACAAGGAACAAGGGGGACGTGGGTTATTCAAGGCTATTGGTGTCAGGGCCGAAGAGTCAGCCAGGCGCAAGGGCATGTGGCAAACAGTGACACTTCACAAAAGCGACCTCTCCCCGATCCTCTCCCCGATCCTCTACTGGACCGAGGCTGACGTGTGGCGATTCATCCGAGACAACAACATGCCGTACTGTTCACTCTACGATGAAGGATTTAAACGCCTTGGTTGTGTCGGGTGTCCAATGGGGGGGGCCAAGGGGCAGGCAAGAGACTTTGCAAGGTGGCCGAAATATGAGGCACTTTGGAAGCGGGGTTTTGATGCCTACTGGAACAAATATAAAGGGACTCCCACGAAAAAAGGGGAAGACCGTTGGATTGAGAAATTCCCGACACAAGAGGACTTCTGGAACTGGTGGGTAAGTGGCAAGGCATACGAAGGCGACGAAGCAGACTGTCAACTATTTCTCTGGTAGGAGGGCATCATGTTCAAGGGGAGTAAATATCAAGAAGGTCTTTCAACTGTCGAGATCGCCAAACTGATCCGGGCAGACATCAAGCAGTGCTTTGCCGATGGAGTTCTGCCGGCCGGTTTGAAGGTTAGCATTCGCAGTGAGAAGTTCTCGGCAGGTTCAGCGATTGATGCTACCATCGTGGTGCCTCCAGGTGGGGATAAGGTCATCGCCACCTTCCCGGCTGCCGCCGCTGGCAGGTATACTCCTGTTGCCCAGAAATGGCTGGACACCATCAAGGCCACGATCCTCGCTTACAACTGCGACAACTTCGGCCACCCCACCGACGTCAACCAGACCAACTTTTACATCAGCATCAAAATCGTCCACGATGCACAGGAGGTATCACCATGAAAGAATCAGAACTCAGGGCACTGGCAACGTGTTCGGTATGCGGAAAGAAAATCGGGTCCTGTGGACTGCCGATGTTCTGGAAGGTCACCATTGAGCGGTTTGGTCTGGACGCAGGGGCTATCCAGAGACAGCAGGGACTGGGCATGATGATCGGCGGACAACTGGCGGCCGTGATGGGGCAGAACGAAGACCTTGCAACACCTCTGATGGACCCTATAGCCGCCTCAGTCTGCGAACTTTGCGCAGTGAAACCTATGGTGCTGGCTGCAGTCGCCGAAAGGAACGCACCATGACCAACTGCCCTCATTGTGGAGAACCCATAAATGCCGCATCCCTTCTCGGCAAGCAGAAGAAGACCATGACCGAGGCCGCGAAGTTGCAGAGGAAGAACGCGGCGATATCGAGCTGGGAGAAGCGCAGAAAAAAGAAAACAGAGAATTAACATTAGTGAAAGAAAGTTGTTGACAGCCTGTTTAACAGTTGTTATTGTGGGTCATCAAATAAACGGAGGTGGCAACTTGATACTCACACGGTTAAAAGAGGCAATGGTCGGCAGGGTTCCCGAGGAATTGGCCAAGAAGTCAAAGGGCGATTTCAGCAACATGACGGTACGGAGAGCTTTGGCAGGAGAGAACATCGACGATCTGAAAGCCAAGGCGATTGCAAGGATGTTGAAGGTCAAACTGGACGACTTGAAATGAACCGGAGGTGCAGCATGGGAATTCATCATCGACAGCAGGTTCCACCGATCCACTGGGCGAGAGCAGTCGGGACCATCATCGTAGTCTCAGTTCTTGTGGTCTGTTGCCACATGGCAGGCAAAGACGACATGGAGACCCAGAAGGTGATCATGTCCGAGCAGGAGAAGGAGCAGGTATTCAAGGCGACAAAGAAACAGCAGGATCGGGACGACCGCGCTGCCCTTCATTTTTATAACAAGTGGGCGAGAGGAGAGAAGTGATGGAAATCATCGACAACAGGGGGAGCAAATGATCGAGCTTATCACCGAGCATCCAGCGTTAATCATCCTTGTGTTCATGGCCGGTTGCGCCTCTGGGGTGCTGGTAATGTGTCTGTGCGCTATGTCAGGCAGGGGGAGCATGTGCGAGGACTGCGACTACGCGGTCAAGTTTGAAGAGTACAAAGAGAGGGTAGGGAAGGGACATGACTGAACTCTACCTTATCGGCGGATTGTTCCTAGTCTTGGGTGCGGCAATCCTGCTGATTGAGAAGTACGTCATGCCGCCCGACATTACCTGCCATTGCGACCACAGCAACCAGGGGCGCGAGTGCAAAGACTGTAAGGCAAAATAAATAAACTGGAGGGTTTATGAACAAGGAAATAGAAATCGCAAAGCAAATCCCTGCGTCAACAAATGTCACTCCCATGGCACTCATCGAGAGAGCATTGCAGACAGATGCCAGCATCGAGAAAATGGAGCAACTCTTCAACCTGCAACTGAGGTGGGAGGAGAATGAAGCGCGGAAAGCGTACCACCAAGCGGTCGCTGATTTCAAGGCTGAGAGCATCGTCATACTCAAGGACAAGAAAGTCGGGTATGAAAACAAGGACGGGTCGTTTACCGGCTACAAGCACGCGACTCTCGGCAACATCATCCTCTCAATCATCCCCGTCATGTCGAAATACGGTCTCTCCCATTCTTGGGATGTCTCGCAGGAAACCGAGATCACCGTTACGTGCCACTTAACTCACAGTATGGGGCATTCAACCCATGTCACAATGACGGCCGGCAAGGACGACAGTGGCAAGAAAAACCTCATCCAGCAGGTAGCATCAACCGTTACTTACTTGGAGCGATACACCTTGTTAGCCATTACCGGCATGGCCGCACAGGACCAGGACGACGATGGTAAGGCCGCCAGCAAAAAAGAAGAGGTTGAAACGATCACAGAAACTCAAGCCAACGACATCCTGGCACTAATTGCCGAGGTCAAGGCGGATGTCGCCAAGTTCTGCGTATATTATCATATCAATGCTGTGACCGAACTCCCCGCCACAAAATACAATCAGGCTGTCAAGGGCCTGGAATCGAAACGGGGGGCATAATGGACGAGATCATTCAAGGAACGGACGAGTGGAGACAACTTCGCTGCGGTTTGATAACCGGTTCAAGGATCTCCGACGTCATGCAGGAGAAGAAAGGCGTCGGCTATGCGAATTACCTTGCTCAACTCTGCTGTGAACGTCTCACAAACTGTGTTGTCGAGTCCTCTTTCAAGAACGGTTACATGGACCGGGGCAACGAGGACGAGCCGGCAGCCAGGGACTGTTACTCTTTCATCACTGGCAACGATGTTGAACAGGTCGCCTTTATCAAGCATCCGACAATCGAGTGCTTTGGGGTTTCGCCGGACGGTCTGGTCGGGACTGACGGCATGGTGGAAATCAAGCGCAAGATTCCGGCAATCCATATCGACTACATTTTCAAGAACCGAATCCCTCCTGAGTACGTCAAACAAATGACGGCCGAACTTGCCTGTTCCGGTAGACAGTGGAATGAGTTTGTTTCCTACTGTCCGGAATTGCCTGAGAACATGCAGCTATTCATCTGCCGGATGGAACGCAACGAGGCTGACATCAAGGCGATGGAGTCGGCGGTCCTGGCTTTCAATCAGTCAGTCGAGGATATGATCGATTCGCTCAAGAAACTCCGGCCATGAAACACAAGATCGTCGCATCCACTTCAGAACTCAAAAAACGAGCGGTAGCTATTATTGAATCTTTGCCGCTTGACCCAGTCCATGAGGTAATTATCAGGGAACACAAGAAAGACCGTTCGTTGGATCAAAATGCTCTTTACTGGCAATGGCTGACGATCATAGGAGGAGAACTAGGGGAGTCGAAAGAAACAGCCCATGAACGGTATAAGGATATTTATCTAGTCCATATCTATGAACGGGATGATCCCGATTACGCAGAGATGATACAATCACTACGTGAAGTGTGGAAACATGGGATGAAAGACCAAGCCATCGATCTCAGAAAAAAAATAGTAGCTTTGACTTCCACCACGACAGCAAACGTCAAACAGATGAGCGAATATATGACTGAAATAGAAAGAAGTGCGGCAGATCTAGGAATCAGATTGCCTCACCCGGAGGATTAAATGAGAACAAGACATTTCAAACTTGATGCTGCTCTGGCAGTAGCGGCGATATAGGAGGGACTGTGCATGCACCTGATAACTTGCCGAGATTGCAAGACTGAATTTTCGTCCAAATCCGGACTTTCAAAACTCTGCCAGGCTTGCAAGGTGAGGATACGCAGAGAATACCAGAACGGTTATGCCAAGACGCGAAGAGTCAGACGAGCGAAGAAATACGTTGCCCCTGTCCAGAAAGTAATCATCACTGAGGCAGAGCAACATGCAATCAACAAGCGAGTCGATGACCTCGGAGTTTCAGTGGACACTGGGAGGAGTCTCTTGGGGACTCCTGAGTTTGAAGAAGTTGCACGGCAGTATTGCCGAAGGTAGGGTGTCAGTGATCACCGAGATAAAACCCTACGAGAAGACAGAGACCTTCACCATTGAAAAGCGGGTTGTTCGCCGGGCGCACTACGGGATGATCTACCTCACAATGCCACCCGACACGGTCAACCGGAAGTTTCGGATAACCGTTGAAGAGATCGAAGAATGAGATTATAGTGCGTACAAAAACACCTCTCCCGTGTGCGGATAAAGGATGAAAATGGACGCTTCAAAGATCAGGGCATTCAGGAAAGAACTGGGTTATTCCATGGGGGATTTCGCCCTGTGCGTGGGAGTCCCGAAGTCCACCTATCAGAGGTATGAGGATGGGACGGCCCAGGTTCCGCCGGCAGTGGTCAGGGCCGCCTTAGAACTCCAGCAGGTAGACCGTGAATTCTTCAGCACTATGGGGGACAGGATCAAGGCGAACCTGCCCCATGGTATCTGTCCGAATGAGGCACGGCCATGAAAACTTTAGCACAACGATTTTGGGAAAAGGTTGTAAAAACTGATTTTTGTTGGGTATGGGCCGCCAGACTAGACCCCCAAGGATATGGCAGGTTCAGGGTGCTGGACAAAATGCAAAAGGCTTCACGAGTGGCGTGGGAACTGACGCACGGTTCTATACCTAAAGGCGAGGGGGCACACGGGATTTGCGTTTGTCATAAATGTGATAACCCGAAATGCGTCAATCCCGACCATTTATTCTTGGGTACTCACAAAGAAAATATGGAGGACTGTAAATCAAAAGGAAGGTACAAAAACACCCCACAGATAGGCATGTCGGCTAAAAATGCAAAACTCACAGATTTGCAGGTGTATGAGATAAGGCTGTTGGCGGGGACTATGCGGCAGATAGACATAGCTAAAAGATACAACATTAACCAACCGACAGTAAGCAGAATTATACTCAGGCAATCTTGGAGGCATTTATCCGAATGACAGAGCAGGAATACGAAGATTTGTTGCAGCACCGGAGGGAAGGCAAAAAGGTGTCCGCCCCTTTCATCGGAATGCCGCCCAACATCAAGCAGGGAGGCTTCATCGAGGACGACGCGGCAAGGTCCATACCTATACCGCAGGACAAACCCGTTCGGCCTTCAAAGAGGTGGAAACTGAAGATGGCATGTCCGAGAGAAGATGATGAACAGGCGGCACTTGCAAAGTACCTTCATCTGCTGGCGAAAAAGTACGGGTTTAAGTGGGCACATCCGCCCAATGGTGGTGACAGGGATGTGCGGGTTGCCGCCCGGCTGAAATCCCACGGCGTCTCCAAGGGTCTGCCAGACATTCTCATTTTTGGATCTCCGCCGAACCATCCCCATGCACCAGGTTGCGCTCTGGAATTGAAGCGCAGGTCGGGGGGAGTAGTCTCGACTGAGCAGCAGGAATGGCTGGACTATCTGGAAGGGATGGGATGGTGCGTGACAGTGGCCTGCGGCTGGGAGGATGCGAAGAAATATCTCGATAAAATCGGATGGGCCCACTGAAAGGACTGTCATGGGACAAGCAAGCAGAAGGGGAACCTTTGAACAGCGTAAATCTCTTGCCATTCAACGAGAGCAGGAAAGGCTAGAGGCAATCGAGTCGACCCGGCGCATCCGGTATCAACAGGAATGTGCGGCTTACGACACTATGGTCTGGTGGCAGATAGATATAACCGAACAGCGACACGAGCGAATTGTACGCAAAAGAACACAGAGTCAGATGATGATGGCTCAACTTTTCGGCATGGCTTACGGTGCTGGGTGGGGTGGTATAGGTGGTATCCGAGGGTATTAATTTAGTCGGAAGGACTGTCATGGAGAAACGAATTCAACTTGTAGAAGATCACGCTGCCGATATGCTGGCAACCCTGGTGCTGCCGAAGAACTCTGGCAAGGGAACGTGGCGAGACTGCGATCCTCATTATCTACTGGAGAGGTTGAAAGAGGAAGTGGAAGAACTCTCTGGCGCTTTATGGGGATATCTCCATCAGGGAGAGTCAGCAGATCGGGTGGTCTCAGAGGCATCGGACGTATCAAATTTCGCGGCCATGATAGCCGATGTCTGTCGGAATCGAAAAGTTTAGCCATGGTGATATTTCTCTTGCGTTACCGGATGAGTTCAGATATTAATTGCTCATAACAATCAAATAACAAACGCATCATGCAGGATGTGTTTACCCCAAAGGTGACGGAGTGTAAACTCCTCAACCCCAGAAGGCCCCGCGAGTGCTGCATCACTCAGAGGGCCTTCGCCTTTTTTCAGAGTGCAAGTGATAGTGTTATGGTTTGTCGGGAGGTGTTGTGAGTAAATCCAAAAATTTCTTCTATCGCATCAATCCTAATGAGGTCCTGGGCGAGGTCATATTCGTCGAAAATAAAGAGAAGTGGTTCCTTCAGTTTTTCAATGATCTCCGAAAAGATGATCCCGAGACCGCAGTGACTGACATGGCTAAAGGAATAATCTTAGAGGCCCATGGATTCAGGGAAAAGAGATCGAAAGCAGGGAAGGCAAGTGCTGAACAAAGGGCCATCAAAGAGCAACAAGAGGCAACATATGTTGAACATATGTTAGAAGATGTTGAACACGAGATCAACACAACCCAACCAGTAGCAATAGCAGTAGCAGTAACAGAAGCAATACCAAAGAAAGAATCAAAACCAAAACCGGTCGCGGTGCTCCCCGAGTGGTTGCCTCTTGATGCTTGGCAGGGGTATGTTGAGATGAGGGTAAAGATCAGAAAGCCGATGACTCCGTACGCATCAGAATTAAGAATCAAGGATCTGGATAAACTGAAGGCCGAGGGTCACGACCCTGCTGGTGTGCTGAACCAGAGTACGGCAAACTCATGGACCGACCTGTACCCGATAAAGGAGAATGGAAATGACCGACCAAGAACTGCAGGAAGCACAGGCCAGACTGGAAGAAAAACGGGACTTGTTGAAGCAAACGGGGTTGGAACCGATTTCCTCTCCTGATTTCGATATGCAGCCTGGCGGGGTGTGTCCAGACTGTGGTGGTCAGATGACCAAAGTTCCTGTGATGGGGGATCATATCGAGTTTTGTAGTGGTTGCAGGGAAGAGGCTGATAGGAAATCAGATGAGATTAAAAAAAAGCAGGAGGATGTGAAGAGATCGCGCAGGATAAGTGAAAATCTGCAACAGTGCAGCATCGGACAGAGGTTTATGGGCATGTCGTTCGATGACTACAAACCATCCAATCCAAAGGCTGCATCGGTTCTGAAAGAGTGCCGGGAATATGTTGAAGGTTTCGGGGATAGGTCAGGATCAAACATCCTGATGATCGGCGCCCCTGGCACTGGCAAGAATATGCTGGCGGCCATCATCGGCCAAGAGATCATCAAGCGGGACTTCTACTTTCTTCACACCACGGCCATGAAACTGGTACGCAAGATCAAAGACTCTTGGCGCAACAAGGAAGAGAGTGAGCAGTCGATAATCGATTCCTTCGTGTCTCCGTCCCTGCTGGCAATCGACGAAGTGGGAGTCCAGTTCGGCACACCTACAGAGCAACTCTACCTGACCGAGGTGATCAATGAGCGGTACGAGAAACGCCGGCCGACGATCCTGATCAGCAACCTGAAGTTGTCTCAGATCACGGAAATAATGGGGGAGAGGGTGATCGACAGGTTTTATGATGACGGCAGCAAATTTCTGGTGTTCGACTGGGACAGTTACAGAAGGCGGCCGAAGACCGAGGGGGTGGCGGCATGAGCAGAGAACGTCACAAGATGATGGCCGGCAAACTTTATGAACTGATGGCGCAGGGACACATCGAGGGGGAGTTTAACGAGTCCTTTATTGAATCGGTCCATCTCAGGATACTCGCGGGTATGCCTTTGACCGAGAAGCAGGGCACTAAGCTGGAAGAACTTTTCGAGAGGTATTGAGATGGAACCAGAAATCACCAAAGAACAATATCTGGAGTGCGTGGCCCTGAGTAAGCAGTACGCCCCGGTCGTCCTGCCGGTCCAGTGGAAACGTGTCTATCCCGCAGACCCTGTTTACGCGGATCAGTACCATTACGAAAGTATCAATGGCCTGCGTGTCATCTTCACGGCAGACAACCTCGAGGGTGATGGGAAAACCTGGCTGCACGTCAGTCTCTCCCGCAAATCGAGAATCCCCACCTACGAAGATATGTGCGAGGTGAAGGACGTTTTCGTCGGCCGCGACCGGCAGGCCCTACAGATATTTGTGCCGGCATCAAAGCACATCAACATTCATAAATATTGCCTCCATTTATGGTGCTGTATTGAAGGTGACAACCTCCCTGATTTTGGACGTTACGGAACTATTTAAAAGCACTGGAGTGTTTCTGTATGTCAAAATTCCAAAGAATTGAATATTGGCAGAACCGGTACCAGGAACAAAAAACTGACAAAGAAAACAATAAGCCGGTTGACCCTATAACAGGGCTTACTGCTATTGATCTTGCTTACTTGGCCGGCTTAATTGACGGTGAAGGATGCTTGGGCATAGGCAAGAGTGTTAGAGGGATACATATTCCAACCATCCAAATCATTATGTGCGACAAAGAAATAATAGAATGGCTCTGTAATGTTTTTGGCACTGCGCTCAAAACAAGAATTGAAAAACCACCGCACAGAGCACAGTACCATTGGCGAATCCAAGGACATAGAGCCGTAAATCTAGCTTGTTTACTTTTGCCATTTTTGAGAGTGAAGGCGAAACAAGCAGAGGTTTTTGTCTCTTTTGGGAAAACCTATAGCGATGATGGGTGGGAAAAGGTTTTGAGTGAAGATATTAAATTAAAAAGGGATTCCATGTGTGATGAAATCCGGATTCTAAACAAAAGAGGATGTTGACTGGTGAGATCCCGGCGCCACCACAACACCAGTGGTATCAGACAGATCGCCCGGGGAAGATGTGCCGACCAGGTAGAGCAAATCGCAAAGAGAATGGGGGTGGTATTCGTGGCAACAAATTTCAAAGTCAAGCCGTACCGGGATAAGAGATATCTTGAATGGATCCGGTCTCAACCTTGCGCTGGGTGTGGGTGGCCTGCTCACCTTGGGAACATAGATGCCCACCATGTAGAGACAGGCGGGACATCAACGAAGTGTGGGGATGATATTACTGTGCCTTTGTGCAACGCGAACGCAAGGGGCTGCCACCCGAAAGCAGATAAGACACCTGACTCAGTTAAAAAGTACCTGCCGCTTGCGAAAAGCTATTTTGCTCGTTACAGAACTGGCGTATCGGCCTAGTCGCGGCATAGGAGAGGAAATGATGCAAATTGTGGATTTATTTGGCAATGACGATACTGAGGCCATGTATCAGCAAGCCCTTGCTGTCCCTCTGGCAGAGAAGATCGAGATTGCCCTGCTGACGATCCGCAGTTACGAGGCTATGGCGCTGAAACTGTCACCGGATGGCTATTATGTCTGTTTCTCAGGCGGCAAGGATTCAATCGTCATGGCGAAGCTGTTTGAAATGGCGGGAGTAAAGTACCGGCTCTTTTACAACAACGTGACTATTGACCCGCCGGAGCTTGTCCAGTTTATCAAACGAGAATACCCACAAGCAAAGTGGAATCACCCCATGCAGGGCAATCTCCCAATGCACATGAAGTTTAAAAGCAACGGCCCCCCCACAAGGTTATCACGGTGGTGTTGCGAAGTTTACAAAGAGCAAGGCGGCACTGGATACTTGAAATCAACCGGAGTAAGGGCGGCAGAGTCGCCACGTCGAAAAGGTATGTGGAAAATAATCAACAACAACAACGGCGGCATGATTTTATGTCCAATAATCTACTGGACGGATGCGGATGTATGGCAGTTTATTCGAGAAAACAACATGCCATACTGTTCCCTATATGATGAAGGTTTTAAACGTCTCGGCTGTGTAGGCTGTCCAATGGGCGGCAAAAATCGTTTATTAGAGTTTAAACGCTGGCCCAAGTATGAAGCAATGTGGAAACGAGGCTTTCAGGTCTATTGGGACACATGGAAAGGCGTACCGCGCCGAGATGGCGGCCCACGCTGGATTGAGAGAATGAACAGCGTTGAGGAACTTTGGGATTGGTGGCTACAGACAGAAAACGTCAACGACACAGATAACGCAGATTGCCAGATGTTTCTTTGGTAGTCGCGGCATAGGGGAGGAAATGACACAATTAAATAATTATAATAATTTTCATCTTGACTTACATAAGCGCTTACGATATAGTGGTTACAGGCTGGAAATTAAACAGGGGGTAATGATATGAAAACTCTTCCTAAGAAATATTCAAAAATGATCGCCAGTATTGAAAAAGAGCAAGACGGATATTTCATAAATACGCAGTCAGGGTATTCAATACCTGAGAACGGGACACACACCTATTCTGTTGACACATGGGCGGACGTGAAAGACGCACTATGGTTGATTAAACCCTGTGAGTGCCAACAATGCCAAGCCGAGAAAGAGGCCCCGCAAGCATGGGGTGTTTATTCAGATACGGTCTACGTTGGTGATGTAGCAACGGTTAAGAGGTAAAATATGAACTGCCCCCACTGCCAACAACTCATACCAGATAACCTCATAGCAAAGCACCTCGCCTCTAAGGGGGGCAAGAAGTCAAAGCGCACTCTGACACCAGAAGCTCAAGCTAAGATGCAAGCGGGCCGCAAGAAGGTTAGTCCACAACCCTGATGGAGAAAGGAGATGAGGATGAAAACGTCGATAGCGTTAAAAAAAGCCAGGATATTGCAAGATAAAATTGATGCATTATTGCAAGAGCATAACAAAAAGTTGCGGGAAATATTAGATGATGAATCAGCTCATTTCTGCGACCAGCCAGGGGACGGATGGTGTATAGCTTATCGTGGTGGTAACGACAACGCTGCGGTGCATTTTCTCGTCATTGATTCTATAATGGAAATGACAGGGAAGGAGTTGCTTGAAGCGATAGATAAAGCTGGTATATGAGTCAGTCGAGATAACGAATAAGGAGGCGATATGAAACGCAAATGCTGTGACACAGAAATAGGCCCACACAGAATAGCATCGGCTGACGAATTAGAAACACTGAAACAAGCTGTCAGAGAATATCTTGAGCGTCCCTCGTGCGATGGTAAACAGCCCGAAAGAACCCAAATGAGAATGAAACTTGCGGTACTTTCCGTTTAGCCCTCCTGAGTGGGGAGAAAGGAGACAGGGATGAGTCAACCTATAACTAGACCGAAAACAGCTTTGAAATGCCCCTTTTGTGGTACACGTCCGACAATGGAGCCGTGGCATGGAGGAGGCCCGAATAAACATCTGATAGGCTGTGTCAGTGTACGCTGTGAAGTTTCACCAACAGTCACAGGGGAATCACCAGAAGAGGCAATTAAACACTGGAATCGGCGAAAGGGGTAGTTTAGCGGCCACGGCCAAGGGGAGAGTGGAGAATGACTTTTGAGGAATTCTGGAAAAAAGAAACAGATAGAGAACCTGACTTTACCCAAGATAGAGATTTTGATGCAAGGGTTTGTTGGCAAGCTGGTTACGCCGCTGGCAAAGAAAGGGCGGCGGAGATAGCAGAAACAAAAGGAATGAATCAAGATTGTCTCGGCGAACCTATCGGATGGTATGTGCACCGCGTAGGCATGGCTGAGGATATTGCCGAGGCAATCAGGAGGGACAATGGAAAGTATATTTTGTAAAGGGCAAAACTGCCCAATAAAAAAGAACTGTGTTAAATATCGGAGTTATTCTCGGCTGCCTATGAACACGTTTCACTGGTATGGCATTGCTCCCGGTAGATGTGAGTCTTTTGAGGCAATCAGGGGGAGGGACGGAGAATGAGCGATACGATATGCAAAGAATGTGGTAATGATATTTCTATTGTAAGCCATAAATCACATTGTAGTGACTATGCAGACCCGAAAGTTGAGCAGCATATTGAAAGCATGTATGAGCGCGTGTTGCGGGGGAAAGATACTGAAATCAAGCGCCTCACCGAAGAGGTAGAACGGTTGAAAGGATTGGTAAGCGACAAAAACATATTAATTAAAAACATGGAGTCAGTAATCGTACCTTTTGAAATTGTCTCGGAAGATTCAGCAATTAAATATAATCAAAAATTAACTTGTATGGAGTTTCTACAAAAGGTCTTTGATGATGGGAAATTCGCTGCTGGATTAGAACTACAGACAGAGGTGGAACACTTGAAAGAAGAAAATCGAGTTCTGCGCCTGATGGGAATTCAACGGGACAAATACGCAGAAGAACAGTACAATAGGGCAGAATCCGCACAGAAAGAGACGGCAAGAGAGATAGTGGAGATGATAAGCCAAGCGTTAGAATTGAAAGCAGGCCAAAGAGCAATTATTATCGATGAAATCAAGTCTCGCTACGGAGTGGAGTGAGTCTCATCGCTATTGTAATTGACAAAGCCGCTTGACAGGATTATTGTCTCCAAAAGTTACAAACACCTAAGAAATAAGGAGTCGGTCATGTCCACCAAAATCGAGATCTGCGTAGAACCTGATGGAACTTTTTCACTGGAAGCAGGGGAAAGAGAAGAGGCACCACCAGAGGATCAAGCGGAGGGCGGTGAGAAACAGACCTTCAAGACCAAGGAAGAGGTGCTGTCGGCTGCTAGCCAGTTGCTGGACGCTGCATCGATGGGCCCCCCTGGTGATGGTATGGCCACGGACGACGCAGGCCTCACAGAGGATCCTGCTGCGGCCGGGCAGGAAGACCAGGCAATGCAGGACAGTTATCGTAAAGGTGTCGTCCAATAAGCAGGAGATAAGCCATGAACCCAAAGCAGCTACTGTTGATGATCTTCATATCCGCTTCACTGGCGGCGATCAACACGGCTGCTTTGATTATCTGGGCAGGGAGGTAATATGGGTGAGAGAGAATCCATATTGGCGATATCGCTCAACCTCATGTCTCTAGCCCTATCTGAATTGGTGGGTGATTGCATGGATGCAGAGGGTAAGCCGAAAGCACCGGACTACCGCACACTGATGAAAATGCGTGGCGTCCTCCCCCCATACTGTGAACACTCGCTCAATAAAAAAGTGGTGGTCAAGCCGTGAGCAAGGAAGAGAAACCCCTCCAGATCCCTGCGGTGATCACCAAGATATCCAGCCACCCCGCAGGAGGGCACAACATCAACTTCCATATACCAGAGACTGAGGCACTGCAGGTTCGCCCTCTGGTTGGTACGGAGAATCGCCAACAGTATATCCTCTTCCTGGTGAAGGGGGATAGAGCAGAGGTCCCGACACCCAAGAAGGGGAAAGTAAAAGATGCTGCGGAGGATGGGTTGAACATGGGGGAGGTGGAGGAGTGGGCACAATGAAGCTACCGGTAAAACGAGAAATGTTCGCGCAGGGAATAGCACAAGGGATGACGCAAACAGATGCGTTCAAAAAGTCTCGTGATGTCAGTAAGATGACAACCAAAACTATTCAAGAGCAAGCATGCCGTTTGATGAAAGATGGCAAGATTTTAGCAAGAATTGCCGAATTACAGAAACCAGTCCTCGAAAAAGTACAGATGACCCTCGAGTCCCACCTGAAAGATCTCCAGACTCTCCGCAACGCAGCATCGAAAGCAAAGCAATACAGTGCAGCTATCTCAGCCGAGATCAGCAGGGGGAAAGCGTCAGGCCTCTACATTGAGAGGACTGAAGCAAACGTCACGGTTGACGCCAGCATTGAAGTCATCTTCGGTGACAAGTAACCGATGGATGCCCGGCTAAAGATCCAGGTCAGATTCCCGCCAAAATTAGCACCGATGTTCCGTCCCATGCGCTACAAGGTTATGTATGGTGGCCGCGGTTCCGCCAAGTCCTGGTCGGTGGCGCGGGCCCTGCTGATCCTGGGGAGCAGGAAGAAACTCAGGGTCCTGTGTACCAGGGAGATTCAGAAGACCCTGGCCGACTCAGTCCATAAACTACTCAAGGACCAGATCGAGGGCATGCAGCTTGACTGGTTCTATGACGTCCAGAACAACATCATCCGCGGCCGGAACGGCACGGAGTTCCTGTTCACCGGCCTTTCTGATCTGACCGCTCACTCGATCAAGTCATACGAAGGGGTCGACATTTGCTGGGTGGAAGAAGCGCAAACGGTTACCAAGAAGTCGTGGGACCTTCTCTGCCCGACGATCCGCAAAGAAGACATGGTCACCCTCGAGTGCTCAGAGATATGGGTTACGTTCAACCCGGAACTCGACACCGACGCCACGTACGTCAGGTTTGTCACCAACCCTCCCGCCAATGCCTGGGTGTGCTTCATCAATTACACTGACAATCCATGGTTTCCGAACGTCCTCGAGCTCGAGAGGTTGCACTGTCTGGCAACTGCACCGGACGATTACGATAACATCTGGTTAGGCGCATGCAAGGCCGCGGTCGCCGGCGCCATCTACGCCAAAGAAGTTGCCAAGGCCCAGGCCGAGCAGAGGGTGACGTTCCTGCCGTACGATCCGAACCTCAAGGTGCATGCAATCTGGGACCTGGGCTTTGCGGACAACATGGCGATCACCATGGTGCAGCGGTCCCGGTCGGAGGTCAGGTGCATCGACTACCTCCAGGTCAACAAGACTACGACTGACGAGTGTGCAATCCTTCTTAGGCAGAAGCCGTATAACTGGGGATTCATGTTCCTGCCCCACGACGGGTTCTCCGAGGAGCGGAAGACCGGGACCACAGACGCCAAAATCCTGGCCAAGTACAGGTTCAGGGTTAAGCGTGTGCCGAAGACCAACGAAGAGGACCGGATCAAAGTCGGCCGGGCAGCCTTCCCGCGGTGGGTATTCGACAAGGAGAAGACCAAGGACCTGCTCGAGTGTTTGAAACGATACCGGCGCCCTGAGAGAGCGAACGGTGCGGATGCCACTCCGATACACGATGAGTATAGCCATGGCTGCCTGCCGGCCGGCGAGAGGGTGTTGCTGGACAGAGGACTGGTGCCCATTGAAACAGTTCAAGCCGGCGACAAAGTTATCCTGCCAACGGGTGACCAGGGCCTAGTGATCAATGCAGGCGTGTCCGGGCTGTCAAAAAAACTGGTAACCATCACCCTTGCGGATGGAAAAAAACTTCGGGTCACACCGAATCACAGGATGCTGACGCTTAATGGTATTGTATTCGCTGGAGACTTGGTGTATGGTGACTCCATCTTAATTGATGGAGGTGTATTATGGCCGGCGATGTTGTCGTTTTCGATGGACGCAGGTATCGGTTTACGGGAAAGTATTTCTATTGTCATGATAAATGGAAGCAGACACCAAGAGCACTCCACAGAGACATGTGGATCAAAGCAAACGGACCAATCCCCGAGGGGTATGATGTCCACCATATTGACGAAGATAAGCGCCACAACGATCTCTCTAATTTTGAACTGCTTCCCAAGTCGGAACACATGCGGCACCACGGTCTCAAAGGGTCGTGGCAAGTCAGTGATCGTAACACCAGAGAGATCCTGCCTGCAGCACGGGAACTCTCCCACGAAGCAAGGCGCAGGCCAGAGAACAGAGCAAGAAACGCCGAGCGATGGAAAACAAACGCTGCCATCCAGAAATGGATTGGGTCCCCTGGAGCCATGGCCGCACTTGAGAAAGCCCAACTTGCTGCAAGGGAGTGGCACGGCACAGAAGAAGGCAGAGCATGGCATAGCGCAAACGGGAAGGCAGCATGGGAAAAGCGTCAACCTGTGGCTAAGAATTGCACAGTCTGTGGCAAGGAATATGTCACTTACTACCCTACCAAATCAAAGTTCTGCGGCAAGAATTGTAAAGCTCGAGACTTCAGACGTAGAAGGGCAGCCAGTCTACAACCTGACGGTGGAGAAGCATAACTGTTACCTGGCCGAGGGGATGCTGGTCAGCAATAGCGACTCATTCGGTTATGCCTGCCAGGTCATAGAAGAGATGACCAACGACGACCCGATCACAACGATGCCGAGGATAGATGATTTCCAGCCGATCAGTCGGACAATGGGGTATTGAGGAGAGAGTATGTTCGGCATTTACTTTTGGAAGTGGGGGATGTGGGTGAGGGTGTTCGGGGCTCTGGCGTGGGTGGCTGTGGATGATGGATCGCCACTGCTGTTCAGCGAACGAGAAGGGTACAGGAAAGTTTATCGAGTGGCAGGGTTGAAGTTCAAGTTTGAGGGGAGGAGAGGGAGATGACAGGACTATATGCATTTATCAATGAAGACAAAGTGGCTGAGTTTATGCGGAAAGAGTGCAAAGAGGCGATGATCAATGCCTGCGAACCGGTCATCCAAGAGGCTATGAAGAAGATCGAGTCCACTCTCAGGAGGGAGGTTGGCAGCATCGTAGTTGGGATGATACGGCAAGACATCAATGTACTCAGGAACGGTCAAGACCTAGTGATCACGGTTCTGCACAGGGAGTCAAAAGTTTAGCCCCATCAAACAGAGTGCCAGAAAAGACGGGGAAACACTTCAGAAGTTTAGCCGCATCAAACAAAGGAGGAGGGGATGAAGACAGCAATCTATATCGAGGATGGTGTTGTGCAGTTGGTGATCACACCCGAGTCAGAGTTCGAGAAGAATGTCCTGACATCATTTGAGAAAGAACCTCTGCAATGCAAGATATTCTCTGGATCCTTCTATGACTGCCGGGGGGGATGGGTGAGGCAGAATGAATTCCGCGAACCTCATGGGTTTTCCGCCTACAATACCGACAACAACGACAAGAGCATCATAATTCGGATAGACCCGGAAACAAAACCAGCATAAGGAGGAGGGAAGCATGCAAAGCATGGGAACAACAGGAGAGAATGACGGTATGATCGATGACGTCCAACCGACCGCCGAGGAGCAGGCGGCCACAGCCCTGCAGAACCTGCTGGTCACAGTGACAGGGAGGATGCCGCCGGCAGGGGCGTGTAAGGAGTTCGTCGGCCTGCTCACTGCTGCAGCAAGGGATTCACTGATGGCCGCGGCAATCGAGAACATGCAGATCGCCAACAATCCGATGATCGTTATTGATAACGAAGCAATCGCCAGGGGTTGCATTATCAGGCCTGGCAAGGTTGTTGACTCAGACGCTGCAAAGCCGGTCGAAGCATCCAAGAAGAAGTAGCACAAATAGCGAGGAGGGGTATTATGAAACTGGCAATAATCATTCTGGCAATCCTCACCATATCTCTGGTGGCAAACTATCTGCGATGGGGATATGACAGCACGGACGACAAAAGAGCCGGCCGGATGTTTGGCAAGCGGTCAGGCTTGACAATCTACACTGACAACCTGACAGGGGTTCAGTATATTAAGGGAGGCCTGTTCGGCGGTGTCCATCCTCGTCTTGATAAGGATGGGAAACCAATATTGGCAATCAAGTAGCACAAACGGAGGGGGCGGATATGAGACCTGAACAGGTAAGACAGCGACCGCATCATTTTATACGGAGGTGGCCGAGGGCAAAGAGGCTGTTGCGTGGACCGGATGAAATATTCAGGGTCTACACATCTGACAAACCAACTGCTGCAGAGAGAGGTTTGGATATGGCCGGACAAGCCAAAAGAGACTGCCCCAAGGGATGGAAGTTTGTGCGGGACAGATCAGGCGTCCCCTGTGAAGGGGTCCGGGTAATGTTTTTTAGATCAGGGAGTGAGTAGCACAAACCAAGAGAGGGAGGGATGTATGGGACAAATTACGCTACCATGTGAGTCGGGGCAGGTATCAGATGGGTATCACACCTTCGACGAACTCTATGCCCATCGGTGTGCCCTGTTCGTTGCCCTGATGCTTCACAGCAATACCAAGGGACCTGTCTGGCGATCACTGCTCCACGATGATGGGACTATGTTTGACGGGTGGTTCATTGCCGGTATGTCCTTGCCGACTGGGCCCATTACTTACCATCTGCCTATTGAGATGTGGGACACGCTCAACGACCCGGGAGTCGCCACCCTGAATCAGGCCTTCCCTTGGGACGGGCACACTCCCGCGGATGTCGTGCAGAGGCTGAACGACTGGATCATGCTGTGAGCGACTGGGACAGATTCCACCGGAAGTTCCAGGCAATCATCCAGCCGGTCATCGACAGGCTTGACCAATTCAATTTGAAATACATGGAGGATCAAATGAGTCAGTTGGACAAGCAGGCACAAGCCGAGGCTGAAGAAATATCAGATTTTATTCAATCGTTCATCGCAGAAAGACTTCCGGCCGGGCTCACCCCTGAGATGAAACTGATTCAGACTGACATCATGCTTGAGGCCATCGAGTGGGGTGCCAAATGGCAGGAGCGCAAGTCAATCGAAGAGCGCAGGATCATCGGTGTCTGAGATCCGCCTAGCCAAGATAGTCTACCAGGTTGCCAAGATGCTGGTCGGCCTGCTGGAGAAGGAATTTGGCCTCGGCAAGAAGGGGCATTACATACCTGTGGTCACCACTATTGATGACATTCAAGTCGGTAAGAATTCGCGGGTGGTGATCATCAACAAGGGGGGAGAATGAAGCGTCTTATTATCGGGTTGCTGTTGAATGGCGGTGCTACCGTCTGTGCTGTCTACGGGCTTTATTTCCACGTTGAACCAGCAAGGAACGTGATTCTCTTTCTGGTTTGGGTGGGAGCTGCGCTAACCCCCTTGGTTTTTATGTGTGATGATTCCAAGCGAAAGGTTCGCGCAACAGGTCGGTCTATACCAAGATGGGTGGCGGTCACAAACGACATTGCCATTATGGTAATGTTGGCAAGTGTGGGCAGGTTCTTCTCAGCTGCCGCCGTCCTCTGGCAGATGTGTTTTGAGACGGCGATTTACGAAGGCGACGACTGACGGGTGATCATCAATAAAGCGGAGGGGTGACTATGTTCTGGTCGAAGTGTTTGGTTTCCGAAGGGGTGGTAGATTTTGTGCGGCAAATGATGGCGCATCCAGAAGACTGGCGGCAGGGGCAATACTGTTTTGGTAACACAAAGCACCCAGACATCCAGATATGGACAGCTAATGGCGTCGGTTATATCGACATAGGGGGTAATAAGTGCTTCAACATCGCCGAAAAAAGATACATTGCTGACGGCATCAAAAAAACAATCGCTTTACGCCTTCTGAATAAAACAGTTGACAAAGATGAACAGCCTGTAATATCTTGCGCTTAATTTTGTACCCGGCGCACTAAGTCGCCGAACTCAGCCGTGCGAAAGCCCTGCTGTCCATTCCTTTTATAAGGGGTGTGCAGTGGGGCTTTCCTGTTTGGTGGACAAATGGACACACAGCAGATCGAAATAGACGGCATGGAAGACAAACTCCCCGAGGATATCCAGTCTCTCTTGGATGAACTCCGGGCAGCCAAGAACATCAAGATCGATTCCATTGGCAAGGAAGTCGCCAGGAAACGTGACGATGCGATCAAGTTCCGCAAGCAATCAGGGATCGAGGACGTCTGGAACGAAGATCTCGAATTCTACCTCGGTGTCGACGACGGCAACCGTGATCAGATCAGTTGGCAGAAGTCACCCTCCACAGGCGGTGGGATATCCAAGACACCTTCCGCATCGACAACCCGCTGCACATCCTTTTTCAATATCACCCGTCAGTTCGTAGAGAGTGCTTCAGCCAGGATGGGGGATATCCTCCTGCCGGCCGGCGACTGGAACTTCTCGGTCAAAGCTACGCCGGTCCAGGATGACGAGAGTGCTGCCGGTGGGCAGCCACAAGTCCCGCAGGTACCCGGGGCACCCACCGCTCCTATCGACCCCATGGCACCGGTTGACCCGACCATGCCCGGCGTCCCGGCCGCACCCCCTGCACCATCCCCAGAGAAGACATCTCCCCGCCAACTCGAAGCCGAGAAGAAAGCCGAGAAGGGCGAGACAAAGATTCAGGATTGGCTGGTCGAATCGAGTTACCACACAGAGGTCCGCAAGGTTATAGAGGACGCTGCCAAACTTGGCACAGGCATACTCAAGGGCCCCTATCCTGATAAATACACGGTACGCAAGGCACTGGAGACTCAGGGACGCACATCCCTTGAGATCACAACCGCAGTGGGACCGAAGTCCAGGTCTGTCGAGTGTTGGAACCTGTTTCCTGACCCGGCCTGCGGTGACGATATCCACAAGGGTTCGTACATCCTCGAGCGGGACTTCCTCAACGCCAAACAGTTGAAGGACCTCAAGGGTCTCAAAGGTTACCTGTCGGAGCAGATCGACCTGGTGCTCGACGAAGGCCCGTACAAAAAGAACTACGATGACGGCCGGCGCCTACATCAGCAAGATACCGCGGACTCCGAGGAGTACGAGGTCTGGTACTACTATGGCCTGGTGGACGTTTCCGACTTGTCGGCCATGAACGTCAAGACCGTGGGCAAGAACAGCACGAAGGAAATGCTGCCGGCAATCGTGACCATGGTCAACGACACACCGATCAAGGCCTTCGTCAACCCCCTGGAGTCTGGTGAGTTCCCATATGACCTCATGCCCTGGCAGCGCAACCCCGGCAGCCCGTGGGGGACAGGTATCGCACGGCAGGGTCGCACCCCGCAGGAGATGCTGAACTCAGCCGCCCGTGCCCTGATGGACAACGCCGGCCTTTCAAGTGGGCCGATGATGGTCATCCGCCAGAATGCAGTCGTGCCGGCCAATGGTCGCTGGGAACTCACCGCCCGGAAGATCTGGTGGGCGACTGAGCAGGGCGACTTCAAAAAGATGGAAGACGCCTTCCTGGCCGTCAACATCCCGATGATCCAGCAGGAACTGACAGCCATCATCCAACTGGCCTACAAGATGATGGAGGATGCTACGGGTATCTTCTTCATCATGCAGGGTCAGCAGGGGACGGCGCCGGATACCGTTGGCGGGATGGAACTGCTGCACAAGAATGCCAGTGCCATCCTTCGCAGGTTGGCCAGGATCTTCGACGAGCGAGTCACCGAACCCCACATCAAACGCTACTACGAGTATCTGCTTCTGCACGGCCCCGAAGACTGCAAGGGGGACATGAAGATACAGGCCATCGGATCTACCTCATTGGTCGAGCGCGAGATCCAGGCGATGGAAGCAGTCATGCTCCTGCAGCTGGCAGCCAACCCGATCTACGAACTCGACCCGGCCAAGGCCATGATTGAGGTCCTGAAGTCCAAGCGGATGATCCCTGACAAATGGGTCATGGACGACGCCAAGAAAGCCGAGATGGCCAAGAAGGTGCCGATGGTCCCAGCGATTGAGGTGCAAAAAATTAAATCCGCAGATGTAGACAAACAAATTGCCCACGAAAAGGACATTGCAATAGCAGGGCAAACTATACAAAAACATAAGATCGATGTAGACCGATCGCACGAAAATATCTATGCCGAAACAAAAGCACAAGAAGTTCAGACCAACGCAGAGATGAGAATAAGAGAACTGATGGTCAAAAGGGAATTAGCAATGCTTCAGTATGCAACACAGGAAAAAATATCGCTTGACCAAATCAAAGAAAAACTTGCGTCAAATAGCATGAAATTAAGGGTGCAAAAGCAAATGGCTGGAGTCGGGCAGGTAATGACCCCAGTAGTTGAGCCACCAGGGAGAGCAGAAGAGGGCCACGCTTTCGAGCAGTAAATAAACGAAACCGTCACTGCTTGTAACAGTAGACGGCTTCTAACCAAGACAACCTGTCAAGGAGGGTGTAATGGATAACAAGGGAATACCACATACTTCAGGCATTTATCAAATAAAACATGCTTACAGCGAAAAAGTTTATATCGGAAGTGCTGTAAATCTAAGAAATCGAAGAAACGGGCATAGACAGCGATTACGCAACGGGAAACATCACAACACCAAGTTACTAAATGCTTGGCTCAAATATGGAGAATCTGCTTTTACCTTTACCGTACTTGAGCATGTAGGCAACAAAGAAATGCTCATTGAGCGGGAACAATATTGGATAGACAGGTTCGATAGCGTCAGTCACGGTTACAATATAGCCCCGACAGCAGGGAGCGCATTGGGGAGGGTAATGAGTGCCGAAACGAGACGCAAAATGTCCTTGTCTGGGTTAGGCAAAAAGAAACCGCCGAGGACAGCAGAACATTTAGAACGTCAATCCTTGGCACATAAAGGGCAACCAGGGGCAAACAAAGGCAAAAAGTTTTCTGAAGAATTCAGGCAGAAATGCAGACAGAGGCAGATAGGTAAAACACCTTCCGACGAAACAAGAAAAAAGATGTCGGACACTCAAAAGCTAAGGCAAGCGTCCATACACACCGCAGAATATATTGAGGGCCTTGTGCCCAAATGCAAGAAGCGATGGGCAGCAAAAGTTAACCAGCAACAGGAGTAATAAGGAGACACCCCATGAAATTCATCATCGCAATGGCATTGGTACTCATCACCGCATCGGCAGGCTTTGCTGGTTTGGCGAGAGATCCCAACAACAACCTCATCCAGGGGTTCGCACCCAACGGTATGGCATCTCAGGTGCTGACGGTCAACTCGACCACGTTCGACATGACCAACCAGTTCACCGGGTTCTCGATCTTCGCGCCGACAGGCACAACCTGCTTCATCCGAATAATGAAGACATCATCCAAAACAGGAACCGTGTCCGAACCCGTCCTGCCTGTCGCCCAGTGGAGTGCTCCGTTGTTCGTCAATCCCTTGACACCTTTTGTCAATGTCAGTGGATGCACGGCCGGCTGGATACGGAGGATGTAGCGTGATCAACGAGCTTATCCAAAAGGTCTTTGCAACCCGGGACGCCGCACACCGGAAGCACTGGAAGACCAAGTCGTTTGCCGAGCATTCGGCGCTCAGCGCGTTCTACCAGGACGTCATCGAGGCCATCGACTCTCTCGTGGAGAACTACATCGGCATGTTCGGCCAGTTCGATATGCCGGCCATCTCCAGCAACTACTCCCCGGAGGATATGGTCGCGCACCTTCAGGAAGAGGCCGACTGGATCGAGACCAACCGGGATGAGATCTGCGGGGACAGTGCCAGCATCGGTAATCTGGTGGACAATCTGACAACGGTCTACACGAAGACCATATTCCTGTTGAGGTTAAAATGACCCTCACCGAAGCCGAGAAACAATCTGCCCTGTGGCAGAAGATAGAGAAGGAACTGACGGAGAATCTTCAAGTCGCCCGGGAGAAGAATGACGGGGACCGGGATATCGAAGAGACCTCAAGTATCCGTGGTGAAATAAGGACGCTGAAGAAGATCCTGGGATGGGCGACCACCCCTAAAATAATGGAGTGAAATAAAGAATTCCGTGGCTAGGCTGATCCCCGAACGCCAGCACCTTACTGGTTGCCACGGTATAATTTAAGGACATCTAAAGGGGATGGATATGAAGAAAAGAATTAGGGTGAAAAACGAGCGGGCTCGGGCACCGGAATACCAGTCATGGTCGCACATGAAAAGTAGGTGTCAAGATATAAAAAATCAAGATTATCATCGGTATGGCGGCAGAGGGATCACAGTTTGTAAGGAGTGGGAAATATATGAAAATTTCTTGGCAGACATGGGGAGAAGACCCAGTAGTGCCCACTCACTGGATCGGATAGAGAATAACAGTGGTTACCATAAAGGTAATTGCAAGTGGTCAACAAAGATAGAACAAAACAGGAATAAAAGGAACAACAGGCTTATCGAATACCAACAAAAAATAATCACATTGTCTGAATTGTCCGAAAAGACAGGGATACCACCAGACATAATTACTTATAGATTGAAAAAAGGATGGGGAGTAGATAGGGCAGTAGAAACTCAAGTAAGACTATATCGCCGGGGTATCCCGACACAACAAATGTAACGACCGCAAGGCCATTACTCGGAGGTAGCAGATGGAAATCGAAGGCCAGACCGTAGTAGATCCGAATGATGTAGCAGCAGCAGAGCAGGAAGAGGCAGCGTTTGAAGCCGGTTTTGAAGGCACTGACATTGAGCCAGGCCCAGCAGAAATTCCGACAGAGATCGCAGCTGATGATGAAGCAACACCCGATATTGAAGTCCAGATCGAAACCGGAACGGATACCCCTCTCAAGCTCGACGATGTTCTCGCCAAGCTGAACGAGCGGGACCAGGAATGGCAGAAGAAATTCGACAAAATTTTTGGGATGGCAGGTGGATTGAAACAGCGGCAGCAGAAACTTGAAGAAGCCCGGACCTCTGCCACTGGAATGTCGCCCAAAGCGCGGGAACGGTTGGAAAACGATTTCCCTGAACTGGCGGCGATGCTCTTTGATCCGATGACTGAAAGCCCTACAGCGGAACCTGCGCCACTTCCGGCAGCCGCGGCAGTCGTAGAACCTGCAGTCGACACGAATCTCCTGATCGAGCGGAGGTTCCTGACAAGGGACCATCCTGACTGGGAGAAAGTGGTCAAAGGTGAGGACTTTCAGGAATGGACAGTCTCCCGGCTTTCGCCTGAAGACGCGGCGGAACTCGCAGCCACCAATAACGCCGATTATGTGTCGGCCAAGCTGACTGAGTTCAAAGCATGGAAGGTGTCCGAGGACAAGAGAATAGCAGAAGACCT
>Ga0137422_1000058_pt1 | contig 30987 bp, 30 predicted proteins | sample EasRivERMZT551_2_FD_102330 | JGI IMG/M metagenome (GOLD analysis project Ga0137422, IMG submission 102330) | Soil microbial communities from meander-bound floodplain in the East River, Colorado, USA - East River MetaG ERMZT551_2 | ecosystem: Environmental > Terrestrial > Soil > Floodplain ... | reverse complement strand
CCAGCGTTTAAAGCTGGATTAAAAGAACGCGATGTCATTCTTGAATGCAATGGAGAAAAACTTACCACAGACAAAACTATTCAAGATTTTCTTGAAGATGCAGAAGTTGGAGACAAGCTCCATCTTAAAATCCAACGAGGCTATGATACGCTCTCAAAAGACGTAGTTTTAGAAGAGCGAAAATAATTCTTTAGTCTACTTCAAATGCGTTATCTAATGACGCTTCAAGTGTCTCTATTTTTGAATTTACGGTTTTAACCAATGCTTCTCCGTGATATACAAAATAAAGACCGACTAAAAGCACAATACCAAATGCAATAATTCCTTTTATTTGGTCCATAATGATTAATAAACATACTCATCTACGAGTCTTCCGTTTTCGTCTAACAACTGTACTTTATCGTGGTATAAATCAAAAATATTTATTTGCTGATATGTACCCGGTGGTCCTAACCAAATACGCCACTCATTTGAAAAAAATCCGGGATCATTTTTATGCATATTATAACAATCATCATAATTCAATTTTTGAGCAGCCTCATAACAACCAGCCGCATACCGAAGATCATGCGGTATAGGAATACCGATCTGGCATGTTTGAAGACTTAATAAATAATTTTGGCACGCACCAATAAGGTGTGAAATTTCTGATTTTTGAATTTTTGGGCATTGATTAGAAAATGATGGATCAAATCCTTCATGATATCCGCTGCATTGGTTTATACGAAAATTTGCATGATAAGGAGGTGCGTGCGAATAGATATATACATAATCATACGAATCAAGAATGATGTCTCCGTATTGAGGACTTGTTGAGGAATGATAAAACATTGATCCTTGCGGGATTATAAAACTAGCTCCTCGATTTGTAGTTACTTTCCATCTTGTTATATTTACAAATTCTCCTTTCGTTATGCCAGCCGTATATAAATGAATTTGGCTGTATTTAGTATTTTGAAATCCTGGAAATCCAGGAATAACTGAACTAATTAAAACTTTTCCAGCATAAGGAGAAATATATGACGATGCACCACCCGCAGCTGGTTGTAAGACCGGCGGAGATATATATGTACTTGAAGAAAATCCATTATTTTGTGAAGTTTTTGTTCCACTTTCCGAATAATTCTCTGTGAGAAAATTTCCTCCAGCATAGGCCGCAAAAATAACGAGAAGAAACGCGAATAATAAAAAAAGAAAATCTGCGGTTTTACTCATGGAATTAAATTAAAAATAAAATATCAAAAAGCAAAATTTTGGTATCTCTACGAGATTATTTTTTCTAGAGAGGTCATACGACTAAATTAATCAATTTACCTTTCACAAAAATAACTCGTTTTACTGGTTTTCCTTGAAGTGCGTCTTTTACTTTTTCGCTCTCTAATGCCTGCTTTTGTGCCTCTGCTTCATGAATATCCATATCCACGGTTATCTTGTCCTTTATTTTACCATTTACCTGAATTATGAGTTCGAAAGTTTCATCTACAGTTAATGGTTGTTCATATTCAGGCCATGATTCATGTGCAAGAAGTGTTTTGTGTCCCCTGTGTTCCCAAAGCTCTTCAGCTGTATGCGGAGCAAAAGGGAAAAGTAATTTCAAAAACGTCTCCCAAATATTCTTTGTTATTAATTGTTTGTTATTAGTTACTTCGTTAATGAAGATCATCATCGCACTTACTGCGGTATTAAATGCCATTGCCTCAATATCTTCGGTAACTTTTTTAATAGTCTTATGAAGTAATTGCTCGATTTTTTTATTTTCCTTTTGTTGTTTGTTATTAATTATCAGTTTTGTGTTTTGTCCTATTTCCCAAACACGCTTCAAAAAGCGTTCAGTTCCCAAAATTCCACGCGAACTCCAAGCCACAGCCTGATCAAAAGGTCCTAAAAACATTTCATACATTCGAAGCGCATCAGCGCCAAATTCAGAAACCAAATTGTCTGGATTTACTACATTACCTTTGCTTTTGCTCATTTTACCTCCATCTTCAGCTAAAATAAGTCCATGTGATGTTCTTTTTTTATAGGGCTCTTTCACGGGTACTTGTCCTTGATTCGATAAAAATCGATTCCAGAATCGAGAATAGAGCAAATGTAAAACGGTATGTTCCATTCCTCCGTTATACCAATCAACCTGCATCCAATATTTTAATTTTTTCTTATCTGCAAATTCTTTTTTATTCTTTGGATCAATATAGCGTAAAAAATACCAACTTGATCCAGCCCAGTTTGGCATCACATCGGTTTCACGACGAGCCCTTTCTCCACATCGCGGACATTTCACATTTACCCATTTTTCAACTGATGCAAGCGGAGATTCTCCGGTATCAGTTGGTTCATATTTTTTTACTCTTGGTAATTTTAATGGCAAATCTTTTTCTAATAGAGGCACCCATCCAGGATTTTCTAATTCACCCCTACTAAAATTTTTCAATCCATCATTTGAAATTGAAAATTGCTCATTGGAAATTCCCTTTAGTTTTTTATGACATGCGGCACAAAAAACTAAAGGGATGGGTTCTCCCCAATATCGCTGGCGGGAAAATACCCAATCGCGAAGTTTATATTTAATCTCTCGCTTACCATTTACGAATTCAGTAATTTCCCATTTTGCTTTTTCTGAATCCATGCCCGAAAATTTACCGGAGTTTATAAGTTCTCCCCCACCTTCCCAGCAATCGCTTTGGATACGCAATTCTTGCTTTGCGCCTGCTGCAATATCTTCTGCATTACGAGGAATTGATGAAAGTTTTGCGGGTAAAATAACTTTTTCAACCGACAATTTATATTTCTTCGCAAATTCAAAATCCCGTTCATCATGAGCAGGAACTCCCATAATTGCGCCGGTTCCATATCCGAAAAGCACATATTCTGAAATCCAAACCGGAATTTTTTCTTTGTTCGCAGGATTGATTGCGGAAATACCCGTAAAAATTCCTTGTTTTCCAACTTCCTCATATGCTGCATTATTCCGTTCTTTAAGTGCGCTTTTTACAAATGAACGAATTGATTCATCTGCTTGCCAGCCAATATCAAGCCAAAATTGTGCAATTTCAGGAGAAATTGCAAGAAATGTTGCCCCAAAAATTGTATCTGGCCTTGTAGTAAAAACATCTACAAAATGTTTTTTATCTGGCTGACCAGGAACAGAAATCAATGGAAAACGAATAACTGTTCCTTCAGATTTTCCAATCCAGTTTTCTTGTTGGATTTTTGCCTCTGGAATAAAATCAACTTCTTTCAAACCTTCTAAAAGCTCTTCTGCATATTTGGTAATGCGAAGCATCCATTGCTCTTTGTCCTTTTTTTCTACTGGCCCACCACAACGTTCACATATTCCCCCTGCTGCTTCTTCATTGGCAAGTCCAATTTTGCACCGTGGACACCAATTAATTGCCACTTTTGCTTTATAGGCCATACCGGCTTTAAAAAATTCCAAAAACATCCATTGAGTCCATTTATAATATTCAGGATCTGTTGTATTAATTTCTCGACCCCAATCCAAAGAAAGCCCCAAAGACTTCATTTGTTTTCTGAAGGTATCTGTATTTTTCTTGGTTGCTTTGTGTGGTGCTATGCCAGTTTTAATGGCATAATTTTCTGTAGGCAACCCAAAAGCATCCCAACCAATAGGAAACAAAACATTATATCCTTCCATGCGGCGCTTACGCGCAATAATATCCATGCCAATATATGGCCGTAGATGTCCCACATGGAGGCCGTCGCCCGAAGGATAAGGAAACTCAAAAAGCGCATAGAATTTCTTGCGTTTATCAAAATCTTTGGCAGCATAGACTTTTTTACGATCCCATACTGTTTGCCACTTTTTTTCTATTTTCTTAGGATTATATTTTAAAGACATTTTGTGCGGTTTTTGTAGTTATTTCCTGAATTGTATCATAATCCACGCCTTTTAATTGAGCGAGTTTTTTTGCAGTTTCAATAATATATGCAGGTTCATTTTTCTTTCCGCGATAGGGTTCTGGAGCAATATAAGGAGCATCGGTTTCTAATAGAATTCTTTCAAGAGGAATATTTTGTATAATCTCGTCATAATCTCGCGCAAAAGTTATTACTCCGCCAAACGTAAAATAAAATCCCGCATCTAATAGTTTTTTTGTGATTTTAAGAGATCCCACATAGAAATGTACGATTTTGGGAATAGTAATCGGTAACTGGAAATTAGTAACTAGAGATAAAAGATCTTCATATGCATCATCAGTGTTCGCTTTTGGCCTACAATGAATCATGAGTGGTTTTTCTACTTCGCGTGCTAATTCCATATGCTGCATAAAAACCTCTTTCTGTTTTTCCTTTCTTGCCTCCTGTTCCTTGTCACTTGTCACCAAACGATAGTAGTCCAATCCACACTCCCCTATAGCAACAACTTCTTTTTCTTTTGCCAATACACGGAGCGTATCAATAGAAAATGTTTCTTTGTCTGATGTGACTTGTTCTTTTTTGTCGTGATGCCAATTTTCATCAACATGATTAGGATGAAATCCAACGGTTGCGCGCACCTGCATAGGAAATTTGCGCGCGAGTTCAATGCTCAATTGGGACGTATGCGCTTGCGTACCAACCGCAATCATAAAAATATCATTCTTTTTTGCACGCTCTAAAACCGCGTCTCGATCACTATCAAACGCAGGAAACTGAACATGCGTATGCGCATCAACAATTTTCATACCATAACTACAAACTTACTAAATCATTAAACCGCGGCGAGATTGTTTTGTCTCCGCCCAATCTTCGAGAAGTTCCTGAAAAAATACCGCAACAGGGACTGCAAGCACAAGCCCAATAACGCCAAAAACCTTCCCGCCGATTAAAAGTGCGGTCATGACCACCACAGGATTCAATGCAGTCATATGGCGCATAACCGCAGGAACTAACAAATGTCCTTCTAATTGCTGAAGAATCACAAAAAGCAAAAATACATAAATTCCAAGTGCAACTGATTCGCTAAGCCCTACTAAAACCGCAACTGCACCAGTAAATATAGGTCCTACATAAGGAATTAATGCGGTTATTGCAGCTAAGGCACCAATTAAAAGCGCGTATTTTACTCCAAGAATCAATAATCCAAAAAATGTGGCGATTCCTAAAATAAGACTGATAAATAATTGCCCAGAAAGCCATCTGCCGATTTTTACTGAAACCCGAGAATACATTTGAATTGCTTTTTGTTCATATGCGGTGGGTAAAATTGCCATTAAAAATTTTTCTACTCCGTCGCGGCCTACCGTAAGATAAAATGAAAGTGCAAAAATAGTGATTGCCAGAAAAAATCCACCGACAAATTTCGACGTTAAACTCGCAAAAGAAAGTCCACCCGAGAAAAAAAATTCATTTATCCGTTCAAGGCTAATATCAAATGCCTTAATAAAATTAGTCAGCTCTGAAGATTTAAGCGCTGATCCAAAAATACCACTGGGATTTTCTAAGAGAGAATTTACTTCATTTAAGGCAATAGGAACGAATGTATAAAGGATAAATCCGATAATAATCGTTGCAGATAAATACATTAATAAGGTTCCTAAAATCCTTGGTATTTTGCGGCGCTCTAAATAGGAAACCAATGGATCAAATGCCGAAGAAATAATAATGGCGAGCAAGAGCGCTGCAATAATGTCGCGCGCAAGAAATAATATCCATACCAAAAGCAACATTAAAAACAACTTCCATAGAGAATCCCAGCTGATTTGCAATGTCCTGCCATCCATTTTTTAATTAATCATTAAACTTAAAAATCTTTTTAAATGGCTCATCGTTTTCATAAGGCCCGATGAGCGCCATGTTAAGTTTTTTATTCTGAAACATAAACTGCGCAACTTCTTTTATTTCCTCGCCGGTAACTGCCTGAATTTTCTTCATGAGTTCTTCCGGTGTCTGAAGTTTTTCATGAAGAATTTCTTGGGCTCCATAATACGTTGCGAGCGCATCAGACGTTTCAAGGCCAAGTAATAATTTTCCGGTTAAATGGTCTTTTGCGCGCTTGAGTTCGTTTGGAGAAACGTTTTCTTTAGTAAGACGCAAAAGCTCCTCAAGAATTGCTTCAATAACGATATTTAATTTTTGATGATCAACACCGGCGCTTACGGCTAAAAATCCATGATCGCTATATAAATCAGCTCCTGCGCGTACATAATATGCAGCACCCAATTCTTCGCGGACGCGTTGAAACAACCGCGAACTCATGCCTCCTCCAAGAATATCGCTCAATACCTCAAGCGCATAACGCCGCTTATCATATGCATCAAATGCGCGGCATCCGATTGCAATATGCGTCTGGTCTGATTTTTTATGACGCACCATAAGCGCAGGAGATGCTTGGCTCTCCTTAGTTTTTAATTTTGAAGATTTTTTACCCGTTGAAATAGAAGCGAATGCTTTTTCAACAAGCGGCGCTATTTTTTTTGGATCAAAAGCACCGGTAACTACAATCGTGGTTGCTGGAGCAACATAATGCGCTTTTCGATAATTCAAAAAGTCGTTTTGTGTGATTTTTCGGATTACCTCTTTATTCCCTCCAATATCCCATCCTGCTGGTTGATCACCATAGAGTAAGGTCATTAAAAATTCTTGGACTCTGCGCGAGGGCAAATCCTCATACATGTTCAACTCTTCAATAACAACGCCTTTTTCCTTTTCAATTTCTGCAACATCAAAAACTGGATTTAAATACAAATCAGAAATTACCTCAAGCGCCTTTTCAGTCTGATATGCCTGCACTTTTACAAAATATCCAGTCCATTCCTGCGAAGTAAACGCATTGTATTCCGCGCCAATTCCATCAAGCTCTCCTGCAATATTAATAGCTTTTGGCCGTTTTGTTGTGCCTTTAAAACACATGTGCTCCAAAAAATGAGAAAGGCCGTTTACATTTTTTGTCTCATATTTTGAACCAGCCTCAACCAGCACAAGAATTGTAGTTGCCACGTTTTCCGGCTGCGGCACAAAAATCATGCGCATTCCATTCGGTAAAACTTTTCTTTCTAATAATTTCATAGTTTTTCTTCAAAAAATTTGTTTATATTTTTTATTGAAATCCTCTCCTGTTTCATCGTATCACGATCACGCACAGTTACCTCATCAGTTTTAACTGAATCAAAATCAACAGTGATACAATAAGGAGTTCCAATTTCATCCTGTCTGCGGTATCGCTTACCAATGCTTTGCGTTTCATCATATTCACAAACCCAATGTTGTTTAAGTTTTTCATAGAGCGGCCGAGCAACCTTAATCAATTCTTCTTTTTTTGAAAGCGGGAGAATTGCAATTTTAATCGGAGAAACCCATGCAGGCAATTTTAATACTACGCGAGTATCTTCTCCACCATCTCCGGTAGGTGCCTGTTCTTCGTGATACGCCTCAAGGAGGGTAACCAACACACTTCGATCAAGGCCGAATGACGGCTCAATCACATGGGGTATAAATTTTTCTTTGGTTTCTAAATCAACATAACTAAGATCAGCGCCGCTTTTTTCTGCATGATTAGACAAATCAAAATCGCCCCGATATGCAAGTCCATATAATTCCTTTCTGCCAAACGGATAATCATATTCAATATCAATAGTGCGCTTGCTGTAATGTGCACGATCTTCTTTTGAAACTTCAACCATATGCACATGCTTGCTATTGATTCCAAGATCGCGCATCCACTCCTTCATTTCAGAAAGCCAATATTCAAAATATTTTTCCCATTCTGATTCCTTTACAAAATATTCAAATTCCATCAAATCAAATTCACGCGTACGAAAAATGAAATTTCCCGGGGTAATTTCATTGCGAAATGCTCTGCCAATACTCGCAATGCCAAACGGTAATTTTTTCCGCGTAACCTCAAGAATGTGTTTGAAATTAGCGAACATTGCCTGTGCAATCTCTGGCCTAAAATAAACGATATTTGCGTTTTCTTCTGCGGGGCCTAAAAACGTTTTTAGCATCAAATTAAATTGCCGAGCTTCAGTAAATGTTTTTTTCTCTCCGCACGAAGGACATGCTTTAAGATCTAAAAGTTGATCAGCTCGAAACCGCTCGTGACATTTTTTGCATTCAATTAAAGGATCATTAAAAGTTTTTATGTGTCCGCTTGCCTCCCATACTTTTGGGTTCATAAGCATTGCGGCATCAAGACCAACCATATCGTCACGGCACTCAACAAACCGACGCCACCATTCATCTTTTATGTTTTTCTTAAGTTGCGCACCAAGCGGTCCGTAATCCCAAGAATTTTGAAGCCCACCATAAATTTCTGATCCAGAAAAAATAAAACCTCGACGTTTCGCAAGACTCACAATTTTTTCCATAGTTACATTTTGAAACGGCATAATTTAATAATTTTAAAGTTTAAATTTTAATTGAATGACTATATTATTTAAATCAATCCAACATTTGAAATTTGATATTTTTACTTTTACTTTGAAATTTAGCTGTTACTACGGCTGCACTAATCCCTGACTTGAGTTTACGGTTGGATCATCTAAGGTACCGGAAGTAATTGCACTATCCGTATGGATAATAGGAAGTTTAGTAAAGGCATCAGTTGCGTTTAATGTTGTTTGCTGAATCAAAAGCATGACTGACCCAACCTGATTTATTGAAGGCATTGCTTCAATTTGAAATATTGCCTCAAGCGGCTTATTCAATACTCCACGAGCAGATGGAATTGTCGGAATGCTCCAAACCATTTCTTGGGTTCGGTCGTTATATATCGGTTGAGTTTCGCCGGTGCTTTTTGCTATACCGGTAAACCGAACATTCCCTCCTAAAAATGCTTTTACTTCGACATTTTCTACATCGTTGCTGTAATTCGTGAGCACCCAATGGACGGTAAACTGCGTTGGTTTTCCTACTTTGAGTGGTAAGGAACCGGTGTTTACAATTCCGGATGCCGCATCTCGATACAATACCCGCGCATCAACTTCAGTGCGGCCCTGCACTTTTGTTTCTAATTCAGCCATACTCATTGTTTTATTTCCTTCAACTGAAAACGGAACCGTTGGCGATTCAATTGCAGCTTTTACCCGAAGCGTAAAATTTCGGTCACTTAACCGTACGATTGGATATGCGGATTTTGTTTTTAGCGAAAAATCAACAAAGCCAGAAGCACCCGGATTCAACAGTCCAAGCTCTGGCGTATTTGCCGCGTTCCACACGAGCGTATTATCATGCGATCGCAAAAACGCACTACTTGAAATACTCGTTAAATCAAACATTGCTCCAATTAACTGCGCGGTGATAACCACATCCCGCAAACCAACATCGGTACTGTTTTGAAAGGTAAGCCGATAATTTAAATCATCTCCAGGAACCGTAACATACTCGGGAATATTATTCAGATCAATAGTAAGCGAAAGTGGTGAAGGAGCTATCGAGATTGCCGCTGATTTTTCTGAAATTGGATATTTGCGTCCTCCAAAAATAGCTTCTAAGATTGCGTCAAATTCAAAAAATGCGTTATCGGGTCCTACTAAAACTCCAGTGATAACAATTTCTCCTTGGGATCCTGCTTTAAGTGTTCCAATTTGCCATGTATTTTTTGAGGTTATATCTAAAGATGCAGATTTAATAGTAAATGCTTGAGGAGCTGCAAGCGTAAGCGATAAATCATTCATATCAGTAGTACCTTTATTTTCATATTTCATGCGAAGAGTAAATGCCTCTCCCCCAAAAACTTTATTAGGGATTTCAATATCAAATCCAATACTTGTTCCCAAAATAGAAAAAGGTGCTTCTGCTGTTTTTTTAAACCGTGAACCAACGCTTCCTGGTGTGTATGAAACCGAAACAATAATTTGCCGAATATTATTTTCTCCGTAAAGCGCAACCAAAGAAAACCTTTCTTCAGCAATTGATCCAACACCTAAATTTCCTAAATCTTTAAATTCGATTATGTCGCCTGAATCCTTACCCACGAAAACTAATTCCTCGGGAATCTCTAGAGAAAGCTCTGCATCTTCTAAAATACTCACTGAATCATTCTCTGCAGTCACTACCACCTCAAAAGGCACGCCAACAACTACTTCCTCGGGAACCTCAACTTTTATTTCAAAGCCGCGCGTGCTTTTTGCCTGATACCACAAATACCCTGCGCCGCCAATAAGCGTAACGAGGATTAAACTGATAATAATGATAAAAATAGTTTTTAGTGACATTAAAATCAAATGTTAAAAGTCCAAAGTTATATAAACTTTGGCGCCAGTAATAAAAGTATACGAAAATCTAGAGGAGAAATAAAGACACCCGAGCAAGAGATACGTTTTTCCTCGGAATACAGCTCCTGCAGATATACCCCATATTATCCGGTGAAAACGCAAGTTCAGCTGTTTTTCCGCACACGATACATTCGGCTCCTTCGGGGTCAAATCCTAAAACCATAAGTGCACCACGAAGAGTCACATTTTTGTTTTGTAAATATTCCCAGAGCACGTGATCAGGTTCTCCCTCAGGAACAATCATATGTAAAAGCCGGATAATCGGAAGATAGCTCTCGGATAAACGACGAATTCGCACGACATCAGCTATCTGAAATTTATTCTTTTTTATGAGTCGTGCATGAACCACGGTTAAAGGTTCAAGATGTGCAGAAAGTTTTGAAGTGATTTTGCGCGCGCTCGTTGCTTTTGCACTCACTTTACCTAATGTTTGCGTATACAGTGTTATTCGTGAATCCTGTTCTCCAGCATCCTCGCGCTCAAGAATTATTCCTTCGGTAAAATATTCTTTCATAGATTGAGTATAAAATGGTAACTTGAAATTTCAAAGTTTAAAGTTCAATTTTCAACTTTATATACAACAAAAAATCGCGTTTATGAAAACGCGATTTTTTGTGGGAAACTCCGCGTATTTTTTTAGGTTTAGTTTTAATAGTATACCAGAGAGAAAATTATGCAAGTAAGAGGTGATCCAAAAAAACCATTTCAACGGCTAAGCTAGGGTGAGCCGTTGAAGATTTAAATTGTTGGTGCGCGGGAGAGGAGTTGAACCTCCACGCCTTGCGGCGCTACCACCTCAAGGTAGTGCGTCTGCCGTTTCGCCACCCGCGCATGATAAAAACTACTACTAAATATGCCTTAGCAGATTTATAAATTCAAGCACTTAAAAGACCGCGCAATGCGGGACCGTTTATTGATTACTTTCAGCAGGTGCAGCTGGGGAATTAGTTTCGATGGTCGGAGATACTGGCTTTTCCAGTACCGATATAGGAGCTATAAATTTTTCTACAGCGCCTAGTTTCTGACGAATTGCTTTGCGCGAAAGATCACGCACATAATACATTTTTGCTCGGGAAACTTTTTTCGGAGAACTCAAAATTTCCACTTTTTCAATCATGGGTGAATACAAAGGATATACCTTTTCAACACTCACGCCTGCGATTACGGAGCGCACAGTAAAACTTGCTCCTGGTTCACGGCCATGTTTTCGTGCTAAAACAAGTCCCTCAAACCGACTCAAACGTTCTTTATCTCCTTTTTTATCTGCTGTTTTTTTATCTGAAGAAAGCTCTTTTTCCTGTTGAACACGTTCAATCACCCGAACTGTTGCTCCGGGTTTAATAAAATCCATTATCTTCTCATTAACCATAGAAATCTAATATAGCGAAAAGAGCGAGAAAATGCAAGGAATGAAGAGTAATTAGTAACTAGTAATGGATAAAGTGATAAGAATTGTAATTTCGTTCCTCTTACTAGTTACTGTTTACTGTTTACCGATTACTTAGCTAGTATTATTATATGAAGATCTTAATTGACGTACGCCTCCTGGGGCGCGGCGGATTTTCAGGAATCGAAGAATACACGCGCGAGATGGTATCAAATCTGCTACAAATTGATAGAAAAAATCAATTTATTTTGTTTGCAAATCAATTTTTAAAATCCCAAAATGCGCATCTTAAGACATGGCTAAATAACCCTAATGTCACTCTCGTAAACTGGCATATCCCGAATCGGGCATTAAATCTGAGCGCCCGTTTATTCCATATTCCCCCTATTGACTCTCAAGTTCATGCAGATGTAGTTTTTAGTCCGCACTTTGACGCACTCTCAGTACGAAAAGCACCTCATATTATTGCATTTCACGACCTTTCTTTTCTCCATCATCCAGATTTTTTCAACCGTCGGCGCCGACTATGGCACTGGCTCCAAAATTATCAATTACAAGCAAAGCGCGCCGCTTATATCATTGCAAATTCAGAATTTACCAAGCACGATATTATTAATCTTTTAGGTATTCCTGAAGAAAAAGTAACCGTGATTTATCCAGGAGTAAACAAAATCTTCCAAAAAATCTCCCTTAACGATCCAGAATTTGTCCGTTTCAAAAAACAACACGCACTCCCCGACCAGTATATCCTTTCACTTTCTACGCTTGAACCCCGTAAAAATATTCCGGCAATTATTAAAAGTTTCTCTCTCATAAAACGAGATCCAACATTTCATAATTTAAAACTCATTATTGCGGGAAAACCCGGATGGCTGTATCGCGAAATTTTACGCACTGCTAAAGAATCTCCATTTTCAGAGCACATCCGACTTTGGGGACCAGTGGAAAACAAAGACCGTGTTTTCCTGTATACTGGAGCTAGAGTATTTGTATATCCTTCATTTTTTGAAGGATTTGGATTTCCTCCGCTTGAAGCGCAAATGTCAGATTGTCCGGTTATTGTTGCAGATAGAACTTCGCTTCCCGAAATTGTCGGCAATTCTGGAATACTGATAAATCCATGGCGCATTGATGAGCTCGCAAGTGCCATAAAAAGCATACTTACGAATACGCACCTGCGGGAAGAGTTTGTAAAAAAAGGAAAAGAAAACGCTCAACAATTTACGTTTGAAAAAGCAGCAGAAAAATTACATTCGTTATTAATTTATGGAAAAACAGAAAAAAGTTCTTACTGATATTCGATTTCCCGAACACTCTCTTAATGCAAAGGAAGAGGTAAAAACTCCTATTGAATCGGTTGAGCCAGTAATTTTAATTTCTGCACCAATAGAACCGATTGAACCGGTCAAACCAAAACGGCTGCCTCGCGAAATTATTTCCATTTCAGAAATTAGACCCGCGCCTAAAAACATAGAAATTCAAAGCAACTCTATTCCGGTACGTCCCTCTCGCCGATTCCATATTTTTGGATTTGCCGCATTAGGACTCATCGCATTAGTGATGCTCATTTCTGCAGTTGGATTTTGGGATTTAAAAAAGACTGTTGCCGAATCAGCCCCACATATTTATGAACAATTCAAAGATGGCGGTGATGCGCTTTTGCGATTTGAAATTGATAACGCAAAAAGTTCATTTGCCGGCATTAAAAACGATCTTAGTGTTCTTGAATCAAGAGCGAATCAATATGCGTTTTTTTCGCTCGCAGATCTCTGGGGTACTATGATTCCAAAATTTAAATTAATTCCAGAAGCGTTTCGTGATATCCAACGTTTAAGCGAAGAAATGATTCAATTCACTATAAATCTTGAATCATTAAAAAATAATGGAGTGCCTCAATTCCTTGGCCAATCAGGCGAGCTTATGCTTGAAACCCTTTCAAAACTTCACGGTAATGTCACGAATATTTTAACCGCAAGCAATTCGTTAAAAGCATATGCGGAAGGATTAGACACTTCTTTTAGTAAAGAATTTTTGAATATCAACGTTAATCTCACAGAAGCAGACCGATTTTTAAAAGCAGTGCGAACATGGCTTGAAAACCCTCGAGAAAAACGGGTGCTTCTCTTGTTCCAGAACCCCTCTGAACTCCGACCTTCGGGCGGTTTTTTGGGAAGTTATGGAGAACTTACGGTAACTCCGAGGGGTATAGAAAAACTCAAAGTATGGGATATCTATGATCCTGATGGTCAGCTTGATATCGCAATCATACCACCATACGAACTCCAAACCCTTGTTTCAAAATGGGGCGCACGCGATGCAAATTGGTTTTTTGATTTTCCAACATCCGCTCAAAAAGTAATGAGCATGCTTGAAACTTCAAAAATTTATCGTGAGCAATTGATCACGTTTGACGGAGTGTTAGCCATCAATGTCCATGTTATTCAATCCTTGATCGAGCTCGTTGGTCCCATTGAACTTCCTGAATATAATCTCACGATCCACGGAGAAAATTTTCTTACTGAAATCCAGCGTGAAGTTGAAGCAGGAGACGATAAAAAAGCCGGAGAGCCAAAACGAATTTTGAAAGTGCTTGCGCCGATTCTTTTTGAGCGACTAGCTACTCTTTCAGAATCTCAAAAAGCAATCCTGTTTAAAGCCTTAGACCACCATGCAAAATCGAAAAATATTATGGCGTATTTTAAAGATTTCGAACTCCAAAACTTTCTCGAAAAAAATGAGCTCTCCGGAAAAGTTTTTGCAAATTCTCAATCAACAAACGGCGACTATCTTGCTGTGGTAAATACTAATGTCGCGGGCGGAAAAACAGATATTGTTATGAATCAGCACATCAAACTCTCCTCGAAAATTGATGAGGAAGGCCGCATTGATAATTTTTTGGTAATAGAAAAAAAACATGAAGGCAATCTTAAAAAAGATCCATGGTACCGCAAATCAAATCAATCATATATAAAGGTATTTACCTCTCCTGAATCACGCCTTACCTTTGTAAAAGGAAATGACAAAAAGATTATTAAACCAGCACTCGATTATGCAAAAACAAATTTTCTCACTGATCCAGATTTAATGGCAATAGAGTCTACGCGCGTACACGATAAAATATTAAACGCCGACACTCTTAAAGAATCTGGGAAAACAGTATTTGGAGTATGGCAAATCATTGACCCGGGAGAAACCGAAACACTTGAACTTCATTATTACAATACACAAAGAATTACCCTTGGCGGAGATAAAATTCCCTATGAATTCGTATTTGAAAAACAATCTGGAAATAAAACCACGCTTGATATTCTCCTTGAGGCGCCAGAAGGTTATGTATGGAAAGAAACTGGAAATTCGTATTTTAATTATACCCACGATACTCCGCCGGGCCGGATTCGAATTTTACTAACGCTTGTTCCAATTCAGACGGCAGAACAGCTTCAACCGTAAGCCGTTTTCCATGAAGATCAGAAAATTCAAGCGAGGTTGCGTGCAAAAATAGGCGCAGGACCCCTAAATCTTGTGCCTTCTTAGTCTCTAATTTACTGCTATAAATCGGATCTCCTACAATCGGATGATGTAATGATTGAAGATGGACTCTAATTTGATGAGTTCTTCCGGTTTTTGGCAAAACACTAAGCAAAGTAAAAGTATCATTTCCAAAATGCAGAACCTCTAACCTACGATATTCAGTAAGCGCATCTTTTACCATTTTTAAATTCTTGCCTCGCGTTACGCGACGAGTAGTTCCTGGTTTTAATCCAATAGGCTTATCAATTACTCCACGCTCTTCTGTTTTCCCCCAGACAAGTGCTGAATATTTTTTTATTATCTTTTTTCCTTGAAACTGTTTTTTAAAATATTCAAATGCATCTTGCGTTCTTGCAATAAGCATCACCCCTGAAGTAGCTTTATCTAAACGGTGAATAATTCCTGGCCGAAGCTCAGGATCATCCCCCACTTTTTTTGTTTCGGGAAATGCTTTAATCAGCCACTCGGTTATTGTATGTTCATTACGCGTGGAATTAGTTTTATGCACTAACAAACCATATGGCTTATTAATAACGAGAAATTCTGGATCTTTATAAATTACTTCTGGGATTTGCATATTTACCATTATCATACCACGGCTCTAGAGCCGGGAAGCTTCATTTTCAGATAAACCTAAACGCCCCGCATCGCGTGGAGGCGCTTAGATATACAGCTTCTTTTATATCATCCTAACTAAACCCGTGAGACATGTTTTAAGAGCGCATAAGAAACTGCGCTTCGATATATATCTCTTATAAAAAATATTGTGCCCGCAATAAGTACTAAACTTATGAGCTGTATTGATACCGATGTTCCAAAAAACGCGCTGATTCCATAGGTAATAATTTTAAATGGATTTCCAAATGAACTGGTCAGCGCATTTGCAATCACCCGCTCCACAAAAACAAGGTTCTTAATAATACTTAGACTAACTACAAAGGCTCCTATTTCAAGGGTAAATACTGGCAACACACTCCGGAGAAACCAAACTCCATAAACACGACGCATAACCCGTTGTTTTATTGATGTTTGCTTCATATTCTATTTAACTCAGCTCTCCTAAACTTAGTTTCTTAAAAAGTTTCTTTGCCCGAAAAAGCCGCATTTTTAAGGTGGACATAGGGATATCTTCAGACTCCGCAATATCCTGATATGACTTATCTTCTAAATAATAGAACGTAAGAAGCCTGCCTAAATGATTGGGCATTTTTGCAATAACTTCTTTTACCTGTGCTTTTGCATCGCTTATACTTGCAAAATCCGTTGCCTCTGCAAACACGGGTTTTTCCTGATCATAGTTTAATGCATCAAGATATTCGGTTTTACCTCCCAACTTCTTTGATTTTTGATAATGCGTAAATGATGTATTTAATAAAATCCTATAAGCCCAACTTTTGAAACGCGCATCGGGCATTTTTTTAAACTTTCGCGCATGGACATAAATTTTTGTAAATGTCTCTTGAACAATGTCCTCTGCTTCTTGGCGATTCCGAACCACGCCCATTGCCGCTTTTAAGAAAGCGGCCTCATAACGATCAATAAGAGCCACAAATTGCGATGGGTCTTTAATCGATAGCTTTAATATTTGCTCGTCTTCAAGGTGTTCCATGGATTAGTATATTAAACCAAAAACCCCAAAAAAATCAATCTTGGTTCAGGATATAAAAATTTTGAAAGAGTTTCGCAACCACAACAGGGCCAGTACCACCAGGCGTTGGCGTTATGAATGATGCAATTGATTCACATGACCTCATGTCAATATCTCCACGAATTTTTTCATTTTCTAAACTAGAACCAAAATCAATAAGTACGGCACCTTTCTTTATATGTTCTCCAATAATAATTCCGGGTTTTCCCACGCCTACAACAACAATATCTGCTATTTTAATCTCGGAAAAATCATCTCCATAATCAATCCAAATAATCTTTTTTGCACGTTTCTGAAGCCATTTTGTAATCGGACTTCCCACTAAAAATCCTTTTCCAATTACTGCCACTGTTTTCTCCTGAAAATCAATATGAAGTGCTTTTAAAATCTCTTCAAATGCTCCTACGGTCGGCGGCAAAACGCGTGGCACACTTCCTAAGGCATCTACATCTTTTGCTGAAACAATAGTTTGGAGTATTTTTTCACGATCATATGCTTTAGGCAAAGGAAGCTGAATTATGATTCCTCCAACTGCATGATCGTGATTCAACCCTTCAATTTTCTTTATAAATTCACCTCCAGAAACTGATTCAGAAAATGCGTGCATCTGAAAGGGAATATGGAGACGCTCTGCCGCAGATTTTTTTCGGGCAATAAAACTTTTTGAAGCCGCGTTCTCGCCTACACAAAGCACAGCAAGCGCTTTTTTTATCTGCTCACTTTTTTCCAATTCAACATATATTCCTTCTGCTATCTTTTTTCCGTCAATTAACTCTGCCATAGGGCAATGGAAATTGTTGTGCTAGTTTTTTTACTTCTTTTAAAAGAGATTTCTGATCCGTGTTTTCATAAAGCGCATGAGCGATAAAACCTGCTATCTTTTTCATTTCAGATTCTTTCATGCCGCGCGAAGTTACTGCAGGCGTTCCCATGCGTATTCCTGAGGGTGTAAATGGTGTTGTATCTGAATAAATACTATTTCGATTTGCAAGAATTCCAATATTTTCTAGACGTTTTTCAGCATCTAAGCCACTTATTTTTTTATCACGCAAATCGATAAGCAAAAGATGATTGTCAGTGCCCCCGGAAATAAGCTCAAATCCATGCAAAGCAAGTTCCTCGGCAAGAACTTTTGCATTTACAACAATTTGCTTTTGATATTTTTTAAATGCTGGTTTTTGTATTTCTTCAAATGTCCATGCAATTCCTGCAATCACATTATTGTGTGGTCCACCCTGAAGTCCAGGAAAAACTGCTTTATCAATTGCATCACGAATTAATCCTCCATCCTTGTTCCTTGTCCCTTGTCGTTTGTTACTAAATATTGTTGCTCCTCTAGGTCCCCGAAGCGTCTTATGTGTTGTTGTCATTACCACATCGCTATACGCGAAAGGACTTTGATGTAATTTAGTAGCGATAAGCCCTGCAATATGCGAAATATCAGCCATATGATACGCACCTATGTTTTTTGCAATTTTGCCAATACGCTTAAAATCAATTTCGCGCGGATACGCACTTGCCCCTGAAACAATAATTTTTGGTTTATGTTTTTGTGTGAGTTTTTGAAGTTCATCATAATCAATGCGTCCAGTTTCTGCATCTAACCCATACTGGTATGCACGATATAATTTCCCTGAAAAATTAACTGTGTGTCCATGCGTTAAATGCCCACCGTGGCTAAGCTTCAAGCCCAAAATCGTATCACCTGGATTTAAAAGTGCTTGGTAAATTGCTAAATTTGCTGGAGAACCAGAATACGGCTGAACATTTACTGCCCATTCACTTTTATTGAGCCCAAAAGCCTTAATCGCTCGTTCCTGTGCCAACCATTCAATCTTGTCGTAAAATTCGTTTCCTGGATAATAACGCTTGCCTGGATATCCTTCTGAATATTTATTCGTAAGCGGAGATCCAAGAATGCTCAATAATTCTGGTGCCGCAATATTCTCTGAAGGAATTAAATCAAGCGTCTCTTCCTGACGTTTGATTTCGCTTTGTATAAGGCGAAAAAGTATTTTATCCATGTGCGCCCTATAGGAATCGGACCTATAGCCTCTTCCGTGTCATGGAAGCGCTCTACCATTGAGCTAAGGGCGCAGTTCTTTATTCTATTATTTGCTTTTTAATACGCTCTCCGCCCGCAACGCTTCGCAATGCGAAGCCATGGCGATGCGGACGCGGTGCCACACTGACCTGCCTGCCGGCAGGCAGGGCTATGCGCGCTATTTACCTGTTTATACTCACAAAAATTACACGCTTGGTCAATATAGCTAAACGGCTAACCTAAGGTTAGCCGTTTAAGGGAAAGCTTTGATTTTGTGCGCGTGGAAGGAATCGAACCTTCGACCCCAGTCTTATCAGGACTGTGCTCTACCACTGAGCTACACGCGCTTAATACTATGTAATTCTTCTTTTTAAATATACTCTTTCCAATTACTTTTAACCGGTACCACTGACCTGCCTGCCGGCAGGCAGGGCTACACGCGCATATAATGCGCTATTTATTTAGTTTTCACTTGCCTCGCTTGGAGACTCCGCCCCTATTGGTAGGGTTGCAGTTCCTAGATTTTTCTTCTCAAGAATTGCATCAAGGCCAGTAAAATCAAAGATAGTCATTACTTCAGTATTCGTCAAATTTTTATTAAGCACTGCTTCAATTTGCTGAAGGACAAATTGAATCGAAATAACCACATAAAAAAATAAGGTTATAAAAAGCAAAAATGCCGTAATGCCAAATAAAAGTTCCCGACTATTTTTTTTTAAAAATTGCATTGCCTTCATTGTGAAAATATGCGTCCCTGCATGCGTGTTTGATATGCAGTCTCAGTCTGCACGATGTCAATTTTTTCAATGGCAATAAAATACGGCTCTTTATAGAGCGCTTCAAGAAAAGCAATGGTATTAAATGAAGATCCTTCAAGCGACATCTGAAATTCTGTATTTGCAGGACCTGATCCATCGCTTGGATTTTCCTTACCAAAGATAAATCCTAATGCAACATTATGCCGAGACGCAAGTTCACGAAATATTCCAGCAAAATTAATTAATTCTTCTTGTGATGGTAGAAGCACGTTCAATTTTTCTTCATAGAGCACTGCTTGAGCTGACGCATTTTTTAATGCGGCAAATGATTGAATAGAAAAAGTTGCTATTTCTTGTTCTGCTTTAAGCCGTTCAATCTCTCCGGTATTGCTTGCCATTCTTGCTTTAAGCGCAAATGTGCCGCCTAAAAAAAGAAAAATAAGGCCAAGCGTTATGCCAAGATTTAAAATCAAAGTTTTTTTAAAACTTTTTTTCATAGAACTACTTCGCGATTATCTCCACGTATTCATTCTATGATACCATAAAACCAATATGCACATTGAAGAAGCTCATGCCTATAATTCACTTGCCCGTGAAACGTTTAGTGATTATAAAGCGATTGAGCGACTTAAAAATACACACGGAAGTTTTAGTGCTGCGTGGAGCACTACCTACGCATCTTCTAAGAGCAATCCTGTAGATGCTTTTCAAAAACTTTCTCAAAAAAACGTACGGCTCTTACTCCGAGAAAATTCTGAATTTCCTGAAATATTACGGGAAATTCCATGGCCACCGTTTGGTATTTTTGTACGCGGAGATATAAGTCTTTTAGAAAACGCAGTTGCAATCGTAGGAACAAGAAAAGCAACAAACGCTGGCAAAGAAATCGCGAAAAGCTTTGCCGCTCAATTAGCAGAATGCGGAATCCCAGTTATTAGCGGGCTTGCACTGGGTATTGATGCAGCAGCACACGCAGGCGCATTAGTAAATCATAAAAAAACCATTGCCGTACTTGCCAATGGCCTTGATACGGTTTATCCGCGGCAAAATGAATCGCTCGCAGAAAATATATTGGAAAACAACGGCGCACTCATTTCTGAATATCCATTCGAAACCCCCTCACTCCCCCAGCGGTTTCTTGAGAGAAACCGAATTATAAGCGGGCTTAGCCGAGCAATCATTGTTATTGAAGCCCCGCAAAAATCAGGAGCTCTTGCTACCGCACGATTTGCTCTTGAACAAAATCGCGATGTTTTTGTTGTCCCTGGAGACATTCGCCATAAAAATTACAAAGGCTCGCATGAACTTATTAAATCCGGAGCCTCATTAATCACAGAAATTTCTGATGTAATTCATGCACTCGGACTTCAAACTGAGTTTTTTAAAAATAAGGCCAAAGAAATTCAAAAATCTATCGAGGGACTTGACGAGATTCAAAAAAAAGTTATTACTGTGTTACAGGACTCAGGAACTCCTCTGCATGTAGAAGAACTTCTCTCCCGCACCGCATGCACTCCTCAAGAACTGCAGAAAGCTATTGCAATTTTAGTGGTTAGAAACCATGTCATCGATAACAACGGAAAATATTTATTACCTTTATGAAACTCGTCATTGTAGAATCGCCAACCAAGGCAAAAACCATCACTAAATTTTTAGGAAAAGATTATACGATCGAATCTTCATTCGGTCATGTTCGCGATCTCCCCAAAAGCAAACTAGGTATTGATATCGAAAAAAACTTTGAGCCGCAATATGTCATCCCAACGAAAGCCCGTAAAAATGTAACTGCACTTAAAAAAATCGCTGCAAAAAGCGATGAGATCATTCTTGCAACTGACGAAGACCGAGAAGGAGAGGCAATTGCCTGGCATTTAGTCCAGGCGCTTGATTTGGAAAATCCGAAATCCAAGATCAAAAACAGAAAAATTGAACGGATTGTATTTCATGAAATTACAAAATCAGCAATTGAAAAAGCATTGGAAAACCCTCGAGAAATTGATTATAACCGCGTGCATGCGCAACAAGCACGCCGTGTCTTAGACCGTATTGTCGGTTACAAACTCTCGCCTTTTTTGTGGAAAAAGATTACGAGCGGTCTTTCTGCGGGCCGGGTACAATCAGTAGCGTTACGCCTTATTGTAGAACGCGAAGAAGAAATAAAGAAATTTATCGCCCAGGAATATTGGACGATTGCAGCACTCCTTCATAAAACAAATGACCCCGAAACCATTGTTGAGGCAACGCTTCAGAAAATTAATAAAAAAACGCTTGATAAATTTGCGATTCCTAATAAAGAAGAAGCTGAAAAACACGTTTACAAACTTAAACAAGCAACCTACCACGTAGAATCTATTGAAAAAAAAGAAGTAGTAAAACATGCTCCTCCTCCTTTTATTACGAGCACGCTTCAACAGGATGCAGCACGACGACTGAATCTTTCGGCAAAAAAGACTATGTTTCTTGCCCAGCGGCTCTATGAACAGGGACACATCACGTATATGCGCACAGATTCTCTTAATCTTTCCCAAGAATCAACTCTCCGTGCCAAAGAATGGCTCCACAAAAACCTTGGTGAAAAATATACACTTCCTTCTCCGCGCATATTTACGGCAAAATCAAAACTTGCCCAAGAAGCACATGAAGCGATCCGACCAACCGTTCCAGAAAACACTCCTGAATCTATTTCTCTTGATACGGATCAAATGAAAGTATACAAACTCATTTGGCAACGATTTATAGCTTCCCAAATGCCGGATGCGCGTGTAAATGCAACTTCAATCACGTTTAACGCCGAGTCAAATAAAAAAAATTATACACTCAAAGCAAGCGGCCAACAGATAATTTTTGATGGATATCTTAAAATCTGGCCCCAGAAATTTGAAGCAAAGATTTTACCTGAATTTTCTGAAAATGAAATCGTTCTTATAAAAGACATCGTGCCTTCCCAACATTTTACTGAACCGCCACCACGCTATTCTGAAGCAACCCTTATTAAAACCCTTGAAGAATATGGCATTGGACGACCTTCAACCTATGCACCGATTATTTCTGTAATCCAGACAAGAAATTATGTTGAAAAAGAACAGAGAAAATTTAAGCCGACTGAAATTGGAACCTTGGTCAATAAAGTGTTGATTGAAAATTTCCCCGAAGTCTTTGATGTCGGTTTTACTGCGCAATTAGAAGATGAGCTTGATGAAGTAGCCCATGGGAAAACCACGTGGCAAACCGTGGTCAATGATTTTTACCAACCCTTTGCAAAAACGCTCACAAAAAAATATGAAGAAGTTTCCAAGGATGAATTAGTTGCGCCGGAGGTCACTAATGAAAAATGCGATCTTTGCGGCAAACCTATGGTGGTAAAAATGAGCAGATTTGGAAAATTCTTAGGATGCTCTGGCTTTCCTGAATGCAAGGGCATAAAAAAACTAGATGGATCAAGTAATAAAATGGAACCTAAAAGCACGGGGCTTAAATGTCCAAAGTGCCTAGCTTCAAAAGATCCTGAGCGAAAAAATAGCCCTGGTGAAATCGTGGAACGCTTTGTGCGCAAGGGACGCGCACGCGGAAAAATGTTTTGGGGCTGCAACCGCTACCCTACCTGCGATTATGCCTCATGGGAAGATCCAAAAGCACCCCAAAAAGAAAAAACCGAGGAAAAGCCAACCGCCTAGTTTTGATATTTCTTCGCTTCTTCACGAACACTCTGCAGCAATGCTAAAATTGGTTTTTTATAAATTCCTAAATTACCTTGTTTGAGCATTACCATAATAACTTATTTCTTATGAAAAAGTCCCTACCCAACCGTATTGGTCGAACAGGGACTGTGAACGTGCTCAGGTTGAAACGCTATGCACCTGGAAAAAACTCGAAAGCCCTTGTCACAGCCTCCTTCTCATCTCCATGCATAGCGATCATCCTGGTACTCTCCACCCCATCCCGGAATTCCTCCAAGTCTTGAATATCTGAGACATGCTCCTGAAGTAGGAATCGAAGTCCTGCAGCGTCAGGATTAAAGCGAATCTGCTTCACAACATCCCAAGGAACTTCTGCAGCGAAAGTGACGACCTCTTTGTCACTTTCGGAAACGCGACTCACTTCAAGAAGAGTGTTGAGATCATCAACGTCCCATGCATCCATGAACTCAGAACCCAACTCCTCTTCGACTTCCCGAGCAAGAGCCTGGAGAAGCTCTTCCCCGTCTTCAAGTCCGCCGTGTGCCGTAACTTGGCATCCATAAGCGAACTTCTGCGGCTTGCCTTTTTCCGTATTCCACGGAGCCCGGACTTGGAGCACTGCTGCGCGTCCAAGACCCGGTACATCAGTCACGAGAATCAATCCAACGCTTCGCTTCATTCGAGCCTCCTTTTGCTCGTAAAACCCTTTTAAACCTATGCCGATCATCTTCATCTGTCAACCACAAAAACGGCTTAAACGGCCACGCTAGGCTTAGCCGTTTAGTGATATTTCCCTAGGTTCACGTGTTATACTTATATACCGAAATGCCCAAAAATCTTCATCAAGCTATAAAAGAAATCGAACTTCTACGTCGCGCATATGCGTTTGCAAAAACCATGCACAACGGAGAAAAACAACGAAATGGCGATTTATACATCAACCACTGTTTCAGTACAGCGCAGACTCTTTTTGAATGGGATCTCGATGTTCCTGCTATTGCCGCAGGATTGCTCCACGACTATCATTTAACCAATGCACCCGAAAAAAACTTGCTTGCCATAAAACAAGAATTTGGCGAAGAGGTGGCCACACTCATAGAAAAAGTTCGCGACATCAGTACCATACCCTATCGAGGCACAGAAAGCCGAACTGATAATATCCGAAAATATATCCTTTTTTTAAGTCAGGATATTCGGGTTATTTTTATTAAATTTGCCGCGCGACTCCATACCATGCAATCGCTCTATACCTTTCCCGAACAGAAACAAAAGCAGATTGCGTTAAAAACCATGGATATTTTTGCCCCTCTTGCTCGCCAACTTGGGATGAATCGCATTGCCGGGCTTTTAGAAGATCTTGCATTTCCGTATTTATATCCCGAAGACTACACTACGTTAATTACCAACGTAAAAGATCACATTGAAGAACGAGAAAAATATCTTTTAAATTTTATGCCTCTTCTCAAACGAGAACTCCTAAGCTATGGCGTAGCAATCGAACACATTGACTCGCGGCCAAAACGATACTTCAGTTTATATAAAAAACTCCTTCGTTATAACATGGATCTTGATCAAATCTATGACCTTGTTGCAGTACGCGTGATTCTGCCTACAATCACCGATTGCTATACCGCGCTTGGCGTAATTCATAAGACATGGCCACCGTTATCCGGGAGAATCAAAGATTATATCGCAACGCCTAAGGCAAATGGGTATCGATCACTCCATACTACAGTTTACACTCCCAAAGACAAAATCACAGAAATACAATTGCGAACCCCAGAAATGCACCAAGAAGCAGAATTAGGTATTGCTGCATATTTTGCGTATGCCGGACAAAAAGGCACCAAACACTATGCTAAACGCGCTCCTACAAAAGCACTTACCAGCGAACTTGAACTTGTCCGCGAGTTAAGAAGTGCCCCTAAACAACTTCATAAAATTGGTTACTTTAAAGAACGCATCTTAGCCCTTACGCCTATGGGAGAAGTCATTGATCTCCCCAATGGTGCAACGTCCATTGATTTCGCCTATAAAATTCATACGGAAATTGGCAATGCCACGACAGGCGCAAAAATAAATAATGTTATGGTACCGCTCCATACCACGCTTCAGTCCGGAGATATTGTTGAAATTTTGACCCAAAAAGGCAAAAAGCCATCTTTGAGCTGGCTTGATTTTGTAAAAACCTCACAGGCAAAAGAAGCAATTAAGAGTGCTTTAAAAACTACAGATTCTCCCCTTCACAATATTCGCCAAACCGAAATAAAGCTTTCCGTACAAGACCGTACGGGTTTACTTACCGATATTAAAAATCTATTCGGAAAGACAAAAATCAAAGTAGAAGAACTTTCTATGCAACCTAAAAAACTGAACCAAAAATTTCAAATCGTAAATATTGTCTCCCCAAGCGTAAACAAAGAACGATTAGCTAAACTTATTGCAAAACTCAAATCGCTCAAAGAAGTGAAGAAAGCGGAATACAATAATAAATAATCAATCTAATTAACCTAATTAAATCCCAATAATTCAAGCACCAAGACTACTTCAGCTTCTGATAGATCTTGTTGAAAATAAGATTTAATTCTTTTACCTCTTGCCACAACATTTTACATTCTTCTTGTGCCTCAGGAAATGCAACAGCAATCATTTTAATAAAGTGCTTGCTTTCGCGAGCTTCTTTTTTACAAATACCTATTTTATGACGAAAATCTAATTTACTTTCTGCATCATCTGCTTCACTATAATTTGCACCTACACTTGTTCCACACCTCACTAATTGAGTGATTAAAGGATTAGTAATCACATTTCGTGGAACTTTTGCACAAAACCGAATAATGTTTTCTCCGAATTTCGAGGTTCTTTCTTCTAAATCGAATCTTCGATTTTGTGATTTTCCCTCATTGGTCATTTTTTAGGTTTATTAGATCAATTAGAGGAATTAGAAATTTACTTAAGCTATGCCATCAACGAAGGAGGAGTTTGGCTTTCAGGAAATATGCCTTCCCCTAAGGGAGATTTAGGTAATTCAGGTAAATCAGTGTTCTGCGCGACAGGCCTCAATTTACTTACAATACCAAAAAGTTCTTCAGGTGAATGAAAGCTTATGGTAATCTTCCCATTTGAACCAGAACGCTCTAAACGAACCGGTGCACCAAGCGTTTCCTCAAGCTCACGTTCAAGTGCTTGTATTTCAGGATCTCTCGATCCGCGCGGAGCAGATTCAGATTCTTCTGTATCTGATTCGCCCTGCATTTTTCTGATTTTCTGGCGCAGTTCACGTACACTCACATTGTTCCTTAAAATATCTTCAAACAACGATTGTTGCTGTGGAATGCTACTCACACTTAAAAGCAGCCTTGCTTGGCTCTCACTCATATGGCCTTTGCTTAATGCCTCTTGCATAGGATCAGATAATCCTAAAAGCCGAATTGCATTTGCTATGACTTCCCTACTTTTGCCAACGCGCGCTGCAATTTCGCGCTGGGTTAACCCGAATTGATCCTGAAGTTTTGCGTATGCCCGTGCTGATTCAACCGGATCTAAATTTACACGCTGAATATTTTCAACAATCGCAAGCTCAAGTCGTTCCTTATCTAAATTTACATTTCTGATAATTGCAGGGATTCTCTCAAGTCCAGCTCTTTGCGATGCAAGCCATCGCCGCTCTCCTGCAATCAATTGGTATTCAACTTCTGCACCTGTTTCAGTGATATGTTCAAGTTTAGTTACTACAATGGGTTGAAGCACGCCAAATTCGCGAATAGAATGCGCGAGTTCTTGAAGTCCATTTTCATCAAAATTTCGCCGCGGCTGATGCGGATTCGGCTTAATGCGTTCTGTTTCAATTAAGAAAACAGGTCCCTGTGTTGGAAGATCCATAGAAATAACTATACCGGATTTCATTGCGTTCGGCAATGTGGTGCGCTAGAATAAATTGCCTGTAAAATAAGACTGGCTATCAGAAGGGCGAGTGACGGAATGGCAGACCTGCCTGCCGGCAGGCAGGCGCACGCGACTCAAAATCCTATGTATTGTATATATGTAATAAGTAGTGTAAGTAGAAAATATGTTTACGTTGGATTAACAAATAATCTGGCTCGACGAATTAAACAACACCAAGATGGAAAAGAAAGAACAACGGCGCCCTATCGACCATTTCAAATAATTCTCACTGAAAAACATCTCACAAGAAACATAGCACGGAATCGAGAGAAGTATTTAAAATCCGGTGTTGGCAAGGAATGGATAAAGGGGTATATTGAAGGAAATTAAGATGCCGCGGTGGCGGAATGGCAGACGCACAGCACTCAAAATGCTGCGATCGCAAGATCATGAGAGTTCGACTCTCTCCCGCGGCACCGCATAGGAAAAGTCACAATTAAAGAACTGCCTGGGTTAAATTTTACGAAAGGTCGACTTTCTATGGTTTTTAAAATAACCTATGTTTAAAAAATTACTCATTGTTTCTTTAGTAATAGTATTTGCCCTACCTGCATTTGCACTTCCTACATTCGCAGACAACGAAAATAAAAATGGTAATAAAATTAAGAATACTGATATGAACAACCTGTTCTTTGAGGACCTTGAACGCGTTAAACTTCAGCCAAAACCATTGTTATTCATTGGACCAAATGGAAAATTGAGAATCCATAGCGGAGTTATTACAAGCATTTCTGGAAACCAGCAAATTTCTTCCTCTAATAATGATTCAGCAAGTGCAGTAACCATACCTACACAAATCGTGGTAAAAGTTTGGGGACATTCATTTACGATTGATACAACGGGAGTAAAAGTATTTCCGAGTAATCAACAACCTCATCTTGCGATAAATAACACCGTAAGCATCGAGGGAACTATTACTGATGCAGGGGTCATTAAAGCTAACAAAATCCATGACCACACTGCAGCAAAAAACACTGAAACGAGTGCAACAGTAAGGCGCATTAATGAGCTTTTGAAACTCATTAATGAACTACGTGCAAAAATTGGTCTTGCACCAATTACCGCGTAATAAAAACACTACTGTTAGGATGCCAAAATCCCTCCGGCTTTGCCGTGAGGGATTTTAGTTTTTATTATTTAATATCGCCTACTGATATTACTCAAATCATGATCAAGATTTTTCTCAAGCTCTTCAAGCTCGCGCAAAATCCTGTCCCGTTTATCAACTTCATCCGGAGTAAGCGTTCTGCCTTCGGCATTCGCCGCCAGATCACGAAGTTGGTCCATTAAGTCTTTTCTAATTTCTGAAAATCCGTGGTGGATTTTTTGCTCTGCATCAGAAAGCTGTTTTTGCATCATACTCCGCTGTAATCGCCTGATTTTTCTCCGATAATATGCGAACACAAAAGCAAGAACTGCAAAAAATAAAACAGCAATTCCTCCAATTACGACATAGCGAATTCTAAGTCCAAAAATATCCACCCCAGTTACCACAGATCGAATAACTCTTGGATTTGATTCACCTGAAACCAATGTTCCTACAAGCTGGCGAGCACGAACTTGCCAATTACCTTGTGAAAGATAAGTTTTTTCAGCAATGACCCACTCGCCCAAAGAATCTGCTTTTACGGAGAATTTAATGGGCTGTTCGCCTTGTTTTTCTAAAATTACGGTCACGACCGCATTCGGTTCTGATCTACCTTCAATATAAAGAATTTCCTCAAGTGTATAAAAATAATCCGGACTTATAGCAATATATGGTTCGCTCGGAGGGACTTTTATAGATGTTGATGGAGGCGGCACCACCGGCTCTACTTGAGCTTGCACTCTATTTGAACATACTAAAAAAATACCAAACCCTAACATCAAAACTGCTACACGAAAAAATACCTTATCCATGTTTTAATTTTCGTGTATCAATAGGCCGACGATTTTTCGCGTGTTCTTTTAAAGCTTCTCCTAGATGATGTTTGTGTCTTCTCCATGCTACAACAACGAATCCAAAAGTTATTAAAATTAATAAAAGCATGAGCGGAAGCACGATATCCCATGGCGCAAAAAATAGGATGAAATCAACACCCTCAGGGGTAATAAACTGAAGCGCAGTAGAAAGAATATTCAAGGTTGCTGTTTCGTCAATAAAATTGCCAGCAATATCATAGGCTCGAACAATCACTTCATATCTTCCTGCTTTCAAGGCTGAAAGTTGATATGGGCTTGCCACCTCAAAAAAGAACGTGGTATCAGTTGGTCCATCTTTTAACGAAACGAGCTTTAGTTCAAAATGATCAAATCCCGAAAGCGAATCCGTGGTAAAAAACCGTAAAATTGGACTTTTGTTTGAAGTTCGTGGAGAGGGCGAAACATTGACGCCAAATGCTGCTGGAGACAATGCATCAATATTTACTGCAAAATGACTTACTCCACCCCAACTTCCCCCTGCTTTTTCGCGTACATGAAAATACCAAATTCCGGACTCAAGACCAGTTATGCTTGCTTCAGCGTCCAAGGTATCAAGCTCTGTATCAGGTGCACTATTGGCGTCCTGATTAATCGAATAACTAAAACCCTGCGATTGCGTTACCGAAGTCCATTTAAATAAAGGATCCGGAGAGTTGTACCAAGTTCCTTGCTCCGGATGCGTAGGTGAAAAAATTTCTGGTCCTTGAGCCGGAGGAAGAATTAAAGAAAAAGCTGCAGGCGAAGTTTGCTTTAACACATCAGTACCTTGTCCATCATTTGCAAGCACTGATGTATTTTCTCCAAAAGAAATATGTGCTTGCCCTGGAGAAACCACACGAAACGTAAATGTTTGAACAATACCTTCGGAAGTAGTTATTCCTGGAGTTGGTATGCCGCCAATAAAATAGATTTTCCCTGAACGGTTATCAAATACTGGAGGGCTTGGCCAAAGCTGCACAATAGACTTACCTAACGATGGATTTGCAATCTGTAGCTTGTCAGCGGGAAATTTAAGCTCTACTTCAATCGTATTTACTGCCTCACCCTGCGTATTGATAATCACCGAAACATCAAACGTAGAGCCCATGATAAAAGAACCCGTTCCCGGCGTAAGCCGTAATGTTGCCGCATGTATTATTAAGGGCGCAGAAAAAAAGATGCTTGTAAAAATAAAGAAAACAAAAAATCGTTTCACAGCCTTTATTATAAAACATTACTCGTACGGTGGCGAATAAGCCGATTGCACCAAAAAAACGTATTTAAAATTTAAACAGATTAACAAAAAACGTACCTATACTTTTTACTATTCCCCAAAGCGCAGTAAAGACTCCGGAAACAAAAGAAATTATTTGAGAGCTTGTTTTACTGATTTTCTGAGGTATGGTTTCTGATGCTTGTGCAAGAGGATCTAAGGTCCGCGGAATAATCTGAGTATCATTTGGAATTTGTGTTTCCAAATAAGCAAACGAAGGGATCGGCAGTTGTTTTGTCCAATCAGAAAAGAGAAAACTTAATATCTGACCGCTTAATGGCTGTTTATAAGAAAGCAAAATGCTCAAATCCTGAAGATTAACCTCACCGTCACAATTAAAATCAGACCGGCTAAATCCTTGCGCTATCCCGCATACAGGAATGGGCAATTCAGTAAACGGCGGTATTATTGGAAAAATAGTAAAAATAGATTTTCCTGGTCCTGATGAGGGCGGCGGCCCGCCAGGCGGGCCTACGGGTGGAGGCGTGGCGCCACCATCTTCGGGAAAATAAAGAAAACCAGCTCTTAATTCTCGGTTCGCTGATGTAGAAATTCCAATTCCGGTT
>Ga0137422_1000053_pt1 | contig 31399 bp, 44 predicted proteins | sample EasRivERMZT551_2_FD_102330 | JGI IMG/M metagenome (GOLD analysis project Ga0137422, IMG submission 102330) | Soil microbial communities from meander-bound floodplain in the East River, Colorado, USA - East River MetaG ERMZT551_2 | ecosystem: Environmental > Terrestrial > Soil > Floodplain ... | reverse complement strand
CGAGGAGCAGACCATCTTCGCCAACGCCGCCCACCAAATCCGCTTCGGTGAGCAGGTGGAGGGCGAGGCCCCGGTGTCTGCCATCGAGCCGGTGCAGCTGCTGCAGCCGCGCCGCTGGGAGGACCGTTCGAATGATCTGTGGACAACCTTCAATCGGGTTCAGGAGAACGCGATCAAGGGTGGCCTGCAGGGGCGTCGGACCAACGACAACGGCATCGTGCGCCGCTCGACCACCCGCCAGATCAAGGGCGTCGACCAGAACGTCAACCTGAACAAGGCCTTGTTCGTTCTGGCGAACGCGATGGCGGAACTGAGGGGGGTGAAGATCGCCGCCTAAACCAAGGTATAAGTCGACGATACTAAAGAACCCGCTGGGAGCGACCCCGGCGGGTTCTCAGTTTTGGGCCATCCAAGGGGGTTAGAACGGCCCAACGGGGCGTCGACCTACTACATCTAGTGGGTCACCCCCGTCCACCTACTAGATGTAGTGGCTTGCCAACGGCAACTGGCCGGGCGTAGCCTCTAAATGCAAAGGGCGACCCGGTGTCGAGCCGGATCGCCCTAATCCAAGACCTTCGCTGCAACCGAAGGGTGGACTTGCTTCCCGGCAACATAGCACCTCGCCCGGCAGCATCAACACCCCCCGATAGCACCAAGGCCGCGCTGGAGTAGGGTTCGCCCCGACCGGAAGCGCGACAAAAACGTCCGGTCAGGACGGGTATCTAGAACCCGGCCATTCCCTGCTTGCTCCTGAGTTCTGTTCTTTCCGCCCTTCCGGGTGGACTGCGGAGCGTTGGCTGGCGACAGGCCCGGCCAATGGGGAGAGGGTAGGGAGTGGGGCCAAGAGGCTAGCCGAGAAGGGATTGGTAGTTGTTAAGGGATAGGGTGCGGTTCCATCTTTAATGGTTGACGGCTTCCATGGGATATGGGAGAAGAGACAATGATCGAAGCACTCGCAACATTCCTGACCTGTGTCGGCCTAGCGTGGCTCGCTGTCCTGTCGTTTTTCGAGTGGGCAAAAACACCGCGCATCGTCTACCTCAAGCCGGTCAGGAGCCGCCGCCAGAAGCTGTTCAGCTACGTCGTCTGCCCACTGTGGACGACAGCGGTGATCGTCGGTGCCGTGGTGTTCCTATGACCAACGAGTTCTCAGTCTACTGGTGGGACCGCGACGGCGGCCAGCATGAGGAGCTGCGCTTCGTCGACGGCGAACGTGCCGTCAGCGCCTGCCACCGCCTCACCCACGGGCCTGCGTCCGTATTCGGTTTCGTCGAGCGCGTCATCATCACCGACGGCGGCGACTGCTGCTGCTTTGAGTGGAAGAAGGAAATCGGCGTGACATGGCCGACGCCAAACAAGGAGGAAATGCAATGAGCTGGAAGCCGCAAGTTCTCGTCCAAGGCGAGTGGTGCAGCAACGCGCTGCGCTTCGCCACCAAGGATGAGGCGGAAGCCAACGCGCGCGACCTGATGCGCCGCTGGGTGCTGGTACGGGACAGCCGCGCCCACCAGAGCGACGATCCGGTCAACTACGTCTGGGACGCGAATGGCCTCACTGAGGTGAAGCCGGAGAAGGTGCCGTGATCATCCGCCCCATGGACCGGGAGCCGTGGATCGCCGTGCTGGAGATCGCCGCCGACGCGATCTACCGGCAGGACGGCGGCATGTCGGCGAACGAGGACGGCTGGCGCAACGACGAGCTGCGCGAGGCGTGGGTCGCGGTGCGTAAGGAAATCAGCAGGCTGGAGCAGGCGTGGCTGGAGAACGCGCCGTGAAGCAGATCATGCTGACCAATCGCGGCTGGTGGTACTGCAAGATCACCTCGACCGGTCTGGTCGGATGGTACGGCCCATACCGCTACCGGTGGATTGCGGTGCTGGGGAGCTGGCTGTGCCGACGCTGAGGCCGGACTACATCGTCATCGTCGCCGGTCGGCTGCGCGGCTACATCTTCTGGTCGGGCAACCGGCTCGCCATCGTCAACGTCGAGGGCAACGTCAGGCGGCTGCACCGCGACATCAGTCTGGAGAAGGCCAAGGCCAAGGTCGCGCAGTGGGAAAACTGCCACCCCGATCACGTCAGGCTGCAGCGCGTCGAGCCGACAGTCAGCAGGGGAAACGAGGTCTAGGTGAACCGCCGTCAGTCCGACGCGCCAACAGGAGGATACGCATGAGTGACATGGCAAGAGCAAGAGTTCTGATGGCCCGATCACGCACCAAGATGCTGCAGGCAGTAGAGCTGATCACTGAGGCAACCATTCTCAGCAGGCAGGCGGAGGCCCTAACCGTTAGGGCCTCGCCGGTTCGCCGCGCCCCAGCGGAGTGGGGGTTCATCAGCTCCGATCAGCGAGATAAGGTTCTCGACCTCGCGGAAACCAACATGACCATGCATGAGATCGCCGAACAGGTCGGCCTCCGCAACGGTGGCCGCGTCTCCGAAATCCTCAGAGGAAAACGCTGACCGGATACTCGCCCAACTTAAGTCTCGGCGCTTCACCGATCAGGCCCAGCAGCACGAAGATCACGATCAGCACCGCAACCACCATGATGATGATTTTGGCGACCTTGTTGAACGGCTCCGGCACCGGAACGTAGTCGATCAGCCACAGCAGCAGCCAGACGATCAGGCCGACGACAAGCAGATAGATGACGAGGTGTACGAGAGTGCCGATCATGGTCGCCTCCGTTATTCCGCAGTCTCCGTCCAAACCACATTGAGGTTGAGCTGTGATGCTGGCGCTACGCCGCCGAAACTAAGACAGATCGCCTGAGTGGCATTGCGGATTTCAGGCTGCGATGTGTAGGGATTGTTCGCCTGCGCCGCGATCATCGCCAGCGAGCCGTCCGGCGAGCTGAGTGTGGTGCCAATATCCCAGCGCAACCGGCGGAACACCGCGCCCTTCGGTGGCGCGTCGGTGTTGCCCAGCGTGGTCGGCGAGACGGTCCAGATTTTCAGCTTCGCCAGCGCCGCAGGGTGCGTCGGACTGCCGGACGTCGGCACCGCCTCGTTGCTGGTGCCGCCGACGTTCAGCGAGCTGCGCCGCAGCGTCGTGACGTTGATCGTCGCCGCCGTCAGCGCGGTGCCTGACAGGAACGCGCCGTTAAGTTTGACCACCCGACCAGCTGCACCCTCGATGCAGGCCACGTCGGTGGCGTTCGCTGGCACCGACCAGTCAATGCCGGACGCGTAGTAGGTCGGCACCCCGATAGCCGGGAACGGCTGCGCCAGCGCCGACGTCGTTGCCAGCAAGGTCAGCAAGGTCAGAAAGGTCTTGATCATCGCTTCATCCCCAGTTGCGGTGGCACCATCGGCATCGCTCCACCGGGTGCCGGGCCAGCGCCCATGCCGGGAGGCGGAGCGCCAGCACCAGCACCCATGCCGGGCATCACTTGCGACAGCGCCGCCTGTATCTGTTCAGGTGTCGCAGGAACGCCCGTCATCTCCTCGATCTGCTGCGCGATCATCTGGATCATCTGCATGATCTGGTCGCCGCCTTGGCCCGGTGCCTGCGGCGGTGCCGGTGCCGCGATCCCCGGCCCAGCCGGAGCGGCAATCGGGCCGCGCCCCTGCATGGTCGCCATCGGCATCTTGCCGGGCGCTGCGATGTTCTGCATCGAACGCGCCATCGTCGAGAAATCTTGCATGGGACGCCCCTTGGTTACTGTGACTGTACACCCTGCGGCTGGTATGCCCCAGCGGCAAAACTGCCAGCGCCGGGAATGCCCAGCGCCCACAGCGCGTGTTCCTTGCCCAGCAGCACGTCGTCGCGCATCTTGGCGGGATCGAGGCCCAGCTTCTTGGCTCGCTCCCAAACCATCTGTGACAGCAGCTCCAGCTTCGGAGCGCCGATAGCCGTGTCAACGCCGGTCTGCGGCGCGTAGACGCCCCACTGGAAACCTTGCGCCGGGACCGCCTCGATGCCCATCGGCTTGGCGACACTCTCGCGATACCACGGTCCCAGCTGACCGTACTCCGGGGCCTTCAGCGAGACGCCGGGGTTCGCGGTGGTGCGAACGTCGGCCACGCCGACGGAGCGGCCCCAGTGCGCGTCCGGCACCGGCAGGCGGGTCTGGAAGCCGGTCTGCGGGACGCCCGACGCCTGCATGTACAGCGGCACCTTGACCGATTTCATCGCCGTTGTCGGATCGCCGGTTTCGATATAGCGCCCGACCGGCCCGGTATGCGCCGTCGATTGATACGGATGCGGGACGACGTCGCGCATGATGTCTGGGAAATCCGCGCCGCGATCCTTCACCGCCGTGCCGCCGTGCCGCACGAACTGGTCCCACTCGCCGCGATTGATCATCATGTTGGCGGCGGTGCCACGGTTCAGCTCCGACGTCACCGGAGACGCCGGAGAGAACATCGGCACCACCGTGTTGAACTGGTTGTACCGCTTGACGGCCTCCTCGCGACCGACCAGCTGCTCCAGCCGCTGGAACGCAGGGTCCATGACGTACCAGCTCTGCATGCCGTGAACGAGCTGCGGATATTTCTGCGCCTCCGTCAGCGTGTCGATCTGGCGCTGCGCGTTGATCGGGTTCATCAGCGCGTCAGAGACGTAGGAACCCTTCGGCTTCCCAGCCTGCGTGTACGACGGCTCGATGTTGCCCTTGCGCGTCCCGCGCTCGCCGATCTCGTACAAATCCTCGCGCGTCACGCCGAACAATTCCTTCATCGCCGGATGCTCGGGCGCGACGTTCTCCGACGCCTCACGCGCGATCACGTCTGGCCGCTTGTAGACGCCCGGCTTGAAGATGCGCTGCGCGTCGTCGATGCCAAGACGCTGCAGCAACTCTCGCATCTGCTTCAGCGACGGCACCTTGGCCGCCTCGGCTTCGGTCGAGGTGGTGCCAATGCCAAGGCCCAGCGCCGCCAGCTTCGCCGCGCGAGGCAGCTTCGCCAGCGCCTGACCGATCAGCCCCATGCCGGGCGCTGCGGCGACCATGCCGTATTCCCACGGCTCCTTCGGGATCAGGAAATCAGCCACCGCCTCCATGTTGGAGGTGCCGGGCCGCACATTGCGATACTTGCGCGAGGTCGCGAACGCTGCCTTCTCGGCGGCACTCGGCTCCTGCGGCAGCGGGAACGCGGCGGAGGTTTCGAGCTGCGCCATCAGCGTTGCCCCTGCGGTTGATAGGCGTCGAGCGCAATCGGCAGGCCGCCAATGCCCAGCGGAGACATCCGCCCGGCCTGCACCACCCAGTCAGGGATCATGCCGGTTTTCTGCGGTGCGTAGACGGTGTCGGCTGCGCTCGCGGTGCGGTTCTGCTGTCCGAATGGACCGTAGTTCACCCAGCTGTTCTGCCCCCGCGTCTCCGCCGTCATCGCAGGCAACGCCTCCGGCGAGTACATCCGCGCGTGAGATCGCCATGCGTTCTCCTCGCCAGCGGCGCGGAAACCCAGCCCCTCCTTGTGATGGCCGAACATGTCGTGGACGATGCGGAACAGATCGTTGTACGGCACCTCGATGCCGCCGATCTTGACGCCGCTTTTCTCCAGCAGCTTGTTATCCTTGATCGCCTCCGATCCGAACCCCTGCTCGGTCGGGAAATACCACATGTGCTTGTTCTCAAGCGCATCCTTCGCCGCCAGACGCGGTGTCGCCGCGTAGGGATCGGGAATGTTGGACGGCACCGGCTCGAACTTGACGCCGGTCTTGAGCAGCTGCTCGTACTGGTCGCGCGTCTCCTTCGCCATCGCCTCGTAGGATCGTCGTGTTGCCGGGTCGTTGGGCGAATGCCGCATCGCTTCAAATTCCTTGGCGATCTTCTGCGCTCGCGGGATGTCAACCTGAACGTAGTTCTGTACCGGAGTGTACGGCAGCCCGGCCTGATCCATGTAGGATTGCGCCAGCTCGCGCAGCTCACGCGACGGGCCGGGTATGAACGGCTGGCTCTGCAGGATCATCGGATCAGTCGGCAGGCCCCGGATCGGCAGCTCCTTGCCTGCCACGTCCAGCATGCGCTGCTGCGCCTGCGGCAGGTAGGCTTCCATCGTCTTGAGCGCGGCGCGGATGACGTCGATCTTGCTCATCGCTGCGGCTCATACGCTGTGATCGCGCCGCCGCCACCAACCAGACCGGGGATCGCCAGCTTGCGGAGGATTTCGAGAAACTTGTCGTCACGCACGACGTAGTTGTGGGTGCGCGGCGCATCCAATCCACGCTGCAGCCGCGCTCTGGTCTGATCCAGCTCGCTCGCCTTCAGATTGTCGCCAAGCGAACGAAGCCTCTCGATGTTCTCGGTGATGGCTGCGATCTGCCGTTGCGCCGCCGGATCGTTCGCCGGTCCAAGGTGACGCGAATGCTGATCGAGGTAGCGCGTCACCGGCAGATCGATGGTGTTGAGGTAGTCCATCGCGAGAATGCCCTCGCGCTCGTTGAGTGGCCTCTGCCTTCCTCCCAGCGCCTCGAACACTTCGTCAGCGACCTCTGGTATTCGCAGTGTCTTGTACAAATCCTTCCCGGTGTATGCATCAGGCACGTCGATCAAGGAGTTCACACCATAGTTCTCGGCTCGCTGCTCGATGATGTCGCGGATATTAGGAGCAAGCCGTTCGTGCGGCTTCGACGGCTGCGCCGACAACGGCGCGTCCCAGTCCAGCATCTGCTCCGGCTTGGCGCTGATCTCCGTCTCGTAGACGCGAGGACCGACCGGATTGCCGCTTTTCACCAGCTCCAGTTGCTTCTCGTAGAACGGCAGCAGCTCGCGCCACGTCCTGACCGGATTGGGCTTCGACAGCTCGCCCTTGATGTGAGCAACGCGCTCCGACAGATCGGCAATCGCCTTGTCACGGTCGAACTGGTTGTTCTTCAGGACAGTCGCGGCCTCCCACTCCGGCCCCTCGAAACGGTTCAGGAACTCGTTCCAATACTGACCGCCGCGCCCCGACACCGCTTTACTTTCAGCCTGATAGATGCCCTCGCCATACGACGCAGCGCCCTGCCCAGTTCGCAGCTTGCTGATGTCGTATTTCTCGAAATCGTGCGGTGACGCATGCCACGTCCTGATCTTCGGCAGCAACGCCCCGACGGTTTCAAGCAGCGGCTTGACGCCAGCCATCGATCATCCCCCGAATGGCGGCTGCGCCTGCGGTGCCGCAGGGAATTGCCCACCCGCGATCTGCTCCTCCGGATTGGGCGGCGGAGCCGGTTGCAATCCAGAACCAGCGCCGGGCGATGGGCCTCTCATCCCACCGTCCGGCACCGGCACCCCTTGGTCATTGGTTTCATCGCTGTCCAGCAAGTCTGCCAGCCCCAGCAGGTGTGGCTCGTAGGGCAACGTGGCTGGCGAGTACGCGCCCTGCGATACGTTCAGCATCGCGTCGGTCATGTTCTTGATGGCCTTGCTCTTCGTCTCCATCACCTTGGCGTCCTCGCTCTCCAAGGCGATCTTCTTGGCCTCCTCCTTCATCGGGTCGCTCTTCTCGGCGTCCTCCATCTGCTTCAGCCACTTCTTCTTGATGCGTGAGTTGATCGGGGCCAGCTCGATCAGCAGGCCCGGCGGCACCTCGGCACCGCGCGAGGCCAGAACGCCCAGCGTGTCGAATGCATCCTGCATCTGGTTCACGGTATCGCTGCCCTCGTCGATGATCACATCGACGTCGATTGCGCCCATGCTGTTGATGGTCTGCGGCGTCCCGTAGATCGGATCGCTCCGCATGCCGTTGATCTGCAGCATCTGCATCTCGTCGTCGGGGTCGACCACTCGTATCCACCGCTCCATCGTCCAGTGCCGCTTCACCGCGCAGAACACTCCGCGATAGACCCGCAGCTTCCAATCTTTATATTCAATGATGTACGTCCCCAGCTCCGCGATCCCGGCCTGCTGCAACAGCGCAATCGCGCGGCCACTCTTCGCGCCCTCCGCCATCCCCATCAGCGCCGGGTTTGGCCCGAAATTCTCCATCTCGGCCTTGGCGTCCTCAAGGAAGCGCAGCTGGCCCTGCATGTCGGCCAGCGACTTGGCGTCGTCGAACTCCGGCTTCTCGGCATCCCACTCGATCACGCCGTCGGTCTTTTGCGCCTCGCTCCGCGTCTTATTGACGTCGACGCTGCCGCGCCTGACGATCATGCGCCGCGTGTTGAGCAGATGCAGCGCCTTGCTGTAGCGGTGATTGGTTTCGTCCTGCGTGTCCTTCATGTCGCGGAAGAACCCGTAGCGGTCGCCGTCCTGATCGACGTTGGCGGAGAACATGATGAACTTGGAGATCGGCTTGCCGTCTGGATCGTAGAACGGCGACAGCCCCTCCATCAGCACCAGCGACTTGGTGTGCAGCGCCCAGCACCATTGGCCGTTGCGGTAGTACCAGTGATCGACGAGGCGAACCCGCTTGCGCTTGCTGTCGTACCATCGCACCGTTCGCTTCTCGTCGTCGCGCGTTCCCTCGCTGTCGGTGGTGGTCGCGATCTCGTCCCACTTGTCTGCCGGGCAGAACGTCTTGGCGATCTCCATGTCCACCCACTTGGCCGTTCCCGCGAACAGCACGTCGGTGAAATCCGCCTCCCACGATGTCGGGTCGTAGAAATAGGCGTCGGTCGGGACGCGAGCCAGCGTGACGTCGTAGTCGCCCTGCTTGGATTGCGTCAGGCCCAGCTCTAATCCGCCAAGGCCTTCCTTCGCCACGTCGCCTGCGATCTTGCTCGACAGGCTTTCCCAGCGATTGTTGTCAAGAACGTAGCGAATGACCGCAGTCGCAATATCCGCCGATCCGTCATCCTTCGGGTTGCGCGGATAGCACTTGGGGTCTTGCCGCATCCGCTCGACGAGGCCGACGACGCCATTGATCTTCCTCTTGATGCGGTTGCGGGTGATCGGCGGCTGGTTGCGCGCCTTCAGCTTCTTCAGCTCTTCGGAGGTCCACTGCGAGCCGGAGTAGTAGGAACGCGCCGTCCCCTTCTCCTCGATCTCGTCGCCCTTGGTGTTGTAGTAATTCTCATGCTGCTTCACCAACTCGTCGATTGGGAGATACGGGGCCTGTTCGTCGTCGATGTCGGTCGGTCGCGTCTCTTCCACCACTGCTGGTGCAGCATAAGAAACGTCCGACATGGGAACCCCTTAAAGCGCCTTGTCGAAGGCATTCAAAAGTTCAGGCAATGCCTGAGTGTATCCCGTCATCGCGCCGTTGTCTCGCTTCGGCTTCGGCTCGCCGAACACGACCTTGTCGAGCAGCTGCCCGATCAGCCCCAGCGCGTCGACCTGATCGTCGTGCTTGCCTGCCGGGAACGACAGCAGCTCGTTCTCGAATGCCGCATACCACGGCGCGTGGACCGGGACGCGCAGGCCGTCCAATGACATGCGGCCTTGGATCGACCGCGCCCTCGTCGCCTTGTCGCTGCGCGTCGGGAACGCATCCCGCATGACGTAGGCCTGCCGCGCCCTCATTCGCGTCTCAAGGAAGGGGCCGACGCCGGACTTGATCTGGCCCTGCTCCTCCGCCCAGCCGAGAGGCTTCCAACGCCGGACGAGGTCGCAGAACGCTTCGACCCACCTGTCGCTCGTCGCCTGCTCTCGATACACATCGAGCAGATACATCTCCCCCGCCGGGTCAAGGCCGACAACCGCGTGGCAAGTGTAGTCGCCCCCGTCTGATGTGACAGCATAGTCCGATCCTCCGTACACCCGCATTCGCTCCAGCGGCGGCGCTCGATCATAAGGCTTCAGCCAGTTGCGGTTGAAGAAATTGCCTTCGTCCGGCGTCGGATGCTGCTGATACAGTGCCGACCAGTTGCGAGCTGGCTGCGTCAGCTTCGCGGTTCGCATCACCTCGTCGTAGCCGTAGTCGTCGTCGGCCCAGAGGTACTCGCCCGGCTTGCGGCCCAGCGGATCGTCCTCCTCCGCCATCGCCGGGATCGACACCACGTCCCAGCGCGAGGTTTTCTCGGCGAGGATGCGCGCGGCGAGGTCGTCCTCATGCCAGCGCGTCATGATCAGCACGATGCGCCCACCGGGACGCATGCGCGGCATCAGGTCAGATTTGTACCAGTCCCAATGACGGTCGCGGAGAAGCTGACTGTCTGCATCTGCCCTTGATCGCACAGGATCATCGATAATCGCGAGGTCTGCGCGGAAGCCAGCAATACCAGTGTCAACTCCGGCGGCGTAGTATTCATTGTCGCTCTCGGTAGACCATCGTCCAGCAGCTGAGCTATCACCGCTGATGCGGAGGTCGAGAACCTCGCCATGCTCTGCAACAAGATTTCGCACCCGCCGACCGAAACGCTCCGCCAGCTCAGTGGTATGGCTTGCTGCAATGATCTTGCTTCCTCGTACCCTTTGTAGAAACCACGCAGGGAATACGATGCTGCCGTATGTGGATTTGGCAGAACCCGGCGGGAGAAACAGGGCAAGACGATCAATCTCGTTGTTCGCGATCTGCATCAGCTTGCGAAGCATCAGCCTGTGGTGCGCCGCTGGTTGATAGCCCAGATGCTTCGCCCACGCCGTCAATGATCGTCGTATCTGCCGTGACGTCTGTAGCTGCAGCAGATCGCGCTCCCACTGCAAGAGCTGATCGGATGTAGGCGAGGGTGGTAGCGATGTCTCCGTCGCTAAGTCCGGCGAAGCTGTTGATGGTTGAGACGTTGACATTCTCGACAGCCTTTCCCCATCCGCGATTGAGTATCTCGGTCGCAGCCCTGATCTTGTCGCCGTCTGCGGCCTTCGGGTTCTTCAGCACATCGACGTAGGCCTTCAGCGACAGCCCGGTGTAGTCGCGAGCGCGGAGGCCGAGTGGCCGAATGTCGCTGGCGTCGAACGCGACCGGCTCAAGCCGGACCTTGATCGCAGTGGTCGGCCCCGGCTTGCGCCCGGCACCGGGCCGCCAGCCGCCTTTTGGTTTCGTTGATTTATTCTCTTGCGCGTCCAATGACATGGGTTGATTTGATTGATTTCGGATTGATTGTTTTTGATTATCTCACAGTTCCAATCAAACAATCAAAGGGGCGGGTGCTTACAGTCACCCCTACAGTTTGAAGCACGTCGGTTCGTGCTGCCCCCTGCCGACGATACATCAAAGGGGCCGGGACATCTCTGTCTCGGCCCCTCTGGCAGTCCATGTGAAACGGTTAACCGCGAAACCGCTTGGCTCCTTGGCCTTGCGCCCATGCCTTGCAAGCGTAGTCGTGAGCGCAGCGCAGGGTGCAGAACGGCTCGTAGCTTGTGATCCACTCCCCGTTCCAGACCTCGCGGATCGCGACGTTGTCGTTCTGATTGTATGGCTTGCCCATGAAGGTGCCGGTCGCTGGGTGCGGGGCCTTCCTGTGCATATCCAGCTTGACGCCCTGCCCCTCCAGCTTCTGCTCCGGCACCGGAGTGCCGCAGGCCCAGACCAGATACTCCGGCCTGATGTCGCGCCTGCCGTAGGCCTTTCCACAGTGGACGCAGATCGGGCGCTGCATCACGCCCTCCCCTGATCTGAGATGGCGTTGCAGATCGTATCGAGGTCGTCGAGGATCGACCTGATCTTGACCAGCCTAGCGGTGTGTTCGCTCGCCGCCTGCGTGTAGACGTCCGATCCTTGCGGGTAGTAGTCACGGGCATTCGGCGCGGCCTCCTGCAGCGCCTTGGCGGCTTCGGTCAGCTTCCGGTAAGCCGTGAGGTAGTCCTCCATCAGCGCGTTTTTGGACGTGCCGTTGAGATGGATGCGGGGTACTGCGATGGTAGTCATGTTCCGTTCTCCTCGTTTGATCTATGTCAAAGGTAATCGGGTAGGGGCATTTGCGCCCCATCCCGGTTAGCCGCGTGGCGACCAGAAGCCGGTCACCACCGGGCGCTGGGCGTGGTTCTGGTAGTCCTCCTGCTCGCAGACCTTGCAGGCCGGATCGATGCAGTCGGTAACGCGATCCCCGCCGTCGTCATTGAGCTGATGGAAATCAGCCTCGTCGCACTCCACCACCTCCTCCACCGCCGTGGCTCCCCACGGCAGGCCGTAGTGACCGGCGCAGATTTTGCCGTAGCCCACTGCCGTCGACCGCTCGTCGGTCAGCGCCTTGCGGCAGAAGCAGCAGATGCCGGTGAGGCGACCGTACTCCGCCGCAACCTTGGCGGGGTTCGCGGCGAACGCCTTCAGCACATCCGCGATGGCCGGGATCGCGTCACGCGACGGGCTGTAGCTGCCGTCGAGGCCGACGCGCCCGTACCATGTGCGCCCGTACTCGCTGTCGTCCTTGGCACCGGCAGTGACGTTCAGGGTGCCGGGCTGCTTGGCGCGTTGACCGGCGCGGCTGACGCGAACGCCGTCCGGCAAGCCGGGGACGTTCAGCACCACCGCCGGGAACTTGAGCCGGTTGGCAGCGAGGTTGAACAGCTGGAGGATGCCGTCGAGCGAGCCGATCTCGACCTTGGGAGCTGCGGCGCGCGGCGCGGTGGCGAAGCAGCCGTTGCCGACGTAGGCACCCAGCTGCACTTGCTTGATCGCGCCGGAGGCGAGGCCGACCGACACCGTGGTGCCGACCAGCGCGTCGACGCCGTTCTCGATCTCGTTGCCGCTGAGATCGATCTCGACGCACCAGCTGTCGTTGATTTTCTTGAAGCGGTTCATGGTCTTGATCCTTTGGGTTGCCGCCGGGCCATCCCCGGTGGGTGATTGGTTCTCCCATAAAATATGGATAGCGTCTAATCACGAAATGTTACAACGCAAGTTGCTGGCCGCGCAGGAGAAAGGAATAAGTCCTGCCGCCAGCTCTCGACTGTTGTTGACCGTCACCTGTCGAGTGGACGTCCAGCCGCCTACCACGTCGCGGCTGGCTGCTATCCCTCCCTGATGCGTTTCAGGGCGTCCCGGCCTGTCAGGGGCATCCGGCGGGTTTCGCCGCTCTGGGTGGCCTTCAGCTTGGCGATACGGGCCTTGGTCTTGATGGCCTTGCGCTCCGCCTGCTCCGCCTCGATCTCGGCACGGGCGGCAGCGTCCTTGGCCTTGCGCCGCTCCCCGCGCCATAGCCAATCGGGGATTTCCAGATCGACATCACCGTTGTCGGCCAGCTTCTCCTTGGCCGGATCGACGTACAGGGTGGACAGCGGAGGCCCGTGTTCCAGCACCTCGTCCTTCACCCATGGCGGGGCCTCCGGTAGCGGCGTCAGCTTCAGCTCCGGCGCTGGCTTGGCGTAGTAGGCCAGCCGCTTCCGCTCGTCCCGCAGCTGGCGGTTGATCCGCACCAGCCGGTTGAGGGTGAGGTCTTGTTGAGTGACCAGCCTATCGATGGTAGCTAGGCATCGACGGTGCCGCTTCTCTCGTAGCGTCGTCATGTTGGTTCTCCATTGTTGCCGTGCGTAAAGACCCCGCCACCGTCAGGGATAACGGTGGCGGGGTTTCGGTTTCAGCAGTCGTTCGCGCGATACTGCAGGACGGTCGAGGCATCGCAAATCTGCTCAAGGTATTTGCTCTCGGCCTTCTCGTCGTGACCACGCATTGCGTCGGCGGCTTCACCGGCATCCTTGAGGATGTAGTTCAGCTCCGCTGCTGATTTCTTCCAGTAGCCTTGGTTGGTGAGGACGGGGCGCTTCATGGTCGTTGTCCTTTAGGGTTTGTGTTTCAACATCATCACCATCCCATTTTATATGGATCAGGTCAACACCTTATATTCGCATGCAATATCAACGACTTGCAAAGACCGGCGGCGGGGTCATCAGGTGCCTCGCGCGCCCGATGTCGTAGTGGCACATCATCTCGATGTCGTTCTCGTCGCCGCGATCCTCGCGCCCACCCATGCGAGTGAACGCAACATTGTCGATATCGAACCACCCGATCACGTTCGTCCACCTCACCACGATGAACGATTGAACGCCAAGCAGATCGCGCGTCGTCTGCAGCGCCTTCACCTTGCTCTCGCTGATGAAGAACGTCGGAAACGCCATCACTTTGCACTGACGGCATTTGATTTCGACAGCGCCAAGATATTCGCGAACGTGGTTTCCGTTCACGCGGCTGCACAGCCGGTCAATGATCGACAGTGGCTTCAGCTTGTCGACAATGCAGTGCCACTCGGTCGCGATCCTGCCAGCAACATCGTCCTCGTTCAGACAATGTACGTCAGTCTGCCTTACCGGCATCGATCTTCCTGATGAACAGCTGGTTGTTGGTGAAGCGCCACCGGTCGAACCACGAATGGATGTCCTCGACCTGTGGCGAGTAGAACTCCCACTCCGGCGTAGCCGTCAGCGGCACGTCGTAGAACTGTGATCGCGCGAAACCGTCGCACGTCCGGCTCTGACCGCTGGACACCGACAGGATCGAACGACACTTCAGCTCGTAGGGGACGCGCCCGATCCCCGGCTCGACGGTGACGGCCTCTGCTCCGCACTTGCTGCAGACGTAGCGGTTGAGCCGCCGCTCTCGACCTGTGGCAGCAGGAACGTCAGCCCCTCTTCGTGTAGCCATTGCATCACCCCTTCGGGATCGATCATCCCGTGCTTCAGGCTGACGCCGATTGCCGTCAGCTCGTTCTCGATCAGCTTCGCCTTCAGCACCGCCGCTCGCAGCGCCGTCAGCATGAACTCCCTGCGCCCGTCGTCGCTCATTGCGCCAGCTCCTTCTCGCGGTGCTTGGAGTGGTGCCACGCGATCATCCGGCTCTTGATCCACGACTGCACGTCAGCCGAGATCAGCGCCTCCGTCTCGATCAGGCCGCGCGGCCAGACACCAAAGATTTCGCGGTACTGGTTCGCGGCCCAGCCCGGCTTGTAGTTCTTCAGCCGCGCATGCATCAGCAGCTGCGAGTACACCGCCTGCTTACCCTGCGCGATCAGCCGTTCCTTCGCGGTGCGCGGCGGCTTCTGCTCGCGCGTCACCCGATTAATCTCCATCAGCTCGCCGTCGGCGCAGACGATGGCACCATCGCGCGGCTGATGTGTGAAGCCGCAGTGTGGACAGGTCTTGGTCTTGGGCGGCAGCAGCGCCATGCAGCCGACGCACGGCTTCGGCAGCTTGATCTTGTCGCTGGCGTCCTTCTTCGCCTTCGGCCTGCCGTCGTCCAGCTCCGGGTGATTGATGTCGGTGACAAACCCAAGCCGCTGATGGTTGTCGCTGTGGTCGAGGATCAGGCAGTGATCCTTACCTTCCGCCGTGCGGAGGCCGCGCCCGATGATCTGGACGTGCAGCATCTCCGACTTGGTCGGTCGCGCCACCACGATGCAGCGCACGTCCCAATCGACGCCGGTCGTCAGGGTGCCGACATTGCAGACCACCTTTGTCTCCCCGGCATGGAACCGGTGCCGGATCAGGTGCCGGGCCTCGCTCTTGGTATAGGCATCCTGATAATCGGTCGGCACACCGGCTGCGATGAACTCCCGCTGCAGCGCCTGCGCGTGAGCGCAATCCACCGCGAAGCACAGCGTCGGCCTGCTCTGGCCCAGCCGCAGCCACGTCTGCACCACGTCGGCGACCAGCGTGGCCTCGTTCATCACCCCGGCGAGGTCGCCTTCGTGGTAGTCGCCAGCCACGGTGCGAACACCGGTCAGGTCGGGATGGCTCGGCCCGTACACCTTGAAATCCGACAGGTAGCCTTGGTCGATCAGCTGCTGCGTCGTCACCGGCTGCAGCAGCTTCGTGAAATACGATCCCAGCCCCTTCGTCCACGGTGTCGCGCTCAATCCGATGATTGGCTTCCGCGCATGCGCCGGATCGAGAACCATCTTGCCGTAGAACTCAAACCAGCGATGCACCTCATCGATGATGATCATGTCGCATTCGGGGAACTGCCGCTTCATCAGCGTCTGCACCGACGCCACCTGAACCTTGCAGCGACCGTCCGTCATCTCATGCATCGCCTGCATCACGCCGACGTCGTCGACGCCCTCCGCCTGCAGGACGCCGACCGTCTGGTCGATCAATGACAGCGCAGGCACCACGAACAGCACCCGCTTGTCCTTCCGCAGCGCGTTGTCGATCAGCGCCGCGCCGACCAGCGTCTTGCCTGCTCCGGTCGGGGCCTGCACTACGACGCGATTGTCGCCGCCCCGCACGGTGTCGCGCAGATCGTCGATTGCCTTGACCTGATAATCGCGCAGCTCAGTGATCATAAATCCCCCTCGTTATTCTAATCCGACTGCTGTGCCACCGCACGAACATGACGCCGAAGATAAACGCCAATGCACCAGACATCAGCACGACGATCACGTCGCCGTTGCTCGCCGCCGTTCGCTCCAGCACCGGCCACACATCCGGCTCCGCACCGGGCAGGAAGGTCGAGAACGGCAGCGGCTCGATCTCGCGCTGGTAGATTTCAGAGAACACCCACGACCACTGCGGCTGCCACTGCAGCACCGGCTCGATGTGAACCGGCTCCTGCGGCAGCGGCGGCACCGCAGCCATCGCCTTCGCAGGCACGATCCAAACCCTCCTGTCGCGCCTGCGATCACTCCAGCACCGCTGCCCCTTCGGTCCACCGGACCAATAGAGATAACTGTGCTTGTATTTCTGCCGCGCCTCGCTGCGCGTCAGACAGGTTGCCCCTTGCGCGTCAACGCTACCCAATATCGGAAGAAACGCGAGGAGAAGGGGAAGCAGCTTCCTCATCGACTGCCTCCTTGATCAGCGGTGTATTGGAAACCTGAAACGCGCGGCCCAATGCCATCATTGCCGACAGCACCGTCTCTACCTCCGCACGTCGCGCCACCGCCTCGTCGCGGATCGCCATCGTGCTGTCCATCTTGCTTTGCAGTTGCGATGCCGTCAGCTCCGCGACGGAGAGCTGCGCCTTGAGACCGGCGATCTCCGTCATCAGCTCAGCCTCGCGACGAAGCAGCGCGTCCCGCTCCGCCGCCGTCTCCTGCTGAATACGAAGGCCCTGCTCGACCACAGCTTCTCTCGGCGCTGGCAGCTCTGCGTTTCCATTGTTAGAGGCCATAGTATTTCTCCACTTTGACGTTGCCCACTCGCGTGTGATTTTTGTTGTGATGATCGAGGCAGTACGAGCTGCCGTCGGTCTTGTGCTTGCCGCAGTAGAGGACGGTCGGCTTCTCCACCACGATCTCGCGGCAGTGCCAGCCCTCCAGCTCCATGATGTCGACCGGCTTCGACGCCAACTTCCTCACCCTGATCTCCTCCATGGGACGATCCTCCCGCTTGATGATGATGCGTCCCCTTGGACTGATATTCGGCTTCTTCACTGTCAGCTCGCCGGACCTTGAGCGGTGCGGCCCCTGCCGGAAATCCGCCTGCAGTCCCAGCCGCCGCGCCTTGCCGATGATGGCGTTGCGCGTAAACAGCTCGCCGAATGCCTCGGCGATCTTCCGCACCACCATCGTCTTGTAGTTGTCGCGCAGGAACTGGATGCGCTCGTCGGTCCAGTCTGGATTGGTGTTGTAGACTTTACCCGGCATCAGATCATGCCCCACAGATCGTCGTCGCCGACGTATCCGTTCGCCGCCAGCCGTTCCTGTATCCGCTTGTAGGTTTTTGCTGGCAGCTTTTCGTAGAGGTTCTTCCAGTTCAGCGCGACCCTGTACGGCACCTCCGTCAGTTCGCTGACGCCGTGGGTGCCGCCCAGTATGGTGAACACGGCATCGATGTTGTCGAGCCGCTTTAGCTTCTTGTTAGGCATCATGTTGATGTCCGATATTTCCATTTGCTATTGAGGCGATCTTCATATTATATGACCGCCACCAAGTCAACCGAACGAGGAAAGGCCCATGTTTCACGCATTTTTTGAGACCCTGTTTGAAGGTATCTGCATCGCCATCTTCATCTTTGCCGTGGCGACGTTCGCTGAATACGCAATCTGGAGGCTGGCATGACTGCGCTGAAATACGGCGATGGCGACTACACCTACTGGCAAGCCACGTTGCAGGGTAAGAAATTACCTATGCACGACGGCGAGGCGCATGCCGGTTTCTATCGCAAGAGCAACCGGCACGTCGACGACGCCGTCAGCTATTTCTGGCACGGCAGCGATCTGGTCTGTCTGGTCAATGGCAAGCTGCAGGCGAGCGGCGGTGCTGACATCTGGAACCACTGCGGCCACAATGCTGTGTCACACGCCGACTATTTGCATCGTGTCGAGAAAGGTCGCTGGCCGAATGACGCGGAGATCGTGGCGCGTTCCAACCAACCCCCATCCGACGACAGCATGGAAGGTGTCTTGGCGCGGCTGGACGATCTTGAGCGCGAGGCCCAGCAGCTTATTAAGTCCGGTGCCGCGAAAGACCAAGCCGCCGCCGACCGTGCCTCCGACATCGCCAACTCAATCGCCGAGATCGAGAAGAAGGTAGTCGGCCTGCACAAGGTCGAGAAGCAGCCGCACCTTGAAGCCGGTCGCGGCGTCGACAACAAATGGTTCCCGGTTCGTGATCGCGCCGCCGCCGCCAAGACCGATCTCAAGGCCAAGGTGGTGACGCCGTTCCTTGTACTACTCCGGCGCAATGCTGAAGCGGAAGCGGAACGCGCCAAGGAACTGGGCGTGGCGGAGTTCTTGGAGCAGCCCAAGATCGGCGCGGGATCGATCAAGCGAACGGTCGCGCTTCGCACCAAGGTCACCGCGAAAATTGTGGATTACGATGTCCTGATCCGCGCGATCAAGGACAGCGCAGAGGTTCGCGAGCTAGCTCAGAAGCTGGCGGATGCGTCGTGCCGGGCAACAGGTATTGCATTGCCCGGCACGATCAAGGTCGAAACCGAAATCGCAACGTAGGAGAGAACAGTGAACGAGGAGACATCAACAGCACTACCGGCGACTAGGCCGAAGCCGCAGCTGCTCGCTCGCGGCGGCGGCGTGACGCCGATCATCCCGACCACCTTCGACGAGGTTTACCGCATCGCCAACGCCGTGGTGCTGTCCGGCCTCGCGCCGAAGGATTGCGCCACGCCGGAAAAGGCGACCATCATCATCATGCATGGCATGGAGGTCGGCCTGTCGCCAATGGTTGCGCTGCAGTCCATTGCGGTGATCAATGGCAAGCCGTCGCTATATGGAGACGGTGCGCTGGGCGTGGTTCGCGCCTCCGGCCAGCTGGAGAAATTCAGCGAGAAACTGATCGCCGCCGCTGGCGTCGACAACATCATGGCGAGCTGCACCGTGAAGCGCCGTGGCGAACCGGCCCTGACCCGCACCTTCTCCAAGGAAGATGCTGTGAAGGCAGGGCTATGGGAAAAGCGTGGTCGCAACGGTGAGCCGACGCCGTGGATCACCTACCCCAACCGCATGCTGGCGATGAGAGCGAGGGCGTTCGCGCTGCGCGATGCCTTCGCCGACGTGCTGAAGGGCCTCGGCATTCGCGAGGAGCAGGAGGACGTCGTCCCCGATCTCGATCTGGTGCCGCCGCCTCCGCCGCCTCCGCCGGAGCTGAAGCAGACGCCGCTTGAAGCGGCTATCGCCAAGGCAAGGGAAGCCAACCGCGAGATCAAGACCGACGACGCCGGTCTGGTAGTCTGGGACGAGAACATCGAGCGCCCACACACTGAGGCTGATCGTGTCTGACCTGAATGGCATCTGCATGAAGCGGATCGGCGGGGCATTGGTCCCCGCCGATTTCAATGCCGACGACGTCGTCCACGCCATCCCAGAGAATGGCGAGGTGCTGGTGACGCTGCGCCGCGCTCGCAACCCGCGCTTCCACAGGTGGTTCTTTGCCTTGCTCCGAAAGGTGATCGACAACACCGACGGCAGATGGGCCAGCGAGGAGCAGCTGCTCTATGCGCTGAAGATGGCGACCGGCCACGCCGATCCTGCCCCGGCACTAACCGGCGAGGTGCTGCTGCATCCGAAATCGATCAACTTTGCTGCGATGGGCGAGATCGAGTTCAAATCGTTCGTCGCCCGGTGCCTCGACGAGATACACCTCAACCTTGGCATCGATCCCGATCTGCTGATGGACGAGGTGAACAGTGAGCAGGGGAAACTTTGATCAGTAGTTTGGGGGAAAGGAAAACACTATGGCCGAGCTTCCAAAGATCGATAGCGCTGGCCTACGGGCCGCCAAGCGTGAGGGCGCGAAGCGCGTTAGCTCTGTAGTGCGTGTCCGCAAGTTAAGGCGAGAGGAAAGCACTATGGCCGTTGATCTTGGACTGACAGAACGAGAATGCTGCGCTCAAGCCGCGCTGGCGGACGACTGGCAAAAAACCGCCATCCTATACGCGGCTGAGATTGAAGTGTTGCGAGCTAAACTCAAAACTTGTGAGAACACGGCTCGACTTAACTTAAAGGTCGCAACGGATCGCGGGGCTGAGAACGGGTGTCTAAAGGCTACCGTAATGTCCCTCGAAAAGACGATCCTTGAGGATCACTTTGCGTCTCCAAAAATTAGGGAGCTTGTCGTTCTGTCCGAAGAGGCCGCCGACGAGATCGAGCGGTTGCAGAAAGACAACAAGCATTGGCAAGAGATCGCTTCACAGCGCATCGGGATTGAGCGAACACTGCGTATCGAGATTGAACGGCTACAAGATGAGGTTGAATACTGGAAGCACGCGGATAACAAACGCGAAACGCCCTGACATCACAACAGGGGCACCCAATGGAAGCGCCATTCGTCTGTGTGGACTGCGAAGAACCCAAGCCGCTTTATCAAATCGGCATGTGCAAAGAATGCTGGCTATGGTGGCAGGAGTATATCCGCGATTTGGCCGAAGACGAGATAGCGCGCCGCGACAGCAGACAACAAACCCAGTAACGCAGCAACAATGAGAAAGAAACCCGCTATGGACATTGTTGAACGGTTGCGTTTGCCAGAGGCTGTGCTTGACGGCGAGATATGCCACGAAGCCGCCGACGAGATCGAGCGCCTGACACAGTGGCAACCAATTGAGACTGCTCCGAAGGATGGGAAGGAGATTTTAGTTTGGTGTCCAGTGGTCGGGTACGCCGTTGTGCGTGCGTGGAATGGATCGGGCGAACGGCTTAGTGAACCAACCCACTGGATGCCGCTACCGGGGCCGCCCAATACAAACAAGGAGAACTGTTATGAACATGACTGAAAGGGTGGAACTAGCAATCGCGCAGGCTGTGGGAGGCCATGAGAGATGGCACACTGCTGCTCACGCCGTCATAGAGGCCATGCGGGAGCCGACCGACGAGCAGCGCAACAACTATTTCGCAATGAAAAAGGCTGCAGGCAATACCGACATCGCGTCGGTGTTTGTTGACGCCGAGTGGGAGCGGATGATCGACGCCGCACTAATATGAGGACAATCGAAATGGAGGACACTATGCGGCGGCAGATGACGGAGGCATGGTCGGCTGATGCCGAGAAGTTGGACCGCGCGCTTGGCATCCTGCACCGTTTTGCAACGGAGAATACCGGCTGGCGTTCATTCTTTCGCCGCTGGTACTACAGCGACGAGCCATTGCGGAACGACGCCGCTAACCTTGTGCGCGAAGCACAATTTCACACGCAGATGCCAGCCAACACTAGGTTGGTTGGCGGCCCTAATGCCTGATCAATGCCACGCAAAGTCCCTGAATGGATCGGAAAGACACCGGATACACAGGTGCCAAATCGCGTCAGGGTGCGCGTGTTTGAGTTCTTCGACGGCATCTGCCAGCTCTGCACCGCGCCGATCCTGCTGGCGAAGGACTATCGAGCTGACCACCGGGTTGCGCTGATCAACGGCGGAGAGAACCGCGAGACTAATCTGCAGCCGACGCATCTGTGGTGCCACGAAGCCAAGACCCGGCAGGATGTTGCCTTCAAGGCCAAGACCTACAAAGCACGTCGCAAGCGGATTGTCGGTCGGAAACCCCGCACCATGACGCGCTGGCGCAAATTCTCTGGGGAGATCGTGGTCAAGCCACGGGAACGCTAGTCTGCAGCGCGTAGAGAAATGCGTGATGGTAGCCCTCAATCAGCTTCCCGATTGACATCCCGCCAGACCAGTTTGGCACCGTTGATTTGTCGCCGTTGATAATGCCGCGCGCGTTGTACGGATCATCAACCGCTTCACTGAAATATCTCGGCAGCGTTTCCGGCTTGTCGTCCTTGGTGCGGAACCACCCCTCGATCATCCCCCTGAACATCACGTCGCCAGCGATTGTGAGATCGAGCGCCCTCGCCGCGTTGTAGACCAGATCATCGTAACCGTGGAGATGCAGCTCCTTGCTGGCCCGTGCGTAGTTCTCCTTCCACGTCAGTTGCACGAAGCCGCGCCCGTAGTAGGTCTGCCCGGTCTCTGGATCGGGCGTCCCGTATTTCATCCCCCTGCCCTTGCCGTACTCCTCGATGGGCCACATCGTCGATGCCGTCTCATGCATAGTCGTCGCCAGCGCGTAGGCCAGCCAGCGGAAATCGACGGTGGTCGGGTCGATCTCCCATCTGTCGAGGATCGCGCTCTGCCCATCGACCTGTTGCTGCGTCAGGACACCGTTGAACGGATCGCTCCTGACGTGATTGAAATAGGATTTTCGGTCGATGGGAGGGATCATCTGCGCTCCGGCGGTGGCGGAACGATGCACTGCGACAGCAGCTTCTGCACCTCGCCCTGCACCTGAATGAACAGCTTGACGTTCTCCTGCCGCTGACTGTGGAACATGGCGCTCTGATAGTAGAGCAGGCCAGACAGCATCAGGCAGACCACGATCAGCGCCAGCACCAGCGGCTGGGTGCCAAGCGCCGCGACCACCCCCTTCGCTGCTTCGCCTGTTGCTTGGATCATCATGGGATGACTGCGTAGGCCGCGTCGATCTGTGTCTTGAGAGTGATTGTCCCACTCTGAATGCCGTTCTGCAGATTGAGCTGCGTGGTCGCGCAGTTCAGCACCCGGTCCTCCATCTTCTGCTCGATGGCGAGCAGGGTCGGCTGCGACAGCATCAGCACCGTGCTGCCGAAATCGTATGGCCTCGCGGTAGGCGCAGCTGGCCGTTCGTGGATCACCCGCAGATCGAAGAACGAGCGGCGCGAGCTGATGTCGGACGGGATCAGATATGTCTGCGGCCCGATCACTTGCGACACCCCGGCGTTCTCCTTGTACTCGCGCTGCTGTCGCGAATATGCCTCCAGACGCGGTTTCATCTCGTCAACCGTGTACGGCGTGGTCAGCCACATCCACGGCTGCGCCGGATCGGGATAGACGTAGGCGTAGAAATCATCCGGGCGCGGCTGGTCATCCTGCCATGTGATACCAGCCACCGCCTTTTCCGCTGGTGTTGCTGTGCGTATCCAGCCAGCCGGATACAGCACGCCGTTGCTCTCGAATTGCGCGTCAGGCGAGATTGGGGCGTTGTTGAGCAGATACATGGTTCACCTCACCGGGCGCGTGCGTATTTGAAGGGGTGTTCTGCGAAGGCGGCAAAAATGTAAGTGCCGCCGCTGGCGTTGACCGAGCCAAAATCGGTACGCAGCTTAAAACCGTTAGAAAGAAAGTCGAAACTAAATATCGTGTTGGCCCCCGGCTCTGCGTTGCCCAAGTCAGGATGCAATGGGTTGTTGACGGGATTACTCGGGACACGCGCTGTGTCCTGCACCCACCAGCTATCTACTCCAGTTCCAGCAGTCTCCTTTACGAGGACCCACCCCGGCCTAAATCCGGTCCACACAAACGGGCCGTCTGCATTGCCGTTGCCGGTGTACGAACCGAACTTGGAGAAGCCGGGAACGTCAGCAAAGAGATAATTCACAAATGTTGCCGCGTTCGCGTTAACAGAGGCGTCTGTTCCTAACGAAAACACAGACGATGTTGGAGCGGTGTTATTCCAGATAGTAGCAAGGGTCGCTGCTGCGATGGTTTGGTTAAGCGAGAGATATTTTGTCGCGAGAATATCCTGATGATACACGATCCAATTAACCGCGCCGCTCCGCGATTTCACGATCATCAACTTCGGGGCGACACCAAGGCCGTGCGAAATAGTGCGGTTCGCGCCGCTTCCGGTATACGGCACAACATCGAAACCCGGCACCACGCCCTTCTTCCAAAGCCAATCAACGAACCCGCGAGTGTTTTCTGCAATAACCGAGTTGTTACCACCTGAATACCCATCTGCGTTGAATGCAGTTAGCGTATCGCCTGCGGTTCCTTCCACAGCGGTTGCGTCGGTTGATAGATACTTAAACACGCCTCTGGTGGTGTCAAAAACATAGTGTGAATACGCCACAGGTCTGGCTTTTATCCAAACCAAATCCGGCTGAAACCGCTTCCCCGTCACGCTAAACGCTGCGCCGGTTCCGGTTCGCAGATTGACGGTCATGTAATCATCGCCGCGCTTGATCGCTGGCGTCGGGAGGTTCTGCGTGCAGAGCGCCTTGAAGCCAGCGGGGGCGGCGAACGCGAACGGGCGCTGGCCGAAATTCACGTCAAGCACAGCAGTAGTAGTGTTCTTCCAAGCAGAAAAGGCGGGAGAGTAAAAATCGTTTGGAATAAACCCGCTGAATGCAGTTCCCTGCGAAACCCCGTTCTTATAAAAAGTTAGCAATCCAACGTCAGCATCAAAGGATGTTCCGATAACATCACCAACAGTAAACGCAGCGCCGTAGGCTGTGTGGACAGTGTTGCTTGCCTTTTGCCCAGAGCTGACATACGCAAAACTGTCGAGTGTGGACCCGACGTAATCGCTGGCGGTGCTGCCCGCCAGCACCGTGGTGTTTCCCCAAATTCCCGTATAGGCGACAGCCCCGGCACCTAGTGCCGATACTGTGCATTCCCAATACCACTTTCCGGTATTGCTTCGAAACGTGCTGCGCGTCGAGCCATACGCCGCCGCATTCATCGAGGTAGCCGCCAGATTGCCATTCGACAGCACGATGTTTGCCGCCGCCTGACAATCCAGCGGATTTAACGTGCAATAATTCCCCCGCACCTCGCCACCAACGCCGCTATCGGTGCCGTAGTTGGTCGGCGTATCGACCAAGCTGTCGTCGCCGACGCCAGCGGTGACGCTGAAATTGGCGGTCGTGAAGTTCTTGTTCGCGATGGCCGTGCCGTTTGTATATTGGTTCTCGATGGGGATGGCGCTGCCGCCAGTCAAGCCAGCGCGGAAAATAGTAAAGCCGTTGCCGTTTGCAGTTGACGTACTTGGTGAATAAATAAGGACGCGATCATCCCCGGCTGTGTTGTGCGTGACTGTGACAGAACATTTCCGCCAATTGCCAATCACTGTCGAAATCTTGGCCGAGACATTGCTGCCGGTCCCAATAACGCCTTGATCCAGCACGGTGGCATTCACCAAATCAAAAATTCCCCACCCGCCGTTGGCGTTGCCGTTGTAAATTGTTGCCGTTCCAACAGAACCTTGCAGGGCATACACGGTGAACGTCGTAACTTGCCCGACAGGGCCTCTTACCAGCGCAGTGTTGTAGCTGACATATGGATTTGCCGTGCTGCCGCCGACAACCAATGTGTACGCACCCAATCCACCAAACGGATCGGCTTGGCCGGAATTGAGACTGGCGTTGTTTCCGGGTGCCCAAAACGATCCGTTGTTAAAAGCATCCGACGCACCAAGCAAATTGCTCATGCCGCTGGCATCGTTGCCCAACGTCGCAGCCGTGGCGTTGTTGCTGAAATCCAGCTTGACGCCGTTCGGCCCATACAATCCGGCATACGCTTTTGGCGTCCAGACGCCAGTCACAGGATCGGTTTGTGCGAACGCCGATGCTGGTTGCGCGTAGCCGTCGATCAAATGGAAATCTGCGAGATAGCAGCCGCAGTGGTTGACTGCGCTGGTGCCGTAACGGCCAATCCAGTTGATCGCCCCCGGAACGTTGATCGGCATATTTTCACCTGACGCCAACGTTAGAACGTTTCCGCCGCTGTAATCGGTGATTGTCACGCCGTTGATTTCCAGCACTTGTGTTGGCGTTGCTGGGGCCGTGTTAACGGACCAGCAGACGTGGTACCACGCGCTAGTATCGCGAAAGACAGTGCCGGGAATTTTACTTAATTTTGCAACGCCACCTATGAAAACCTGAAGGCCGAGGCTATCTATCGGCGTGACGTGGTTCCACCACATCGAGATGCTGTTGTTGGCGTCAACGTAAGTATGAAACAGCCATTGCGGAAACGCGCCAAGCAGACTGCGCTTAGCCCAGAAGCTGACCGTGAACGTCTTTTGATTTCCAGCCACCGCTGGCGTGCGTGTCAGCCACGGCGTATCAGCCGGATTAAACCGCAGCGACCGCGCGATCTTGTAGCCGCTGTCTTGAGGTATGCTGACCGGAAGGTTGAACGGCATTACGCAATCCCCTGCGCTCTGCCGATTTCCTCCAGCACGTTGCCAGCGCGGCCAATAAAGGTGAAGCGATCCACCGCGCCAGCGGTCGCCGTGATCGCTGGCACAACGCCGCCAGCGAACTTGTAGTTCGCCGCCGTCCACGCCACCGTGCTGGCTGCGTTCTGCTGGATGCGAATGGTGTAAACGCGACCGGTGACGACATTGGTCGGGGCGGCCATCGTCGCGTTGCCAGCCAGCAGCAACGTGCAGACCGGATTGACCAGCACGTCCCACGCAACCGACGCAGCGTAGATCAACGCCGCTTCGGTGTAGCCAGAAGCCTTAGAGAAAATTACGGCTTGATCTGTGTTGACGTAGAATGCTGGCGCAGGCGAACCGCTCAGTCCGGTACGGAACCACATTGCCCCGCCGCCATCGATGCCGATGCCAGCCCAGTTTACCGCAGAGTTGTTGTAGAGAAGAATATTTGCGTCGGTGTTCGCTTGCGGCGAAGACGCTGTTGGCCCGGCTGCGTTGCCGAACGTGCTGCCATTTGGCGTCACGATCAGCGCACCGCTCATCGTGTCGCCAGCTTTCGCCACCGCCTCGGCATCCACGAACGCCGTGGTCGCGATCTGCGTCGTCGAGGTGCCGACTGCCGCCGTTGGTGCTGTTGGTGTTCCGGTGAAGGCCGGTGATGCCGTTCCGGCGGCACCGATGTTGAGGCGAGCAGTGGCGTCGTCGGTGCATTCGATCAGGTTGTTGGAACCGATCATGTCGCCGGTCCCGGCACCGGCTGCGCCAGTGTCTCCCGTCCTCGCGAATGTGATGTGAGCCACCTCGTTCAACGCGAGGCCGACGCCAGCCGATATGCCGGTCACCGGGATCGTCACCCACGCGCCGTTGTCGACGATGGTCCCAGTCACCCGGTACACAATGAAATGCGTCGGGTCTGACAGCGAGACAATCGACAGCGTGCCTCGATTGAGTGTTGAGCCGTTGTCGTCGAAGCTGTTGATCAGCGCCGCGATGTTCTGCGCCAGCGCCGTCGTCTCGCTCAGATAGAGCGCGGTGGCGGAAGCTGGCGTGGCATTGTTGACCTTGACCCGGCCTGCCGTCGGATCGGTAGCCGCCGTGTCGGTGTCCCACGCATACCGTGCGCCGCCTGCGCCGTCGATGCCGTTGGTGCCGTTGGTGCCGTTGGTGCCGGGTATTCCCTGCGCCCCCTGATCGCCGGTCCTGTAGAACTCGACCTGACAATTGGCGACTGTCGGCAGCGTGGTGCCGACCGGGCCGGTCAGCGGGTAGGTGATGAACGCGCCGCCGTCGACCAGTGGACCGTTGATGGAGGCAATCACAAAGTTGGCCGGATTGCCGGGGCTGTAGACCCGAACCTTGCCGCGATTGGCCGCCGTGGTGCTGTCGTCCCAAGTCGCCAGCTCCGCCGCAAGATTGACGGCGTTGCGATCCGTCTTGCTGATCCGCAGCGAGGTGATTGCCGCGATAGTTGCGCTGTTGAAGCCGACGTTGCCGGAGCCGGGATCGCCACTCAGTCCGGCGACGAACCGGTAATTCAGGCCGCCAGACGTGCCGTCGGCACCCGGCGCGCCTGCGCCCGGCAGCGTCGATGGCACAATCGTCCAGTCCGACGGAGTGCCGCTGCCGCCGGTCGCCAGCACGTTGACGGTCAGCGTGGTGCCGGTATACGCCGTCACCTGACCGATCATATAATTGGTGATGACTGAGTTGCTGAACGTCTGCACGAACATGCCGGGCAGCCAGTCCTTGCCCGACTGCGTCGTGAAGGTTTTGCTGCCTGCGCCGATCAGGTTTGCCGTGATCGACGTCCCCCACCACAGCGCCTGACCAAGACCAGCCAGCGTCATCCGGTTGTAGACGTCGGTGACCGGATCGTGGACCCAGATTTCCTTGGTGGACGGATCGAGCAGGACGCCGGGCGCGATCAGCTGCAGATCGTCCCACGACGGCTCGATTGTCCAGACGCCGTTCTCCTTGCTGATGCCGATGCCACCTGAACCGACCAACGTCGCCGGGATTTTCGGGATGACGCGAACCGAGATATTCGGTCGGCTGGATGGGAAGATTGCGTTCATAGCGTCACCACACCTTCTCGGATCGGGACCGTTCCCAATATGAGGCTTTCGGTTTCACCGTCTTTCTCGATTGTGATCTCAACATTGTAGACGCCGCCGCACACACCGCGCATCTCACCCTTGCTGAACTCGAATGCAAACACGCCGGTCTGGACGTGCTGCACCTTGCCGTTCGACAATGTTGCCGTCAGCAGCGGCGTCGAGTAGCTCTGGTTGCCGTAGCCGCCGTAGTCGGCCTGCTGCTGCGGCGCGACTTGCACCGCGATCTCGGTTGCCGTGCTGATGTCAATCGGCTCGCCGTCCTCGCCGAGAACCTCGACGCTGTCCTGCCAAGACGCCCGGTTGCTTCGCACCGCCAGTGTGCCGTCGTACATGACGCCCTCACAATCGGAAATACACCGTCACCAGCCGGGTCGGCTGCGTGATGTTGAAGGCCACGCCGCTGCCTGCATTCCCCGATGTTCCGACGGCGCTGCCGCTGCCGCTGAACGATCCGCTGGACGAACCGGATGCACCAATCGCCGGGATAGAGACATTCGTCGGGCCGCCGCCAAGATATTGCCCACCGCCGCCGAAATTACCTATCGCCGGTCCAAACCCAAGGGGAACCGAGCCAGTGTTAGCCGGGACCGTGACGGAGGCCGAGCCGGAGTAGCCGCCGGAGACCGACACCCCAACATTGACGGGATGCCCATGGACCGGCAGCTGGCTCAAGCCGATGGCTGCGGCCTCCACGCCGCCCAGCGCCTGCCCCAGCACGTCCCAGTTCGCCGCCAGAAATCGATTGGCTCGCGCATTGCCCATGCCGTCCAAGCCGCCGATGGTCAGCCCCCGGAAATCCGGCGTCTCGATCTGCTTGTTGGCTGTCCAATCCGCGATGGCCGTCGCGCCCTTCGACGGGAATACCGCCAGCAGCGGATCGTTGTTCCAGAAATACTGAAACAGCGCCTGCGCGGTGGCGTCGGCAAATTCCGTTGCGCCCGACGTCGAGCTGCCGATGGTTCGCTTGTTGCCGCGAACGTATCCCGACAGCGCCCCGGTGCCGTATTTCAGCTTCATGTCTCCGGTGCCGTACAGCCGGGTGACGTCGGTGGTGTCGACGCCGCCACCACCACCTGACGATCCGATCACCGGGATGTTGTCGTAATCGAATTGCGCCACGCCCTCCTTGCTGGTCAGGATCAGCCGCACCACGCCGTCGGCGTAGAACATCTGCGGGATGCGTCCCGATGCATCCAGCGTTATCGGGTTTGGAAATTCCGTTCCCGCCGTCAGCGCGGCGGTGCGGAATGCATTCTGCGGATTGAGGGTGCCAGCCACGAACGAGTACAGCAGGCCGCCGACCAGCGGCTCATGCGTCAGGTTGTGCCACTGCTGCGTCAGACAGAGTGATGTCGTTCCAGACATGATCAGTCCCCAATGCTTCTGCCGACTGCAGCGCCGCCGGTTCTCGACAGTATATTCTCCGTCATCTGGCGAAGGACATTCATCATCCGCGCATCGCCAGCCGCCGCGTTAACTGCCTTCTGGATCAGGTCCGGGTCTTTCGACACCAGCATCTGCGCGAGGTGTTCAGCCATCCGGTAGTTTGCACCCTTCCGCAACGCCACCGCCGCGCTGCCCAAGACAGCAGCGCCCTGCGGCGTGGTTGGATCGAGCGACATGTTCCCGCTGTAAATCCCGTAACCGGCACCACTGCCGCCGACACCGATTGTGCCAAGAGCCGCCAGCTGCTGCGCCGTCGTGCTGTTGCCTCGCACCGCCTCGCGTAACCGCTCCTGCAGCCGCTCAACGTGATGCATCGCCTCGAATTGATTGAGCGCCCTCTGATCGCCGTTGAACAGGAACTCCATCTTGGCCTTGTTGGCTGGGTTGCTGTAGATGCCCTTCCACAGATTATGGCTGTCGTTGACGTTGCTCATCTTGTCGAGCATCTGGCTGACAGCTGCTTTGCGGAATGCCTCCTGCGCGTCCGGCGACATGCCGCGCATGGCGTTCACCGCCTGCTCCGTCGTGAACTGGTTGCTCTTGATGAACCGCTGGCCCTCCTTGATTGCGCCGCCGATGTCGAAATACGCCTCCGACATTGCTCGCGCCTTCGCGTATGGGCCTTGTGGGCCTCCCGTCACGTTGTCCAACTCGTTGATGATGACGCGCTGCAATTCCTTCAGCGACCTCTGCTCACCAGATGTTGCAGTTCCGGGTTGCGTCACCGAGAAATCGATCTTGCCTTGGATGTTCCTTTTGACCTGATCCCAGAACTCAAGACTGTCCACGCCCGGCACTGGACGCCGCTGCACGGCTGCATTCTCCTGCACGATACGCAGCGCATCCTCCGCCGCGCTTCGCAACGTCGGGTGCTGATCGATCAGATTGACCAGCCGCACCGGCATCACGCCGCTTGGGAATTGTTGCATCACGCCCTGATACATTGGCGTGGTGACTTGCGCCTGCTCCGCCCTGACGGCCAGCTTCGCCATCTCGTTGTCGCCGAGCGGCCCGAACTTGCTTTCAAGGAAATCCAGCAGCCGCCGGTACTGTCCGGCTGCTCGTCGCTCCAGCGGCTCCTGCAGGACAGAGGCGGCGGCGGGATCGATGTTCTTGACGCCTCGCGCCAGCACCCGCCCCGGCTCGCCGAGCACGTCGGCCACCACCGTGTCCGGCGTCATCTGATGCCGCAGCACCCGCTCCGGTGTGCCGACGGCCTGCGTTGCGGTTCGCGCCAGCTGCGCCTGCGCCTGCCGCTGCGGCGCGGCCAGACCATAGATCGCGCGGCCAATGTAGTTGGCGATGGCTGGTCCCACCGCGCCAACCCCTCCGCCGACGACGCCGCCAACGCCAGCGCCAATCGCTGCCGGACCAGCCCGTTGCGAGATGTCGCCCTCCGCCGATCCTGCCCCCGTGATGCCGCCTGCGATGCTGCCCTGCAGAGCGCCGCTGCCGACCCGCGCCGCCACGCTGCGACCCGCGCCGGTCAGGGGGCCGCCGGGCAACGGTACGATGGCACCGCCTGCCACCTCGCCGCCCAGCACGGTACCGGGGTAGTGCTTCTTGGCCTCCTCCAGCGTCCGGCGCGCTTCCGCGACGGCGTTGTTGAAGGCCTGCGCCGTCACGTCGCTAGGGTTCTGCGAATACGTCCCCCACGCCAGCTTCATCAAGTCGGACGCATTGCCGCCGCCGGGGATGGTCGCCAGCGCGGCGGAGAGGCCCTGCAGCT
>Ga0137422_1000052_pt1 | contig 32293 bp, 50 predicted proteins | sample EasRivERMZT551_2_FD_102330 | JGI IMG/M metagenome (GOLD analysis project Ga0137422, IMG submission 102330) | Soil microbial communities from meander-bound floodplain in the East River, Colorado, USA - East River MetaG ERMZT551_2 | ecosystem: Environmental > Terrestrial > Soil > Floodplain ... | reverse complement strand
TGTTTAAACCAGCGGTTAAAGCGCCGGGTAATCTGCCGGGGGTTTATAGCTTGCGCGCCGGGTTGCAAATTCTTACTGAATAAGTATTGCCCCGGTGCGGCCGCGTCGTTTATTGCGGCCCATAACGGCGCCACAATATCCTTAATGGTGAAATCCACATACTTATTGCTTCGGCCCTTTTTCATTAAGACCGTCCCGGTGCTGGCGGCTAAATTAAGATCTTCTTTTTTCATTGCCATAAGTTCGGTGGTGCGGCGGCCGCTGTGGTAAAATATTTGAATAAAGGCCCAGAATTCCGCAGGTATTTTATTGGCCTTATTGTTTAAGGTTTCGCGCTCGGTTTGCGTCATAACGGTCCGCTTCGGCTTTGTTACCTTTAGCATTTTTACGCCGCGGGTAAAGACGCGCGGCACAATCTTTTCTTCTTCGAGTATTAAGTAAAGCGAATTAAGCAGAGCCCGGTAATGATTGTAACGGTTATTGTTCCAGGCTTCGCCCTTTGCCTTTTTCCTTTCATCCGGCGGCATGGCTGCACGGGCCTTTATCTTTTCCTTTCCGGTAAGCTCCAATACGTTTTTTATATATAGCTCGTCGAATTCGGCGGCAGGCGTAGCCTGCAAATTGTGTTTCTTTATTGTTGCGGTTACGTCGCGGAGCATGGAACGGGTAACGCTTTTATAACTATCGGTGGCGTTTAATTTGGTGTAGGCATATTGCAGGGCCGCGCTTATGGTAATGTTTTTCCGTTCCTGTTTAGCGGCGGCGATAAAATCCAACGGTGCAGCAGTGGCTGTGCTGCCGGTGATCGGGTTAAACCCGGCCTTTAGGTCCTCTATTATGCCCTCAATTGTCTTTCTTATATGGGCCTGTTTTTCTGTTAAGTTTTTGATCTTGCTTTCCTTTAAACGCTCGCGTTTTTCCTTTCCCGTATTATCGTCGTAAAAGCGGTATTGGATAAGCCAGGTCCCGGCTGGATCGGCGGCTTTGGTGTCCCAATTTGCAGGGGTAACGGTGATCTTTCCGTACCGGCAATTGCCGGGCAATTGTGTGATTTCTGCCATGTTTTTAAGCTGTTTTTAAGTTGTATATAGTTGATAATCAGTTGCTATTTCGGACACTATTTCGGACACTTTCCGGTTTTTCTACTTTTTGCGCTTTTTGCCTTTTTACTGAAACCCTTTGTGGTGGCGGCTTTCAGGGGGAGCCAACTGCGGGATTTGAACCCGCGGCCTTTTCGTTACGAATGAATACCCTTCACTTTTATAACGTTGTTGCAATACCGCTGAAAGCCTTACTGGCAGCGGCTTTAGCTGGCCATGTGTAAGCAGTGATATATTGAAAAGTGTCCGTTTTGGGCCGTTATTTTGGACACTTTGGGCACTATTTCGGACACCGTCCCGGCCACCGGATTTTAAGCCGGCTTTAATACCCGCCGGAAATGTGAAAAAATAAATGCTTAAATATTTTGTTATGTTAGAAATCATTGTTATAATTTTATCGCCTTGTTTTATTTTTTGATACATAAATCCACTCATTGAAAAGCCGCCGGTTATCCGTTAGTTGAAAACAAAAAGACATATAGATCGTAAGCTGAGAAATTCGACACTTTAAGTTCATGCGATTTGTTGATAAAGCAGGGATTAGCTTTGTAATGAACTACCGGTCGAATGGTATCAGCTTTACATTGCGTCCCTGCTCCGTTTTTTATCCGTATCCTCGTTATTATTTAACATGGAAAAGCTCCGGTTTAAGGGCCGCCGCGATTGTTATGAAACTGAATAAAGCACCGACCAAACCAAAGAACAACCGCAAAAGAAAACACCTGAAAAAAGAGGCGGAAAAGCAACAGCTAACAAACATTAGAATTCTATTTGCTTTAAAATTTCCGCCAGGCAATCGTCAAAAGGGCGTTCTGTCAATTTTGCTTCATGCCGGGCTATTATTTGTACCAGTACTTTAATTGCCTTATCCCTATCCTTTACAGGCAGCGTATTATTTGAAATGATGCCGCTTACTACATTGGTATGCTTCATCATTACCCCCTTGCCTGTTTTTATCCACTGCTTACTTACAAAGAATTCGCTTTCCAGGCGATCTAAAAATCTTTCGGAAAGATTCTTTTCTCCCCGTAACATATCGCTTAAATATTGCGGGCTGGCATAGTGAACCCGCTGCATTATATGGCGGTGGCGCAGGTTTGGATCAGCTTTCTGTAAAAAATCTATGGCTGTTTTTAGCCTTTCATGTGCCTTCATTCAATAAAAAGGGGTTTTATTAGAGGTTTTCTAAATTTATACTTTTTAGTTCTAAATTGTTCTTATTAGAATTAAATAGACTTACATTTGTAAATGTAATACAAAATTAGTACAAATAATTACAACTATGAAATACAGGCTAAAACAAGCGGTAATAAAAATGATTGGCGACAATCCCCGCTTATATGGCGAACTGGCCCATATTACCAATGTAACGGGGCCGTCCTTCGCTATGACACTGCGCCGCAATGGCGAGGACCTTACCCAAAAAAAGGTGCTGGAAACTATCAGCAAATACACCGGGCTCGCCGAAAGTGATCTTTACGAACTGGTGACCGACCTGGCAACTTCTGAAGCGTGAATCAACCGGAAGATATATTAAACATTGAAGCGGCATTGAAGGCCCTGCTTTTGCGGGTAGAGAACTACCGCAAAAAAGTTGTGCCTGATATAGCGGAGAAAAAAAGAAAACTGACGTTAAAGCAATCCGGGGCCGCTAAAGCAGCGGCAACATTACAGCGAAGGAAAGAACGGATATTAAAACAAGTCTCTAAACAATCACTATAAACAAAAAGCCCGCTGCTATCAACAACGGGCTTAAAAAACAAAAAAGAATGAATACAAAAGTAGTAAACACAATGGATCTGAAAAAATTGATCCGGGTAAGCGAAAGCTGGCTGGGTAACAGCGGCCTCGAATTATGCTTTGAAATATCGGGCGAAGAGAAGTATTATGAATTTGATCCCGCCGCAACCTGCCGCCTGTTTAAAGATACCGGGCTGATTATAGATTACCGCCAAAGCTGGCGCGGCCCGGTGGTAAAGTTTGATTATGCCATTACCGAAGAGGACAGCGTGGTGCATGAAATGGCATTCGACATGTTTGTTATGAACTTTCAATTCTCGCAGTTCGACGCCATTTGTTTGGGCGCGGAGCTTATGCGCGAAGAGCGTTTGCAGGAAATGGCCGATACAATTATTAACGATCAAAAGCACTATGCTTGTATAAATAAATAGGTAGGGGGATTTGATATCCCGCGCCCTGGTATTCCTGCCGGGGCTTTTAATCAAAAACAAAAAACAAAAAGAAATGACAATTAAAAACGTAAACGCCGGTGAATTTTATTTGCGCAACTACCCGGAGTTTGAAATAGTACAGTCAAATTATTTTGATGATAACATTACTTTTTACATTAATTCAAAATGGGAAAGAGAAAAATTAACCGATTATGATGTCGCAATATTCAAAGTAAAACCAAAAAAACAAAGTAACTAATGAGCCGTAATATAGTAACAAAAACAAGGGTGATCCCCCGCGAACAAACCCGGATGCAGATGACAGGCGCCGCCGCTAATATACAGGCCCCGGAAATAAAGCAGCCGGAACCGCAAGCTCCGCAGGTACAGCCAACGCATGCGTTGGCTCAACAGCCCGCCCGCCGCAACCTGCCGGATATTAACAGCCTTTACGGTAATGTTGAACTTGCCGCCCGCAATAATGATCTTAATATCCTGCTCAACCAGGAGCCCCGGCCCGAATGGATCTTAGTAAACCAATACGCAAACGGAAGCCGTTACATACCTGTTCACATTATTGAATACTTACTCACCTCGATTTATACCAAATGGCGGGTAGAAATAAAAAATTGTGCTGTGATCGCCAACAGTGTTTGCGTAACCGTTCGCCTTTATGTTTTGGACCCGGTGGGTGGTGAATGGGATTGGCAGGACGGCATAGGTGCAAGCCCGATACAAACAAAGCAGGGCGCCGCCGCCACGGACTTTACTCAGGTAAACACCGCCGCCGTTCAAATGGCCGCCCCGGCCGCGGAAACATACGCCTTTAAGGACGCCGCGGAGAAATTGGGTAAACTGTTCGGTAAAGATTTAAACCGTAAGGATATGCCCGTAAGCCTTGCCGATAACCTTTCTAAAAAAGAACAGAACCTTTCCAAAGTGCAAAACAATATTGCAAAACTTTTAAACACGCCCGTAAATGCCTGATAAAAATAATGTACAGACAGGACATGTCCTGTCTCTAAAAACAGAATACAACCATTTAGAAAAAACGATTGAATGGAAACAGGAAAGGATAGGAAAATTTACCTCTTCCGAAATACACAAGATCCTGCAAAAAGGCCGCGCAAAAGATAAATATTTTGGCGACGGTGCCATGACTTACATACAAATGAAGGCCGCCGAACTGCTTACCAACTTACCGGCCGGGCCGGATATTTCGGGCTTGGCCGCGATTGAGTGGGGCAACGCCCAGGAACCGGATGCGGTGGCAGCATTCGAGGCCCGTTACAATCTAAAAGTCGAATACTTTGGCAAAGCAAACCCTTTCTTTTTTCATTATTCGGAATATGCCGGCGGCTCGCCTGATGGCATGATTTCGGCCGATGCAGGGCTGGAAATAAAGGCGCCCTATAATAGTGCGGAGCATATAAGCCACCTGTTAATAAAAGACGCCGCCGAGCTTTACGCGGAGATCCCTAAATATTATTGGCAGTGCATGGCCAATATGTTATTTACCGGCGCGAAACATTGGTATTTTGTTTCCTATGATCCGCGTTTTGCTATCGCTGAATTTCAGTTAAAGGTGATTGAAATACCTTACAATGAAGCGCATTTAAAGGAATTAGCAGAACGCATTACAAGGGCCGAAACCGAATTAACTAACATGGTGCGCACCCTGGCGGAACTGGTGGCTGTGCCGGCTAATATTTAATTACAATGATTGAATTAAAACACATGCCCCTCACCGTGGCCCGCAAGTCAAAGCGCGGGCTGGTTAAATGGGCCGACCGCAACGGCTGGCAGCCTTACGATGGTAATGACAGGTGGATAAATCTGAAACAGGGGCGGCGCCTGGTTTCAATTGAAACGCTTTATTTAATTTATAAAGAAACATTATGACAAATTCAAATGATAGTGCTTACCCCGTTCATCCTGATTCTGTTATTGCCGAAGTGGGCTTCAATAAACGGGAAGAAGCATTACTAAGGTTTATGTGTCGGTTCATGTCACCAGATGTTTATTCGGGAAATGATATAGCCGAATCGCACGCTAAAAGAATTGCAGAACAAGCGTCAATATTTGCAACAGCCTATTTCAATGAACTAAATAAATAATGCAATGATGTACCCTTTTATTATATCGTTTGGTTTTTTATAACAGTGGGGCTGTCTCCTGCGAGGGCGGGGCAGCCTTTTTTTAATTAGCTTATGACAGAACAACTAAAAATATTTGAAAATAATTTACCGGCTAATATTAACGACCTCGCAAAATTTATAAAGGTGGGGCGTGAATTATTATGGGCACAACGCGCTTTTATTAAAACATTACCGGAAGGATCAACGGACAGAAAACAGGCATTAGAAACGGCAATTTTAGGCGCTGAATATCTTTTAGATGCCGAGGTAAAATTGGGCGGAATAATGCAGAGCATGGATACCAAACAAGGCAAGCGAAATGATTTAGAACTTAGTAGCAATAGTGCAACTAAGTTAGAGCAATTAAGAAGTTTAGGCTTTGATAAATATGACGCTTACCGCTTTGAAATGCTTGCTTCATTTCCTGAAATTATTGAACTAATAAAAACGGAAGCGAAGCAAAAAGAAACCCTACCAACAAGATCCGAAGCCTTAAAAAAAATTACCCATTTCATTAAAAAGAAAACCGTAACGGAAGCTGAAGGAAAATATCAGGAAAGCATTAAAGGCGTTGAAGATTTCACAGAAGATATTTTTAACACGGATCAAAAGTTTAATATCATTTATGCGGATCCGCCATGGCAATATTGGGAAGGCGGATTTAAAAACCAATCACTGCATTATCCTACCATGTCAATGGATGACATTAAAAAGTTGCCTGTTCAAAATATCGCGGATGACAATTGTATTTTATTTATCTGGGTAACATTTCCAATATTAAAAGAATGCTTTGAAGTAATACAATCGTGGGGCTTTAATTATTCTACCTGCGGCTTTGTATGGCTTAAGAAAAATAAAAATATTGATAGTTGGTTTTTTGGTAACGGATCGTGGACGCGGGCAAATGTTGAACTGTGCCTCATTGCAACAAAGGGAACTGTTACACGAATGAACGCGGCCATTAGCCAAATAGTTGAGGCACCCGTAAGCGAGCATTCGGAAAAGCCTGCAATCATTCGCCAGTTAATAACGGATTTAGTAGGGGCATTGCCGCGCATTGAACTGTTTAGCCGCAGCAATGAAGATAACGGCTGGTTTAATTGGGGAAACAGAATATGAAAGATCCGAATAAATATGTGTCGTTTGAAAAATGTATTACTGAAGGTAAGATATGTGAGGCGCTTTTTAGTGATCACTATTTAACCCCGTTTGGCTTACAGGTTGCAGATGTAACTAATATAAAACAATATCAGAAAATTGGTGCCGATTTTATTGCTTCACTGGGGCATAAATGGGAATGCAAAGGTAATTATAGGGATAATCTTGAGATCATTATTGAGGATTGGTCGGATTACCGACCTGAAATAAATCAATTTATTCCTGGGTGGTTTTTTACTTCAACGGCTGATGTTATAGTTTCTATTTCAAAAAAAACTGTAAATGTTGTTGGAATGAAAAGATCAAAAAAGCTTGTAGATGATTATAATAAAATAAAAAACTATTACCGATTAATAAGAAATGACATTAGTTATGATTTACGTGGTAATGTTTGGCGGAGTGCTTTTAGGGTGATCCCATGCGAAATAATAAAAGAACACCTATTCTTTTTAATAAAGCCGCCTGATGATTTAAATACGAACGGAAAACCGATACAATTAAATTTATTCTGATGACCCCCTCACAACTTGCCGCGCTCCCCGAATCACTCCACATCCTCGGCGCTATCGAATCCGGCGACATTTGGATAAATGATGTGTGGCTCGATCCTATGCTTTCAGAACAGCTATTAGACGCCAATGCCGTGGGTGATGGCTTTAACTGGGGGAAGTTATACCATAAACCCGACCAGCTTAGCCTGGCGATCCTTATTGAATTCATGCCCATTGGAGAGGCCCTTAACTTATACAAAGATTTCCGTTACCGTGTGATAAGCGAACTGCCGCAAACAAATTTTGATATTATCATCAATCTGCGGCAGGAAATTGAGGAGATTATAAAACTTAAAATAATAAAGTAATGGGGCGACCTGCGAAAAATGGTTTAGACTATTTCCCTTTGGATATAGATTTTCCAGAGGATGAAAAAATAAGATATGCCACGGCCGCCTATGGCCTGAATGCGGAAGCAATTATCATCCGCCTGCTATGCCGCATTTATAAAAACAACGGTTTTATTAAATGGGATGAAGACGCCGAAATATTATTCGCCGCTTCTTTGGGCAGGAAAATCACCCGGGTGAAAATTCACGGAATAATACAGGAATTACTAAAGCGTAGCTTTTTTGATAAGAAGATGTTTGAAAAGCATGCCGTATTAACGTCAAGAGGTATTCAACGCAGAATGAATAATATAGCAAACCAACTTCATCGCAAAAGTACTATTCCAGAGTACTATTTAATTTCCTCTGAGGAAACTACGGGCCGGCTGCCAGTAAATACGGAGAAAAGTGCACAAATAAAAAGAAAAGAAATAAAAGGAAATAAAATAAAAGGAAATAAAACGCGCGAGCAGCCGGAAAGCGCGGAGGAAACAACAGGGGATGATTTAAAAAATATTTCTTTGAACAGCCAAAAACATTTTTATGATTGCGATCCAAAACAAGCCGCCGCCGAAATTCTCAAAAGACTTGCCTGAGCTGCTGATAACGATTTCCGTAATTACCGGCTGGAAACTTAACAAGAACCCGGCCGCACTGGAAACGCTTTGCACCCAGCTAAGCCTGAAACTTGCCGAAGACTTCCCCGGTATCACTACGCCGCAAATTGAAGACGCTTTCCGCAAATACGGCACCGACGAACAGGATTTTGGCAAGACGATTAACGTGGCTTTGGTGGCCCGCGTAATGCAACGCTATTTTTCCAACTTGTCACAGGCGCAGGACTACGCCGAACGCTCCAATAAATTGCCGCCGCTTACCGTAACGCCGAAGCCTTCCCGCTGGCAGGATCTTCAGGACACCCGCGCCATGCTGGAATCGAAGTACCAACTGTTTTTAGAGAACAGGCTTTGTTTCGACCTGCTGCCCGGCTTCGCATGGAAAACGCTTTGCCGGGATTTTGGCATAGTGAACGAACTTCCGCAACGATTCGTTGAACAGGCTAAGAAAATTATTGCAGCCCGCGATAAGGAAGTGGAGCAGCAGCCGCGTGAAGCGATGGCTATAGGCCCGCTGCTGGCGCTGGTAACGCCCGCTAATTCGCTGGAAGACCTTTGCCGCCGCCTTGCTATCGAATACAGCTTTAAACGCTTTGCGGGCCTGAATATGCCGCACATTTATGAACCGCTTTAGAGTACAGACAGCGCATGCGCTGTCTCTAGCAAACAACATGTTTCTTGAAATGTACATACGCGATATTCTGATTGACCGGGCACTTATCAACTTCGATCACTGCCCCACGGTAAGCGATAGGGAAGCGCTGCTGATGTCCTGGGTTATCCAGCTCCGCAAAAAGCATTTCCACAAGATCCGCGAAAGCAATGATAAGCCCGTTTTCTTCCTGGATCATGTGCCTTCAAAAATGAATTTTTCGGAATTTAAAGTAGTTTAATTCTACATTAAATAGTGATTATAGACGATTGATAATTAATGATATATAGTAAATTACAGCATGGAAATATTAGAAATAATGACAGGTATTTCAGAAAGTGATTTGATACCAAAATTTGAATTTACCGGTAAGGAGCATGGTATCGTCGAGCATATTTTGGATAACATAGACGAAATATCTTTTAACAGCGGCTGGGGCAAAATTGAAAGGGTGAAACGGGGTTATACAATGTTTTTGGGAAACACCCGAATTATTGCGGACATAATGATTTGGCATACCGACGGAACGGGAACCGCTATTGAAGTTAAAAGAACGAATACGAACCGAAACGATTTATTAACAGCGATAGGACAGGTTTTATTTTATGGCTTACACATGGAAGCAAGATTGAAAAATATGCCGAGACTTGTTATAGCTTCACCCGAAATAAATAGCAATCTATTGCTGATTAAGAAGCGATTTGATTTACCTATTTGCTTTTTAATGGTTGATGGGAACCGGTGTATTTACTTATCGTAACTTGCATTCAAATGGCAATGAAGGGGAATAAATATGCTTTAGGTAATAACGGCGGCAGACCAGCCTTTTACCAAAAACCCGAAGAGTTGCAAATAAGGGTTGATGAATTTTTTGACTACTGCCTTCGCAACAAAGAGAAGGCTACCATTACCGGGCTTTGTTTATTTCTGGGCTTTTCTTCCCGTGATTCATTGCTGGATTACTCGAAAAGAGAAAAAGAGTTTTCCGACATAATAAAAAGGGCAAAACTTACTGTTGAGCATTCATACGAAAAAGCAGGGCAGACAATAGACATTTTTGCACTGAAGCAAATGGGTTGGAAAGACAAGCAGGAAATCGGCTTTACCGATAACGAGGGCAACAACGTAAACATACTTTTTAAACCGTCACAGGACGAACCGCTGAAATGAAAAAAGTAAATCTTGAATTAAGACCATATACCGCTTTGGCTATCGTTAAATTTTGTCGCGAATTTATAAACGATGAAAATAAACGTGATAAAAGATTTGCCGCTATTCACGAAAGTGTACAGGAATATGAAGATGAAGTTTATAAAAAAATAAGCATGAATCAACTTGAAGATGCAATTCTGGAATGCATGGTTAATGATTTAACAGAAAGACACCCGCCTAAGTATGCCTGAACTAATCTACACCCCCGTTTTTGCCGCCAATCGGAGCGCTTACGAAAGCCATAAGCACCGCGTTATCGCTAACGAAGGCAGCAGCCGCAGCAGCAAAACGGTATCATTGTCGCAACTGTTAAGCCTTTACGTCCCTATCAAAGAAAAAAAATCTATTTCCATTTGCAGCCCTTCCTTACCGCACCTTAAACGCGGTGCCCGGCGCGATTTCATTGATGCACTGCAAGCCGCAGGCATTTATAGCGATGCACTATTCAACAAAACCGACCAGGTTTACCACTACCCAAACGGATCCTACGTAGAATTCTTTGGCGTGGAAGATGGCGCGAAAGTTCATGGGCCGAGCCGCGATATTCTTTGGATCAACGAAGCGAATTTAATTCCCGTTGAAACGTACAGGCAATTGGCAATCAGGACTAATAAAACAATATTTTTAGATTATAACCCGGCCGATGAGTTTAGCTGGGTGTATGATGTGGCCGATAAGCCCGGTAACAGGATCATACATTCCACCTACCGCAACAACTTAAACCAGCTATCCGCTGAGATCGTCGCCGAAATAGAATCGCTCCGCGACGCCGATGAAAACCTGTGGAAGGTTTACGGCCTCGGCCTTCGCGGCACCAGCGCGGAGACGATTTACACACACTGGAAAATTATAGACCATTTCCCCGAATGTGAACAGGTGGTGTATTCTTGTGACTTCGGCTACAATAACCCGACCGCGCTAACTAAATGCGGCATTTCAGATAAAAAATTATACGTGGAAGAGTTGCTTTACGAGAGTAAATTAACCACTTCGGATTTATGCGACGTGGTGAAAATGTTGGGCTTAACAAAGTCATGTAAAATTTATTGTGATAGCAGCGAACCCGCCACGATAGCGGAACTTCGAAGGATGGGCTTAAATGCTTTACCAGCGAATAAGGCCGTTTATGATGGCATTCAGTTTTGTAAATCCATGCCGTTATTCATTACCCGTAATAGTACCAACCTCATCAAAGAAATTAAATCCTATAAATGGAAAACGGATAAGGACGGGCGCACGATGGATGAGCCGGTAAAGTTTAATGACCATGCCTGCGACTCGTTTAGGTATGGTATATTTTCCGAATTCAGCAGGCAAAAAAAGGTGCTTGTTTACAGTTATTGAATTATGCAGTTAAGTTTAGATTTTGAGATGTGGCAAGATGTCGCCGGGTATGAGGGCTTATACCAGATAAGCACACATGGCCGGGTTGCGACCTATGACAGGGTTTACGGCGGCGGTAAAGGGCTTTATAAAAGCAAGATATTGAAAGTGTATAAAAACAATAAGGGGCGGCTATATGTTGATCTTTACGATTCTGCAAGAAATAGGAAAAGATATTTAGTACATAGGCTGGTTGCAAATGCCTTTCTTAATAACCCGGAAAATAAGGGCGATATTAATCACATTAACGGAATACCTACCGATAACAGGCTGGTAAACTTAGAATGGGCTACGAGATCGGAAAACGAACTACATGCTTATAATACCGGGTTAGTTCCGCGTGGCGAAAAACATTCTGCCGCAAAGCTAAAAGACGCTGAAGTGTTACAGATAAAAAAACTTATTGCTTACGGCAATGTAAGACAAACGCAAATAGCAAAAATGTACGGGGTTAATGATGCAACTATCTGCGATATTAAAAAGGGCCGATATTGGAAACACATTAAAATCTTTACACCATGAAACTACTTTACCTGCTCGCCACCTTCCCGATATTAAACATTCTGTTAGTGCTCGTTATCGTCGGCGTGGGGCTTTACCTGATAAACAAGTATGTGCCGATGGCGGAGCCTGTGAAGACGATACTTAACGTCGTGGTGGTGCTGCTGCTCGTGATATGGCTGTTAAAAATGTTCGGGGTGGTATGAAGTCTCAAAGGGAAATAGAAAATAAACTGATTGAAATAAAAGCCAAACGACAAGAAATTGACGCGGCTTATACAATGCTTACCAAAGAACAGGTGGAAGACTGGCAGGGCACAAGGTTAGAACAGAAGTGGGAGCGGGCAGATGCGGAAATAATTTTACTAAAATGGATTTTATATGAAGACGCAACTTAACAAACAGGTATTAGCCGCGCTTAATACCAGCCCGCAGAAGAAAGCGGCCGAACAGAAAAGGCGGCTGGTTGATATTGCCAAAAAGCAAAAGCAGCGTAAGCCGCAAAACACATGACAATGCACAATTTCCATATACCACACACCTACAGCGGCCGCCCGCTTTTCAATATCAATATAACGACCGCGACCGATTGCCCGGACACGAACAACGCGAAGCCGCCGTTAAGCGGCCTGTGCCTGCGGCAGGATGCCTGGTTTGACAGCGATACGCCCGACACCACATTTTTGCGGTGGGTGAATAATATCGTTATCCGCGTTTACCTTAAAAACATTTGGCCGGAAGAGCACCGTTTTAACTTCTCGGTGATAACCGACTGGATGGCATGGGCAAGGCGCATGCAGGAGCAGCACGGCTTGGATATACACTTTAAGCTGCGGATTATTTGCGGATGCTTTGCGCCTGCGTGGATGCGGCAGCAGTGCGGATCCTTCCCGCTATCCTCGGAAGGCTTTGAAGGGCTGCCCGGCTTTGAAGAGGCGAGCACGCACTGCGTAAAGTTTTGGAGTGACGAATACTTGGCATTATGGGCCGAACTGATGCAGGCGCTTTCCGATCAATTCGACGACGATAAATATTTTAACGAGGTAGTGATGAGTGCCACCGGTCCGGGAACGGGTGAAGCTATGGAATTCGCCATTTCCAACAACGGCAGCGGTGAAGTAAGGCGGGATCAGTACATTGCAGGCGGCGCTAATTCGGCCAACGTAAGGGCCGCGATAATCAGCGGCATGGATGCGATGGCAGCGTATCAGCGTACCAATATCGGCATTGCTTTGACAAAGTATTGGCACATGGAGAACCCCACTTTTGGCGAAATAGAAACGACAAAGGAATTTGGCGAGCACCTTGCCAGCAACTACAGAGGCCGGGCGGTATTAGGTAATAACGGCCTGCGTACTACCGATGCCCCGGACGGCGACAAATGGGCGGCACCAGAGGGGCATATGTGGCAGCTTCAGCAACACTATCGCATAATGCGGGTGCGGTATGGCAGCCGGATATATAACCAAACGGCGAGCATTCCGAACATGGGCGGCGTAGATAACCTTATCCCGACACTTAACCGCGGACTGGAATATATGACGTCATTAGTAGAGCTGCCGGACAATGAAAACAAGATAAAGCAGTACCTTAACAACCCGCAGCAGGCCGTGTATAAAGCGGCGTATAAGCGCAATGAATGATTAATTTACGCGCTCCCCTTAAAAAATAACTATTTTCGTGAAACAATTAATCTTCCGATGTGAAATTATTGCTCCCCGATTTGTTTGGAAGGCGTAAGATCAATGAACTGGCATTGCAAATTAAAGCCATTGAAACATACTTTGCGCCGGCCTTAACGGCCACACTTAGCAGCACCGTTTTTGGCAATATGGCAAACACTGCGCCGCCGATATACCCGAACATAACGACCACCAACGCAAGTAACAGCTACATAAACAGCGACCACGTTTACAGCGTTGTGAATAAGATCGCGGAAACGACCAGCCTGATCCCGTTCTACGTTTACTATGAAACCAACGAAAAATACCTGCGGCGGTTAAAGGGGATTACCAACCGCCTTTTTTATACCAATAAAGGATTGTATGATATTGCCATAACGCAATTAAAGGCGTTAGAGGACGCCCCGGAAACGGATCCACTGAATAAGTTGCTGATGATGCCGAACGCCTACCAGTCGCAACAGGAATTCTTTTTAGCGGCATTTTGTTACCACCTGCTTGCCGGCGAATGTTTTATTTTTAAATACCGGCCGGGTGTGGGTGCCAACGGCAGCGCGGTAACGGAGCTGCATATACTGGCGCCGGCTAATATCATCGTGCACGTTTCGAGCGAATACCCGCAGAAAATAATTAACTACGAGCTTACTTTAAACGGCAACAGCACCATAAAAAACATACCGCCTTCGGATATTATCCACATAAAGAAATTTCACCCGGATAACACTTACGGTTATGACGCTATTACGAATTATGCCCGCTGGCGCGGATTAAGCCCGCTGGTACCAGCCAGCAAAGTGATTGCGCGGCTAACAAGTGCCGACGATGCAGCGGTGAGCCAGTTGCAAAACGGTGGCCTTCCGGGGATCGTTTATGATAAAACGATCGGCAATGAAGAGATAAGCCAGGAAAGCCTTGATCTTATGCGGCAGCGCTTTTTCTCGTATATCCGCAACACCGGCAATAAAGGCGCCCCGTTTTTCAGCGCGGGCGAAAAAGGTTATTTGCCTATTGGTCTGAAGCTGGCCGATATGGAACTGGTGGAGCTGCAAAACATGGACTTTAAGCGCCTGTGCAATATCTACAAGGTTTCAACGATACTGTTTAACAGCGACGTTGCGGCCACGGAATCGAATGTAAAGGAAATGGTGAAACAAATGTACACCAGCGTTTGCCTGCCGCTGGCTTATACGTTCCGCGATAAGTTCAACGCGGAGCTTTCCAAAGAAATGTCCCCGGACAAGAAAAAGCGCTTTATTGATGTTGATGTGAGCGGCATAACAGAACTACAGGACGATTTCCTTCAGCTTGCCAATGTGCTGGCAGCCCTTCCCATAACGCCCACCGGCAACGAAATGCGCGGTATGTTTAAATTTGATGCGATTGATAACGAGAATATGAATATCCCCTTAGTTAAGCAGGGTTATAGCCTCATTGATGAACTTTCGTTTGCTGCGCCGATCGTGTAGCGTTCTAATAAATTTATCTATAATTTTGTACTAATATTAGTATTTTGCAGGAAATAATAATTACCCATGACTTCAACTATTGATGTATTCGAAGCATTCACTAAGCTTGCGCCGAATGCGAACCCTAAAGATGTAAAGACAATTACCGATTACATGGAAGAAAACCGCCGGGGAAATGTGGAAAATATGAAAGAAATATTTATGACTAAAGACGATAAGATTGAGCTTATTGAAAAAATAGGCAAAGTTGAAAACGCCTGTGTTAAATGGTATTTGATCGCAACAACTACGCAAACAGGTATTATACTTGCCTTTTTATATTTCATGCTTAAAAAATAAACCCCCTACACTATGAACATAAACGAAATTTTAGACTTCGCCTTTCCCGTTACCCCGGAACACAAAAAATGTAAGATAGAACTGCAAAAGGTAATGTACCGCCGGGAGAAATTGCGGCTAATGGTCGAGCGCTATAAGGCCGGCGAGATCGTAAACTTTGAAGCCTTACATATCAGCGTGGATATGGAAGAAATTATGAAGAGAATAAATAATTAGAGGATGCCCGATATTCTGCCGACACATACATGCTTTGACGATGCGCTGGATTTTATTTACGAGGTGATAAAGCAGCACCCGGATAACGAAAAGGGGCTTTATTTGGTGCATGGTATAGTATATGCCGACGGCAGGCCTTCCGCTCATGCGTGGGTCGAAGATGGCGACAAGGTTATTTTTGCCGGGATATTGGAAGGTGAAAAAAGTTATTTCGCCGCGGAGCGAAAAGAGTATTACCGGGAGTTGAAAGTAAAAACGACTGCCAAATATTCAGTAAAGGCAGCCATGAGGCAAAACCTTATCACCGGCAATTATGGGCCGTGGCTGCCGCAATTAAAAGCCCTTTGCAGGCAGGCAGTTTCTTAACTTCGTACTATGAACGCCGCCGAGATTTCCAAACATTACGCCGCTTATAAACGCTTTACTGTAAGCCGTCAAAACGCCTGGCGCCCGAAGATCCACGCGAACTTAAAGCAAATGATTCTTAACGCCACGGATGAGCCGACCACGCAGGCGGCGATAAGATACCTGGATGAAAACATGCTGAAGCCTTCCGGGATCGCTATCACCATTCAAAACATTTACACCGATGCCGGCAGCGTTTGGGGTGGGCATGTTTACCAGATGGTGAAAAAGCAAGGCGATGTAGCTGCAAGGCATGCCTTGCAGAATGGCAAAAAGGCAATGGTCAATGGTCAATCAGCAATGGTCACGAAAGCCCTGATGCCTATCGGCTACAATGAGGAAATGGTGGCCGAAATAATCGCTTACTTCCGGCTTAACCTGCTTAACGAGGCGGTGCTGCCGATTAGCGACACTATGAAAGACTGGATCCTGCAGCAGGTAATCCGGGCGCAGGAAGAGGGGCGCAGCATTCAGCAGGTGGCGGATAGTATGCTTAAAGACGATTTCCCCGCCAATAGAGCCATTGTAATCGCCAGAACGGAGACAATCAAAGCCGCGAACTTCGGGGCCGTACAGGGGGCTAAAAAGACGGGATTGCTTACGGAGAAACTTTGGATCGCTGCCAGGGATCACAGAACGCGGCACATACCGCGCGATGAGTTTAGTCATGCCGCGATGCACGGCGTAACGGCGAAAATGGATGAGCCGTTTTATGTACCCAATAGAAACGGCGGCGTTGATGATATAATGCAGCCGGGCGACCCAAAAACGGGCGAAGCGGCTAACGTGATACAATGCCGTTGTACCGTGGGCTTTAATGTGGTGCGTGATGCCAATGGGATGCCGGTGAGGCTGGATGCAGAAAGGCTGCCGCTGCCGGCGTTTAATGCGCATTAAAGAATATGGAACCAATTAATACACTTTTCAATGGCAATTATTACCGGTCACGTTTAGAGGCTAAATGGGCGGTATTTTTTGACTATGCACGAATTAAATATTTGTATGAACAAGAGGGGTTTAAAAGCGATGAAGGAGAATGTTATTTGCCGGACTTCTATTTACCTGATGTTTATTTGCGAAAAAGTAAGGGTGTATATGTTGAAATAAAGCCCGGTTTTTATGAAGCCGCTGATATACCGGCATCTAAATGGTTTACCGATAACCTTGTTCTTTTTCGGGACTTACCAATAAAAAATATTTGGGGTAATTGGCATGAAGAAGGCGGCTATCAATTATGTATTAGGGGGGAAGGGTGGTGGGATTTAAACATGTATTTATGGATTTGTGAAGGATGCGGAACAGCCAAAATAGATTTTGCAGATGAAAATAATGACTGCTGCCCTAAATGTTCTTATGATATAAACGCATATGGCAATAAATGTGATATAGAACGATTGAAGAGGGCAGCTAAAGTTGCTTCCATGCAAAGATTTGAACATCTTTTATAGTTACCCCGCATTAAAATACGCTTCGGCCAGTGCAGCCGCCTTTATCGCTACCTGTGCCGGATCATGCTCGTTCTCCGTTTCAATCACGGACTGCATAAAGGCGTAAATAATTACTTCGCGTTTGGTGAAGCCGCCGGTAACGGTTTCGATAATATGGCCGGAATCGTCGTTTGTTTTGATGATGACAGGCGTGGCGAGGTCGGAAGGATTAATCATAAAGGCGAAGGTAAAGAAAATAAAAAAGCCCCGTTAAGGGGCTTACGTTGTTTATCGAAAGCAAATTGAAATAGTTTCTTTGGTAGTAGCCAATGTTATCAGATATTGCTTACCATTATAAAGCCCCTTCCATGCTTTTTCAACCTTTGAAAAGTCAATTGAGGCATTTACATAGAATTTAGCGTAATCCTCTTCCGTTTCGTTTAAATAGAAAAGGGAGTTATCAACTGTCGGCGAATAATAATCCGCATCAATTAATTTAAGCAGTTCCTTTACTTCTGTAACCGCTTCTTTGATTGCTACGGGGGAGAGCTTATTTAGTTTCATGGTAACGCCTTCCATATTTATCCACTTACCATAAGCGGCAGAGGCTTTAGTTAATTGTGGTTTCGGCCATGTTTGCGCTGATGCGCTAAAAGTTAAAGACACTGCAATCGCGAGGGCAAGGATTGATTTTTTCATACTATATGTTTTTTAATTGTTTACTAATTTCCGCGGCCATTTGCTTTAGCGCCGCCGCAATGAGTTGTTTATCTTCCGGCGTGAACTGTAAAGGCCTGCCGTGGCCGTCCCTGCCCCTCATTTTGTGGGTGTAATTGCCGACCTGCGGGCAATACAGCGTAAAGAATACGCGGGCATTAAGGGGCTTTAAAATATCCTTCATTGGCTCAATGTTTAAGATGTTTGGCTCGTTATCTAAATCCTTGTAAAATATTTCTAAAAGTGTTTTCATATTTAAGCGAACAACCAGTTTGTTTCTTTTGCATAGGCATTGACGGCAGCCTCAAACCCGGTCAAAACTTTACATTCTTTTGGTTGTTGGCGTTCGGCATAAATTTTTAGGTTGAAAAAATCAATATGGATATGACACAAATAAAGCTTCCCGTTTTTTCTGTAAAGTGCTTTCGCGTTAAAATCTTCACCGCCGAAGTAGTTTATTTTTTCGATCACTATTTTCCCCTTATTCGTTTTCATATCTTTCTGCTATTGTTCCACAAAGTAAATAATACTTTACCACATGGTAAAATATATCTTACCATTTAAGTGCCTTTTAATAAATTAGTGCTTTTAGTACTTATTTGTACTAATTTTGAAATGCCTTCCGCCGGTAGGCGGACACGTTCAAAAACGGCCTTTCCCCCGCATGGAAAATATATACAATTACAAAACCGCTGTAATTCCGGCCAGCTTTAAAGATGCCGACCTGAAAACGGGCATTGTTACCGGCTATTTTTCCGCCTTCGGCAATGTGGATTCGGATGGCGACATAGTGATGCCGGGCGCCTTTGCAAAGACGATAATAGACCGCGGCCCGGACAGCAAACAGCCACGGATTAAGCACTTACTTAATCACCGGCCTGAGCAGCCGCTCGGTAAAATAATGGTACTAAAAGAAGATGCTACCGGGCTTTATTACGAAAGCAAGGTGGGCAATCATACCGCGGGGAAAGAGTTTATAAAGATGGTAGAATCGGATCTTATCACGGAACATTCAATAGGCTATAAGGTATTAGATTCAAAGCCGGAAGCCACGAATAAAGACGTTACCCTTTTAACTTCTTTGCAACTTTGGGAAGGCTCATCGCTCACCGGCTGGGGTGCTAATTCAGAAACACCCTTAACGGGCCTTAAGCAAAAGGCCGGTAAGACGATGACCGAAACCCTTTTACTAAAGCATGCCGCAATTGAGCGCTTTTGCGCCGCCGCGGATATTTGCGACGAAACAATTGAAAGCTTATTACTCTACAATAAACAACTTTTTCAAGCAATAATTTCTCTTTCAAACGAAACCACGGGACCGGCTCCAGGTGCAGCCACCCCGCCGGATAACAAACGCAAGGCGGAAGTAATTGCAACGCGTCTAAATTCATTATTCATTCACAACTGACAAAAATGAAAAAAACATTTTTCGCCCCTGCGCACCTGGCAAAATTGCCCGGCAGGGTTACCCGCTTTGGTTTCGCCTGTTATAAATCCGATGCACCCGACGGCGATGAGGACCTTAAAAATATGCTGAAACCCACTGAGGACGGCATTAAGAAAATTCAGAAATCGGCCGACGAAATAAAGGCCGAACAGGATAAAATGAAAACCGATTTTGAAGCCTCGCAAAAAGCCTTTGCCGACTGGCAGGCCACAAAGGATACGCGCGATGAGGCCAACCAAAAGGCACTCGATGACCTGATAAAAAAAGCCAATACCATTTATTTGCCTGATGAGTACGGCGGCGGATTTGCCGGGCAGCTTAAAAGCGTGCTTCAGGAAAACCATTCCGCCATTAAGCAGGTGCGCACAGGATATTCACAGGCGTTCAATATCAAAGGCGACATGACCACCACCGGCAGTATTACCGGCAGCATGGCCCGCCAGCAGTTGCAGCCCGCTATATTACCCAATCAAATATTCAACTTCCGCGACCTGGTGGAAATAGTGCAAACCAGCACCGGGCTTATTGTTTTGCCGCGTGAAACCGCGCCTACAGGCAGCGCAAGCAGGGTGCCAACAGAAAACACCGCAAAACCGCAGATTGAGGCCAAGTTCACTATGGTGAATTATACCGCCGATTACATTGCCGGTTATGCCCGCGTGAGTAAGCAAATGCTTCAGGACTTACAATTCTTACAAACATGGCTGCCGCGCATTCTTTTACGCGAATTCTACAAGGCCGAAAACTTACAGTTTTACACCGACCTCACCGCTGTTGCAACGGGCAGCACCACCGCACCGGGCGCTACGTATGCGGAGAAGCTGATTGATTATATCGCCAACCTGGGCGCCGCCAATTTCGCGGCCAATGCAATCATCACTACGTTTGCGCAGTGGGCGACCTTGCTGAAGAGCACGAGCGCAGCCGGTTACACTTTACCGGGTGGCGTTGTTGCTGCTCCTGATGGCACGATCCGCATTGCCGGCATACCCGTAAGGCCAGCCAATTGGGTGGCAACCGGTAAGACCATTGTCGGCGACTTTACACAGGCGGCGATAGCCGTGGCTGATACGCTTAAAGTTGAATTCTTCGAACAGGATCAAGATAATGTGATCAAAAACATGATTACCGTGCGCGTGGAAGCACGTGAGGTCCTTGTAGTTGAGCAGCCTGGCGCGTTCATTTTCGCTTAGTGTTTTTTTAATTTTTATTATGGAGCGCCCGGCCCTGATCGGTCGGGCGTTTTTCAATATGCCAATTTCCAGTTTCTCAATCGTTTCCCTTATCGCCTGCGAGTTAAACAGCCGCAACCCGGCGACCGTTTTGGATGTAGGCTGCGGCAGCGGGTTTTATGGCGCAGTGGTGAGGCAGTACGTAGATATGGGCGTCGGTGAAAAAACGAAGCTCGAAGGCATAGAACCATTTGTAGATTATAAAAATGCCAACTGGCGGCATTATAACATGGTTTGGGTGCGGCCCATAAGGGCACATTTAGAGGACTACGCGCGAAGCTCTTTATACGATTGCATATTGTTTTTGGACGTTATAGAGCACATGAGCCGGGCCGAAGGCTTTGAGATAGTAATTGAACTGGTAAAGCACTTAACACCCGGCGGTATCCTGCTAATTAGCACTCCCGGCGAATGGGTGCCGCAAAAGGCGGAATACGGCAACGAGTTAGAGACACACCGCGCCTTTTACGAGCCATTGGACTTCATGCGAATGGGTTTTGTAATACTAAAGGACGGGCATATAAAGGACCAGTTTAACCAAAAGATGACCGTCGCAAAATTTACGAACAGTGTCCTACATAATGAATGAACATAGCATAATGCCCACGGGCAAACACCAGGGCAAAAGGATGGCGGATATACCCGCTAATTACCTGCTTTGGATATTCGATAACAGGCGATGGGGCAGGCGGCGCGATCTGCTTATATACCTGATGGAGCATGAAGCGCAATTGCGCGAGCAATTGCAACACGAAAAGCGCAAAACGGAAATAGTTAAAAGGTTGGTGGATCAAATTAATAAAGATGATTGAAAAAATTAATTGTAATAGTGCTGTTATTATTCGCCTCCTGTGCCGTAATAAGGCGACCGGGCGGAACGATTGACAGCACGATAGTAACGCGCGACAGCATGCATATTGATAGCGGGGTGACGTACCATAACAGAACAGTAAGAATAACACATGCTTCAGAATACAGTTTAAAGCCGCTGGTTTGGTACGTGATAAGCGCGGCGGTTTTATTGACAGGGTTTTTTATAATAAGGAACAACAAATGAAAATCTTTATCCATGCACACTACTATTTACCCCGCACTTTAGCCGGGGCGGAAAAGTTTTTGCATGAGATAGCCATTTACTTACAGGATAACGGGCACGATGTTATCGTAAGCATTGACGAGGATCACGAATACACTTTTGAAGGCATTAAGGTAATAAGTAACCAGCGCAATATCGCCGCGCGGTATCAGTGGGCCGATAAGGTAATAACGCATTTACTCAATGAGGATGCCGCGATAAATTTAGGGTGGTTTCATAACAAACCCGTTTACCATTTGCTTCATAACAATATGCTGCCGGAAGCCTTGTTACAGGCGCCACCGCAAAACTTTGTTATTTATAACAGCGTGGCCTTACGGGATGAGATAAAGACAACGCATGCGTTGTCTCTACCCTTTATTGTATGCCGCCCGCCTATTGATACGGATCACTGGAATAATGACACCGACCATTTTTACAATGAATACGTAACGCTGGTTAATTGCACGTATGAAAAAGGCGGCGGGTTTATGGCGCGGCAGTTAGCGCCAGCGATGCCCGGCACGCGCTTTATGGGGGTGCATGGCGGCTATGGGACGCAGATAATTGAGAACCCGCAGACGCGAAACATACAGTTTATGCCCACACAGGCGGATATGAAAACCATATACGACCGCACCCGGATCTTAATAATGCCTTCGGTATATGAATCCTGGGGAATGGTGGCCTCGGAAGCGATGGCTTCAGGCATACCCGTTATTTGTTCCGATACGCCGGGCCTGCGCGAAAATTGCGGCGATGCGGCGATATATGTAACGGGGCAGGATGTGGCGGGCTACCGCAATGCAATTGAATCGTTAAACGTAGAGCCAACGTATGCGTTGGCTGTAAGGCGCGGCAAGAAGCGCAACAAATACAATAATTTAAAAACATTATTACAATTTATGGAAACGGGCAAGGCCTATATTGAAGCACTGCACACCCCACTGGAAAAACAAATCATTGAACCCGTAAAGGAGAAACACGAAGTGTTTCCTGGCAAAGAAAAAAAGGTTATTGAAAAGCCCGGCACTGTAAAGCGGTCGCATAAAAAAAAATTAGCTAATGGATAACCTTGTATTAGATACCACATTCACCAATGAAGGCGCCGAACCGGTTACGCTGCTCGATGTAAAGGGCTGGCTAAAGATTGATGTTACCGACGATGATGCGCTATTAACGGAGCTTATTACCACGGCCCGGCAGGACTGTGAAGCCTACTTAAACATTTCCCTTATTGAGCGCACCGTAACGGCCTTTTTGCAGATAGGCCTGGAAGAGATGCGATTGCCTTATGGGCCTGTAAAAGAAGTTACCGCCGTGACCTCTATTGATGGCGTGACCGTGATCGAAAGTTTTATTATGAAATACGAAAGCTTTAAGGCAATAGATCCTATCACGGAAATAAAAGTGGTGTATGAAGCCGGGTTTAACGGCAATCTTCCGCGGCATTTTAAAACGGCGATACTGAAGCAAACCGCCTGGCAGTATGAGCACCGCGGCGATGATACCGACGCGACCAGCAGCCTGTCGCCGGAAGTGATGAGGCAGTTGAAGCCGCACCGCAGGGTGACGTAGGATATTGGATATTGGATATTCGATATTAGATATTGCGCGGATAAAAAAAATATCCAATATCAAATATCTAATACCCAAAGAAAAAAAGCCGCTACGTAAAAACGCGGCGGCGAGAATTTTAAACCCCTTATTAACATTTGTGAACCCATATAAGACACACCAAAGATACAATTAAAATGATAGCTGAATTTAATCGCCGCATAACTATTAACCGTTATGAATTTCAACAAAATTCTTATGGCGGCAATATTGCGGCGCCTGTACTATCGTGGCAATTGTGGGCGAAGGTGGAACCGACGGCGGGGAATAGATCACTCGACCAGGCGCAGATCAATTATTCAAAGACATTTCGCATAACGGTACGCGCGGAAGTTTCGCGGCCGCTGTTCAATACCGACGAGGTTGTTTATTTAGGGAATGTTTTAATTGTAAACAGCATTACCCGCGAGGCGGAAGGCCGGGTTAATTTTTTGATAATGGATACTTACACAACAAACGAGGGTGCGGAGCCTTACATACCGCCGCCGGTAACGGGATCTACTGTTTACTGGGGCTGGAGCCTTACGCCGTTTGATGCGGGCAATGTCGAAGCCTTTACTTACCAGCGGCAGGCGGATTTCGCGCTCACTGGTAATATCAATGCCGATTATACTGCGGCCAGTGTGGGCAATTATTTGGTGCTGAAATACCCGGACACCTTCAGTGAAAAAACAACCTGGTTTAATTCGATGGCCAACAGCGGCACGATGCCCGACCAGGTATTCGATGACACGATTGTTATAGATAATTTCCGGTATGTATGGACCCGGTTAGTGCCGGCACTGGAGCAAAATAATAAAGTGATTATTTATGGATAACAATATTCCAATATCTAATATCATAATATCTAATACTCATGGCTTATGCCTTAACGATAGATGTTAGTTCGCTGTTAAAGGGCGTGGAAAAGTTAAAGACTTTGCCGGTGCTTTTGGTGCAGGAATTAAACGACGAGTTAAATAAGCAGGTGCAGGAAATAGAACTAAATGCAAAAGGCAATATAACGGCCGTAGATATGGGCGGCTTACGGGCGTCGATAAATACAGTAATAAATGAACCGCTAAAAAAGCATATCACAGTAAATGCCTTTTATGCCCCCTTCATCGAATTTGGGACGGGCAAGTTTGCAGCGCAAAGAGTTGGCACATTGCCCGCCGATTGGCAGGCTTTCGCGGCAGGCTATAGGGGCAAAAAAGGCGAAGGTGATTTTTACGACTTCTTTATAAAAATGATAGCATGGGTGAAGCGCAAAGGCATACACGGGGTCACGGCAAGCGGCAGGAGTAAAACGGGCAAGAAGGCCGAAGCGCAGGCAACGGCGATAGCTTACATGATGTGTCTTTCTATTATAAAAAAAGGGATCCGATCACAGCCCTTTTTATACCCCGCTTATGCGCAGCAACGGGAAAAGATAAAGACAGGAGTGGCAACAGTAATAAAACGCTTTATTTGAAAAACGTAAACACCATATTGCTGCAAAAGATTTACGACTTAATAAGCCCGGTGGTTAATTGCCCGGTTTATTATAAGTACCTGCCGGCGACGATCGCAAGCAATATTTATGTTTCGCTTAATACCGTTTCGCAAACCGATGTAAGCACGATGCAAAGCAGCGATACGGACGCCAGCGTGATAGTGGGTATTTACAGCAAGGAACGGCAGGGCAACCCCGGCGAACTGCTTAACGATGTAGCGAGCGCCGTTTATGCCGCTATCTATCCGAACCAGCAAACGGTTTTAGACTTGTCGCCAGGGTTTCAGAATACGTCTATTGAACTCGTAAACGATATTGAGCAGGACGCGCTGCAGGCCAATAATTTCATTTTTATAAACCGCTTTTTGACATTCCGGTTTAATATTTTCCATTTCCCCGGCGCGGCAACAACAACGACGTTAAGGATCGTCTCACAGGGCAACGCCAACCCGGCGCAATTTAATTTTTATATGGCTGGCGATCCGGCAGCGGGGGATATTGTCAATTTTAATTACCAGCTAAACACAACGCCTGCCGGGCTGCATATACCGTATTTCATTTCCTCAACCGTTGAGGCGGGATGGAACACGTTAGATATACAGACGGACTTATATAATAAGGGCAATGTATTTACACCGGGCAGGATATTCCAGACCACGGATGGCGGCGGCAATTACGGGATTATTGTATTAGGGGAAGATTTTGCAAGCGGAATCGTAACAATTATTCACACTTAAATTTTAATACAATGGCAGAAAGAAAAATCACAGCCAACAGTTATTTACTTTCCATTGATGGGGCGGGCGGCACCGCTTACGATAATATCGTTTGCCTGCTTAATCACAGTTTTTCGGGCACGACCGAAACAAACGATTCGAGTACCTTCTGCGGGCCGGACTCTTCGCCCGGCACGGTATCGTCTAGTATTGCACTTACAGCAGTAACGATGTTGGTGGCCGATACCGGACACACTTCAGCGCCCGATATATTCACGCTGTGGCAGGACAAGACAGTGTTTTCGTGGGAAATAGGCCCGGCCACACCTACCAGCGGCGACATGGTGAAAACCGGCATGGGCTATTTTTCGGCCTACGGGGAAAGCTATGATGAGGGCCAGTTTGGGCAGTTCAGCGGCACGATAACAGTAAGCGGCGAAGTAACGCAAACTATCACGGTATGACGGGCAACGGGTATATAGAAATTGAGATCGGCGGTAAGCCGGTGGGCCTGCGCTTTAATATGTATGCGATTGAGCAATTCGACAGCGTGAAGGGCAATAATTCATACACTAAGAACTTAACAACAATAGTGTATGCCGGGCTGCTTGGTGATTGTTTCGCAAAGCAATCGGAGCCGGCGGTATCGTTCGGCGACGTAAACGAATGGGTCGAGGCGCAGATATTCGAAGGCGATCCGGGCGGAACGCTTAACGCGGTGGCTGATACCTTTTTAAAGTCAAATGCTTATATCCGCTTAACGGGTAAAGGCAATGGTGAGGCAAAAAAAAAGGACATTCCGGCGATAACGAGCCCTTAGATTACGCCGCTGTTCACGCATTCGTCTTTGGTGAAATCGGGATCTTGCCACGCGACTATTATATGCTCCTGCCGCATGAATTAAGCAGCATGGCGGAAGGCTACCGGGCGAAGCAATATAAACTAAGCTGCGAAAAGAGGCATGCCGCATTCCTTTCTATTCTGCCGTTTACGAAGGATGTGAGTTTGGATAAGTTTAACCGGGACTTTTGGCCGTTGCAGGGGGACCGGGTGCCTGATGACGAAGTAAAGGAAATGCCCGTTATAGATGCCGAACTATGGAACAAGATTTTAAAGAGGCATAACATAAAACAAGGTGAAGAGGCAAAAAAAATATCAAATATCTAATACCTAATATCAAAAAGTTATGGCTGAAATCGCCGCGATGGACATAGTGATCGGAGCCAATGTGCAGGGTGCAATACAGGGGTTGGAACACCTATCTACCGAACTGGCGCAGCTTGCAAAGGGTGGGGTTACTTCTATTAACCAGCTCGATAAAGCAATGGAAACATTGCGGCCTGCCATTAAGAACAGCACCAGCACCGCGGAGATCACGAAACTAAATATAGCATTAAAGGGGCTGGAAGATGAGGCGAAACCGATAAAAAGCATAGGAATTGCACCCGCATTGGGGGGAGCAGGCACAGCGGCAAAAAAAGCGGGTACGGATTTCACCAACCTTTCGCGGGTAATACAAGATTTGCCGTTTGGCTTTCAGGGTATTCAGAATAATATTACGCAACTGTTACCGGCGGCGGGTGGGCTTGGCCTGGCGGTAAGTGCTGTAACGGCGGCCATAACATTCGCGACGGTAGGCTTCGGCGCCTGGACGCGGGGAATGGGTAAATCCGAAGAGCAATTAAATGAATTAACGGCGGCAATGGCAGCCAATGTAGCGGGTGCACAAACCGAAATAACAAAAATATATGCACTCGTGCAGGTGGCAAGTGATGTAGGCGAAAGCAGCCAAACCCGAACCAACGCAATAAAGGAACTGCAAAAAGAATATCCGGGTTATTTAGCAAACCTTTCTTTGGAAACATTGCATACCAAAGAAACGGAAAAGGCGATGAATTTATTAACCGGCGCTTTACTACGCAAAGCTGAAGCGGCGGCATTAAGCAATTTAATCAGCAAAAAAACAGAAGAGTTATTTAATGCACAAAATCAGGCAATAGGCACCAACATAGAATTTTTAGACGGCGCATTGGCCGTATTAAAAAGTTTTGGCGGTGCCGGATCCGGCGTTAATGTTATTACCGGCGGACTGGAAGATCAGGCCGAAGTGGTGACAGGATTAGAGGAGCAACTTAAAAAACTAAGAACACAATTCGGTTTGGTAATAGCGGAGCAGGCGAAGGGGGGCGACTTCGCAGGATTGAAACCCGAAAAAATAAAGGCCGTAAAAGTTGAAGTTGATAAAACAAAAGAGGCATTCGACAGGCTTATTGCAACGGAAATTCAGTTTATAGATTTCCTGACGAATCTTGAAAAAGTGCCGCTTGGTATTGGCGACAACTTTAAAAAGATGTTTTTGGATATTAAAGCAGGGCAGGATAAATTAACGGCATCAAAAGCTATTTTACCGGAAAGCATGTTTGAGGATTTGGATAAAAAAAGGGATGAGCGCAAAAAGAAAGAGGCCGAAGATTTGGCTAATATTATGAAAGCAGCCGGGGCACTGGAAAATGTATTTTCCGGCATATTCACCAACCTTGCGCAGACCGGGCAGCTTTCCATACAATCATTAATAAAATCAATAGAGCAACTAATAATAAAACTTGCTTCAGCAGCGGCAGCGGCGGCGTTAATATCCGCGTTCTTGCCGGGCGGGCAGGTAAAGACTTTGGGCGGTTTTGCCGGGATATTCAAGGGGTTGCTTGGCTTTCAACACGGCGGTATCATTACCGGCCCGACAATGGCGCTGATGGGCGAGAAAGGGCCGGAAGTCGTTTTGCCGCTTGACCGCCTGCGCGAATTTATGACCGGCGGCAGTTCGCAGGTGGTAGTGCTGGAAACAAGAGTACGCGGCGACGATCTTTATTTAATTAATTCACGGACGGCAGCGCGAAGGGGGAGAGCTTATTAACGCGGATATTTAGGATATTGGTCCGCCAGTTGGCGGATCGATATTCTATTTGCCTTTCAAATAACAAACAATTAATATCAAATATCTAATACCTAATATCAAATAATTGGCATACGGCGTAAAATATATTATCACCTTTTACTCGCAAACGAATATCCGTTACACCCTGCATTTATCATTGAAGGACTATAGCGGCAGCGCCCCGTTATTGGAAGCCGGGCCGGATCCTTTTGTCCTTAATTATCAGAGCGGTGATGATGAAATAATAAACGCGATACGGGCAAGCGAGGCAACGATACAATTCTATAGCCCGCCGGGGATTGCTGAATTTTACAGCGAGGATGATCAGGCGTGGAAAGTGCAGTTTTATGAATACCTGACAAGTGTTTTAATTTGGACGGGCTTTATCGTGCAGGATAGCTGCACAGAAGCGCTACAGGATGCGCCATATCTTGTAACACTGCGGGCCACGGACAATATAGGACTGTTAAAAGACATTCAATTTGATGAAGGATATAAAAATCTTTATGCTGAAGAGGTAACGATAAAAAAAATGCCGCTTATTGATTATTTTAAAATTGCCTTTTTCAATACCGGAATATTATTACCCGTTGAAATATATTCCAACCTTTACGAAAATACGGAAACAGACCGCGGCCCCTTCGGAACGGCGGACATGTTTCAAACTGAATACCTGTATAATAATACTTTTTTAAATGAGAATGGCACATGGAAAGATTTATATTATGTGCTGGAAACAATTTTAAAGCCCCTTAACGCCACGTTCTTACAGGCCGGCGGTAAATGGGTTATTATCCGGCAAACGGAATTTAAATTGTTTTCTAATGCAATACCGGGCACCTCTTACGATCCTGATTTTGCCGCGCCCTTAGCGGTAGCGCTGGATCCTGTTTTCCCGGTTGCCATTGATAGTGATAATGTTTTTATTAATGCCGACGCGCAACGCAGTATATTAAGGCCGCTTAAAAGTGTCCTGCATTTTTTTGAGTTCGTCCTCCCGCCGGAACTGATATTTAATACCGCCTTTACGAGACACGGGGCCGTTGTTGGCCTTACGGAATGGTATGAAATAACCGATGAATGGACTATTATAAACGGCCTTCCCGGATATGTGTATATCGCTGCAATAACCAACGATGAGGGCGCCGTAGTGCGGCGGTATCTTATACTCAATACACTTGATGATGGTTATAGGTTTTTACGTTTTAACCCGATTGAAGTTGTGGCGGGTAGCCGGTTTAACTTTTCCTGTGATTTAACCTTATTATGGACACGGCACGATAGTAATAATAATTTTCATACGCGGTTTATATTACTTACTCCCGGCGGGCAATATTATGCAATGGCCGGTGTAATTGACCCGGACGGCACCGTATCAACATTTTTGCAATGGCTGGGGCCATATTCAACACCTATTCCCGCGGCTACACACGAAGTAATTTTTGGTATATCGGCCGTAGTTTGGGACATTGATAATCCCCCGTTTCCGCAAACGGGACACTTTAACCTTGAGAATTTTATACGGCCAAATACCTTATTGCCGGATATTCCGGCCGACGGGCTTTTATTAATTGATTTTAGCCGCATGGAACACGGCCCCGCGGACGATCCGATGCTGGAAATAAAAAATATTAAAATTGAATTTGAAAATGTTTTACAGGCCGGCAGTACCGCGGTATTGACAGGACAAAAGCATTTACAAACGCTGAATAATAACCCAAAAAATAAACTGGAAAAAGATATATTAATGGATGATTCACCGGTTAATGTTTTGGCCGGCACCCTGTTTACCTCAGCGTTAACAAATTTCGCGGAAACAATTGGCAACATTCATTTTACCAAAACACTTTTTTGGCACCGTGGCGACCTTGCCGAAGCGCGGCGGCTGGGGGAAATAGCAACACTGGAGCGCTCGCAGATACAAAGCAAGCCGCGGGCAATCGTTGAGGGAACGATTCACTTTACGGATATACCGACGCCGCTAAATGTATTCCAGGTTGATACGCTGCCGGATCTTAATTTAATACCGGGCGTAATGGAAATAAATTACGGTGCGGCAATGTGCAGCCTGAAGCTTTGGGAAATATACGAAACCGGGGAAACCGACGCCGAACCGGTTTATAAGTTTGACTATATAAAGGAACCAATACAATGATAGTAAAAGGCAGAGACGTATTATTTACCGTTAATGACGGCGGCACCATGAAACCGATATGTTGCGCCCGCACCGCTTCGATAACTACCAGCGCGGACATAGGGGAGACGTCAACACTGGCAACAGGCAAATGGAAGACATTTAAAGGACTGAAGATGTCCTATAATCTTTCTGCGGCGGGGCTGGTTTCCTTTGATATGAATTATTCTATTGCCGTATTACGGCAGCAACAGGTCCTTTTATTACCGCTTAATTTTGATTTTTTCGGAACCGACGACCTGGGGAATTATGAAAGATATACCGGCAGTTTTATTATTACAACAATAAACACGCCTTCGACATATAACGCCAACTTTGAATATAGCATGGACGGACAGGGAACAGGGGTATTGAATATCATACTTGCGCGAATAAATATTATTAATGCGATCCTTGCGAGCGAAAGCGCTTATATAGATGTTGGCGACGGATTTGGGAACCCATTACTTTACAATTAAATAAAAACATATGCCTGATTTAACCGGACTAAAGATAAATGAACTGCCAGCGGCGACCGCCGTTGATATTAACAGCCTTTTTGTTATTTCTGATGAGGCTACCGGGATAGCAAAGAAGGCGACCGAAACGCAGCTAAAAAACGGCCTGGGAACAATCCCTGCAACTGAAACGGTGCCGGGCATGGTTGAACTGGCAACCGATGCGGAAATGCAGATTACCGCCGCTGTCGCTGAAGATGGCAAGGTATCGAGCCGGTTAAAGATATTCAACTGGTTCGCGTGGATAAAGCAGAATATCCAAACCATAACAGCGGAATGGCGGTTTGCTTTTATCAAACTAACCGGCGACGTTCCGACTACACCGGCATCGGGGCATATGTGGCATGCCAGCGGTAATTATAAGGTATATAAGACAGCAGAAGAAAGTATCATTACTTCGGTAAGCAATACAACACTTGCAGGGGCGACGGAGCGGGTAGTAACAGCAGGAACAGCGGGCGGGCTTTCGGGGGTTTATGATCTTATTGAGGAGATAGTAACCGATATAACTATAATTAATGCCTGTAATGCGGGAACCTATAACAGTGGCAACGGGTTTACTTCGGTTATTTCACCCGGTCCGGGCGTCACGTTTTATAAGGGGCAGCGCTGCAAACAGGCATTTTATATGTACATCGCATGGGATGACAATACAGCAACACGAATACCTTTAGGATAATGATATTTAAAAGCACTACAGGCGGCGGCATAAAACGCCGCCTTAAGAAGAACGGCACGCGGATGCTCAACTCCGCTAATAGTATGTCGTTCATGGTTGACCAAACGTTCTTTCCCCTATGGGTGACGAGCGGCTCAGTGGGATCATTGCGATTGCGTTTTTCTTCACGGGCAAGTATTTTAGTTGATTATGGCGATGGGACGCAACAAACATTAGAAAGTATATTTGATCCCGTTACAGGATTAGAAACGATAGGACTGGCAAACCGCGGCCCTGCCGTTACTTTTCCGGTGCTTCCCTATGATTACCCGCCGCATGAATATACAGACGCGGTAACGAACCATACCGTTACTGTTTACTATAGCGC
>Ga0137422_1000045_pt1 | contig 34823 bp, 52 predicted proteins | sample EasRivERMZT551_2_FD_102330 | JGI IMG/M metagenome (GOLD analysis project Ga0137422, IMG submission 102330) | Soil microbial communities from meander-bound floodplain in the East River, Colorado, USA - East River MetaG ERMZT551_2 | ecosystem: Environmental > Terrestrial > Soil > Floodplain ... | reverse complement strand
GTGCCCGTCGATTGCGTGGATGATGGTCATTCACCGCGTGACTGATTCGGCTCGGGCGGACACCTACTTTGTAGGTGATGTCACCTACTTTCAGGGTAGGCCGTGCTGATCAACGCCTACTGCCAGGACCGCGGCTGGCTCTTCCGGGATCTCCTGGGGCTCTACGCTGCCGCCGGCGCCGCTGTATCGCAGGACCCGCTACCGCGCGCCGACGCCTGGATTTGCGTCCGCACCGACGAGTGGAGCCGATGCCCCGATCCTTCGCGCCTGGTCCTCGAGGTGCACGACCTGTGGCCGCACCGGTGGCCGGATGCCGTTGGTGCTCTGGCGCTGTGCCATCCCGACCAGCGGCCACCGTCGACGGCCCGCTTCTCTCTCATGCGCCCCCTGGGCGCGCTGCGCGCGATGAAGCCTCTGCCGCGGCGGCGCGACGCAACAACCCGACTTACCGCGGGATGGGTTGGACGCCCTGCCCAGCTGCGCGGCGGGGACGTCAAGTCCCCCACGCCACTGATCGAGGCGCTGCGCCAGATGGCCGCCCGCGAGCCCTGCCGGCTGATCCTCGCCGGCACCGGCCTCGCGACCTACGCCACGGCTGCCGCTCGAGTCCCTGGTCTCGAGGTGGGTCACTGCGACCGCTCTACGCACCCTATCGATCAGTACCCAGAGATCTACGCGGCGATGGACGTGCTCTGCATCACGTCGACGACCGATGCGGGGCCGCTGCCGCTGTTCGAGGCCCTCGCCTGTGGCACGCCGGTCCTGTCGACGCCGGTCGGCTGGGCGACGCGCATGCTTCGCGGTGACAACGGCTGGGTGTACGGCCACGGCGAGCTCGCCCAGGCACTCGAGGACGCCCGCGCGGCGCGGTTCTTTTCGCCTGAGGACATCCGTGCCTCCCTCGGCGACGCCTGGCTCGACGGGCCCGGTGGGTGGATCGAGGAGACGCTCGGGCTGGCGCGCAGGCTGGTGGCGGCATGAAGGTCTACATCGCGGCCCGCACGGCCCACCACGAGGCGGCATTCCTCGCCGGCATGGCGAAGGCAGCGCACGAGTACGGGCACTCGTTGAGGTCCGCCGCGGACAAGGCGGAGCTCGCGATCGTCTGGGGCTGGGATCGTGACATCGCGGATCAGCCGACGATTCATGTCGAGACCGGCTGGTTGCCGCGCTGGACGTACCAGGTCTCCGCCGCCGGGATCAACATCCGCACGCACGAGACCGTGCACGACATCGTCACCAGTGAAGAGTCGCGGCGCCGGGCTGAGGCCCAGCTCTGGCGTCTGCGCGCCCTACGTTCGATCCAAAGCGCGTTCGGCTACGCCGATCCGACGGGGATGCCGATCGTGGCGGACGACCCGTTCATCCTGGTGCCGCTCCAGGTGGAAGGCGACCGCAACCTCGAGCGCTCCTCGATCCGGCACATGCAGGAGCTCATCGATACCTGTTCTGCCTGGGATCCGCCATGCCGGTTCGTCTTTCGTGCTCACCCTGCGCGGATCGCCCGTCATGACCACCTGCTGGTGCGCCGCCCCGCAGACGTGATCGCGGCGGTGCCCGGTGTCACCGTTCACCAGCAGCTGAAGTCGAAGCGCTGCAGAGCCGTGATCACGATCTCATCGAACGTCGCTCACGACGCGATGATCTGGCATCTGCCGGTGGCTGCCCTCGGTGTCGGACCGTGGCCCGCCGATCTCTTCTACGGCAGCCTCGGCCCTGCACTGCTGCACCCGGTCTCTACCTTTGAGCGCGAGCATCGATTCGCGTACGCCAGCACTCTTTTCGATCGCCAGTGGACGCTCGAACAGGCGTCCGAAGTTGAACGCTACGGGGCCGCCATCCAGGCGGCCCTTGCGGAGGTCACCACGACATGATCAGCGAACCCAACTACGTCAAGATCACCCACCACGGCCGCCGGATCGTGCAATGCCTCCAGGTGCCCGAGGACCTGACCTACACCGTCACGAGGGGAGACGTCGAGATGCAGCGCCGCGCGCCCTTCCGGGCCATGCAGCCGCGGCGCGGGGTCGAGGTGGGTGTTCACCGCGGGCGCAACGCCGCCACCCTGCTCGCGCGGTGTCCGCGCCTGACGCTCTACCTGGTCGATCACTGGGGCCAGACGCCGGAGCAGGCTGACGCGGATCCTGTCGGACATCCGTTCTATCGCGAGATGCTGGAGGAGACTGCCTTCGCCGGGGAGCGACGGGTCATCATTCGGCGCGGCAGCCCCGCAGCGGCGAGTCTCGTTCCGGACGGTCTCGACTTCGCTTTCATCGACGGCGATCACCTGTACGAGCCGTGCCTTGCCGACCTCGAGGCGTGGTGGCCAAAGGTGCGCAGCGGGGGTGTTCTCTTCGGGCACGACATCGACAACCCCGACCCGAAGTACGCCGACTGGGGCGTCCGGCAGGCCGCGGAGGAGTTCGCCGGCGGCCTCGGGCTACCGCTCGAGGTCTACCCGGACCCGGAGATGGTGTTCGCGATCCGCAAGCCGTAGCCGGCTCGTCGCTGCATTTCCGTTGCCGCGCGCCGACCCTTGTGGGTCATGGACGACGAACGCTGGCTCGACAAAGTGCGCGAGGTGCTGCGGCGGGAGCGGGAGCTCGAGGAGCGACTGCGGGGGGCGGAGGAGCGAGCGAGGGCGATCTTCACTTCCGTGGTGATAGGACTGGTGGCTTCGCTGCCAGCGCCTCCTTGAGCTCCTCCTGCAGCTCGTCAGAAGCCACGCTGAATCGCTCGCCGTACATCGACTCGTAGTCGATCTCGATCCTGAGTCGCTGCACACCAGCCACAAATCTCGAATAGGTCACGAAGTCGGAAACCGTCACTCTTAGAAGAGTTGTTGATTCGCCCGCCACGAGCACTCCCGGAAACTCGTGATCTCCGTCGAGCTCGAGAAGACCTGCCTCCTCAAGCGTGTCCAAGAAACCGCGATATCTGACCGCTCTTCTGGGCTTACCTTCAAGCCCTGCCCGCATTGTCAGCTTGACGGCTGGTCCTAGCCCACAATTCGTCACCCTGAACTCCAGCGGCCCACCAGATGGATTGTGGCCGATGGAGAATTCGAGCTGGGGCCGTACTGACAGCCGGTTGTGCTCTCGCGTCTTCGAGCCTTCGTAAACCGAGAGGATCAACGCGAGGCAAGCGATGATGAGTGCGGCAACGTTGACGCTCAACTAGCTACTCCCCTACGAACTGACCGTCGTCGTGCGGCCGCTCGCTCACTGCGCCGTGGTCGGGGCCGCCGCCGGCGGCAGCGATCCGCCGTCCGTCTTCCTCAACGCTCGCCCCGCCGCACGTCGGATCCGCTTCTGCGCCTGCTCGGCCTGCGACCCCTCGATCGCGTCGCGCTTCACGACGTCTGGCAGCAATTCGCGGAGCTCCTCCACCGTCACCTTCGTCTCAGGCGACAGACGCCGGATCTCGCGGCGCACGACTGCCAGAACATCGTCGGTCGCCAGCAGTGCGGCCACGACGTACCGGTTCACCGCCTGGCGGTGCTCGTGGTACGCCTCCATGGCGTCCTTCTGGATGCCCTCGCGGCAGAGCAGGAAGAGGTCATCGGCGGCGCGCCGCGCCACGAGCTCCAGGAAGTTGATCGACGTTACGTGCTCAGAGGTCACCGGCTGCTCGAATCGGATGCGGTGGATGTCCCACTGGATCCCGTTCGTGAGCACTACCCACGGGATGCCGTGGCCGGCGCCGTAGTTCACCGCCTGTCGAAGGTGACCTTCCTTGAGCGAGAGGCCGATCGCCTTGACCTCGATGAGGTACTGGCACTTGCCCTCGACGCACACCGCAAGATCGCAGAACGTGCCGCGGATCGCCTGCTCGCTCGTGATCTCCTCATACCTGTCGAAGCCGAAGATGCTTGAGAGCATGTCGGTGACGATCGTGACGGTGTCGGACTCGCCTACGTCGCGGTCTTTGGCCGCAGTGAGAACCTTTTGGAACCGAACGACTCCTTTTGAAAGTCGGTCCGCGACCTTCGCTGGCACGTTTACCATCGCCCCTCCTCCTGCTTGCTTCGGTCTCTCGAACTGATGCGTCTCGTTACTACTCGTCGCACGTCAGAAACGCGGCCGTATTCGCCACCGGCATGAAGAGCTGGCCGCTCGGATTGGTGATGGTCCGCACCTGGTCAGCGACCGTGTCCCTCACGGTGATGACCGTCTCTGCGTTGGTGGCGCCCGCAGCGAAGAGCCAGAACGAGTCGAAGGATGTTCCGCAGGCGTCTACCATCTTCACGAACACTTCGACATTGCCGTCGGTGAAGCTATAGAAGCTCACGCTCTGATCCGTCTCGGAGCTCGAGCCTTGGTAGGTCTGGATGATGCCGGGGAAGGTTGCCGGTGGCGAGGCGAAGTTCTTCATCGAAACCTTCACCTCGAAGCGGCCGTCGAGGAGGCAGGCGGTCTGTGCGTTTCGAGTGCAGCTCGTGCTTTGCGGAGGCGCGGCATCGACCACGGCGCGTATACCCAACGCTCGGTACGCCGGGAAATCGTCGACCGTACCGAGCATCTCCCAGTCACCGCTCGTCCGCGAAAAGGCTTTCTCGAAGCCTGGCCCAGTCTCGTCGGCGCACAGAAAGAACCGGCGGTCGACGCTTGGGTTCCACTGCGGACCAACGAAGAAGGGGCCATTGACGATGACATTGATCGGGAGTGTGAGCTCGACCCTCTGCCACTCTTCGCTGAAGGTGAGGTTCACATCCGCGGACAGGCCAGGAACGCTGGCAATCAGCGCTCCGGGGGCACCCGAACCGCTCACGCCATAGACGTTCAGGTCGAACGAAATCAAGTCGTCGCCCGGCTCCTCCTGATCGTGAAACCAGCAGAGGCAGACGCTCCTGAGCCTTTGTGTCCCAGCGTTCGGACTAACCCGCATCACGTACTCGCCTTGCGTGGGCACGCTAGTGAAGCCGTAGCTCGTCTCGAAGCCGTTGTCATCCTTGATGATCGATCCCGCTGGCGGAGGAAACAGCAGGCCGCCGCGGCAATCCCCTTGGGCGCGGGCTGCGCCTGGTAGAGACGCCGCCAGAATCGCCGCGCCGAGAAGCACTCTTCGCATTCCCCCCTCCTTCTGTGAACCCCTATCCATTGGGGGCGGACCGATCGGTCCACCGCCATATCTCGGGCTTGTGTCCTACGCGGTCGCCCCGATACTCTGCTCTGCTGCTCTTGTCGTCGCGGAGGTGGTTATGGGGGCTGATCTGATTCCGCGCGATCGTGCGCGGATCGAAACCGAGTTGCTCGCGATTGCCGAGCTCGAGCCGGAGCGCCGGCACCGCGCCGTTCGCGAAGTGCTGAAGTCGTTCGAGTGGGACCGATACCCGGACCTCGCGTGCAAGTGCCTCTCGGAGATCGCGCGCCACATCGTCGCCGGCGGGAATCGATCGATCGCCGAGCGCATGGCTAACTCACTCCACCCGTACTGCTCGGTGCATTGGGATCGTCGTCACTGCCCGGGCTGTCCGATGTCCGCCCTGCGCGCCGGCGCCGCATCTCTTCCTCCACGGCGGAAAGGCTCGCTTCGGCTTCTGTAGGCAAGGCCGGCGTGGCGCGTTTGACGGTGGCCAGCTCGCGCCGCAGGTGATCGTTCTCTCTCTTCAGCACCACGACAGCGGCGCGTAGGGCCTCGTCGACCAGGTCTTCGTCGTCGACGCTGTACTCACCGCTGCTCTCACCGACCTGATCGGCTGGACGCTTCGGTAGCGCGCTCACGAAGTCTTGCGGGGTGCAGCCGAGTGCCCGCAGGTACTTGTCGAGCGTCGTGAGCGTCGGCTTCGCCGATGGCGTCTCCCAGTTCCTCACCGTCAACGGACTGGTGGACCCCATCGCCTGGGCCACGTCCTCGTGGCTCTTCCCCTTGGCCAGCCGCAGCTTGCGGAGGGCGCCGCCAGCGCCCGCGAAGAGGACGAGCGCCTCGTCGTCGGGGCCTTCCTGAGTGGGCACGGCGGGCGATGGTAGCACCGCGCTGCGGATTGACAATCCGCTAACTCTTGAGTGGAAAAGGGTTAAGAAATATCGGATACATGGTCATTTGACGCTTGACATGCGTGTTTATGCGTGGTTTCATACCGCATATGGACACGTCGCTAAGGCAAATCCGTGAAGGGCGCGGCGCCAAGCTAGAGGAGTACGCCTCCCAGGTCGGTGTCGATGCCAGCCTCCTCTCCCGCATCGAGCGAGGCCTGGTGGCTTCTCTCGATCTCAACGTCGCCTTCCGCATCGCGGAGGTCTACGGCGTTCCAGTCGAGAACCTGCGCCCTCTCGGTCGTCGGATGCGCAGCGACGAGCCCGCAGTCGCTGGGGCCGCGCGATGAACGCTCCGGCCTCCACCCTTCCGCTGCCGAAGAGCCTCGAGCGCTGGCCGGACCCGGTGACGCCGGCGCAGATCGGCCACTGCTGGCTCCAGGACGTGATCCAGCACTACCTCTGCCGTCGTGCCGCGGATGCGCTGCGCGCCATCGGTAGCCCAGAACCGGTGAAGGTGGCGGGCGCGCGCTTCCGGGACTACGAGGACGCGATCGCGATCTGCCAGAGCTTGGCGGCGCGGCTGCGCGCGGAGGCAGCGTGAACGTCGCCGCGGTCGTCACCTTTACCTGGTCCGGGATGGGCTACTGCGGCGGCGCCGATCGCTACAAGCGCAGCTTCGAGACGAGCGACGCGGCGCAGGAGTGCATGGAGCGCGTCCTCGAGGGACGTCGCGGTAGCGAATCGGATTGGAGCGTCGTAACTGACAGCGGCGCTCGCCGGCGGCTGGGCACCTGTGACTCCGCCTTCTGCGTCAACGTCGTCGATCGCAAGGCGGTGGCGGCGTGAGCGGCTACGAGCTGATCGCCGTGCTCGGCTGGCTGTGGCAGCCCGCGGTGGCGCTGGCCCCGTTGGTAGCGGGGATCAAGGTCTACGCGCGGCTGCGCGATGCGCAACGTCTCGCTACCGGTCGCGGTCACTACCAGGTAGCCGAGCGTGTCGCCCGTCAGGGCGTCGATCACTCGATGCCGGTGAGCCCCGCCGGGAAAGCTGAACGGTCGAAAGCACCACGTACAGATCGGCATCGCCCTTCTCCTCTCCCCTCCGATCCTCGCGACCGTGGTCCGGTCCGCCCCGCTCGTCGTCCCCCTTCGAGTGCGGTGGGTGGACCGGCTCTCGGAGCTGCGCGATGAGCGAATCCTTCCGCCGCGGCACCCGTCCGAGCAAGTCACGAAACGCTGTTTCTTTCGAGCGCCCTCCGTGTGACGTGCGCACGATCGAAGCGCTACGCGCCGCCGCGCCGAACGTGGCGAAGGTCGCGTCGCGGATGGGCTTCAACGGCGCCGCGCAGGTCTACCGCTGGCTGAGCGGCGAGGTGCCCAATCCGTTGTGGAGGTTCATGCAGTTCACCGACGCCGCGCTCGAGGTAGCCGCGGCCGACGGTGAGACGAGCAGGGAGGACGCGCTCGCCGGATTCCTGCTGCTCCAAGAGCGCTACGGCGACCAGCTTGCCGGCGAGTACAAGCCCTCCGGCACCACAGCTGCTGCCTTCGGTGAGCTGCTCGACGTCGTCACCACCACCGGGCACGCCGGCCAGCGGCTTCGGCAGTGGATGAAGAACAACGACCTCGACGACGAAGAGTTCGCCGAGTTCATGGAGTGCTACCGCACCGCGGGCCGTCAGTGGGCGGAGCTGCTGAAGGAGATGGAGGCGGCGAACGCGCGCCACCACCAGGAGCGCGGCGACGAGCCGACGCGGAAGCTGCGCGGAGTGAAGGGCTGAAAGAAGTGGGCGCCGCTACGAACGGCGCCCGTTGTTCCCGCTTGACGCAACCAAGGGAGAACGAAGTGAATCGTACCACCAGCTTTCTAGAGCAACCGCATCGCCGCCACCGCAACGACCAGGCGGAAGACCTCGATGCCTTCCACAGCTACCCCGAGAAGTTCTCGCCCCGCGTAGCCGCTGGCACCCGCGTTACCCCGGCTTTTGCGTCGCAGGTCGAGATGAAGGGACCGGGTCGGGTGTTGTCGGTGAGCGCGGATCGGGCGACGGCGGTAGTGAGGTTCGAGAGGAACGGCGAAGAGGTCAGCGTCGAGCCCTGGGACGTTTACGCCGACGAGCTGGAGGCGGGTCGATGAGTTACGACCTCGCTAAGAAGGACGCAATCGAGGACATCGCCCAGATTCTGTACGAGCTGGTCGAAGGCGCACCGGTCACGGACCTGAAGGCACTCGCGGCTGGAGCGGCGCGCGAGTGCGTCGAAGCCTTCCTGATCGTCACCAACCAGCCCGTACCGGGGCACCCGGAGCCGGAGCGCGGTACTCCTCCGGCTTCCCCTCGCAAGTGGGACGAGAACGTCCTCGAGGCGATGGCGGTCTACGGCGGGCACTTCGTGCGCGAGCTCCGCCAGGCCTACCTCGCCGCCGACGATGAAAACCGGCGGCGCATCTGCGCGGCGTTCCTTGAGCTGGGGCAGCACTACCGCGAGATGGCCACGAAGCTGCGCGAGCGCGACGCCGAGGAAACGCTCGACATGCCCGCGGCGGAGGTGCGCTGATGGGCTACCCCGTCAAGACTGGCGTGACCGCGCCGGGCCCTGTTCTGCGGCCTGACTTCTCCCGCGGTTCCGCGCCTCCCATCTCGCCGCGCCACCACGACGACTATCGCGCCGAGCTCGAGCATGGGCGCATTGGTCGCGCTCGCGCCGATCGCCGCGCCGCTCGGCGGGCGTGGCTGAGCGAGAACGCGCTGCTCCTGGCCTACCTTCTCGGCTGCGTCTCGACGTTGCTCGGGACGATCGCGGCGGGGGCGTGGCGCTGATGGCGTACCTACGTGAGATTCGCCGCCCAGAGTGCGACACCGGCGACAAAAAGACGGCTACACAGGAACTCTTCGACCGCCGCAACGGCCTGTACGGTCGCTACTGCTCCGGCTGCGCGGGCCGGATGCTGCGACGACTGCTTGCGGATGAGAAGCAGGAGGCCGCCGCCGCCGCCGAAGTGGCCGCCGCCAATCGCATTGCTGACGGCACGAGGTCGGCGCGATGACGGCCAATCCACGAGTCACCCCGGCCGTCGTCGAACAGTCGGTTTCGCCACCGGATGAAACGGCGGCGGTCGGGTCGGCTCTTTCCATGTCGCCGGCCGAGCGGCGCAAGTTCATCGGCAGCTCAGAGGTGGCGTCTCTCTTCGGCCTGGGTCGCATCTCTCGGTTCGAGCTCTGGCATCGCAAGGCCGGGAACCTTCCCGAAGAGGACATCTCGGGCATGGATCGCGTCTTCTGGGGCACGACGCTTGAGCCGGCGATCGCGAAAGGTGCGGCCGAGCGCGAAGGTTGGGCGTATCGAAAGCCTGAGTTCTGCGCGCACGCCTCGATCGCTGGCATGGGCTGCCACCCGGACTACGAGGTAGTAGACATCGGCACCGAGTTCATCGAGGACGTCCCCACCGCCAGCGTCGGCCTGCTCGAGGTCAAGAACGTCGACGCCCTGGTCTTCCGCGACTGGCACGACGAGATCCCGCCGCACATCGAGTTGCAGCTCCAACACCAACTCGCGTGCACCGGCCGCACCTGGGGCGCCTTCGCCATCTTGGTCGGCGGCAACAGCCTGCACGTCGTTCGCCGCGATGCGCGGCCCGTGACGATGCGCAAGCTGGGCGAGGCGGTACTCGAGTTCTGGGAGTCGATCGAGGCGAACCGCGAGCCGGAGCCCGAGTGGGAGGTCGATCTCCCGACGCTCTCGAAGCTCTACGGCCACGCCGAGCCCGGCAAACTGCTCGACCTGCGCGATCACTCGCAGGCGAACGTACTCGCGGAGCAGTACTGCCAACTGCGCGACCAGATCAAGGCGCTCGAGGAGAGGCAGGACGCTGCAAAAGCGCAGTTGATAGCGATCGTGGGCGACGCTGAGCGGGCTTCCCTGCAGGAAGGTCGCACGATCGGGCGCACGTTCATCCCAGGCGGAAAGACGGTCTCGTTCGTCGCCAAGGACAAGCGCGACTTTCGGATCACCCAGAAGAAGTCGTTCGCGATGGTCGCGAGCAAGTAAGAGGAGGAGATGGAGATGGCTGTCGAACCGATCACGAAACCACAGCCGGCGGCGAAAGAGCAGAAGGCTCTCGCGCCGATCGAGATGGTGCGCGCCGAGCTCGCGCGCCCCGGGCGCCAGAAGGCGCTCGCCGCGGTCCTGCCGAAGCATCTGACGCCGGAACGGCTGTGCCGGTTGGCGCTGCTCGCCTGCGAGAAGACGCCGAAGTTACTCGAGTGTGATCGCGTGAGCCTCTACGGCGCGATCCTCACAGCGGCCCAGCTCGGCCTCGAGCCGGACGGCGTGCTCGGCCAGGCATACCTGGTCCCCTTCAAGGGCAAGGTCCAGTTCATCCCCGGCTACCGCGGGCTGATCACCCTCGCGCGCAACAGCGGCGCGGTGGTCTCGGTCGCCGCCCAGGCGGTGCGCGAGAAGGACCACTTCGCCTACCGCTTCGGGCTCGATCCGCAGTGCGATCACATCCCGTCGGCCGAGAAGGACCGCGGCGAAATCACTCACTTCTACGCGGTCGCCACGTTCAAGGATGGCGGCCACCACTTCGACGTGCTCACACGCGCCGACGTCGAGAAGATCCGCGATTCATCTCCGGCCTACAAGTCCGGCGGCGAGACGCCGTGGAAGTCGCACTTCGAGGAGATGGGCAAGAAGACGGCGATTCGCAGGATCGCCAAGTACCTACCCATGAACGTCCAGCGTGCCGCGGCGATCGCCGACGCCTACGACCGCGGCATCCATGCACACATCGACGAGACCGGTGAGGTGCGCGAGGAGCTCGTCGCGGCGCGCGAGGCGAAGCAGATCGGCACTGGCAACTTCCTCGACAGCTTCGAGGGTGTCGACGAGAAGGTGATCGACGTCGAGAAGGTCGAGACCGCGGTCGAGCGCGAGCCTGGCGACGACAACGCCGGCCAGGCCGTCGAGCAAGGCGCAACCGAGGCCGACTACAGGGACATCGACCAGCGCGCCAAGAAGAAGGGCATGACCGCGGCCGCGCTCGAGGCGCTGTGCATGACGACGTGCGGCAAGGCGCTCGGCGAGCTCGCGCACGAGGACGCTAACAAGGTCATCACCGAGTTGTCGAGGAAGGGCTGATCGTGCGCGCGGTAGCTCTCGACCTCGAGACTGGCGGCCTCGACCCCGGCAAACACCCGATCATCCAGATCGGGGCTCTGGCCGTCGAGGACTTCGAGGTGATCGACACCTTCGAGCGGAAACTCAGCTTCGACCTCGAGACGGCCGACGCCGAGGCGCTGCGTCACAACCACTTCGACCTCGAGGTGTGGGAGCGAGACGCGATCGACCCGCGCGAGGCGGCCTTCCAACTCGCGGCCTTCCTGCGCAAGCACCGCTCAGTCGAGATGGTGTCGAAGCGGACGGGACTGCCGTACCTGGTCGCTCAGATCATCGGCCATAACGTGCCGTTCGACCTGGGCTTCCTCTCGGCACTCTTCACCCGCTACGAGATGTTCCGGCCCTGGTCGCCGGTGGCGCTCGACACACTGCAGCTCGCGGCGTGGTCGCAGATGGCAGGGCGCTCACTCTTCGATCTCTACGCGCTCGAACGGACCGGTTCGATCCCGCGGTCGCTCAAACTCGCGGATCTTTGCGCGCACTACGGAATCCAGATCGAGGCGCATGACGCGCTGTCGGACGTGCGGGCGTGCGTCGAACTGGCGCGCCGGCTGGTGGTGACGGAGTCGCGACAGAGCGCCGCGGCGGCGACGGGTTAGGGATGACGGGGCGCGCTCACTGCGCCCCTTCTTTCGGCCTTGGCTTCGTTACTTGATTGATGAATTGACCGTACGGTGATTTGAGGGGGCCCGGTGGCGAGATCGCGACGAGAAATACCGATGCCGATCTGGATCTCAGACTTCCTTTCCTCGCCCGCCGTCATCGCGATGACGAACGGCCAGGTGGGCTCCTACCTGCTGCTGCTCATGGCGCAGTGGAGCTCGGCCGATGACCGGATACCGGAACGCCACGTTCGCCAGCTCGCGCGCTGGCGCGGCCCGATCGAGCAGCTTCGCGAAGTCCTCGCTCTCTTCCGTCACGAGGGCGGTTTCTACTTCAACGCGAAGCTGCGGAAGATCCGATCAGAAGACGAGGAGTACCACTCCTCGAGGTCCGACAAGGCGTCTCGGGCCGCCTCTGCTCGATGGACGCCAGAAGCATGCTCCGAGCATGCCCCAAGCATTGCGCAAGCAATGCCCTCTTTAGGGAGTGGTAGAGGGAGTGGATCAGATTCAGGGGCAGACCAGGAAGTAGGAAAACCTGTGCCCGCGCCTCGGCGTGCCGAGGACGTGCCGATACCGGTCGAGCTCGACACGCCCGAGTTCCGCGTCGCGTGGTTCGAGCGCTGGCTGCCGTGGCGCCGCTCGAAGGACCACGGCAAGGGGCGACCGGTGTCGGTGGGCGCCGCTCGCGAGCAGCTCGCGAAGCTCGCACCCTGCGGCCCAGGCCAAGCCTGCATCGCGATCGCGGCGTCGATCTCGAACGACTGGCAGGGGCTCTTCCCTGATCGGCTGCTGAGCACGAGCGGGACCGTCAAGGCTCGCTTCGGCGGCTCGAACGTGGACCCAGCCACCCAGGCGCTGCTCGATGCGGAGCGGCGGGGAGGCGCGGCGTGACTGGCCTCATCATCGACCTCTTCGCCGGTGGTGGCGGCGCGAGCGTGGGCATCGAAGCCGCGCTCGGCCGCTCCGTCGACCTCGGCATCAACCACGATGCGATCGCGCTCGCGGTGCACAAGGCCAACCACCCCGCGACGCGGCACCTCGAGGCCGACATCTGGGAGGTGCGCCCGCGCGAGGCGACCGGCGGTGCACCCGTCGATCTCCTGTGGGCCTCGCCGGATTGCACTCACTTCAGCGTGGCCAAGGGCGGCAAGCCGCGCAAGCAGAACATCCGCTCGCTCGCGTGGGCAGTGACCCGTTGGGCGAAAGAGGTGCGGCCGCGGATGATCTTCCTCGAGAACGTCAGCGAGTTCCGCGGCTGGGGCCCACTCGCCGCCGACGGTCAGCCCGACAAGAAGAGGATGGGCGAGACGTTCCGGCGCTGGCTGCGGCGTCTCGAGAACCTCGGCTACCTGGTCGAGTACCGCGTGCTCGACGCGTCGCTCTACGGAGCACCGACGCGGCGCCGGCGCCTCTTCCTGATCGCGCGCAACGACCACCAGCCGATCCAGTGGCCGGAGCCCACACACGGCCCGGGCCGGCTACCACTGCGAACCGCGGCCGAGTGCATCGACTGGACGCTGCCGTGCCCGTCGATCTTCGAACGCGAGCGGCCGCTGGCGGAAAAGACGCTCTGGCGGATCGCGCAGGGGATCCGGCGGTTCGTGCTGGAAAGTCCAGCGCCGTTCATTGTGAAAGTGAACCATGGAAAGCGCGAGCCGCGCGTCGAACCGGTGGACTCTCCGCTCTCGGTGGTGACGGCGAGTCAGCGCGGCCACGCCCTGATCGCGCCGACGCTGATCCAGACCAGCTACGGCGAGCGCCAGGGCCAACGTCCGCGCTACCTCGACCTGCACCAGCCGCTCGGCACCGTCGTCGCCGGCGGCCAGAAGCACGCGCTGGTAGGAGCGTTCCTCGCGAAGCACTTCGGTGGTGTCGTCGGCCAGGAGCTCGACGTCCCCACCAGCACGATCACGTCGAGGGATCACCACGCGCTCGCCGCGGCGACGCTGGTCAAGTTCCGCGGCAGTGAGGAGCAGGGGCACAGCGGGACCGCTGCGCTCGAGGATCCACTGCCGACGATCACCGCCGGCGGCAACCACGTCGCCGAGGTGCGTGCGTTCCTGACCGCCTACTACGGCGACGACGGCACAGGCGGCCAGTCTGTGCTCGAGCCCATGCGCACGCTCACGACGAAGCACCGGCTCGGCCTGGTGACAGTCGGCGGCGCGGAGTACCAGATCGTCGACATCGGCATGCGAATGCTCGAGCCGCACGAGCTGCTCGCTGCGCAGTTCGGACGTTTCGCCGCCTACGACCTGAGTGCGGCGCGCACCAAGAGCGCGAAGGTGCGGCTGATCGGCAACAGCGTCTGTCCCGAGATGGCCGAGGCGTTGGTGCGGGCCAATCTCACCAGCGCAGAAGAGGAGTTGGCGGCATGACCGACTGCCGCTGCACCCTCCCGGACGGCTCCTGGGGCTCAGGCCCTTGGCATCTGCGGACACGCTCGAGCGGCACCGTCGAAGCCTACGAGCGCTGCCCCGACTCCCGCTCGCCGCTCGCTGCCCGCCTCATCCGCGCCGGCGTGCCAGAGCAGTATCTCGGCTACACCCGCGACAGCTTCCCGGGCCCGTGGCCGGCGGAGGCACAGGCGTGGCTCGATGAGTGGCACGCCGGTCGCGCCGTCATCAACCTGTACGTCTACGGCCCCAACGGCACCGGCAAGACCCACCTCGTCACTGCACTCCTGGGCGTGATGCTCGAGCGCGGCAAGTCGGGCGCCTGGTGCTCCGCGAAGCTGGTGCCAGAACTCGACCCCGAGCGCAACGACGGCGACCGCGAGACGGTCGAGCGCTACCGCTCGGTCGACGTGCTCGTGATGGATGACCTGTTCTCAGAAGGCAACTTCAAGGCGGACCGGGTGCGCTCGATCGCGGAGCACCGCTACCAACGCGCGCACCCGACGCTCTACACCTCGATGCGGCCACCCCAGGCGACGGCGGAAGAGAAGAAGCGCGGGATCGCGGGCGCGATCGAGATCGACAGCGATCTGGCGTCGCGCGCGTGCTCGGGGCTGAGGATCGAGCGTAGGGGTGTTGATCAACGGTTTGTGAGACGGGCAGCAACAGGAGGGGCGTGATGGCTATCGACTTCGCAGACACCAGCGGCCAACCACCACTATTCGTGATGACACCCGAGCAGATCGAGAAGCTCCGCTCGGACCTCGCGCGCTTGGTCGGTGAGCGCGAGCGCGAACAGGCGATGAAGGCCGAGTCGATGAAGGCGTTCAACGAGACGCTGAAAGAGCTGGAGAAGCGGATCTCGGAGGCGGCGCGGATCATCCGCGAGCAGACCGGGGAAGAGATCGAGGACGATCAGGACCTGGAGGCAGACGACGCGTCATGACCGTCGCCGCCTCCATGGACCGCCAGACAGCCCAGTGCCGGGTGTGCAACGGCAGCGGCCGGATGCACCTCGAAGACCGCGTCCGGTCCGGATGGGCCGTCTGCTCTGGTTGTCGCGGAGTCGGCTACGTCGTCATCCCCGCACGCGCCCCGATCGCCGCTACAACAGACCCGCGCCCCTCACACGCCGCCGCGCGCGAGCTGACGGCGAGCGGCGAGCGCGATCGCCAGAAGCGCGAAGTGCTCGCCGCGGTGCACCGCTGGCCCTGGTCGACGGCCTCGGAGCTCGCGCGGAAGTACTCGAGCTCGAACCCGGAGACACCGCTCGATCGCTACCAGTTCGGGAAGCGCCTGCCCGAGCTCCGTGACGAGGATCGCCTGGTGGTGAACGGCGAGGAGCGCGCGTGCGAAGTGACGCGGCGATCGGTGCAGACGTGGGGACCGGCAAAGGAATCAGGAGGGAGTGAGTGCTGATTCGACGATTCGTCTACGGCATTCCGAAGGGCCAGCCGCGCCCGCGTGCGTTCTCACGCGGCGGTGTGGCTCGCGTCTACGACCCAGGCACCGCAGAGGGGTGGAAGGGACAGATCGCGATCGCCTTCAAGGACGCAAAGCCGGCGCAGCCGTTCGAGGGCGAGCTGCGGCTCTCGATCGAGTTCCTCTTCCCGCGGCCGAAGTCTCTCTCGCGCAAGAAGGATCCAGAGGGACTTCTGCGGCACGTGAGCAAGCCCGACGTCGACAACGCCGCCAAGGCGGTAATGGACGCGCTCCAAACGCTCGGCTTCTTCCGCGACGACTGCCAGGTCGTCGACTTGTGGGCTCGCAAGTGGATGCACTCGAAGGTCGGGATGCCCGGCGCGCTCGTGACGTTGGAGTCGGCGCTTGGCGAGGCGCCGGCATGGGTCGAGCTGGTCGCCGCGCGGAGCGCGGTGGCGACTGTCGGCGACGCCGCCGAGCTGGTGTGCGGACCGGGCGCGATCATCGAGACGGTCGATGTATCGCGCGTATTCGGAGCGGAGCCGGAGGCATGAAGCATCTTCTCCTCTCCCTCCTGGGCATTCGCCACTGCCGCGCCTGTACCTCTCGCACCTCACTCCAGCACTTCGAGCGCGGATTTTCAGGATTCACACTCTGCGGAACGTGTGCGCGACGAATCAGTTTCGCTCTGCGGGCGGTGTTGGCACCATGAGCAATTCGCACCGCACGCGCAACCGCTCCGGTCGCCGCAAGCTGCCAGAGCTCGGCGTGCGCTCCCTCTTCTACCTACTCGACGGTGACGACTCGCGCTGGCTTCTCGGCTACCGCGCGGCGGGCGGGCCAGGCGCCTATCACTGGATCGAAGAAGGCGGTCGCGTCCACGCATCGGATCGTGTGAGCCATTGGCGCGAGGAACCGGCGAAGCCGAAGGCGTATCGAGTGTTGGCGAAAGCGGCGGAACGTCGGCCCGAGATGCCGGTGAGGCGGAAGGCTGGCTATGGATCGTTGGCGTACATGAGCCCGGAGCGGTTGCGGGCGGCGGTTGAGGGGATTGCAGCAGGAGCGGAAGCGACGCCGGCGACCCACTTCGACGCGATCGAGGCGACGGCATGAGCACCGGCATCGAGCGCGACCTGGTCCCCATGAAGAAGCTCGCGGAAGAATCCGAGTTCTTCTCCTACGCGACGCTTCGCCGAATGGTGGCTCGAGCTGCCGACTATGGGCTCGAGGAAGTCATCCGCCGTCCGGTGCCTGGGGGTCGGGTGTTCTTCCATCGTCCGCGGTGGGAGGCGTGGCTCGATTCGCGGCGGCCATCCGGGCGCGGTGGCGGCGCATCGTCTCCTTCGCATCATCCGTCAACGAGTGAGCGTAGCGGCGAGCCATCGCCCAGGTTCGATGACCGAGAGCCGTCGAGATCTGCGGGGCCGCGAATCCCTCTCGCCCGAGGCCCGAGGCGAAGTCGTGCCTGAGATCGTGGAAGCGCCAATCCGAGAGCTTGGCTTCGTCGCGGGCTTGTCGCCATCCCTTGACGGGGATCGGTCCGAACACGAGGCCATCGCCGCGGGGCGGCAAGGCGCGCAACGCCGCGGCGAGCTCTTCATCGACGAAGACCATGCGGGCGTCGCCGTTCTTCGACTTCTCGATCCACGCCTGTTCCTTCGCGAGCTGAACGTCTCTCAGTCGAAGCCGCTCGATCTCACCGAGGCGGCATCCGGTGTTCAGCGCGAACAGGACCATGCCGTAGAGGACGCGGGCGGAGGCGCGGACATTCCGACACGCGGACAGAAGCGCCTCGCGCTCCTCCGGCGTGAGCATGCGGACGCGGCCGCTGTTCTCGCGCCGCCTCTTGAGAGAGCCGCACGGGTTGGCGGGCATCCACTGCCATTCCTTCGTGGCGGCATTCAGGACACCCGAGAGCGCGGCGAGGTAGCGATTCTTGGTAGGCGGCGAGCAGTCGAGCCGGTCGAGGGCATCGCGCAGCAGCGACGGGGTGATGTCGCGCAGCCTGACGGCGCCGGCCTCGCGGCACCACCAGCCGAGGCGATGGATGATGTTGTGCCGGTCCGACTCGGCATGTTCGAGAAGGTCTTCGGAGGGTCGTCGCTTCGCCTTGGCTTCCTTGGAGTCTTCGAGCGGATCGAAGCCAAGGTAGCGCCCGATCGCTTCGGCCAGGGCTCGATCCGCGAAGCCATCGACGCGGGACCGGTCGATGTCGCGCTCGACGCCGCGCGCCCAATCCAGGGCGAGCTCGCGGCTGCCGAAAGTCTCGATCCGGTAGACGCCGCGGCGTCTGATGATCGCCTGGTAGCGGCGCTCCCCGCTCTTCGTTTTCCTCTTGCGAATGGTCGCCAAGGCCATGCCTCAGTGTGTCATGATTGCGACATGGACGAAAACGAAACCGATCTAGAGGCTGTGGGCCGTGATGGAATCGAACCATCGACCCGCGGATTAAAAGTCCAGCAGGACCCCAAGCGGCAGATACTCAAAGAAGATCGCGAGCGCGCGCAAAGTATCACCTGGCCGGAGGTTGGCGACCTCGACGGGGGTCCGCCCGCGCTCAGGCGCGCTCAACATCTACACGCGCCGAGTGACACCGATGTGACACCGCGGCACGAGCCGCGGACCTGCTTCGTCTGTCGCGTCGTCGAGTGGTTCGGCAAAGACAAGACCGTCCCGTTCGAAGAGCATCACTGGCCGGTTCCCCGCCGACTGGGCGGGACGCAAACCGTCTCCCTGTGCGTCACCTGCCACGACGCGCTCGACCGCACCCGCATCCGTGACTGGCCTTGGTTCGAGGAGTCGTTCCAGTTTCTCTGGACGAAGCTCGAGGACTGGCCGCGGCTGCTGTTCATGCGCTTCATCACCAACATGGTCGAGGCCGACCACGAGGGGCGCACCGTCCGCGACAACGACGTTGACGTTCGGCTTGCGAAACAGCGCGAGCTAGGCCGCGCCGCGGAGCGAGAGCGGGTGCTTCTGTGGTTGCGCAACGCGCCGCCGGAGGCGACGGCCCGCGAGCTATTCGAGCAGATCAAGGAAGAGAGGCACGCCGCGGCGCCCAGGCGTCACCGCAAGCGGGGTGCGGCGTGAACCGCCCCGCCTTTCCCAACTCTGAATCGGGCATCGCCCTCGAGAAGACCTAACCGGCCCCGAGTGGGCCAGAGGAGAGACGCATGAGTCAATTCGCAGGCAATCACCCCGTCGTCACATCGGACACGCCCAACGTCAACTACCAGGCCGTCGCCGGAGGCCCCGGCCGCGACGTGAGCGTCGACGGCCACGGCACCGTCGTCCCCGGCTTCCTCGACGAGTGGTCGCAGAACGCCGCTGTCGCAGCGCTGCTGCGCTCGTTCGGCTGGAACGGCTCGGCTTTCGGCGACAAGGCGAAGGAGGCGTTCGAGTACCTGCGCCAGCACAGCGCCAGCGCCGGTCGCCAGTCGATGCTGCGCGACCTGTGGGATGCCGCGGGTCGCGAGGGCCTGCGCAACTTCACCGTCGTCGGCACGCCCGCGCCGGAGCCCTCGAGCACCGTGGACCCCGAGCACCAGCACAGCCCTGGCTTCAAGGGCTGGAAGCGCGAGGTCATCTACGCCCTCGAAACCTGCAACACCGAGTTCGCCAAGGGCATCGACGCGGCGCTTGCGGCCGGGCGCGTCTCACAGGCGGAGCGTGACTCCTTCATCAAGCAGCGACTCGCCCTCAACGTCGCTCTCGGTGACGTCGCGATCTCGTTGCCCGACGACATCAACCCGGGTGAGCCGGTGCCCAACCCGACCTTCAAGGGCCAGGCCGAGTGCGATGCGATCTACGACTACTGCAACCAGCTGCGCGAGCTGATGGCGCGCAAGGATCTCGGGTTCTTCAAGTCGCAGGAGAACCGGCACCTAGTGAACGCTCTCAGGAACATGAGCGGCGTCGCCTTGTCGCTGGGCCTCAAGGGCAAGAAGCTCTCGTACCTCCTCTTCGGTCAGCCGTACCAGACGCGCGACTCGGAGTACGTCACGGGCTTCTACTCGTGGGAGTCGCAGGATCCCGTGGCAAAGAAGATCGGGGACGAGCTGGGCGCGGCGGTCGGGAGCCAGGGGCTCAACGTCGGGTCGGGTCGCTGATGGGCAAGGGCCGCAAGCGCCCACGCGAGGCGGGCGGGACAACACCGCTCGCCTCTTCGCCCCGTGCTCAGGCTTTCGATTGGAGCACCGTCCCGGACATCCTGATCCCCGATGCAACGCTGGTTGCAGAGCACGATCGCACCGGCCGCGACGGCGACCGCCCCGCAGGCAACGAGAAGGGCATGCTCGACCACTGCATCGGCGCGCTGCGCCGGGCGTGGGGGCTGCCTACGGTGCGCACCATGGAGCGGCCGGGGCAGAAGGTGATCGACGAGCACGACGGGGACAGGGGCTCGACTCCGAACAAGCGGGCGTTGGCGCGGCTGTGGGACTTGGCGACCGACTGGTGGAACCCGGCAGCCCGAGCGCGGATGATCGACTTTCTCGTGAAGCAGCGCACCACGCAAGGTCACCAGTTCGCCGAGGGCAATTCGTCGACGCACGGTCAGTTGTGGCTTGGATGGGGCGCAATCCTCTACGCGCTCGCTCTTCACTACGGAGACGCGGAGATTCTTGCGCTTGCAGCCGAGTGGTGGCGCTGTCAGGCCGCGCTTGATGACGCCTTCACCGATCCAGACGGCCACCGCACCGCGCCGAATGGTCGCTCGGCTGGCGCTTCCTACGACCTCGGCACAGTGAGCGCGCACATGATCAGCGACACCGCGCCGCCCGAGTACAGCCTGATCCTCGGCGCGAGGGGGCAAGAGCGCCAGCTGATCGCACCAGCGCGCAAGGACTACCCCGGATTCTTCGCAGACCCGTACAACGTGGGTGCGGCCGTGCTCGGCGTGTTGAAGCATCGCGGCGATTCTCTCGGCGGCGCGTTCAATGGTGAGCGCGCGGCGGTGCGGATGCGGTGGGAGACGCGCATCTGGCGCAAGGGAAATCAGTCCTTCAAGGTGGTCCCGTTCGCGGAGTCGAGCGAGTTCCTGTTCGGGTGCGCGCAGTTGGACCGCAAGCCCGAGGGGTGGATCGAGAAGAGCCCCGGCAGGTACGAGACGCCGCATGTGGGCGGGCGGTTCCCGCAGGGGAAGGTGAATCCGTGGCCGGTGCCGGTGTTGGAGGGCGCTGAGCTCACGGTGATTCCGGGGGTGCCTTGATGGCAAGGCTCTACGTCCGCAACCAGCACATGGAGGAGAAGCGAACCATGACGGGGAAGAAGAAGATGGCGAAGCGCGCGACCGCGAAGCCGCGCAAGCTCCATCGCGAGGTCGGCGGCGGGCGCCTGGTGACGAAGACGTACGCGGAGGCGCACCCGGACACGACCGTCACCGAGACGGTGAAGCTGACGCCGCGAGGCGAGATCCTGTCGGCGTTCAACGCGGGCGTTGTCACTGAGCAGAAACGAATCGCAGGCGGGCTGCGCGGGCTCGCTCGTCGCGTCCTTCGCCGCTACGGCGCCGCGGGCAAGGTAGAGGCCCGCACCCTTCGCGACATGGCGCGCTGGATCGGTCGTGGAGAGTTCCCGCTCCATCGCCGCGACCGGAAGATTCCGATCCCCTACCTGTTGCCCGGTCTGATTCCCGTCGCTTCTCCCCCGAAGGCTGCGGCGAAGAAGTCGGGCGGGAGGCGCAGCCGATGACCGCGAAGGCCGCCACATTCACGTTCGCCACCCAGCCGAGCGCGTTGAGCTTCGTCGAGAAACTGCTCAAGCGCGACTATGAGCGCGTCGCCATCCCGACCAAGATCGGTGACTTCTCCAATCCTCTGAAGAACGGTGACGGCTTCAAGGTCTCGGTCTGTCCGTTCGGAGCGAAGGATCTCAGCCAGCTCTACGTTGCGGCCAGCGTGTGCCGCAAAGAGGCGGGTGAGCCGCCGAGGAAAACGGGCTCGGCGGCCGAGGTGGAAGCGGCGAAGCCAGCGGAGGTGCCAAGCTCGGCGCCGCGCAAGGAGAAGGTGAAGCGCAAGGCCCCGGCCCCGTCCGCACTCAAGCGCCTGGTCGACGCCGCTATCGCAACCCCACCGTCCACCTCGCCGCTCACCGCGCTCATCGCCGAGCTCGAGGCGAAGCGCGATCGCTTCCAGGCTGCGATCGATGGTCTGAGGACGGCCGAGAAGCTGATGGCGGAGGCGTGATGGCGCGCGGCATCCCCTTCGACGCCCTGGCCGACTGCATCGCTCGCCTGGACAAGGTGGCGAAGGACGGCTCCTCGCGAGGCACCCTCGAGTTCATCGGCGACTTCGCCGAGATGGGCGACGGGAAGTGGGGCATCGCTGGACGCGCCGCACTATCGGAGGAGCTCGCGAAGTTCGTCGAGCTGGTGCCCGTCGAGCTGCGCGGGGACATCGTTCGGTTGCGGGAGTGGGTGCTCGAGCGCGGGCTCAAGCTGTACTGGGAGTTCGGCCACGCTCGCATCGAGACCAAGTCGAGCGGCGGTTGATCTTTGGGGGGGAGGGCCAATGGAGCTGCTCTTGATGGATCTCAGCGCCGAACTACTACACGAGGTGAGAAAGCGCGCGTGGGAGAAGCACTGGGGCTTTCGGTTGCGGCGCGGCCTCGGCTTTCGCCAGCGGTGCCGCGACGAGCAGTGTCTCCGGGTCGAGCACCTCTACCTGGTCGAGCTCGCCACCAGCCCGATGCGTCGTCTGTGGAAGCGCGCCAGCGGGGCGGGACCAGGCGGCTGGAATCGAGGGACGGAGAACGTGAAGGCGAAGCTCGACGAGGGGCAGGTTGCGGCGATTCGCCAGAGTCACGCAGCGGGTGCCACCGTCGGCATCCTTGCCTTGGTCTACAGAGTCAACGAGAGCACCATCCGCCGGGCGCTCAAGGGGAAGACATGGAAGTGACGCTGCTCGGTGCGATCAAGCTCGGATTCGGCGCCGTCGTCGGGGCTCTCGTGGCGCTGCTGGTGGCGACGCCGGTGATGGCGTTCGTGGGCGCGTTCTGCTGGTCGATGGCGCGCGGAGTGTGGAACGCGGTGCGGGCGGTCAGCGCCGGCAAGGCGTCAACTCGTTGACCAGATCGCCCCCGAGAGGGAACGATCTCCCCCGGATGCTTGCCGCCACCGTTGTTGCTGGTTCGGGAATGAGTCTATCAACGGCGAAAACAAGTTGATGCCCAGTTGATGCCTGCTCGCCCGATGAATGCCCGCCAGCAGCGGTTCGTCGCTGAGTACCTGAAGGATTTGAACGCGACGCGAGCCGCCAAGGCCGCCGGCTACTCCCCGAAGGGCGCCGAGGTGACGGGCTGCAAGCTGCTAAGGAATGCCAAGGTGGCCAAGGCGGTCGCCGCAGCCCAGCAGAAGCGGGCCGCTCGGGTCGAGGTCGACCAGGACCGGGTTCTAGAGGGTCTCGTGACGGAGGCAACCCGTGAGGGCAAGGGCTCGCAGCACGGCGCACGTGTTACCGCATGGGGCCTGCTGGCGCGACACTTCGGGATGTTGGTCGATCGGCACGAGATCGAGACCGGCGCCGGCGGGGTGCGTGTGGTCGTGAGAGCAGCTGAGCCAGCAGCGAAGGAGGGAGCGTGACGGCGATCGATCCACGAGCGAACGGCAAGGACCCCGAGGTCGAGCGGGTTGCCGCACTGCGGCACGACCTCGGCACCCGGTGCGAGTTTCTGGCCAACCGCGCCGAGAACGGCGGCGAAGCGATGTGCGCCGGCGCGGCGCTGATCCTGAAGGTGGTCGCGTGGTGCCTGAAGCGAAACGACGCCTACGGCGGCGGACTGCTGAAGCAGGTCGAGACCTGCGCGCAGCTCGGCCACGCGGTGATGACGCGGCTTGAGGCGGTCCACCAGGCCGCGCTCGAGGGACCGAGGATCGCGGCGCCGTCGGTGGGCGCAGTGCTGGCAGTTGATCGGAGCAAGCAGGCGTGATGCTGTCCAGGCGCGGCCTGTTCGGAATGCTCCTGGCTCCGCTCGTGGCGCGCGAGGCGAAGCCGGAACTGTTACTGATCTATCGGGGCGTCAAGACCGGAAGCTGGAGCGAGACGCTGCCTCCGCTCGTGCCGATCGTCTGGGAGTCGGCGCCCGGGGTTGAGCCCGGGTGGCGCGTTACGGCGCCCACAATGCGCATCATTTCGCGTGCTGCGACCGCCCGCGAGCAGGCGAATGGCACAGACTTGGTGTTCGAGGCTTGGTCGCAGCGGAGCAAGCAGGAGTGATCGCCTTGGCCCAAGAGGAGCGCGAAGTCTTCTACGACGCTCTTCCCCACCAGCTAAAGGCGCTCCAGTCGCAGAAGCCCATCACCGCGGCGATCTGCGGGGTCGGCGCGGGGAAGACGGACGTCGGCTCGATCTGGTCGCTCGACCGGGCCAGCGCATCCCCTGCCGGGGTGCTGGGCCTGATCGCGGCCAACACCTATCCGCAGCTCTTCGACTCGACGCTGCGCAACACCTTCAAGAACTGGGATCGCCTCGGCGTCTCGTACCTGCCGCGCGAGCTTCCGTCGAGTCACAAGCCGTTCTCGCTTCGGGTGCGCGCCGAGGGCGGCTGGCGCGAGATCCTCTGCCGCTCACTCGACCACTACGAGACGCTCGCCGGCGTCGAGCTCGGCTGGGGCTGGATGGATGAGGTCTATCAGACCGAGCGGGGCGCCTACGACCTGATCCTCGCTCGCCTGCGCGACGCCCGGATGCCGGCGGCGCTGCGCCAGCTCCTGCTCACGTCCACAGCCGATGATCCATCCTCGTGGATGTACGAGGAGCTGGTTCAGAACTTCGACGAGCGGCTGATGGAAGTCATCTACGCCAAGACGACCGACAACCCGTTCCTGCCGGACGGGTACATCGACATCCTGCGCTCGCGCTACGACGCTCGGATGGCAGCGCGCATGATCGAGGCGCAATGGGTGGCGCTCAGCGGCCAGGTCGTCTACCACGCCTTCTCGCGTGAGCGGAACGTGAGCTCGGAGGTCCGCTTCGACCCGAACCTGCCGATCTGCTGGTCGCACGACTTCAACATCGGCGTCGGGAAGCCGATGAGCTCGATCCTTGGGCAGATGCGAAAGGGGCCGCACGGCGTCGAGTTCCACGTCTTCGACGAGCTGGTGCTCGACTCGTCCGACACCAACGACGCGATCGAGGAGTTCTTCGCGCGGCCCTGGCGATCGCTCGCCGGTGTTCGGATCTACGGTGACCCGGCTGGCAACGCGCGCGACACGCGGTCGAAGAAGACCGACTACGCACTGCTCGCCGAGGCTGGCTTCACTGATCAGCGGGTGGCGAACAAGCACCCCGCGATCCGCGATCGCCATAACGCCGTGAACAGCCTGCTGCGCAACGCGGCCGGTCACGTGAGGATCAAGATCCACCCGGACTGCAGGACGCTGATCAAGGGGCTCGAGACCGTGCTACTGCGCGAGGGTGCGCAGTACCTCGAGAAGGAGACGCGCGAGCAGCACGTCACCACACCGCTCGGGTACTGGGCGTGCTACGAATCACCGGTCAGCGGGCAGAAGCCGGTCAGCCTCCCGCAGAGTCAGACGGTGTGGGCGAGGTAGGCTTGGCGCGATGACGCAGATACCAGGCTGGATCAAGGCGGCGGCAGAGGAGATCGAGCGGCGACACATCGAGGCGGAAGGCGGCTTCGAACTGGAGATCGATGAGACGGTAGCGATCATCGCCAAACACTGCCCGACGCGGGAGGGTTTGAGCGCCACGCAGTCCGGCGTTGCCTATGCGCCCACGCCGATCAACCTCTTCGTCGCCGGCAAGTGCGAGACGTGCCGATGGTGGAAGCGTGACTCGCAAGTGCCGGACCCCGTTTCAGGCTGGGTCTCTGAGGATGGGTCCTGCGAGAACATCGAATTTCCGCACGCGCTTCTCGACCGCGGCTCCTTTCCGCCGGACTTCGGCTGCATCTTGTGGGAGAAGCGGTGATCAACGCTCACGAGGAGGGCACCCGTGAGCACCCATGGCACTCGATGATGTAGCGAAACCCTCCCCCGCCTACGAGGAGATGGAGAAGGAGCGCGAGCTCTGCCGCGACCTCGGCGTCGGGTCCGTCCGCATCAAGGCCAAGAAGCAGGGCTACCTGCAGCAGTGGCCAGGCGAAGAGCCGGAGGAGTACCGCAAGCGCCTGCGCAAGGCGGTGCTAGTCAACTACTTCCGCCAGGCGGTCGACGCCACCGTCGACGCCGTGTTCTCCGAGCCGCTGATCGTCGAAGGGCTCGACAAGAGCGTCGAGGGATGGTGGAAAGAGGACATCGACCGCGAGGGAACCTCGGGCGACGCCTTCATCCGCGACGTCGTCTCCGACTCCGTGGCCGAGGCCGTCAACGGCGTCTTCGTCGACTTCCACTCGGCCGACGGCAAGTCGCGCGAAGAGCAGTCCGCCGGCGGCGCGCGGCCATACGCCTGCCTGTTCAAGGCCGAGCACCTGATCGAGGCGCTGCCGGTTTACGACGGCAGTCGCCGGCGCGCAGGGCGCATCCGCTACCGCGAGTGCAGGAGCGCCGCGGCGGCCGAGGGCTTCGGCTGGAACGCGACCGAGTTCGTGCGCGTCTACCGCCGCGGCGTCGAGGGTGCACCGTTCAGCTACGAGCTGTGGCGCCAGGGAGAAGCGGGCTGGGCGCCCGAAGGCCCTCCAGTACCCATCGAGGCGCCCGGCAACGCCACCGGCGACGTCGCGCGCCGCTTCGGCGACATCTCGATCGTCCCCTACTACACCGGCCGCACCGGCTTCTTCCGCGGCCGCCCGGTGTTCCACACGCTCGGCGAGCTCAACATCTCGCACTACGACAAGCTCTCGAACAAGGACACGGCACTCGGCGTCTCGACGGTCCCGGCCAAGCACTTCAAGGGCTTCACCGCAGACGAGATGAAGGTCCTCCAGTGGGGGCCGTACCGGGCGATCCACAGCAGCTCGACCGAGGCCAAGGTCGACGACATCGCGCACTCGCCGGACTCGGCGAAGGTGGCCCAGGAAGACCTCCGCGAGCTCGAGCGGATGATGGCGTTCGCCGCGATCGAGCCGAAGACGTCGCGCGCCACCGGCCAGGAGCTCGCCACCGCGCGGATCATCGACGAAGCACAGCGGCTGTCTCGCCTGCAGGCCTGGGCCCTCGGCTGGGCGGCGTCGACGCGCGAGATGCTGGTGTGGTTTCACAACTGGCTCGGCCTCGACGGCGCCCAGGTCGTGGTCCGGATCAAGCCGGACGTCTTCGAGGCCCTCGGCTCGCAGCCCACCTTCGAGGACCTGCTCAAGATGCGGGCGATGGGCGCGCTCTCGCTCCAGACCCTGATCGAGGGCGCGAAGCGCTTCAACCGCCTGCCTGAGACGGTCGACGTCCAGGAGGAGATCCAGCGGATCGAGGCCGAGGGACCGCGGGCGCCGGCGCTCGAGGACATGCCGATCGACGATGAGGACGCGGCGTAGAATGGCGCCTTGCTCGAGCTCGAGCCCATCCTGTGGTCGGCCCTCGTCGGCTGGGGCGTCGGCGAGTCGCGCGCCGAGATCTCGAAGCTCCCTCTCGCCTATCCGAACGGCCGCCAGACGAGCTGGCCTGACGTCGTGCGTCAGTTCTGCGAACTGCACAGCAGCGCCACCGCTGGCGAGCCGTACCTGGTCGGCCGCTTCCTGTCCTTCTGCGTCTCGAACGGCCTTCTCACCGGCCGCGAAGAGCTCGCGGCGCTCACCCGCGAGGACCAGGCGCTCGGCCCCGAGGAAGACTGGCCCGGCTGGCCTGACGATCGACCGCGCCCGCGGCTGGTGAGCCCGCGCCGTGAGTCTGAACGAGGACCTGCGTGATGCAACGCTCAGCCACGCCCTGGGCCTGCAGCGCCTTACGAACGAGGAAGTGCGCAAGATCCTGCGCCTCCTCGACGCCGTAGACCGCGATCTCCTCCGCCAGCTCCGCAAGCGCCTCGAGGTCCAGCAGGTCCTCGGCTTCGACCGCGGCCCGGTGACGACGCTGCGCCTGCAGGCGATCCGCGCCGAGAATCGAGCCCTCGCGCGCGAGCTGCAGAACAAAGTCGGCCGCGTGCTCCGCAAGGACCTCGAGGCGATCTCGGCCTACGAGTCCAGCTTCACCGTCGACCTCTTGAAGCGGTACACGGGCGGTCTCGGCATCTCGTGGACCCGCCCGGATGCTGGGCTCCTGCGCGCGATCGTTACGGAGAAGCCGTTCCAGGGCGCCCTTCTGTCGAAGTGGTTCAGCGGTCTCACCACCCAGAAGGGGCGCGCCGTCGAGCGCGCGATCTCGCTGGGCATCGCTCAGGGCGAGACCGTGCCGCAGATCATGAAGCGAGTTCGTGACCGCCTGGACGTCAGTCGCCGCGACGCGGAGGCCGTCGTTCGCACCGCGGTCGGGCACGTCACTCAGGGCGCCCGCCAGACCACCTACGTCGAGAACAGCGACGTCGTGCCGGCGTGGGTCTGGGGCTCCACCTTCGACTCCCGCACGACCGACATCTGCATCCGTCGCGACGGCCTCGAGTACAGCCACAAGAACGAACCGGTGGGTCACGACGTGCCGGCGCTGGGCGGGCCCGGAAAGGCGCACTGGCGCTGCCGCTCGCAGCGCATACCCAGGGTGGCGAGCTGGCAAGAGCTCGGGCTCGAGGGGCTCACCGACGAGCAGAAGGCGTATCTCAACGGGAAGCCGTCGACGAAGCTGACCTACGAGCAGTTCCTCAAGAAGCAGACCGCGGCGTTCCAGGACGACGCGCTCGGACCGGAGCGGGCGCGGCTGTTCCGCGAGGGGAAGCTCCCACTCGCGGGTCTCTACTCGAAGGACGGTCGATTCCTCACGCTCGACGCGTTGCGGCGCAGCGACAGCTCTCTCGTTCGCCCGCCGAAACCACCACGCCCCAAGACGCCTAGTCGCCCGCCGCTACCCACCAATGCCCGCGAGCTCCTGCGCCGATCTGATCTTCTGATCGCCGACCTCGGCCACGTCGAGAGGACGATCAACGCCGAGCGGATCGAGCACATGTACGCCTTCGATAGCAGCGGTGGACTGATCTCCTCGATGACAGGAGACCGCCGCCAGGTGAGGATCCCGATGTCCGTCTCTCGGCAACTGGCCGACGGTGTGCTCACCCACAACCACCCGTCGGGCGGGAGCTTCTCCGACGCGGACATTCGATTCGCGACGTCGTGGAACCTGCGCGAGATGCGCGCCGTAGGTAGGAACTACCTGGGAGAGGTCAACGCCTACTCGATGTCAGGCGACTGGCTCGTCCCGGGCGGTGGTGACGTGCAGGCGGCGCTGGTGCGTCTACAGAATGAGTTCGCGCGCTCCGTGCGGAAGTGGCGGGCCATCCTCGGGCCCCTAGTGTCGAGTGGTAAAATCAGCCCGGAAGAGGCCAACTTCAGGATCGGACACGAGATATGGCAGGAAGTCGCAAAAAGCCTGGGACTCCGGTACGCGAGGCAGAAGCTCAGCGCGTAGACGAGCTCGTGGAGCGCCATCTCGAGGCGGCGAAGCGCGATCCGCTGAAGCTCAAGCGATCCGACCCAGCGGTGCTCGATGACACTCTCGTCGAGACCGATCTCTTCGGCCACCTCGCGCCGGCCGGCCGCAAGTCCAGCGGCGAGTGATCGCTCCTAACCAGTCTCTCGGGCATCAACTCGTAGCCCCGTCACCGCGCTCGCGGTAAAAACCGCACTCCTTCGTCTTCCTCCACCCCGGGCCGGCGCTGTCCGGTCCAGGCGCTCGGCCCGGGGACCTTCTCCGGGCATCAACTTCTTGAAGGGTTGCATTCTCCGGTGGTGGTATTCGCGCGTGTATCGCAGCGCTCACCTCGCGCAAGGCATGGTCGAGCGTCAGACCGCGCAACGCGGCTCGTACGTGCACAGCACCGGTGCAAGGCCGGGAGGAGTCTGAAGCGTGAAGCTCAAACTGGACGGCGACGGCAAGCCGGTGCTCGATGGCGAGCTCCCGGTCTTCGTCGATGAGAAGGGGCAGGAGCTGGCGGTCAACGTCGGCGATGTGGTCAGCAAGGTCAACACGTTCTCGCGGGACCTCGACGCTCTGCGCAAGCGGGCGAAGCAGTCCGAGGACAAGCTGGCGGCCTATGACGGTCTGGACCTCGACGCAGCGCGCAAGGCGCTCGAGACGGTGCAGAACCTCAGCGATCGCAAGCTGGTCGACGCGGGCGAGGTCGAGAAGATCAAGAAGGGTGTGATCGACACCTACGAGCCCAAGCTGACCGAGCGCGACAAGGCGATCGAGAGTCTCAACGGAGTCATCCGTAACCTCTCGGTCTCTTCCAAGATCGCCGCGTCGCAGTACCTGCAGAAGAACCTGCTCATTCCCGCCGACATGTTCGAGGCGACCTTCGGTAAGCAGTTCGAGCTCGGGGACGAGGGCAAAGTCATCGTGCGGGACGTGCACGGGAACCCGATCATGTCCCGCAAGAAGCCGGGCGACTACGCGGACGTCGACGAGGCCATCGAGGCGCTCGTTGCCGCCTACCCCGCTCGCGACGCGATCCTCCGCACCACGGGCGCCAAGGGTTCGGGAGTTCAGGGCGGCGACGGTGGTGGCAGCGGCAACGGCCACGTCACCAAGAAGTCCGATCTCAAGACGCCGGCCGAGAAATCGGCCTGGATCGCGCAGCAGCGCGAGGCGGGCAAGGACGGCTTCTCGGCCTGGCAGGAGCTTCCGGCGTAGCGGGCTAGAAACAGCGCGAGGGGGGCGCTGAGAGACACAAACCATGGCCATCGGCACCGGCGCAACGTTCAAGATCTACAACGATCAGTTCTACTCGGGCATGCTCGAGGAGGCCGATCAGAACCTCAACGTGTTCAACGCCGCCTCGGCGAACACGATCATCCTCCAGTCGCGGCTGATCCGCGGCAACTACGAGTACGAGTCCTTCCTCGAGGACATCTCGGGCGTGGTCACGCGCCGCGATGTGACCTCGGTCTCGGCGCCCGGCGATCTCGACTGGACGCAGGACGAGTTCGTCTCGGTCAAGATCAACCGCAAGATCGGGCCGGTCGCGAAGACCCTCGACTCGTGGAAGAAGATCGGGCAGAACGCCGACGAGTTCAGCTTCAAGATGGGCCAGCTCGCCCAGCGCGAGAAGATGAAGGACATGATCAACACGGCGCTCATCGCCGTGGAGGCCGCGATTCAGGGGCAGTCGGCCCTCAACTTCGACGCGACCGGTCTTTCGCCCGACACCGCAACGCACGGCCACCTGGTCTCGGCTCTCGCCAAGTTCGGCGACGCCAGCCAGAAGGTCCGCTGCTGGGTCGGCCACTCGAAGCCCACCCACGACCTGCTCGCGCAGGCGATCACCGACAAGATCACGAACGTCGCCGACGTCGTCATCCGCGAGGGTTCTACCGCCACGCTCAACCGCCCGCTCGTCGTCATCGACGCGCCGGCGCTGCACGACGCGAACGGCTCGCTCGCCGACAGCTACAACTGGCTCGGCCTGGTGCCGGGTGCGGTGGTGGTGACCGAGGCCGAGCAGGAGACCGTGGCGTTCGAGCTCGTCACCGGGCTCGAGAACCTGGCCTACCGCTACCAGCACGAGTACGCCTACACCATCAAGGTGAAGGGCTTCCGCTGGGACGTCACGAGCGGTGGCGCCAACCCGACGGACGGTGCGGTCGGCACCACGACCAACTGGGACAAGGCCGCGACCAGCGACAAGTCCCTCGCGGGCGTGCGCGCGATCTTCAACTAGGTCGCCGTGCTGTTCGGCATCTACGGGAGGCCGGACAACCCGTACCTCTCGGATCTGGCAGACGGGACGAAGACGTCGGCGCATCGCTACGAATGGCGGCGCGCCGGCGTCTTCACGCCGGACCAGGTTGAAGCTCAGTTCGAGACGGTTGCTGTCTACGGACTCCAAGGCCGGGAACGCATCGTGCGGGACGCGTACGCCGCACGCGGTGTCCCGGTCCTGGTGCTCGACGCCGGCTACTGCGGTGACGAGGTGCCTCGAGTCGGCGTCTGGTGGCACGACATGAGCTGGTTTCCCCTCTCACCTTCCCCCGGTCGAAATGCGTTCACGCTCGAGCCGCGCCGCGCCGGCGGCGAGCGGATCCTCGTCTGTGGACAGAAGCCCGGCGACGCACAGCACGAGCTGGCCGACGCGGCCGACGTGGCGCGCTGGGCCCGCGAGACCACGTGGCGGCTGCGCGCCGTGAGCGATCGTCCAGTGCACTGGCGACCGCATCCGGCGAGTGCCATCGAGATCGCCGGCGCCGAGCGGGATCGATCGCCCTCGATCGAGGCCGCGATCGCAGATGCCTTCGCGGTCGTCACCTACAACTCGACGTCGGGCACCAAGGCGCTGGCCGCGGGCGTTCCGGTCCTCTGCTCACCGCGGGCGAACTACGCGCCGATCGCGAACACCGATCTGGCAGACGCGGCCGATCCCAGCTTCCCGACCGACGACGAGCGCGCGGCCTGGTTCGACCGGCTCGCCGGGTTGCTCTGGTCGCGCGCCGAGCTCGCGGACGGCTCGTGCCTCGACTTCATGCTGCAAGAGGAGGTGCTTCGTGCCGCCTAGGATGTGCGTCGTCTACTGTCGACCGGAGCGGATGCAGGAGGCGCGACGTCTCCTCGGCGATGGCTACGAGCCGCGCTTCCGCAACCCCAAGTACTGGGACTTCGGAGTCGAGGCGATGGGCCCCGGCTTCGCGTTCCCCGGCTGCGAACACCTGGATTCGATCCGCGCCGCGTACGCGACCGAGGGCATCGCCTTCACCGTCTTCGGAGTCGAGACGCCGCCACCGGCGACCGAGGCGCTGGAGATCGAAGGTCTCAGCCCCGCGCAGGTGGCGGCTCTCACCCATGCGGGCCTGTGGAGCCGATCTGCGCTGCGCAAGGCCACCGAGCACGACCTCCTGGGCGTGGCGCGAGTGGGGCGCGCCGCGGTGTCCGCGATCCGCAAGGTGGTGGGAGAAGAGAGTCGCGTCATGACCGTCCTCAAGGGATAGGAGATCGCCCGATGAAGCGCCTCGTATTCACCCTCTGCTGCCTCCTGGGATCGTCTTCGTTGCACGCCGTCTGTATCAGCCAGACCTGGGACGGAAGACCGCCAACGAGCGGGAGCCGCGCCCTGAATGCGGCTGCGACCGAGCTCACCGTCGATCAGTGCGCGGTGCTCGATATGCGCGGCTTCGCGGCGGTCACCATCGAAACGAGACCGGCGAGCGCGAGCCAGGTGCTCACCTTCACCGGCAACTCGATCGACGGCAACACCTTCACCATCGGCGCCACGGTCTATACCACCGAGACAGGAACGGTCGAGACCTCCTTCGAGGTGAACGATGCCGCGAGCGCGGCGCTCTTCATCGTCAACCTGTGCGCGGCCATCAATGCCGACGGAGTAGGCGACGGATCGGACTACGGGGCCGGTACTACAGCGCATCCGACTGTCACGTGTAGCGCCTCAGACGCCACCACGCTCACGGTGACCGCGATCACGGGAGGTTCGGCCGCCAACACCATAGCGACCACGGACACGACCGGCATCGCCGGCTGGGGCGGGGCCACGCTCGCGGACGTCATCGATCCGATCGCGACCTGGTCGCGCGTGGATTCGTACGGAGCAACCGCGCACGGGGTGATCACCACAGCCGTCACCGATACCACCCCGGAGCGCAGCTCGTTCGATGTCGACTGGCCGTTCTACTTCGTCAGTTGTACCGCTGGCGGCGACTGCGTGGTGGCGCCGGTCCGATGAGCCTCGTCGTCGAGGATGGTTCCGGTCTCGAAAACTCCGAGGTCTACGGAGAGCTCGAGGACGCTACCGAGTACCTGGCGAAGTTCGGGAAGACCGCGCTCGCCGATCTCGCGACCGAAGCCGAGCAGGAAGCGGCGATGCGCGAGGGCGCGCTCTACGTCGATCAGACCCACGGCCCGCAGCTCCCCGGCGAGCGCGTCACCGGCGCCCAGGCGATGGAGTGGCCGCGCGAGGGAGCCTCCTACACCGACGGGAAAGAGATCGGCGGCGACGAGGTTCCGCCGGACTACATCCACGCCACCTTCGAAGCGGCCGAGCTCGCCGCGGCGGGCGAGACGCTGATCGACACGACGGACGCGGGTCAAGCCCTCAAGAGGAAGAAGATCGACGTGCTCGAGTACGAGTGGTTCAGCCCGGGGACCACGAAGAAGACCTACCACGTGATCGCAGGCTACCTGCGGCGCCTCCTGCGCCCGGTGGGCCGGATCGTGAGGGCGTGACGGTATGGCGATCGATCGCGCCGCCGAGCGCCGCGGCGTCGCCGAGACCCTGCGCGAGGACGGATCGCTCGTGACCGTGCGCAAACCGACCTGGATCGCCAACCCCTCCGGCGCCGGGCGGGTAAGGAGTGCGCCCACCGACTACACCGTCCCCGCTCTGGTCACGTCGTTCGGCGCCAAAGAGGTCAACGGCTCGACCATCCGCAGCGGCGACTCCAAGGTGCTGCTCGCAGCCCTGACGTCGGCCTTCGCCGAGTACCCGGCGCTCACCCCCGACGACCAGATCCTCTTCGACGGGAGGGTGCTCGAGGTGATCGACCCCGGGCCGGTCCTGGGCGACGGCATCACGATCGTCTACAAGTGCCACGCCGCGGCGCACAAGGGCGACCGCGGGCAGTCCATAACCCTAGGGAACCAGGCGTGAGCTTCGAGAGCTCCATGGCCGGCGCCGGCGTGCCGATGCGCGACCAGGCGCAGAAGCTGCGGCGCGCGCTCGCGTTCTCGTTCCTTCGCGACATGCTCCAGGACCCGCGCTCGGCCGGCGGCATCGGCACGCCGCGGGACACCTCGCGCGCGGTATCCGGCTGGACCATCTCCGCCGGCTCCGAGCGCCGGTACGACCCAGGCGAGGGTCGCCACAGCGCGCCCAACGCCGCCGATGCCGGCCGCGCGATCGGCGATCCGCCGCTCGAGCAGACCATCTTCGTCACCGACGCGGTTCCGTACATCGGCGTCCTGGCCGGCGGCCGGCGCATGGGTGAGAACGGGCGCATGGTCGGATCCGAGCAGGCGCCTGGGCCCTTCGTCGACCAGGCACTCGACAAGCTCGAGCGTCTCTTCCGCGGCACCGTGGAGCGGGGGTAGTGCGTGGGATGGCAAGGCGAGATCGAGGACCTGCAGAACATCCTGGTCGCCAACTTCGAGGGCGCGTTCTCGGGGACGTGGCTGTGGGATCAGTTCAACGCCGGAGGCGCCACCGCGATGGCGGTCCAGCTCAAGGCCGACACCCGCTACATCGAGCCGTGGATCGAGCACATCGC
>Ga0137422_1000044_pt1 | contig 37773 bp, 52 predicted proteins | sample EasRivERMZT551_2_FD_102330 | JGI IMG/M metagenome (GOLD analysis project Ga0137422, IMG submission 102330) | Soil microbial communities from meander-bound floodplain in the East River, Colorado, USA - East River MetaG ERMZT551_2 | ecosystem: Environmental > Terrestrial > Soil > Floodplain ... | reverse complement strand
CGTCGGTGACGGCCTCCGCCGCGCGTTCCCCGCTCTCCCGGATGTCGGTGCGGATCTGCTCTCGGAGTTCACTGGCCTTCTGGGAACGCCTCATGCCGCGTCCACCCGCCTGGCGTACTCGAGGAGCACCGTGTCGAACTGCGCCGAGTGGTGCACGAGCGGGTGTGCGTGGAAGACGTTCTCAGGCCGCCCTACCAGCCTGATCGTCTTGCCCATCGCGAGCGCGTACCCCACCTCCACGTGACGGCCACCGGTGAGATACCCGGCCTCGGGTCCCTCGGTGAAGGCGATCACCTCGTCGGCCCGATCGAGGTCGCGCAGGTCCATCAACGCCGCGGCGCACTCGTCGTCCTGCGTCATGGGTGGCGGGCCGTCCTGATCCAGCCAGCGCGACGTGACCTCGATGCCGGCGGCCGAGAGCAGATCCCGATACCCGCGCAACTGTTTCTGCCGCTTCCACGCGGCGCATAGATAGACCTTCACCGACGGGCCCGTCCTTTCCGTGGCGCGGCGGTGTCCTCGACGCCATCGACATACTCGAATTCCATGCGCACGACCTCACTGGTCGGATGGATGCCCTTGTGGGTGCGGCAGAAGAACGCCACGAAGTCGTGAGGTGCCAGATCTCCGAACCCTTCCGCGCGGACGTCGTCAGGCGTGATGGCCGCGAGCGTCTCGAGGCGGACGTTGCGCACGCGGATGACGGCGAGCTTGTTGACCTGCTCGCCCTTCTTGAGGCCCTGGCCCTTCTCGATGGCCTGCAGGAGCTGTCCGCGGCGCAGGGTCATCCAGCCGTAGCCGGCGCGGCGCGTGACCGTCTTCGATCGGCCGAGCACCTGGGGCGTGGTGAGCGAGAACGCGATGTGTCTCACGCCACCCTCCGTGCTGTCATGCCTGCACCGCCTCGCGCGCGTTCAGCTCTTCGTGGATCTCCACCAGCTCACGGACGGCGTCGGCCAGGGCCGGCTGCACGTCCGCGAGCGCCAGCCGCCCTTCGCGCACATCGCGGGCCGTGACGATCTCGCAGGCCGGCCGATGGCCGCAGTACGGCTCGTGCCGGCATATCCATGCGGGACGGGGGGCGCGCGGCGCCACGCCACCGCCGGCCAAGCCAGCGACCTTGGGCGCGGCCGCTGGTCGCACGGTGGTGCCGTACTTCTCGCGGAAGCGCGCCCGCCAAAACGGGTACGAGCCATCCCCGACGACCTGGTCGGGCTGCGACCAGGCGGTCTCGGTCTCGCGGTACCACGCGAACAGCGTCGCGTCGGCACTGGCCTCGCCGTAGCCGGCGCTCACCAGCTTGCGCGTGAACTCGCGGTGCAGGTCGTTCGGGACGTCGAGCCCGATCGCCGACTCCCAGGCGCAGTGCAGCCGGCGCGGCGCTACCAGCGTCGGTCGAGCGGCGGCCTCGCGGGCGCGCGGTGTCTCTTTCTCCTGATCCTGATCCTGTTCCTGATCCTGATGTGCCGCACGGTGGTCGACACCGTGTGTGACACCGTCAGTGCCACTATGTCCGACACCGTGTCCCTCACTGTGTGGTGTAGGGTCAGTGGGCTGAGGGCTGGCTGGCGCCGACGTCGAGGGACGAGCGAAGGCGGCCACATACGCGGCACCCTTCTTCTGCTCCAGGAACTGCACGATGTGCTGTTCCGCCTGCGACTTCAGCGCGCACTCCGGCAACAGGTCGAACTGACGGCGCCAGGCGACGACGATCGACGGGTTCGTGGGCGGGTTGTGTCGGACCGCATTGGGCAGCCAGATCAACCGCGCCCGCCAGTCGGCGCGCGCCATGCCCGCCGCCTCGAGCTCGGCGTAGCAGCGATCGAAGTCGTTCTGGTCCCAGCCCAGCTCCTCGGCGCTCGCCGCCCTGCCCGCGGCCAGCAGGCCCGGCAGGTTCGTCGTACGCGGGCCCGTCAGGAGCCAGAGCCAGAGACTCTGTCCTGACGGGGGCAGCGGGCTGAGGCGGCGGAACTTCTCGTCACCCCACGTCTTCACTTCGGTCTGGCGGTAGAGACTCACGCGGCACCTCGCGTTTTGTCACGCAGGCGGTTGAAGCCGAGGCGACCGGCGGCGTGGCCCGCGGTGTACCCGAGGCTGTACGCGAGGCGGTAGACCTCCTCTGGTGTCCTGCCGGCGATGCGCGCCGCGATGCGGCGCTCTTGGTTGGCCACGCGGGCCTTGGTCGCCAGGCGTTGCATCTTCGGCAGCATTCGGCGCAGCTTCAGCGCCCTCTCGGCGCGGAAGTGGCCCATCGTGTTGCCGCAGGACTTCGAGCACGTGCGGGCGCGAGCGCTGTACAACTTCGCGCGGCCGCAGGCGGGGCACCGGCGCAGCCACAAGTACTGGCGCGTGCGGATCTCCTGGGCGACTGGGAACGGCAGCAGCACGCCTGGCGGCACGACGGCGGCCCGACCCATGCGCTTGCCGGTCGGCCGCGCCTTCTCCCACGGGAACACGGCGTCAGCCACGGCGGCCCTCCCGCACGATGTGCCAATGACGCCCGTCCTTGCGCACGAGCCCTCGCCGTTGGAGCGACTGCAGGGCGATGGACACGCCGCCGCTGATGCGCTGGACCTCCTTCGGCTTGCCCGGGCCAGTGAACACGCGACACAGGTCCGACGACGTCATGCCGAACTGCGCCTGCTCCTGCTTCAGCGCCGACAGGAGCCGCTCGTCGTACTTGCCGCCACCAAGCGCAGGGCCTCGACGGGTGCGCAGCGCCGGCTCCTCCTCAGCGGTCTCGTCTGGCGGTGGCGGTTCGACCGTGGCCATCGGTTCCAGTCGCGGGCCGCGGCGCACCTGGCGCCTGCGGTGGCCGCGCGTAAGCGTGCGCGCGACCTCTGGGACGTCCACGACGCACGGCACGGTGCGCGCCACTGACGCTGGTGCCGGCTGGTCGGCCTCCGGGTACAGCGTGACGATCGTGCGTTTGGCCGCCTGGAGTTGATCAATGACGGCGCTCAGGTCCGCGAGCGTCTGCTGGATATGTAGCGGGACGCTCACGCCTCACCTCGCAGCGCCGTGACGGCCTGATCGAGATCCGCGCCCCACCCGCGGATGCTCACGTCTGGCCGGTCCCACTGCTCGAGGAAGGCGTTGACCTTGGCCCGCAGCGCCTCACGCTCGGCGCCGAGCTCGCACGCGAGCAGCGCGAGCTGGCGGGCCGTGCCGAACGCGGCGCCCGTGCGGTCGGTGGTCAGGCGAATCGCGAGCGCTTGGACATCGCCGCGGTCGTCCGCATCGAGCTGACGCCCACGCGGGATGCCGCGGAGCGCCTCGGCGTACGGCTGCGGGCGCGTCACTGCGGGACCTCCATCGGCTCCGGGGCGATCCGCGCATCGACCCACGCGTCGAGCAGGTACTGCGCGTGGCGTCGGCTGGCGACGGTCCGCACGTGCAACGTGCCGTCGGTGTCGTAGCCCAGGCGCAGCGGGTCCGCGTGGTGCCCATGTCGGAGGCTGACGGTCCACGGCGCGTCGACCTGGCCGGTTGCCGAGTAGGCGCTGCCCGAGTACACGCCATAGGCGGCGTGGTCCTGATAGGCGGTCACCGTCGCGGCGAAGTCCTCGATCGGCTCGTTCACGCAGCGGCTCCCAGCTCGCGCTCGAGGTGCGCAATGGTGAGGTCCAGCACACCGAGGACGTCGGCCTGGGTTCGGCCGGGCCAGTCGTTCCAGCCCGCGAGCGTCAGGCCGCCGGCACGCAGGCCGAGCGTGTCCATCAGCGCGAGCTGCGCGCCGCGCTGCACGTCGAGGTCAGGTGCCGGCCCGATCTCCGCGAGAATGGCCCCCTCGACACACCAGCAGGAGGCGTTCGGGTCGGCGACCTAACAGTGGCCCTCGCGCGTGCCCGCGAAGTCGCCCTGCAGCCACGCGCCAGGCGACGCTAGACGCGCGCGCACACGGCGCAGCAGCGCGACGATCTCGGTCTGCACGTTGGTCGGCGACATCACGCACGCTCCGTGCGGTAGCTCTTGACGACCACTGGCTCTTCGACCTTGCCGCAGCGGCGGCACTGGCGGATGCGGTGGCTCCCCGGCAACGGGTACGAGATGCCCCACTGATGCCCCAGGCGCGGGCACACGCTGAGTCGGTTCTTCAGGCGCTCGCGCAAGGACGGCGGCGTGCCGTTGAGCGCGAGGCGGCGCGGCGAATCCGCGCGCGGCGTGGGCGCGGACTCGTCGAGCGGGAGCCCGCGGAAGAACGCCACCAGCAGGGAGATGGCGAAGATGAGGAGAGCGACAGCAGTCAGGATCATGGCGGTGCGCATGACAGCAGCTCCAGTCGTGTGGCGGTTTACAGCAGTGAGCCCTGGTGGGGCTCTGGCGTGAGAGGGCGGGGGGATACGGCGCGGCGCGCCCGGCCGTAGGTCGCCAGGATGCGGGCGGCCTCCGACACCATGCGGGATGTCACCGACGGCGTTGGTGGCGTGACGGGTGTGGAAACAGCACCGGGCTCAATCAGCACGTAGCGCCAAGGTGCGAGGGCCGACGAACTGCCGGCGGTAGTCGTAGCCGTGGTGCCGCTTCAGGTCGTTCAGGCGCTTGACGGCCGAGGCGCCGAACCGCGTGTACAACTCGGTGTTGGTCATCCCGTCGGGAGACGCGAGCAGCGCATCACGGACGGCCCAGCGCACCGCCTCCTGCGCGGCCTTCTCGTCCTGCGCCTGGGCGGGCGTTATGTCGGCGTCGGTATTCCAGGTCTGTGTCACGCGGCACGCGCCTTCAACGCGCGAGGCGTTTCGAGCTTCAGGCGGTCACCAGCGCGCGAGAACGTGATGCGCAGCGCGTGCGGCTCTGGCTGCGCGGAGGGCCGACGTTCCACGTGGAGCGTCTGCAGCTGCGCCGCGACGGCGGCGAAGAACCGATCCATGCGGCGGCCCGTGCGGACCGCGGTGGCGTGGCGCCGCTGCGCGCAGTGATTGCGGTAGCTCATCGGCCGGCCCTCCCGCGGTGAGGGACGCTGGCGAGGTACGGCTCCTCCACTTCAGGCGCGCAGAAGTCCAATAGGTCGCCCAGGCGAAACAGGAGGGTCGTGCCGCGGCGGCTCGCCCGCAGGCCGGCACCGTGCCGTAGTTGGTAGAGCCGCGACGCGTTGGGGGCGCCGTCCACCGTCGTCAGCCGCAAGACCAGGCAGGCCTCGTCTCTCGTCAGCAGGGCCTCGCGAATCAGCGTCCCGTCTGGCCGCGAGTACAGGCGGTAGACATCGGCGGCGGTGAGGCGCACGGCAGGGCGCCCGGCCGGGGCCTCGGCCGGCGCGGGCGTCTCGAGGACGGCAGCGGAGACTGCGGGGACCAACGGGGCCGACGCGTCACCCGATCGTGACGGATCGGCGGCGGGACTCACGGGGCGGCGGAAGCGTGGCGCGGTCACGCACGCACCCGCGTCGGGGTCGTGGGAGGACGGAGCCACGGCTTTTCGACCTTCGCGCGCACGGTCGCCTTGAGCCGCACGAGCGCGGCGATCGTCTCGTCAATCTCGCGGTCGGCGTGGTCGGCTTCCTCAGGGGTGACGGTGCTGTCGGAGAGGATGCGCCGGATGACGCCGCTGTCCTGGCCAAGCTCCTCGACCGCGGCGGTCAGCGCGTCGTACACGTCCTCGTCGGTGGTGTGGACGTCTGGCATGCGGACGAACACGCCCCCGGTGCGTCGGCAGGCTTCCGCGATGATGCGGTGGTCGTCCTGGAGGTTCGTGACGAGGATCACATCAGCGACCGTCAGCCCCGGCTGGTGGTGTTGACGTTCGTCCGCGCTCTCGTACGGCGAGGTGGCGCGCGAGAGCGCGTCGCGCCGCATCTTGAGGGCCTCGGCCATCTCGCCGAAGGCGTGCTTGCCGTGGTTGACGGCGCAGTGCTGGATCTCGCGCAGGTTCTGCGGGTCGCACCGGCGGGTGCCCAACACACAGCCTGATCGGTTCTCGGTCATGTGCCCGTCTCGTCTTTCCTTCGCTACTCGCTGCGCTAGTCCTTGCGCCGACTGGTCCGTAGCCTGCAGCGCATGCCCGATTGCTCATCCATCGCCGACCGCATCACTGCCCTGCGTCACACCGTCCGGCGCCGCGCCGCGTTCCGCGGGCTGCCCTATCGCGTCTGGCGGTGGTTCCGCCGGTGGGCGAGCTAGGCGGCCGGCGATGACTCCGATGTGCCCAGCAACTCCGGAAACAGCTGCTCAGGCGTAAGGGCGAGCGCATTCGCCAGCTTGCGCAGCGTTTCGGCCTCGGGGCTGCCGGCAACAGCCCCTCTCTCTAGGCGCGAAATGGTTTCCGGGTGAACCCCCGCTCGCGTGGCCAATTCACGCTGGGTAAGCCCAGCGAGCCTTCGGCGCCGCATCAGCTCAAACAACATGTGTGTTGTTTTACGCGGACTATGCCAGCTTTGTCAACAGGATAATCAACATGCATGTCCTTCCACATTGCCCGACAGATGTTGAGAATTCAACAGCGATGTCTCTTGATGTCAGGTTTGGACTGCGGCATGTCGTCAGGGAGCATCGGAAGCGGCTGAGCCTCACACAGGACGAGCTGGCGGAGCGTGCCGGTACAACGGGCGAGACGATTAGCCGTATTGAGCGCGGCGCCGTGGAGGCGAGCCCCGAGACGTTGCGCGCGCTCGCGCCCGTGTTCGGAGTGCCGCCGGGCGAACTCCTGGCACTCCTAGACCACGCTGTCCTTCACTTCGCTGGGCATGGGCCCCAGACGGCGAGCGAGGTGGAAAAGCTGGACCTCGACACCTACGCCGGGTACAAGCCCGTGGACATCCCGTTGATTACAGAAGCCCAGGCCGGGGAGGGCCGGATCGTGTACGAGGACGCAGCCTCGATCGAGGCTTACGCGGAGCGGCGCGTGTCGCGGCCCGAGGGCGTGACTGACAAGAACGCGTTCGCCGTGATGGTGAAGGGCGACTCGATGGTCCCGGTGTTCCGACCGGGCCGCTACGTGGTGGTGAGTCCGAACATCCCAGTCGCGCCAGGCGACGAGGTCTTCGTCGCACTCACCACGGGCGAGCGCCTGATCAAGATCGCGTATCGCGCCGACGGCGGCTACGTGTTAGAAAGTGCGAACCCAACATATTCGCCGCGGTTCGTGAAGGCCGAGGACATCCAGGTCATGTACCCCGTGGTGTGGGCGAAACGAAAAGAAGGCTAACGGATGGCGACGATGAATGTGATTGGTCTACTCCCGATCCTGGGTAGCCTAGCCGCCGGACTCATGATCGCGACCACTTTGCTGACCGCCAAGAGCGCGCCACAGGAGGCTGCCGGGATGGCCATGGCGTGCGCCTTTGCGATCATGCCGTACGTGCTCGCGCGTGGTCTTGAGCTGGCTGGCATCGCGGACCGCAAAGCCAGTCAGTATCTCGTCGTCGGAGTCATCGTTGCGGGCGTCCTGCTCGTGTTAGCTGCCGTCCCCATCCTTCCCGTTTCGAGTCGTGAGAGCGACCTGCAACGCGCGCGAGAGCTTGATGCCATCGAGCGCGAGCGCAGCGGGAAATAGATCGTCGTGAGCGGATCGCGTGGCCGCCCCTGCCCGGCTCGCCCTTCCAGAGGCTGAGGCCATGAAGGCGTGCCCCTATTGCGCTGAGGAGATTCAGGACGATGCCATCGTCTGCCGATGGTGCGGACGCAGCTTGCTGGTGACAGTACCTCCGCCGGCGTCTGATTCCCCATGGCTGGCTCGCGTTGCCGTCGGGATCGTCGCTTTGGCGTTCGTCGCCATGGCGTTGAACGCCCTGGTCGAGATGTCTCACAGGTCGACGCCCGATCGTGACACTAAAGGCACACCAAGCGTCGCAGCAGGCGCGTCCATGCCGTTCGAGTTGGCCGGGAAAGGGGCCTACGTGTTCGACGCGCCAAAGCGACCGGTTCGAGCGCGTGTTATCGGCCGCTGGTCAGGCTCCGGTGCGTCCAACTTCGTCGTCTTGGTGAATGGTCGGAGCATCGTCAACGCGGTGCTGAGAGAACAGAACCCATATGAGGGCGTGCACCTCATTCAAGGCGGCACCGTGGAGATCACAAAGGCTGACAACGTCACTTGGTCTATCAGCGAGGAGCGCTGATGACACCGCCGCGTGGGATCTCGCTTACTGGCCCCGAGGTCGCGACCTTCCGCCGGTCGCTCCTGCTCGAGCGGGCCGAGGAACGCCGGGACGTGCATTGATGGCTCGCGCAATGAGCGGGCTCGCCGCCGAGAACAGGAACGGGTGTGGGTGATGGGGGCAGAACGCCAATTCACGCTATTGCTGCGAGTGTTTTGGGTGGCGGCGACGCTTATCGCCGCCCTCCTGGCGTGGGTGTACCTCACGAGCGGTCCGATTCAACCATGAGCGACGGGTGGGGCGGGCGGGACCCGCAGCCGCCGAAGGTCAACCCTGTGCGCTGGAGCGTGCACAAGGACGGCGGGCGCATGGTGCAGTGCCGGATCGTGCCGCACCCGCTCGGCTTCGAGCTGCGCGTGGACGTCGACGGCGACACGCGCCTCACGCAGGTGCATCGCCAGGAGGCCGACGCCGACATCCATGCGGCGGCCCTGGAGGATCAGTTCATCGAGAAGGGCTGGGCGACGCAGGCGTGATCTACAAGCGCACCGATTCCCCCTTTTGGTGGATGTCCGTCGAACGCCCGGGCCGGGGGCGCGTGCGCCGCAGCACGGGCGTGGTTGTCGATGCGCCTACGCCCGCACAGCGGGCCCAGCAGAAGCGCGATGCCGAGGCGGTGTATGCCTTGGCCCAGGCCGATGCGGCGCGCCACGCCGCGGGGCTGCCCGCGCGGTACGGCGCCGCGAGCACGTTCGACCGCTACGCCACCTGGTACGACGCCCACGTCCTCGCGCCGCAGGCCAGCGTCGCGCGCCAGCGGTCGATGCTCGGGCACCTCCGGATGCATTTCGGTGAGGTCCGGCTGGACCTCATCACCGCCGCGGACATCCTGGCGTACCGGAAGGACCGCCTGGCGGCCGGGCGCATGGCCTCGACGGTCCGCCAGGAAGAGCGCCTCGTCGGCCGCATGCTCCGGCGGGCCGTGCCCGATCACGTCTCGCAGTTAGGTGTCGATTTCACCAAGCTCCCCCCCCTGCGCGCGGTGGAACGTGAGGGGCGCACGTTGTCGCGCGAGGAGGAAGCGCGCCTGCTGACCACGCTCCGCCGGATCGACCGGCCGCTGTTCATCGTTGCGGTGTCCACCCTCCTCCGCATCTCGAGTCTGCTCGACCTCGAATGGAAGGACGTGCGCGGCACCGTGCTGCACGTCAAGACGAAGACCGGCCCGCATGCGGTCCCGCTGGCGATGCGTGCCCAGCAGGCCCTGGCCAGCGTGCCGCGGACGAACGGCCACGTCTTCGCGGCCCACGTGACGTCGGAGACGCGCAGCGGCCAGATCGCGCTGCTCCACTCGCGCTTCAAGCGCGCCTGCTGGAGGGCTGACATCCCCTACGGGGCGGGTGTCGGGGTCACCTGGCACAGCGCGACACGTCATACCGGTGCGACGCGGCTCGTGCAGGCGGGCGTGAGCTTGCGCGTCATCCAGGCGATCGGTGGGTGGAAGAGCCTGCGGCAGCTGACACGCTACACGCATCCCGAGGCGGCTGACCTCACGTCGGCCGTCGACCTGATCTGAAGAGGACCAACGTTGGTGAACCCAGGCGGCGCCTTTCTGAACTCGTCCCAGCTCTTCGGGATCGCCACGGAGGCGCAGCGGCGTGCCATGGAGGCATCAAAGGGGAATCCACTCGATTCACGCTCATTGGAACCGGTTATCTCGATTACGTTCGCGGCGGTAGCGCTTGAGTGCTACCTGTCAGAACTACCATCCCTCGCGGCGTCAGCCCCGGATTCGGCAATTTCGCGACGGCTGAGCGCGCTGCTCGCAAGCGCCGACCGAGATCCGTTGACGAGGAGGGTGCAGCTGGCGCGGATCGCGATAGCAGGAGAACCGTTCGACGAGGGGACTGCCCCGTTTCAAGACTTCAAGCGCCTACTAGAGGCACGCAACGCGATTGTCCATCATCGGTCCACCACCTTCGAGTCGGTGGAACCAGGCGTTGTAGAACTCAATCACAGCAAGGTTCTGACTCGTCTGCCGCAGCAGTGCCTTGCTCCGGCGCCACCCGCGGCCATTCATGACTGGCTCCGCATTGTCAGTACTCCAGCCCTGGCGGATTGGGCATGCATTTCCGCACTAGCGATGGTGGAAGGCATCGTCAACTCTGTACCCCCCGGGGAAGTCGCCGGTTACGTCGTCGGCCACCTCGCCGCGTGGAAGCGATGGGAGCAATGGCGACGACGACCGGCTGACTGGGACGCAGACCAGGACTGAGCGTCGGAAGCACCGTCTAGGGCCGATCGGCGCGTGGAAGAACCTACGGCAACTGACGCGCTACACGCATCCCGAGGCGGCCGACCTGTCAGCGATGACTTTCTAGATCGGATCGACTTCGCTGGGCAGCCCGACGCGCATGTAGCAACGGGCAAATGCCTGCGACAGTTGCTCGCGATAAGGCGGCAAGAGTCGCACGCGCGACGGTTGCGTGGCCAGTTCGCGCGCGTAGCTCCATGGGATGCTGAAGGCCTGGCGGAAGTCGGTTACCAGATGCTCCTCCTCCAAGCCTGCCACCGTGCAGCGATTCAGAAGGTGATGGTGCACCAAGGCGCCGTTCTTCAGCTTCTGCCAGTTGTCCTTGGTGCTTCCCTTCTGCACCTTCACCCACGTTGAGAACGTGTAGACCGGGCACACCATGACCAGGGGCACGCCGTCACGGGCGAGATCGCACGACTGCGTCAGCACAACCACGGTGTGGGCCGGAGTCTTGTCGACCTGAATCGGGCCACCGATGGAGGGAGGCAAGGGCTCCAGGCAGTCCTTCAGCACATCGCCCTGCTCAAGCGAGTTGTTCAGGACCTCGGCATACCACGGGTACTGAGCGGTCGAAACGCTACTCGGCGTCGTCGTCGAGGGGATCATGGCTGCGTGTCGGAACAGCAGCCGTCGTCCTCACGGCGCGTACCCGATAGGCTTTGACGAGCCGAGGCGCCGGCGTCGCCGTGACGTTACGGAGCTCCACTTCGGCGACGCTCGTGGCTGGACGAGGCACCGCAGGGCGGCCCTTCGGCCTGGCGCTGTGCTCGCGCGTGATCACCTTGACGACTGGGTCGCTGCCACCCGCATCCATCGCCGAGTATATCGGAACCAGGGTCAGCATCGCTGCAGTTGCCGTCGCCGCGGCCTGCAGCAGTTTCCCGCCCCACACGGCTTCCGTGCCCTTGAGGACATCCGGCGCGGGCACATCAATGGGCGCGAATTCGACAGCCGGCTCGAATACGTAGTGGCTCGTCGTTCCAGCGTGCTCGGTGATCACGCTTCTGTCTCCGAATCCGTCTCCGGTGCAGCCGGCAGATCTCTCCGCAACGCCGTGGGTAGATACTGCCGAATCGCCTTGTCCACCACCTCGGCCTGCACGAGCAAGGCGTGTAGCGTAAAGATGGACACTTGCACGCGAAGGATGGGCCTCAATTTCAGATGCGTTGTCTCACGTGCCTGCTGCCACCGCGCGAGGGCAGATGATGAGACGTGATAGAAATCGATCGCCGCGTCCGTCCCCGAATGCGACATGTAGGTAAAGCTCGCCCACTCCGAATGCGACTGGGATGCGGGCAAGCGCAGCGCGGCCTCGCCCGATTCGACAGGTAAAGGCCACGTCTCGACGAGTCGGGCCAAGCTGCGCGTAAATTTGAGTGACGGGCCCCAGAACGTCGTCAAAAAATCTTCCGGGGGATATCGAATCTCAAGCCGGTTGCGGAGGCGTTCCTCTGGCGCATCGCGGTCGATCTTGCCGAAGAGCAGTGTGACACTGCCCACCCGGTGATCGATGAAGGCCACATCGGCGTCATAGGCGCGCTCAGGAGGGTCGAGCTTTCCGAGATCAACCGCCAAGGATTGCCCGGCCATGTCGAGACGCAGCGCGCCAACCTGCTTGATGGCCTCAGCAGGCTGCTGTGGCAAGCCCCGGGCCTTGAATTTCGTCATTGTGGCCCACCAGACACTTGTCACGCCTCCGTCACGTGGAACGTCACGTCACGCGAAACTGGCGAAAATACCGGTATTTCTGGAGGGGATGTTGGTCGGGGCGAGACTCCCCACAGTTCGCCCGTAATTCGCTGAAACTAAAGGGTCACGTAGGCACCGCATAGGGCCTACCTCTGCATGGGGCTTCCTCGAAAATGCGCCATGTTTCGCGTGTGATGCGTTGCCGTTGTCACGCCTGAGTCACGGCGCGGCATTGCCCCGGCGCCGTCCAGACCAACGGCTTGAACGGCCGATAAGACGCCGAAAATCACCAGCATTCACCGCATGGGGCCAACAGCTTTACCGTGCCTCACCCTCTACCCCACGTCCCTCAGGTTGCGCAGCCCGAACTCCACCGCGCAGTTGAAGACCTTCCCGCCGGAGTGCGTCACCTCGAGCGTGAGGAGGCGCCGCTGCATCTCCCGCGTGCCCTTGCTCGCCATGTCCGTCGCGGTGAACGTCACTACGATCTCGTCGTCCACGGAATAGCTGCCGCGGCTCTCGCCGCCAGGGAACACGGACACATCCTCGAAGAGCGCCTCTTCGGTGTCGAGGCTCCGCAGCGTCGCCAGAATCGCCGTGATCGCCGTGGTGTCGATCGTCTCGTCGGTGGCCGGGTCGGCGAGCGTGACGGCAATGAACTGCCCGTCTGTGCCTTCGGTGAGGACGTCAGGGATCGCGGTGACGCCGCCGCTGCTGGTGCTCATGGTCGGTTACTCCGAGAGATGGGTCCGGACCGTGGTCGACGCGCGGCCGGCGCGTGCGGTCGTGGCCGCCTGGCCTGCGCGGGTCGTTGTCTGTGCCGTGCCGGCCCTGGCGCTGCGCAGGACGATGACAGCGTAGGAGGCGAGCCCCTCGTAATCCATCACGCCGAGCGGGACGGCCCATGTCGCCACGGCCGACGCACCGATGGCCTCGACCGTCTGCTCGATCGTCCCGCCGGCGACGGCCCAGGCTGCCGAGGCCGCCGGACCGCTCAGGGCGACGCCGAGCTCAAGGGTCGCCGTCGGCACAATCCACGACGCTGCCGCGCTCGCCCCGGTGATCGGCACGGTCAGTGTGAGATCGCCAGCGGCGACGGCCCACGTGCCGACCGCGGCGGCGCCGGCGAGATCAACGGTGGTCGTCAGGCTGCCGGCGGCGACGGCCCAACTCGCAACCGCGGCGTCGCCCACCAGGGCCACCGTGCCGGCCACTGAGAGCGTGCCTGCCGCGACATCCCACGTCGCCACGGCTGCCGCGCCGCTCAGCGCGACCGTCGTCGTCAGTGCGCCCCCTGCGACGCTCCACGAGGCCACGGCGGCAGCGCCAGATAGCGGCGTGACGAGCTCGAGCGCTCCGGCCGCGATCGCCCACGTGGTGGTAGCCGATGCGCCGGCGAGGCTTACCTGCACCTCGAGCGCGCCGGCGGCCACCGTCCACGTGCCGACCGCGGCGGCGCCGGCCAGGCCGATTGTGATCGTGACCTCGCCGGCTGCGACACTCCACGTCGACACCGCCGCATCGCCCACCAGCGGCACGACGATCTCGAGCGCGCCGCCAGCGACGGCCCATGTCGCGATGGCCCCGGCACCGACCAGCGGCACCGTTGTGGCTACGGCACCGGCGGCGACCGCCCAGGTACTGACGGCTGCGACGCCGCTCAGCGCGACCGTCAGGGTTAAGGCACCATCGGCGACAACCCACGTCGCGACGGCCGCGGCGCCTGACAACGTGACGACGCTGCTATCGCCGTCCGGCGCCTCGAGCGACGTCTGCAGCACGTCGACCTGGGCGCCCGTCTTCGTGTACCGGACGCTGAGATCGGTCCAGTCGGTAATGCTGTCGCGCTCCGGTGTCGACAGATCGAGATCGGACTGCGCCAGCGTCGTTGGCGAGAGGGGCCAGGAGGCGATCAGGCTCGCGCCCTCGAAGAGCTCCACGAGCAGGGCCGCCGGAATGACGAGCGCGCCGCCTGCCACCGACCACGCCGGCGCCGCTGATGCCCCAGAGAGCGCGACGGTGGTCGCCACCGTGCCGGCCGCCGTGCTCCACGTCGCGACCGCCGCGGACCCGGTCAGCGTGAGCGGTGCGGCCGTTTCCTTGAACGAGACGGCGACCGCGCCCCAATCGTCCGAGGTGCCGAACGTCCACGACATCGTCACAGAACCGGCCCCGGCCGTCGCTAGGCGTTGGATGCCGATGCCTGTCGAGCCGATGTCTGCTTCCTCGATCGAGGTGCCGGTGCGCCCACTCGGCGCGAATGTCTGCGCGCCGCTCGCCACCGCCGCGAATTGGAACGAGTTGGCGGCGACCGAGAAGGCGGTCGCGGTCGGGTTGGTGCTCGTGCCGTTGCTGCCGGCGGCGACGTCAAAGAGCGACGTCATGCCCGCGCCGGCAATGCACGAGGCTAGGGTGTAATGGATCGTCAGGCCGCCCGAGTTCGGAATCGAGGCGGTGCCACTGGCCGGGACGGTGGGCGATCCCACCATGTACCAAATCTCGCAACTACTCTCCGGCGACGAGGCCGCCTTCTGCGTCGAGTTGGCTTGCGTCAGCGCATTGCCCGCGAAGGTCGGATTCCCGCCTGCGCGGTTCGTGCCGCCCTGGACCCAGAGCACGAGCACGAGCGCGGTCGAATCCGTCGTCGGCGTGTACGTGGCCGACGTGATCGTGGTCGCGGTCGAGTTCGCCCGTGTGCTGGCGTTGCCGAAGGTATGCGCCATGGCTTAGACCGCTCGATGCCTCACGTGCAGGGTCACGGTGCCGGCCGCCGGCGTGACGAGTGGGCTGAGCGCCACTTCGGCGACATCCGCCGTCGCGCCGCTCGAGCTCCGAATGTACGTGGCGTCGTCGGCGTCGGCGAGCATTGGATAGAGATCGCTGCCGCTGCTCGGCGTCCACGTGCCTTCGCTGATGTCGGAGATCGGAACGGCGATCTGCCCAACCGGGGGCGCGAAGAACTGACGGGAAGCGCTGCCGCGCGCCCGATAGACCCGCGGGTGCTCGACGACGGTGGTGCCCGTCACGGTCGCCGCGCGCCCCAGGCGGTCGTTGGCGTCGGTGACGAGCGGCGCGTCGAAGACCAACGACGCGGGGCGGATCAACGCGGCCGGGGCGCCCGCCGCCAAGGCCGCGCGCTCGTCGGCACTGAGGACCGCGCCGACCCACGTATAGACCTCCGCGAGGCGGCCTTTCCAGGCGAGCGTCGGGTAGGCCCCGAGGCGGAACGCTTGATCGCCGGTGCCGAGGCTGGCGTCGGCCACATTCGCCGCCCACGTCAGCGCCGTCGCGTTGATATAGGCCGCCACGCGACTCCCCGCGCTCTGCGTGCCGTCGTACTGGAAGAAGAGGTGCTGCCAGGTGTCGGGCGTCAGGGCCTCGACGGAGATACTCGACGCCGCGGTGTTATTCCGACACAGCGCGTGGATCTTGTGCGAGAGCGCGTCTTTGAGGAGGGCGATCCCACAGCCGTTCCCAGGGCCGGTGCCGTTCGCGCCGATCTGCGAATAATAGGTTTCATACCCGCTCCCACCAGCCGGAGTGATGGGATAAATCATCATCGACACGGCGACTTGTGTCGCGCCGTCGAGTGCGGACACATGCCCGTAGGCGAGGTCGTCGGGGTTGGCGGGATCGAAGGCGCGAGCCACGGTCTACTGCTCGCGGATGTAGACGTGGACGAGTTCGGCGTCTCCGGTCATCGTGTCGTTGGTGCCGTCGTTGGCCTCCCGCGTGACCTTGAGCCGGAACCGCTCGTTGACGACCAACCCGTCGATCTCGCTGTTGCTCAGCGCGACCGTCGTGTACTGCACCATGCCGGCCGTGCCAGGAGCCGCTGCGGTAGCTTCGATCGCCGTCGCGAAACTGTCGCTGTCCGTGTCGAGCCCTTCGTCATTCTGGCGTTCAACGGCCACCTGCCAGCGGACATTCCCGGTCGTGGCGGACGTGGCTCGCCACACGAGGACGACGTTGATCCCGCCGGCCGCGTAGTGGTTCGGCAGGATGCCGGCGAAGACGGCCGACTCGTTGGTGTCCGCATCGAAGGCCAGGTGCGCCTGGGCGTTCCGAAAGCCGAGCGCCGCATAGTTGCTTGCCGGCGGTTCGTTCGCAGTCGGGTGAAATTCGAGGAGTGCGTCTCCGGTCGCCATGGCTTACCCTCCGTATCGCTTGAGCGCGACAAGCGCCAAGAGTCGCGCCTTCTGCGCGGTGGACAGTGCCCCACGGGCCGGCTGGGGAATCGCCGAGTTCAGCGACGCGGCGTTTGCGTCGATCCATGTGTCGATGGCGTCCACCGCGGCGCGCAGATCGACTTTTGTGATCCCGATGGCCTCGGTGTTCACCCGCATGAAGTCGGCCCAGAGGGCGCGACGCTGCTCCGTCGTCAGTTCGGCCATGGCGTCTCCCTACTGCTGCAGGTAGAAGCCGCCGGTCGTCGGCACGGTGTAGTTGGCCACCGTCGCGCCGGTCAACGGCTGATCCGTGATGTCGATGTAGGCGACCGGGATCGAGTCCGCATCGTTCGTCACGAACTTGTAGATCGCGATCTGCACCGCCGAGTTCGTATCGACGAGCCCGGTAAACGACAGGTCCGCGAAGTCGAACTCGATCCGGTCCGTCGTCGTGTTCTTCGTCTTCGTCTTGCTGCCGAGCGTGATATCGGTGGACCCGGTCGCAGCCACCTTGCCGGTCATGACCGTATCGTCCTTGTCGAACGTGCCCGACGTGCACAGCCGCGCCTTGAACGTGTCGCTCGCCCACGTCATCCCGCCGCCGGCGGTCAGGCCGTCGGCCCCTGCATTCGTCATCAGTGAAGCCATCGCGTGTACTCCTTCGTTCCGTCTGTGAAACCGTTGAAACAGTGAGGACTCTCGAACCGCCTGCGCCCAGCCTGCGATCCGAGAGCACCGGGAGCGCCAAGGGAGGGAGTCCAGGCGGCCCTCACCCGGTGAGTGACCCGATACGTTGCCGCGCGTCCCTCGTCCTGCGCGGCGTGTGGCGGTTACATGACCGCCTCCTCTGTTAGTCCTGCCGCCTCCACTGCACAAACGCACCCGGGATGGCCGGCGCGGTCGTGTCCGTCACTTCTCCTGGCCTCCCTGCATGCGCCCGGCGATCACCGCGACCATCTGTGCGTCTGGGTTCGCCGCGATGTTCTTCATTTCCTCCCTTGAGGTACCCGCCGCCTCGAGGGTCGACGAGCTCGTGACCTGGCTGCGCAGGAAGACGGCGCAGACCGCGTTCACGAACGCGATGATCGCGGCCTGCTGCGCATCGGTCACGTCCACGCCGAAGACGACCAGCAGCGCGAGGCCCGTGTTGATCAACGCGATCACCGCGACTGGTTCTGCTCGGAAGCCCTTCATGCACGTTCCTCTGGCGCGTCGTCGCCTGGCAGGCCCACCGTCGAGGACGCCTCGCCGCGCAGCGACAGCCGGAAGCGGCAGCGGTCGATCCCGTCGATCTTCGGGCCGAGGGTGCCGTTGATGGCATCGATGACGCCCTGCGCCTGCTCGACCATCCACTTCCCGATCTGGTCGGTGTCGGCGGCCTGCTGGTGCTTCGCGTCGTCGAGCGCGACGAGCACGGCATCGAGCTTCGCATCCAACACGCGGAGCCACACCTCGTCGTTGTCGGGCGGGGCGACGGGCGGCACCTCGGGGTCTGGCGGCACCGGCACGGGCGACGACGCACAGTCCACGTCGACCCATACGCCAACCGTACCGACGTTCGCGGTCGCGTGCGTCTGGTCGATCCATGCGGGCGACGGATTCGGGCCGCCGGCACCGCCGATGATGTCGACAATCGAGCAGCCCCACGGCACGGCGGGATTGCGCCACGCCGCCACGTCGTCACTCAGGTCGTTTGCGTTACCGCGCTTGCCGTTGCGACCCCACTTGATGTCGTCCTTGCGCAGTTCGCAGACGACGGCTGCCGTGAATGCATGCGCGTTGTGAATGAGGCCTGGCCGCTCCGCGTTGACACGCTGGACCACGTCGAGCCGGTTTGGGGCGATCCATGGATCAGCCATGAGGTTGTGTCCTTTCTAGGTGTGCGCCGACGGCGTGCAGACTCGCCACCAGTGATGCAGTGATGCGCCGTTCGTGTTCGAGGGCGGCTTGCATGTCGTGCAGGGCCACCCCCATCTGCGCGACGTCGACTAGCGCCGCGGCGAGCACGTGCCGCGCGGACGGCAACGCGTCACCGGACACGGCCGGTACCGGCGCCACGCGTGAGCGGACCTGCACGCGCAGATGCGCCAGGCTCAAGCCACGCCGTTTGGCGAGCACACGCAGGTTGCAGGCAGAGGTCCCCATCCGAGCCGCCGCCAACGCGACGTTTCCGCTCGTGGCGGTCATCGCCTCAACGATGTCCTCGACCGTGCACGGGCCGAACCGACGACTCACGGCGTAACCGCCGACTGGAGTCGCAGCAGCACGGGCGGGCCGGGCTTGCCGATGATGCGAACGGCGAGCGTGTTGCTCCCGGGTGATGCGCCCACCTCGCCGAAGCCGACCGCTCGGACTTGGAGCGAATGGTTTCCTCGGGGCACCGTGCTAGGCAAAGTGAACGTGAATGTGTCCATGCCGGCCGACGTGGTGGTCTTCAGGACGGCCAGGTTGCTGCACGTGGGGTCAGTGACGCCGTCCACGCAGAGCTGATAGTGGTCGGTGTCCAGTGCGTCCACCGAGGGGTGGTCGAAGAACAGCTCGGAGCCGGTCTGCAGCTGCCCCTGTTGCGCGTGGGCGGTCAGCGCCGAGAGCGCCAGAAGTAGGCCGGTGAGAACCGCAAAGCGTAGTGTCTGCATCGTCTGAATCCCTTCATGCATGTGCGCGGACAATGGCCCACGCGGATGTCCACTGGTCCTGCCATGTGTGGTCGTGCGGCTTGCCAGGGCGCCGAGGAAACGTGCCGGCGTCATTCCGCCCAACCCTCCGGTGGCGTCACCGTCTCGACGATATGCCGGCGATCCCACATCGCGAGGATCTCCGTGGTCGCGGAGAGGCAACAGACTCCGACTAATGCCCAACACGCGGCGCGCAGTGGAGCCCCCACGAGCGGGGCCTTAGTGATCGCGATGTGCGCAACGTGCAGGAGACCGAACATCTGCAACGCGCGCAGAAACGCTGAGCGAATCCCAGCGCGCGCAAGAACCCGCGCGTTGATATCCCATGACCGCTTCGAGTCCATCAGGGCTCGCATCGTCGCGACCGCGTCCAGGATGCCAAAGGTGCTAACGGCCGCCGCCACCAGCGCCACGACAAAGAGGCTCATCTCGAGCGTCATCTATTGATGCTCCTCTGGGAAGCGCCGTAGTTTCGCGAGTTCCGTCAGAACGACGAGGTAATGCACCCGTTGTCTGTCGGCGTGGACCTCTGGTCGCACATCCAAAAGTTGACGCGCAATCCGTGGTTGTAGGTGTCGTGCGGCAGCCTGCGACAAGAACTCGATGACGCCGCGCGCCCGTTCGACGAGCAGAGCGATGCGATCTCGAATCACGACCGGCCCTCCAACTTCCGCAACAGCTCGGCGAGGACTTGACGTGTCTCCTTCGCTGAGTCCTCCGCAGTGCGGAGTAATCCCTTGTATTCTTCCTTGTCCTTCACGGCGGCGCGAAAGTGCGCGCCCATCACCCACCACTCTCGGTGTAGGCCGAGGATGAAGATCGTCATACAGGCCACACCGCCCACGAGCCCATGGGAGACGATCATCTCGAGCAGCGGCTTCAGTTCCATGCATCACGTCGTGACCTTGGCCCCGACCTCTGCCCGTCGATCTCGCTGATTGTTCCCGCCGGTTACCTCGTCGTCGGAGCACCCGAATGCGATCCCGCAGACCCACAGCAGGAGTGATGCCCACACGAGAATCCGCACCCGCTGCCAGGTCATAACAAGCCAGTCGTGTCGTGGTAACAGAGGTCGGCGCTGTGCGGGGGCGTACTCGTTCCCGACTTTCGCATCCGTACCGCGACACGGGTACTCGACGCGAGAGGGAGAGCCGCAGGGAGCCACAACGTCTGTGGCAAACCGTGGTTGATGCCGAGAGGTGCCGTGCGAATGGTCGTCAACACGACCTCGGACGCAGCCGCACCGACGCCGAGTTCCCACTCACAGTCGGACGTGACCGGCGACGTCACCGTGAGGCCGAGAATGGCAATCTCATTGCCGACCCCGGACGTGAGTTCGTACCAGGACGAGTTCGCCCACGGGGTCGCGTTCGGAGTCACCGACACCATAGACGACCCGATGTGTGTCCCGGTCATCGGCTCGGCGTCACTGGCAACGTGTGTCCCGTCGTAGTCCTCGAAGTAAAACAGAGCGGTCGGAATACTCTGTCCCCCCGAGTCCCCCCGGAGTCGCACCGAGATACGGTCACCGGCCGAGTACGGCCCGAGTGGCACCGGGAAGAAATACATCGGGATGCTGATGTTCGACGCCTGGCCGTTCGTGCGCCACACGTGCGTTGACACTTCCGCGCCTGCCCCACCGACACCGATGTCGTACTCCAGGATGCCCCCGAACGCGTTCACCCCGGCCGAAATGCCAGCGATGACCGAGTCGGCCGACAGGCTCGCGATAATCTCCGTCCAGGACCCGAACGTCCAACTGCCACCACTGGTCACCGTGACGTGAGACGTCCCGTTCGTGGGATAGACCTTGAGCACCTTCGTTGTCGTGCGTGTGTCGGTCACAGCGGGTTCTCGTAATAGGCGAGGGCGATAGGACAACCGCTGCCCGTGTCCGACTTCCGGAACCGAGCCGAGACACGTTCACCAGCGGGGACGATGTCGAGCGGAGTCGGGAAGGGATACCAGTTCACCCCGTCGGCCAACCCCCCAGCGTTCGAGTAGCCTTTGAGGGTCGCGATGACGACCTCGGACGCAGCCGCACCGACGCCGATGTCTATCTCCCAATCACGACTTGCCGACGACCCGGGCAACTGAACCCCGGCGATGGTGAGATCCGCTGCTGCCGAGGCGATGATGGTCGTCCAGGTGCCGTTCGCCCACGGGGTCGCGTTCGCGTTCACGTCGATATGTGCGCCGTTAGGCTCGAACTTCAGGGCCGACGTGGTCGTCTGAAGGTTCCCGACAATCGGTGCCTTGTAGTAGGTAATCGCGAACCGCCACGGGGTCGTGTCGGTGCCGTACTTGCGCATCCGCAGCGCGATCCGCGACCCGGCCGGAATCGCGGCCACCGGAATCGGAATCTGCATGATCCCGCGTCCCGTCCCCTGTCCGAGATTCGACCCCCTCACGGTCGCGATGACGACCTCGGACGCAGCCGCACCGACCGCGATGTCGAGTGCGAAGTGCCCAAGGGTCCCAGAGAAGAAGTAGGCGTACAGGTCCGTGACGACGGCACCCGTGAGGACCCAAGCCTCGGCCGTCGAGGCGACGAGTTCGACATAGGCCGAATCGGTGTAGAAGCCCCCACTCGGTGTGACGGCGAGCCCCTGCCCTGCTGCGGGTTCGACAAACTGCCGGTTCGTCGTCCACTGCATCTGTGTGACGGGAGGCACCGCGCCCCAGCGAATCCCCTGCGACGGGTTGCGCCCGCGGAAGTGCTGCACCCACGACTCTCCGAGCGAGTCGCCTTCCCACAGCACGAGCTCGTAAAAGAGCGGTTGCTGGTCGCCGTTCTCGTCGATCGTGGAATGGCGAATCCGCGTTTCGGTGACGAGATAGTTCCCCACGACCTGGCGGTCGGGAAAGTTCATCGGCACCAGGAGGAGCGGGTAATGTCCTGGAATGCGCGTCGTGCAGGTGACGCGTTTGGGCGGGGTGAGCCGCTTCGCGAGTTCAGCCGACGCAAACGCGCGCGCGCCAGGGAGGTCGGTGTGCCCTTCCTCCTCGGTGATGCGCTGGTCGATCACGGCGGCATAGTCGAACCACCCGACCGCGTCCTGGGCCACGGCGTCCCACTCACGTACGAACGTGGGATGCATCACCCAGGTCCGGTAGCGCACCTCGACGCCGCCCAAGTCGCCGCCGGGATAGACGATCGCGTTCTCGATCGGCTCCCACACGTACGTTCCATCCATTGGCGTCACCACGCCATCGAGCTCGAGCTGCACGAAGGCGCCGGGGAGGAACGTCACCGCCGTACCTTCTGGTACGTCCGCGACGAGCCCATCACTGAAGGCCACCGTCGCGGCGCCGTCAGCGTCGGTCGTGGTCGCACCGGTGAGCTCGTAGATCTCGGTCTGTCCGTCGACTGAGAACCGCGCCCCGATGCGGATCGACGCGTCCTTCGGCAGGCTGTCAACGTCCAGCGACGTGGCGCCGAGGACCGCGTCGGTCGTGGTCGAGCCGCGGATCTCGGTCGGGAGCACGTGCACCGGGACGACGGCTGTGCCAGAGGCGGGTGTGGTGTCCTCGATGTACTCGACGGGACCCGGGCCGGATTCAGGGGCGGCCGTCTGCATGAAGACGCGGGTCGCCTGCGTGAGGACCTGCTTCTCCCACCGCAACGGCGGATCGGTCAGGACGGACTGCCCGTCATCAGACAGCGTGGCCGGCCCTGGGAGGTCGCCTGGGTTATCGAGCGCGGCCGCCTTCTCACCGTTGATGCGCCAGGGCCAGCCACACTGCAGCGTGATGCGGTCGAGGACCTGGCGGATCGTCGTCACCGGATCGGCGATGCGCAGTTCCGGCAGGGCCGGGCCGCCGGTCGGGTCGCTGATGACGGTTACGCCCTTCGGCCCGAGGTACTCCTCGACGATGGCGGTGAAGACCTCGCGGGCCGGTGCCGCCGCGTACGTGCGAGGCGGCAGGAAGACCTGATCGGCCAGGACCATCCGATCGCGGCAGCGGATGCGCGTCACCGTGCCCAGGTCGTCAACGATGGGCTCGTCGATGACGTTGGCGATCTCGCCGCCGAAGAGCAGCTCGATGTCGTCGCCGAGTTCATCGGTTCGTGTGAGCAGGATGTCGTCGCCCACGCTCGGCCGGTACGCGCCAGCCGTGCTATCGAGGTCGAGGATCGCGAGGTGGAACGTCTCAGTCGAGAGCACCTTCTCGATGTCGATGCTGTAGCCGTTGGCGAGCCAGGCCGTGCGGTCGACGCCCGCGATGAGCAGCTTGAGCGGCGTCATCAGGCGGCCCCGTACGTCCGGTAGACATCCGGCTGATGACGTGTGATGGCGCGGGCCGCCTCGTAGCCGTCGATCTGTGAGATGACCGTGATCTGGATAGGCGCGCTGGACGCCCCACTGCGTGAGAGCGGCACCATCGCGTCAGGGCTGGCCCCGCCGAGCAGGCCCGGGTGCGCGGTGCTGTCACCCAAGGACATCGGGCGATGAATGCCCTCGTTCGCGTCAAAGAGTCGCTCACGGAGGCCTGGCTGCCCCGTCCATCGTCCACCCGTGGCGGCGATCAACGCCTGCCGTTCCGCTTCCGCTTGCTCGTCGGTCTTGATCGCGCGCCCGCCCCAGCCATCAGGCCCAAACGGATCAAGGCGCTCGCGCTCACGAGTCCCTGGCAGCGACGGCCGCGCGTCGGGATCGTCAGGCCGGATCGCGCGACCGCCCCACCCGTCAGGGCCGAACCAGTCGACCGGTGGCGCCGGTTCCCGAGTCCCTGGCGGAACCAGTCGCGTGAAGGATTCATCAGGTGCGATGGACGGGAGCGGCCTCGTGACGCCGCCAAACGTGGTCGATGCGGGCGCGGGAAGCTGACCCGCCCACGCCCGCAACGTCGTCGCGGTCTCGTCGAGCGCGGACAGGAGGCGTGTCGAGGTGGCCGCGATGAGTGGCTCGATGCGGCCAATGACGCGGGACACGTCGTTATGATTCGCGGACGCACCGATGTACGCCCGCGCCGAGTTCATCTGCGTCTGTGCCCGCAGGAGGTTGCGATACTCCTCGAGCGAAATGACCGCCTCTGGCCCTGCCTCGCCGATCAGCGCCCTCGTCGGGCGCGTGACGATGCCGCCCAGCTTGAACGGCGTCGTGGGGTCGCCATCCGCGCCACCGCCGTATGTGCCGTCACCGTTACTACCGTCACCGTTGCTACCGTCACCACCCTCGTTGCCGTTCCCGGGCCCCGCCGGGAACGGCCCTGGCGTATACGTGACCGGGATATTGATGCCAGGTACGTCGTTGATCGCGTCGACCAGATCGTCCAGCTTGTCGATGAGCCGGTCCATCGCGTCGAGCATTCTGTCGATCGCCGGCCGGAAGGCGTCGCCGATGAGTCCTTCCTGCTCCGCGAAGTCGAGGAGCGCAAGCGTCGTGTCATCGAGCTCGTCTCTCAACGTCGGGGTGTCCTGAAGCATTTGCCAGATGGCCTGCAACGACGGCTGCATCAGGCGCGCCGCTTCGAGACCACCGCGGCCGAATAGCTCCAGTTGGTGATAGGCCTCGCCGATGCCGTTGGCGAGGTCGCCGAACAACTCCGGCGAGAGCAATCCGCTATTGGCGAAGCCGGCCAGCGCCTGACCGAGCCCTTGCGCCAACTGCACCGCCGGCGCGGTCTGCGGATTCGTGGCGATCTCGGAGTCGACCTGCAACTGTTGGAAGCCGGCACCTGGTGTCTGCCCGGCGCGCGCGTACAATTGCTGCAGATCCTGAATCGGCTTCTGCATCCGTCGCAGGACGTCGATCGCGCTCTCGCCTTGTGCGACCGCTTCGCTGAAGGCGACGAAGAGTCCAGCCGCCGCGGCCTTCGCGCCGCTACCGAACCGTTCGAGCGTGTCCTTTGAGCGGCGCACCAGTTCGGCTTCGATCACGCGGGCGCGCTCGCTGACGTCGCTGATGCCACGCGTCAGTTCCTCGATCTCAGCGTCGGTCAGGGACGGCGTGATCGCCGCGATGGCATTGGCGAGTCCCTGCTCGGCCTGTGCGCGCTGCTGTGCGGCGAAGGCGACGATTTCTTCGGCGCCCGCGTCATCACCTTCCGTGTTACGAATTTGCGCCCACTGCTGCCGAGAGATGACGCCCTGCACGCGGGCCACTTCCGCGAGGCCCTTCGCCAGTGTCGACGCGCGCGTCTGCTGCTCGGCGATCGACACGTTGAGCCGGTTCATCGCGTCGGTAAACGTGTCGGCGTCGTTGCTGTTGAAGAGCGTCAGGAAGTAGTCGAACGAGAAGCCCGCGTCTTCGACCGCTTCCTTGAACTGCTCATAGCCGCCAGCCGCCGCGATGACCTGGGCGCGCTGCTCGCTGAGCGCCTTCTTCTCCGCCTGGCGGTTGCGCCACGCCATGTAGATCGCCGCGGCGGCGCCGATGCCGGCGGTCGCTCCCAGCGTCGCCCCAGTCAGGCCCAGCATCGCGCCGGTCGCCAATCCGCCTCCGGCACCGAGGGCTCCGCCGAGCACAGGGTTGCTCGTCATGGACCCGAGCGCCGCACCTGTGGACAACGCGCCGAGCCCGCCAGCGAGCGCCTGCCCGCGACCACTGAGCACCGTCTGACCGGCCGCGTTGACCTTCGTCAGGCCGAGCTTTGGCAGCGCCGACGCGAGGGAGTCGACCAGTTGCCCCGCGGTATCCAGCGACGCGATCGTCGTCCCGATGCCACGGGTGACGTCGCCGAACGCCGGCCCGGCGATCTGCGCCAGCTGCGCAAAGGACTGGGCGAGGTTGCGCACCTCGAGGCGCGTGTTGCGCGCCGCCTGCAGGCCCTTCCCGAAGTCGACCGTGATGCCGGCGATGGAGTTGCGGGCGCGATTCAGATCGACGTCCTCGATCGCCTGCGGCAACGTGCTGCGCGGCGCTTCTGGAAACAACCCCGGGAAGATGGCCCCAGCGACGCCGGTGCGCTCGAATCCTGGGTTCTCGAGGTTGCGGTTGACGCCGATCGTCGGGTTCTGCAGGGACTTCTGGAAGATCTCGCGATAGGCCGGAGACGTAACGAGGTCGCGCAGCTTGCGATCGAGTTGAGCGACCGCGCCGGCGAACTCCGGGCCGAGCTCACTCGCGCGGTTCCGTGCCGTCGTCAGCTGATCGATGAGGACCGGCATGCTCGCCGGCAGCACGTTCGCCGTGCCGACCTTGTCGAGGTTCTGCGCCAGCGTGATCGCGTTCGTGACGATGTCGGCGCCGGTCAGTTTGGCGAGTTCGGCGTTGAGCTCGCGCTGGGACCCGGTCGCCTTCTTCGCCGCCGCATCCTGCGCCAACAGCAGCCGTACGACCGCATCGGACGTACCGGCGGCCTGTGCCGCCTCCTTGTTCGACTGTCCGAGTTCCTTCGCGGACCGGATCGCCTCGCGCTGGGCCGATGTTAGTCGTGCGAGCGCCTCACGCGCGGCGTTGAGTTCAGCCACCGCGCCGGCGCCGCCAATGGCGGCCGCGGCCCCCGGCATCGTCGGCAGGGCGATGTCGCTCGTACGGCGCTCTGAGGCGCCATAGTTCGGGTCGCCGAGCCAAGGGGCGACGGTCTGCGCGAGCCATCCTGACGCCTGCTTCGGCTCGTACAGCAGGCCGACGAAGGGCTTCTTGTACCAAGGGGCGTTGCGGAAGGCCTCATCACCCTCAGCGACGGCGCGCTGCCCAGCCCGGCTCAACATGCCAGCGAGGAGGTCGCCGACTTCTCCGGGCTGCGCGTTGCGGATGCGCTCGATCGCATCGGCGACTCCGCCGAGTTGACCGGCCAGCGTGACGGACTGATTGCCGGCTGACACCATACCCGCGCCCATGTCACCGAGCGCGGTCGTGATACGCGTTGCCTGCTCCATCACGGTGAGCTGCTGCTCGCCGAGACGCTCCGCGGCCTCGAGGGCGCGCTCGAGGCCGATAGTGACGAAGGCCTGCTTCTTCTCTTGGTCGGTGAGCTCGGCGACCGTCTTGTTAATGCGGTCGGCGTAGATCTCCTGCGCCTCAGCCACCTTCAGCGTGATCCCGAGGTTGTCGAGCACCTCCGTACTGCCGCGGCCGAGGGCGCCGATCAAATCGTCGATCGACGCGGTCGCGTCATTGCCCACTGCTCGACCCAGGGTCACCGCCGCGCCGGCGAGCTCGCCCATGTCGACGCCCATCTTCGTGAGCTGGAGCTGCGACGCCTGATTCGACTGCCGCATCAAGTCGGTATCGCTGACCAGACCACGTGTCTCGCCGCGCAGCCGCTGTAGTTCACGGTTCGCGGCCACGGCCCCGCCCTGCAGTTTCTCGAAGGACTGCTGCAACGGCGCCATGCGCGCGCCGTCGGCGGCGATGTCGCTGATGGCGGCGCCGATGGCCGTGATCGCGCCGAGACCAGCGCCGGCACCGAGACCCAGGCCCAGGCCGCCCAGCAATGCCCCGCCGCCACGGGACAGCGTCGCGCCGATGCCTGATGTCGTCGTCGCGAGTTGTTTCGCGGCGACCTGCGCCTGCTGGAGTTCGGCGGAGAGCCGGCGGATGTGGGTCGGCGCCTCGACGCCCATCCGCTGGTACTTCTGGAGGACCTCGCTGATCGTGCGGCTGTTGCGCGTGAGCTCGCTGTCGGTCAGGCGGGAGGCGCCGCCGATCCGCTCGATGCCGCTCGCGACGCGCCGGGCCTGCCCCTCGAGGCGGCTGCCGTCGAAACTGCTGCCGACCGCCCGCAGCTGCCGCGCCGCGCCCTCGGCTTCCGTGCCGACCTTCCGAAATTCGTCACGCGCCTGCTGCGTCCCGCGTCGCAGGTCGGTGACATCTCCCGTGAAGGTGGCTTTGATCGGCATCGGGTCAGCGTCGCTTCAGCGCAGAGATGCGCTGCTGTTGTCGTCGGTCCTGCTCCTCGCGGTGCAGCTCGTCGAGCGTGAGCCACACCCAGGTGATGGGCCAGTCCTCTACCGTGTGCGGCGCGATGCCTTGGATCGACCGGGCGAGCCGGATGCAGTTACGCTGCCAGACGTAGGGTCCGTAGGGCCGTCACCGCCAGGACGGTAGATATGCGCGAGGATGTCGGAATACTGCTTCTGCAGGCCCCGGTAGTACTCGACCGTCACGTGCACCATGGCCAGGCGTACCGGCTCCTGCAGGTCCTCGATCGCCTCACGCTTGATCTCGATGCCGAGGTCCCAGTCCTGCAGCGCCGTCTCGAGGACGCGCGTGTCCTCGTCGAACTTGCTCTCCCCTGTCTTGACCGTCTTGAGTTCGTTCCACACCCTCGACGGCGGGTCCTTCAGAATCTCGATCCAGTAGGACGTGCCGAGAATCTCGAACTCGAGGCGCTCGACATCGATCCCGTTGGCAATGCCCTTGACCGCTCCCCCCGCTGCACTCACGTACGCACCTCATCGCGCCGCACGCGTCGTGCCGACCGCGCCGGCGTGCGAATCTGCAGCCGACCTTCGAACAGCGACCCACCGATGACGTCGTAGATGCACGTCACCCCGCCTTGCACGCGTGTCCACACTTGGACATGCGTTGGGCGACCCGCGAGGGCGAGCGACGGTCGCAACGTCGCCCGCGTCGGTTCGAACACGAGATGACCGCCGGCCTTGTCGCAGCCGCGGATCTCGCCCATCACCTGGCGCCGGAGGTAGACCGTCGCCCGCTCGCACGGGAAGTGCAGGCTCGTGCACTTGGATCGACGGTCTGCCGCGGCGCGGATCACGAGACGTCAGGCCCCGATGAACGAGCGCTCCATGTCGGCGGCCGCGCCACCGCTCAGGGAGAGCGTGATGATCTGGTCCTGGCGCGCCTCGATCTCGAACTGCTCGAGCACGACGGGGCCGACGTACTGCACGTGGCCGGTGTCGTCGTAGGGCGTGATGCGCACCGGCACCGCGTCGTTGCTGTCGAGCGCGGTGAACAGCGCGGTGTTCGCCGGGTCGTACATCCCTTCCGCGCTGAACTGAAAGTCCGGCTTGCCAGCGGCGTACTGCTTGTTGAGGCTGCCCTGGCAGTCGACGCGCGCTTTGTCGCGCGACTGGTTGAGCCGAATTGCCGTGGAGCAGAGCAGCCGCTCGAACTCCGCCGTCTCGCCGTCGATCCCGATCTCGAGGGCGGCAAAATCTCCGAAATATCCAGCCATGGTCCGTTCTCCTTAGCTCTCGCCGTCACTCGGCACGAATGACAACAGGTACTGCCCGCCGACCGCCTGCCACCGGTCCTCGCCTTCGGTCGGAATCGGGCGCTCGATGACGCGCTGCCAGCGACGCCGACGCAGCGCCCAGCCGTCAAACTCCTGGCCCATCGCCAGCGCGAGCACCGCGTTGTGCACCGCGGTCGCCGCATCCTGCAGTGCGCCCGCCGTGACCGACTTCAGCGGCGCGTAGGCGACCAGCACATAGGTCAGGTCCAACGTGCCGACCTGGGCGCCCTGACACACGTTCTCGTTGGCCCCGTCCGACAGCGCCAGGACGGCGAACGGATGCTCAGCCTCCTGATCGGCGATGCCCCACCAGACGCCGCCCGGGACGGCCGACTGCACCGTCGTGTCTTCGTTGAGCGCGTCGACCAGGCCCTGCGATGGCGTCAGGCTCACTGCGACACCTCGAGGGCGCGCAGCGGCGCTGGGAATCCGCTCTGCACGACGTTCCCGAGCTCGTCGACCATCTCATCGCGCTCGCGGATCGCCTGCTTGATCCACGGGACGAAGGGCCCGATCTGTTTGCCGCCGACGTGATGCCAGCCCTCCGCGGCCAGGTGCGCATGCGGGCGGATGTTCGCCACGTGCACCTTGAGTGGACCGACGACGCGCCGCTGCCAGCCGGTCGACAGCCGCTGGCCCGCGCGCTTCTTCTCTTGGCCGACAGGTGTGGTCGCGCGCCCTGCGGCCTCGTACTCCTGCGCGGCCTTCGCGATGATTCGCTGCGCCTGCGCCGGCACGACGCTGTCGATCGTGGCGAGGTCGGCCATCGCCGCCGCGATGTCGACGGTGAGCCCGATCTTCACGCCCGCACCTCGAGCGCGTCGACATGGAGCCAGCGGCCATCGTCCGATTCGGCCAGCCCGAGGATCTGCAGCACGCGGTCGCCGGCAGGATGGTGGAAGACGATCCGATCCTTGGTTTCGACGTCGCCGCGGTAGCGGGCGCGCACCTGGTAGCGGCGAGCCGTCTGCGTCTGCACCGATCCGTCGATCACCGACTCCTGCCTGCCGGACGTGCTGACCACATGTGCGGGATAGCGCGGCGCCGGCAACGGTGGCCACGTTTCCTCGCCGACGCCGCCAACGTTGGCCACGACGCGACGCTGAAACGTGATGCGGTCGCTCAGGAGGCCGACGCTCACAGGCCCCTCACCGCGAACGGCCGCACGCGGACTGCAACGGCCCGCTGCCAGTCAGCCGGCGCAATGCCGTCGAGATTGCCCCACACCCGGTAGGCGATGGCTTCCTTCAGCGCCTGCGGGATCGTGGTCCGCGTCCAGCCCGTCGAGCACGTCACGACGTACACCCCGCACGACTTGGCCCACACCCGCGCCGGCCGGTAGTCCAGATCCGCCCACCAGTCGTCATCCTCGTCGAGGTCCTCGAGTTCGCCGGCGCGGTTTCGGCGACTCACCGCTGTCACCGACAGCACCGGATGCACCGGCAGATCGAGACGTCCGCCCGTCGTCGCCGTCACGGTGCACCGGTGCGATCCCGGGATCAGCGCCAGGCCGTACTGCTGCTCGATCCACTCGCGCGCCGCGATCGCGTTCGTCTCGATCCGGTGCGCCTCGTCCGGCAGCGCGATCCGCAGTTCCTCGCGGATCTCCGCCTCGGTGATGGGCTCCGGCGGCGCACTCTCGCTCTCGCCGAGCGGGAGGCGCAGCGTCGTCGACCGGTCGGCGAACAAAGGCGGCAGCAACACTCCGTAGCCCCTGGGTGTGTGGCGTCACGACGATCCGCGACGCCTGGCGTGGCATGACTGGCCCGGGCCGTGGAAACGGCGCCGGGCCCTTCGTACTCACTGGGCGGCCCCTACAGGCTCTCGCCGGCGCCGGTGAGGTAGACCTCGCCGAACGCTGCCGGTCGGTAGACCGCGAGCGCGCCGCGTTCCTCTGCGCGCACCGCCACCTTGTTGGTCGTGAAGAAATCCTCGTGGCTGTTGGACATGTCGACCGACACGCCACCCTTGGAGAAGAACTGCGCCATGGAGCCGTACGCGCCGATGAACGCGCGGCCCGCCGTCATCTTCTGCGTGATGACGACCGGCAACCCCCACATCGTCCGCGACTGGAGCGGTGAGAACGGATTCGCGCCGACGTACGCGCCCGTGCCGGTTTCCTTGGTGAGCGCAGCGGTTTCCCAATCGACCGGATTCATCACGATCGCATCGGGCATCACGAACGAGCCGATGATGATTTGTGTGATCTGCTTGTGGATCGCGTCCATGACGTTGTCCATCCCGCTCGCCAGGAGGAGCGGCGTCAGGTTGGCGCGATTGCGGAGACCGAGGATCTCGCCGTTGAGGCCGTCACCGTTCAGGAGCTGATCGTCGACCTCGTCACGGATGAAGATGCGCAGCCGGCCGTCGATGTAGGACGCCGTCTGCTTGAAGTCCTCGAGCATCTCCGTGGTGATGGGCAGCCACGTCGCGATCTTCCTCACGCTGTCCGTGACCTGTCCGAAGCGCAGCGCCGATTCGGGCTTCTCGCCTTCTTCCTCGACGGCCGCCGCGGCATTGGTTGCCAGGGTTTCGACGAAGTACACGATCTGATTGCTGTCGGTCGTGCCGGGCGCGATGAGGCCGCGCACCGTCGGCAACTGCGTCAGGATCGGGTAGATGCCGGGCCGGTAGTCCGGGGTGATGAGCGCGCCGCCCGAGGCCGGATCGGTGCTCGTCGTCAGTGTCTCGGCGCTGAGCTCGATCACCGGCGAATTGAACCGCCCGCGGAAGTGCCCGGCGCGGATCGCCTCGCCGATGGCGCTCGTGACGATCTGCTGCCCCCAGGTGCGCGCGACGACGCGGCGCCCGGCGTCGATCACGGCTTCGGTCGTCTTGCCTGCCGGCAGCTGCGCGGTGCGGTAGGCCTCGAGGCGCTCGCGCAGCGACGTGTCGGCCTTGCCGGTCTTCAGCTTGGCGTCGAGCTCGTCGGCCGTGGTGAGGTGAGCCTGCACCGACGCACGCTCCTCGTCGGTCATCTGGCGGTTGTCCTTCTCCGCCGCCTTCATGATCTCGTCGGCCTTGGCGACGGCCTGCTTCTTCTCGGTTTCGATCTGTGCAAGCAACATGGTCGGTGTCTCCTGCGGCCCCTAGCCGCACAGCGCCAGCAGGCGCGCCTTTAGCCGCAGGTCGGCATCCACGGCCGACGCACGGGACTTCGTGGTGAGTTCTTCGAGGGTCGCCTCGATGACATCGCCCATCCGGGCGATCCGATCGGCGAGCCCCGCTTTCACGGCGGCCGTCGCTGGGAGCACGCGCCCCTCGCCGAACCCGGCGCGGACGTCCTCGACGCTGACTTTGCGGCCACGGGCCACGCGCGCGGTGAAGAGGCTGTACTGCGCGGCGATGCGGTCCTCGATGGCGGCGCGGTCGTCGTCCGATAGCGGGCGCAGCGGGCTCCCCTCGCCTTTGTGCTTGCCGGCCTTGATCTCGGTGGCCACGAGGCCTTCTTTCTCGAGCGCTCCCGATTGGTCGACGTGCAGGCCGATGACGCCGATGCTGCCCAGCTCAGAGCCAGGCGTCGCGATGATCTCGGTCGCGCCGCTGGCGACCCAGTACGCGGCCGAGGCCATCAGGCCATCCGCGATCGCGATCACCGGCTTGCGCTTGGCCGCATCGGCGACGGCCTGCGCCGCATCCTCGACGCCGAACACGGTGCCGCCAGGGCTGTCGATGCGCAGCACGATGCGGGCGATGCTGCGGTCGGCCGACAACTGCGCCATCGTCTCGGCAATGCCCTCGTAGGTCGCCCAGCCGAGGATGTCGGTGAAGAAGTCGCCGCGCCGGCTCAGGGCGCCCATAATCGGCACCACCGCGATCCCGCCTTGCGGCTTTGGCGCCGGCCGCTCGATGCGGGCGGTCGGGTCGTAGCCCGCCGGTGGGTGTGCCTTTGCCTCGAGGTAGGCCTCGCGATACGCGGCCCACGCCTCCTCGTGGATCGCCATCACGCGATCACGCATCAGCATCGTCACGTTCATGCGGGCACTCCTTCGGCTGCCGCCGCGGCGTCGGCGCCGCTCGACATGTTCAGCGGCGAGGGGACTTCGTCGTGGGCGGGGTCGAGGCTGCGCGGCAGGTTCTGAATCGCGCGGGCTTCGTTGACCGACAACCAGGGGTGACCACCGAGCGCGGTGCTGAGCGAGGCGGCCTGCTCTTCGAAGGAGCCGCGCAGCTTCTCGCGCACGTTGAACTCCACGTACCGCGTGCCGCGCAGCGCGAACTCGTTGACGAGGCCGCCTTCGATCTCCTGCTCGGCCATCTGGATCGTGGGGCCGAGCGCGTCCTGGTACAACATCTTGTGCTGTTCCTTGACGTTGCTGAAGGTCGCGCGACGCAGGAGGCCGACGACGGGCAGCGGCATGTGATACGCCCGTGCGACCTCCTCATCGTGGAGTTCGCGGGCTTCGGCCAGCTGCTGCTCTTCGGCGCTGTGCCCCGCCTCGTGGTAGGTCATGCCCTCGTCGAGCACCGGCACCAGGCCCGCGCCCTGTGTGCCGCCGTACACTTCGGCGAACTGCTGCCGGAACGCCTGCCGCGTCACGGGGTCCCAGTCGGGCGCGTCCACGGGCCGATGAATCACGCCGGGAATGCGAGCGCCCTGCCGCCAGTAGTTGATGCGGTAGTCCTGCGCCAAGGTCTCCGCGATCAACTTCTTCCGGAGCGTCTCGATCCGCGACGTGCCGAGCGGGCAGTCACCCTCGACGTTCGCTTCGCGGAAGTGGATCACTTCACTCGCGGGGATCTCGAACCAGCGGCCGTCGAAACCGTAGAAGCTGTAGGCCGTCGGGAAGACGTCGCCGCACACACCGACGCGCGCCGCGGGCATCCGCCACAGCTCATCGGGCGCCTCGCCGTCCTCGCGGCGGAGCTTCAGGAGATAGGCGTTCCCAAACACACCGAAGTCGATAAGGGCGTGTTCCCAGAGCCGGTACGGCGTCGTGTAGGGGTTCGGGTACGCGAGCAGCTGCGCGAGCGGGGAGCTGGTGTCACGCCGCCGGTCGGTGTCGTTGACACGCTCGAAGACATGCAGGCCGAGCTGCGCGATGTTGCGAGCGCCCGCGTCGATGACGGTCCGCAGGGCCGGCTGGGTGCGGTAGAGGGTGGCGTAGCTGCCGCCGATGCTGCGGTAGCCGTTGCCCTCGGTGCCATGCGTGCCGAGCGCGTAGGATGCGTCGGCCGACATCGGCACGAAGCCCGGCGATGGCAGGAGGCCCATGCGGGTATTCACCCCGCCGGAACCGACGCCGAGCAGACGACCGTTGGACCTGACGATGGGCATCGCGCAGAGTCAGCCTGCACGGCAGAGCGGCACGACGGAAGGGTCTACTTGGTGGTGTGGCGCGTTGTGTCACACCATGGCACGCGGCGGCACGTTACGGCGCACTACGCCGCGACGTGCCACGTGTCTGCGGCAGGCAATCGCGGGGCACGACACGGAGACGCCCGCCGGGTGTCTCGTACGCGCGCACGGCGCCCTTCTCGACGTAGCGATAGATCGTCCGGCTGCCCAGCCCGGTGATCTTGGCTGCCTCCTTCACCGTCACAGGTCGGTCCATCGGGTCCTCCTTCATCAACGCTTGGCGTCACCGGGCATTTGAAGAAACAACACCTGGGCGCGGTCGAGCGTGACCTCGCCATCGAGCCGCGTGGGCGCCTGCTTCGCGGCCTCGAGCAGATAGCAGTCACGGAACACCAACCACCGCCCGCGGCGCTGCCAGAGAATGGCCTCCAGGCTCGGCGCCTTCTCATCTCGGAAGGTCACAATCACCCGGGTGCGCCGCCGGGGGAGCCCCCACCACTCGTAGGCCAGCACGCCCCAGCCGATGCTCAACACGGCCACGATCCCCCACGCTAGGTCTACCACTGCACTGCCTCCACCCGAGCGGTCGGGTCGCTGTATCGGCTCTTCTTCTTCTGTGTGCGGAGCTGCAGGCGCTGCAGGGCCATCGCGAGGGCCACTACGCCGTCAATCTTGTCGCGCACCTTCCGCTTGTTCACCGCGATGTCCCCGCGGCGACCTTCTTCAACGACTGCATTGCTGGCCATCCATTGCAGAACGGGCTGGCCGTTGTGGCACAAGTCACCAGAGACGGACAGATCGGAGAGCGCCCGAAGGCCGATGTTCAGTCCGAAGCCCTGGGGCTGGTTTACGAGCGTCACATGCGGCAGCTGCACCTCTTGAACGACCGCCTCTGCGAATCGCTCGTCGTAGGCAACCTCAACCACGCCCCACCGGCGACAGAGGTCCTCCAGGTCACGCCGTAGACGACCGAAGTCAGTGATGTCACCGGCTGTAATGGCGAGTCCGCCCGCGTCCTGCCACGCCTCGTAGGGTCGACCGTGGTACTGCTCCTTCGCACTGGACGGAATCCAGAACTGGCAGCGCACCAGGACTCGTCCGTCAGGGAGAGGCGTGGCACCCACGAATGCAGAGAAGTCACTCTTCAAGCCCAAGTCGAGACCGGCATACGTCGGCAAGCCCTTGGCTTCTTCCTCAACGGCCGTACGGCATGCGCGCCAGCGGTGCATGTCGAGCCAGGCCGTCTCCTGCTCGGTCCACTGGTTCAGGTACAAGCGTCGGAAGGTATTGCGCAGGTCCGGTTTATGGATCGCTTCGCGAGCCAGGGCGCGCATTTCCTCGATATCTCGGAAGTCGCCCAGCGCCGGATTAGCCGCGTGCCAGACCGCCTCGTCCTGCCAGTCGGCGTCCTCGGGGGCCTCGTAGATCAACGGGAAGAACGCCGGGTCGTCGATGATGCCGTCGCGCACTTTGCGGGCGTAGTCCCACATCTCCCAACAGATCGTGGATCGGTCGAACCCGGCTGTCGTGATGACGATGATGATCGGCTCGCGACGGGTGCCCTGGCTGGTCCGCAGCACGTCATACAGATCGCGATTGGGCGCCGCGTGCAGTTCGTCGTAGATGATGGTGGACGCGTTGAATCCGTGCTTGCTGTACGCCTCGGCGCTCAGCACCTGGCAGAAACTCATGGTCTCCCGGTCGACCATGCGCTTCGTGCTCGGAATGAGCTTGATGCGATCGCTGAGCTCCTCATCGTTGCGGATCATCGTGGCGGCGGCCTCATAGACCAAGCTCGCCTGATACTTCTCGGCCGCCGCGCAGTAGACCTCAGCGCCGATGATGTCCTCGCCGATCAGTCCGTTGATGGCGAAGCCCGCGGCCACTTCGGTCTTGCCGTTCTTGCGCGGGATCGCCCAGAAGGCGGTCCGGTAAGCGCGACGCGTCGGATCTGATGTGCTGAGGCGGCCGTACATCTCGCGCACGCCCGCCAGCTGCCAGGGCCGCAACTGAAACTGCCGTCCCGCCCACTGGTCCTTTGTGTGCGTCAGGTTTTCCAGGAGCCGCGCCGCCCGCGTGGCTCGCGTCTCGGAGAACTCGCCCGGGTGAACTCTCACCGGACCCCCGAGATGATGCCGTCCCACTTACTGGCCTTCTTGGCCGCGGCAGGCGCCTTCGGGGCCACCTTCGCGCGATCGGCCGGAGAGAGGCCCAGGATGGCCAGGTAGCCGCGGAGTTCGCGCCAGAGCTTCACCTCGAGATTGACTACCGCGTCGAGCGACATCGGATTCTTCTTGCCACGCCTGGCCTCGTACGTCCGCTGTGTCAGGCAGAGGCGCTCGAAGATCGACACGACGCCGTTGACCGCCAGCCAATCGCCTGGCTTCACCCAGCCGCCGCAGTGGCGGCGCAGGTCGTTCCAGAGATCACGCTGCGCGGGCGTGAGGTGCTTGGGTGGCTCGGGGAACTCCACCAAGCCATCCGGCGCCACCGACGGTGGCCTGTCGCCATCGCGGTCCTTCCTCCAGGTACCCTCCAGCACCTTCAGTTCGACGGGCTTCTTCTTTCGGCCTGCGCCAGGACGAGCGCCTCCTCGTGGCATCTGTCTAGCTCCCCTTCCCGCGACTACGCAGGTCGCGCTGCATCTCGCGCGCCCACTGCATCAACTCAAGGAGCTGGTCGTCCGGGAGTTGGCCGCCGAACCTCACGCGAACGGTGTTCAACCAGTCCGCCTCGCGCCGGCACGACTCGCTGCAGTAAACCGGTGTACGGCCCGCTCCACACCTAGCCCCACCGCGTCCCGCGTGGTCGATCGAGGTTGTGGTGCCCTGCCTGACCGTGGAGGAGATGGGTCCTTCGCAGTGCTGGCAGGTCATGCACTGCGGACAGCTGCGAACGTGAGCGGCGACGTGACCATCGACTGGGAAGAAGCGCCGACAGGCGCGGCAGAATCGCAACCCACGGCCGTCGACGAGGCCAGCCTGCTCGGCTTGCAAGATCCACCAGGGCGACTGGCCGCCGGGCGGACGCCCTCTACGCTCGACTTGCGCTGGGGCGCCTCCGATCGACGGCACGACCAAGTCGACCTTCTTCTTCCGCCCGGCACCTGGCCGCCACCCCCCACGCGGCACGCCCTCACCCCTCCTTGGGCGGAAGGCTGCCGATCGCACGGCCCGCGGCAAGCTCGATGGCCATCCTGTTGGATTCGCTGGCCCTCATCCGAGCAAGGCCACTGATGATGCCGACGGCGAGCTTGCCCTTCTGGTAGTAACGCTGGTCCTTCCCTTGGTATGTCCGAAGGGCCCGCAACTCGGACACCCAAGCGCGTGCCTCATCTTCGAGTTCGGTCAGTAACGCATCACTCAATGGCTGCATTAGTCTCCTGCCTTCTGAAAGAATCACTCAAGGATTCTGAAAACTCTTTGAAACTGACAATTCCTGCGCGTGGG
>Ga0137422_1000043_pt1 | contig 38815 bp, 40 predicted proteins | sample EasRivERMZT551_2_FD_102330 | JGI IMG/M metagenome (GOLD analysis project Ga0137422, IMG submission 102330) | Soil microbial communities from meander-bound floodplain in the East River, Colorado, USA - East River MetaG ERMZT551_2 | ecosystem: Environmental > Terrestrial > Soil > Floodplain ... | reverse complement strand
TCGCGTCAAGCGCGACAACTAAACTGTAATTTGTCGCATTTGTTGCCTGTGTCCAACGAAACAGGGCGCTCGTGGCAATATTCGTTGCCTGGTTCGCGGGGGTAACCTGAGAGGGGGTCGCAATCACAGGAATTGAACCTCCGGCGCTCGGCCCGGCTGCGGTTCGCATCCAACGAAAGATTGCATCCCTGCTTGTTACAAATGGTGCGTTGGCTATCGGGAAGCCGCTAAAGTCAGGGACATAGGAATCGCCAGCCGCGTAGAGGACTATGTTGCTGAATCCCTTCGATTTCAAGAAATTGATCTTGTCGAGTATGGAAAGTGAATCTTCGTAGGTAAACATGTGTGGGCCAGTGCCGTCCGTCCAGGAAAGGTAAAGTGCGTGGGACACCGGATCCCTTACGACTCTCGATTGCTGGAAAGAATTTGACCACAATGTAGGCATGGATTGGAGTATTTCGCCGCCCACGGGGGCGCTTGTCGGAGTAAGCACCGACATGCCTTTTGAATATCCGTCGATGAACTGTACACATTTATCTTTCGGCATACCGAGGATATTCATCCCATTTGCGGTGACGTAGGTTCCTCCGTTGGTTTGGGTTTGAGCCAAGGTGTCTGACATTACCCAATTGTAATTATTATAGTCATTGGCGGCAGTTGTGGGACGGTAAATCGCGTTACCGACACCAGCATAAGGGCCGGGGCCGAGTTTACCATTGGAACTGGAAGAACTCTCTACCGTCAAAAAGTCAAGATATGGCTCTAATGCCGCAAGGTCTAATACTCTGCCACCCGGATTTGAGGCGTTTGTTTCAATCGTCATCGAGACTTTTAGCGGCACGGGAGTTTTTTTGTTGAACTCGTTGCGTAAGACCGACATTGAAAGCGTCGTCATGGCCCGATCCGATACCAGTGGATATTCCCAGTTCAAGTCCACCCCGTCAAACCCATGCCGCTGACAAAACAATCTGACGTTGCGAGCAAAAATTCTCGCGCGGGACGTGTCGCGCATAATCGCAGAAAGTTCAATCGCCGTAGCCGGAGGGTAAAAACCGATCGCTGAAATACCTAACCAAAACTCACCGAAGTGATTATGGATGGAGTCTCTTACTGCGTAGCACTTGTTGACTGTCGTCTGTGTTCCGGCGTTTCTGTCAAAGCCGAAAAAACGGATCGAGTCAGCCGGACTGTTGTTGCACACTATATCGTTATGTAACGAGTCAGGGTTGACGTAGAAATAGATGATCTTATCGAAGTATGAGTAGTTCAGCGATTTCGGATACACATTGTCTAGGTGGAACGTTGGATAGTACAACCACACCTTGAAAGATCCGACAATGCCCGTACCGACAGTTACCTTCCTGAGCGGCGTCCCCGTATTGCTGACGGGCAACCAGGAAACATTACCGCTGTCATCGTGTGGTCGTATCTCAAAGTAATAGTCGCCTGTTACAGATGTCTTGGCGAAGGTGACGGAGAAGGAGGTATCCTTCGCGAGGCCGCAAAGCGTAACGACGCTATCGCCACCCGTTGGATGACCTTGGGCGTCAAGGGTCTTGCTGAAGAGAACGACATATTTTGCCAAGCCCGGATTTTTCTGCGTTAGGGTAGCACTGTCGGCAATTGCACCCGTGATCGTGATACTCTGAGAGGTATCCACCGAAAATGAATTTGTGAGTGAGACCAATACCGGTGGAATTGTATCTCTCGTCGGAGGAACGAACGGCGGTGGGGGAGCTTGTGTAATCAGATAAAAAGAGCCTAGTTTTGTCGGTGTGGCCGATACTCTTAAGGCTACACCCAAATAAGAATTGTCGTGTTTATGCACGTTGTCATCTGCGGAGTCGATAATGGTCACATTACCTTGATAGTGATGCCAGTAGACCCATTGCTTACTCCCCGTTTTCTTGACCTCAATCGTATCATTTTGTTTCAATTGGACGCCACCAATTGAATTATGACCATTAAGATACGATCCCTCGGCGCCATTATTTATAAAGTGCCATGTAAAGGCATAATCCCCGCCATTTACCCCACTACCATTGCCACGTTCAAACATGATTGCATAACCATCCCAGGAAGAGACGGTCTTGCTACTCATGCCGTAATACATCCGTGCTTCAAACTGACCCCAAAGATAGGTCTCAGCCGAATTATTTTGATTCCACACCCAGGCAAAATCGAGAGTGTCCCCATATGTGAACGTTGAATCCCATATCACACCACCAAAGGAACCGGCGCCCCTTGAGTTGGACCCCTTGATGGAGTTTCCCCCCTCACCCAGAATAGTTGAATCCCCGGCTGTGAATTTGATCCACTTCTTTTGGCCATTCAGGTCTGTCCCGTTCGCGTAATTCATATCATCACGCAATATCCATGTCTGAGCTCGCGTAAATGAAGCCGCCGCAAGAAGAATAAGCCCAAGTAAGAAAATTCGCTTCATGTTTGTGACCTCTCTATGGTATAAGTTTGAAAGAAACATGGTACTGCACGCTGTCCACCGGGAACGTCTGGTATTGTTTAATGTAGAATCCGCCGGTAGTAGGAATTGTTTTCCACGGTATCGCTGGTGTCACCGCTGAACGGGGATCAACCATCGGAGCGCCGACTATCACACTCGAAGATGTCATCCCCGCTATTGATACAAATGTGCTGTCTGTGGATGAGCGTTGATAAACTTTTACGGTTTGTACCAAACCTCGAGGGCTGTAGGGCATTCCATCTATAATGCCGGCCTGGATCGTCCACCCATCGGCCGATGTCCCATCATTGAAAATAGTAATTTTATCGTTATCCCTGAGTAACACAATACTTGTTTGACCTTCAATCTTTTCCAATCCGAACGGCACAAGTGTGACCACGTTGCTTCCTACTCCATTCGTCCATCTCACAAATGTATATTTTGCTCCTGGCTCTGATGTGATGTTGGGGAGGGCCAGTACCATGTTACCATTGACAGATGGATCACATACGAAATAAGCGGCTTGCTGACTCACGTTGACCACCGTGTTGCTGGTCTTCAGCAAACCGATCCTTTCTGCCTGTGCCGTAAACGGATTGATCATCGTCTTGCGACCGTATATTGTTTGCGTCAAATTCGTGATGAACCCGTGCGCCATCCCGATGCCAGCATCCTGAAAGCGGAACTGGTGGTCGTTCACGGCTGATACGATTGCCGGTGTACTACCAGTGAAAGCGAGGCTGAACGTCTGCGTTTGAGCCGTCAGACCACCGAGACTTGTTATCGCCGAACCTCCAGTGATACTCATGATGCCGGTTATGGGGTCAAGTGTTAGTGAACCAGTCGCTCCGACGCAGAGTGTACCGCTATTATTTGGAATCGTAAGGAATCTATTACTGCTCGTTGAGCTATACATGCGGAGCGATGCTGCAAACCCCGAACCGTCGTAAAGTTCGATTCCGTTTGCGGTTGCAAAACGGATGAGACCTGAGTTAGTAATCGTCATTCGGTTATTCGCTTCTTGTGTGATCGTCGTCGGACCAGCGAAGGATATATTCTGCAACGTGAAATCGTGTCCGGTCACGTTCGCAGTAAACGACCACGGCGTTGTCATTGTGTTCGTAGCAGAATTACTATTCAGGGTGTCCCGCGTCATTGCGTGATTCATGTGGACGTAATATGCCAGTCCAACCGGAATAGCTTGCCACGTAGCACTCGAGAATGTCTGGTTGCCGTCAAGGGTGGCGAGTGTGAATGTACCATTCAATCCTGGAAAATGGAAGAATGGACTATTGGCCCCAGTCGGGTAGTCAATAAAGGCCGAGGTGCCAGTCGAACTTTTTAGAGTTAGTATCCCGTTGTTCCCAAGTTGCAAATTTCCGAAAGTAGGTGCATCGGTTGTTCTGATATTTTGAACCAGGTTCATAGTTATTTGCCTGCTACCTGTAACTGACCCGACCATGCTCAGACCAAACACAATGTCCGTGTCGCCGTAGTGGTTGAAGCTATTCCCGAGAGCCTGCCATCTGGCTCCGAGAGCTCCCGCTCCGCCGACGCCACCAGTCTGATCTTCTGGATGCCATGAAACACCATCCCATACGGGAACCTGACCGGGCGCGGCATTGAAGAGATTGAGTCGTGTCAGATTATTCCCTTCCCCCTTTAGGGTCAACGTATCGAGATTCATTGTTATAGCTTGGTGCTGACCAACGAGATCGCTACTTGGAGTGTTTGCGAAACGTATTGGCCGGCTGAACTCAATAGCCGAGTTGCCAAGTGGCGCCAAGCGCATAGAAATTATAGCACTATCTCTTGCCCCGAGATATGTTTCAGTGAAGACTATACGTGGCGCGGCAAGATCGGTCGATGCGTACTCAAGTATGAGGTCTCGCTTCAGGTTAATCTTCTGACCATCTATCCGCACTTCTTCTATGCCGTTAATGCTTGCTATAATTGAGTCGTTCGCCGCGCTAAAAATTCCGTGGTACACCTGCGTGGAGTCACGCGACCTTCGTCCTGCAATATTGAAGATCCCTTGTGCATTCACTCCAGCCGAAACAAGATCCTTCCCCCCGGGAGTTTGGACTCGTAGGAATGCGGCTGAGAATGGACTGTAGGCGCCGGAGTCAGTCACGACAAGACTGAAGGCTGGATTGTTCGCTGTATGTTCCACCTTCGCTACGATCTTGTGGTTCTTCAGGAACCAGATCTTCTCGTAGATGTTATCGTCGAACTGAATCTGGCTGGCTCTCTGGATCTGCGGTTGAGCAGAAGAACTAATGGTCGCGGAAAGTATTAAGATGGCTATCGCTAAAGTTTTCATCATTATACCCCAATTGCCTCATAAGTGAAGTCTGGATCATCATCGGCCATGATGATGTCGATCGACGTAGTTGTTTTCGAACTCATGTCTATTGTCCAAAAAACCGCGTTAGCAGAAGGTTGGAATGTATAGGTAGTATCGGCGAACTCTTCGGGGAACGTGATCGTATTCCTTCCAGCCGTAAGAGCCTGTGAACCGTGCTGTATCAGACCAAGCCCCTGTGTTACCATGGTTGTTGAACGGTATTCGTTTGTTAGCCCCTTGGCGATATAGTTCCCCTCCATTGTTCCGATGTCGAGCGAGACCAGAAGACCGCCGACGCTTCGTGATCCGATAACTTCGTGTACCACAACGTCTCCTGGTGCATCTGGATGGAAGGTGTAGTTGATGTCGGCGAATGGCTCCTCGAATATCACCTCATTCTCACCTATTTGCCATGTGAGATGGTCTTCGCTCTGAATCATCTTACCGTTTGATACTATCCAAAGATCAGGCATAGCTCCTACCTTTTCAGTTTGTGCCGCTGTGAACTATTCTGTACTTCTTAGCCAGTATTCTTGGTGCGATGTTTGCTATCTTCCCCTCGGGTGTCACCGAATAGTGTGAGGTACTAATGATTCTGTATCTTCTCTGACTACTCTTAACTATTCGGCGAATCAAGATGCCGATCGCCAAAGCCTCGTCGGTCTCTTCGGCCTCCTCGAGCGGTACGATAATCTGCCCCGTAACAAGCGGCCTGGCAGAATCAGTCTCCTCAACTTGTTGAATATGAGATATCTTCTTCGCACTTATCGCTTGTGCAAGATCATTCTCACTCGTCTGTACCAAAAGAATGACGCGTACGAGATGTATTATCTGTGCAAGCTCTGTCTCACTTACCTGAACCAAGGTTTTACGCTTCACCGCTACAATTGCTTGGGCCGTTTCAGTCTCACTAACCTGATTAACTGTCTTATACTTGACAGATTTGACCGCCTGCGCAGAATCGGTCTCGCTCGCCTGTGGCATAGGTATAACGCCGTGTTGGCTTGATATGCCCTGCGCTTCATCGCTTTCTGTTACTTGGGTGAGTGTATATATTCTTTTCTTGCTGAATGCTTGCGCGGAGTCAGTTTCACTCGCCTGAGCGACCGCTTTGACTTTTTGCCGTGTGATTGCCTGAGATGAATCACTTTCACTCACTTGAGCGACAGAAACTCTCTTAACGCTCGTGACCACTTGTGCTGAATCCGATTCTGTCACTTGCGTTAGCGGATAGATGCTCCGCGCCGTTATTGCTTGAGCGCTATCAGTTTCCGTGGCCTGTGAGAGGGCTTTAATCTTTTGATGAGTGACTGCCTGTGCGGAGTCGGTCTCACTCGCCTGATTGATTGTAATCCCACGCGCCGGAGTAATTGCTTGTGCTGTCTCGGTTTCTGTGACTTGAGCAATAGCCTTGATTTTCTGGCGAGATATCGCCTGCGCCGTTTCAGTCTCAGTGACTTGATTGACGAGACGATTCTTAGGAGACCACGCTATCGCCTGAGACGCATCTGTCTCAGATGCGAAATCGAGGGCAATAGTTGTAACTGGAGTTGCTTGCACTCTGGAGATTTGTAGCGAACTACTCCGTAGTTGCGGTCTGCTCATCTGGCTCTCCCTGGGGCAAACGGTCGTGGACGGACAGCCGTCTTCACAAAGAAATTCGGTGCCGGTGGGATGGTCGAGGGATATGCGTCATCTCGTATTTCAATCCAATCCCAATAGCATCCCTTTCCGGCTGTGTTCCATGCTCCTCCTTGAAATGAAACGTATTGTACGTTCAGCGTTGTGTCGTTGCCGTTGTAGGTGAGGGTATCCAACAAAGAAGTTCCAGTGGAATTGTAAAGTTTCAATTCAATAACTGTGCTCACGCCCGCGGCGAAGCATTGGAAAAGCCAGATGTACCACGTATTCAAAGATAATGCCACGGTGCCGGTCACAAGATTTGTTGTGCCACGATAAAGACGTAGTGTGCTATCTACCGGGTTGCCGTCATAATGATAAAGTGGCGCGGCTCCATCCATTTGACAGTGGATGCCGGTTGAACTTTCGTTCGTACCGATACCATCATCGAATCCTTTGTAATAGAATGCACCACGTCCGTAAATTCTTGCCTTGAACGGACTGTAGGTCGGCGTCCTTGCGCCATTTATGACGAAGCCGCTACTATCGAAATCCCATTGGCGTAGTGCATTGGCGCCCTCGTAAACCAGACTACTACTGACAAGTCCCAGACCACTACCAGTAGGACTATCGTCAACCATATCTCCGGTTGTACCGTCGTTGAAATTATATGTGTTAAGTACGCCCATTATCCTATGTTAGAAGAAATCCCGCCTCTGGTTCTTACAAAGAGATGGTTGTTAAACGGCGTACGTGCGGGTGGCACAAGGGCAAAGACAACGCCAGTGCTACCTGCATCCGTCGTAGATGCGGATGCCCACGTTCGTGACGCGATATTTTGACCGTCACTCTGACCCGAGGTGCAGGCGATCGTACAGTCATTGCCAGAGTTGGTTTCAAGATCCCATCTATTTGTGCAGTCTGGATTCACGTCTGCCGACATAGCCGCGTTGAATGTTGTATTATCGTTACCATAGAAAGCGACGAAGAGAACCTGAGTTTCCCCAGTCGTCGGATCAAATGCTGGAAAGGCTACATTGTCGTTTGCTCCTACCGTTACCGTCGCTCCTACGGCTGTTAGGTCTACTGGCGTACCCCATCCGACGCATCCACGCCATGCCGAGATCACACCAGCAAATAGATCAGTACCACTCACCTTCGTGAAATTAAAGGTCGCTCCACTATCACTTTGGGCTGCTCTTTTCCAGAAGATAGCCGCTCTATGATCGTCTGCCGCCGTCGTACAGTCACCGTCTGCCTGATATATCTGAGTCCACGTTGCATCCGGTGCAGAGATTGCGACCGCGAGCACCTTGTTGATGATACAACATATCAATATATCGTCCGATTGACATGTTGGGGCGACTACGGCGCACGTCTGACTCGATATGGTGGTTGCCAAAGCTCCGACCGCTTGAAAAACGACTGCCACCTTAGTTCCAGCTTTTTAACAGATAAATGTGACCAACCATCGTGTTTGTCGTACCGGAACTGTACTGTGCGGTAAGGGCAAGATCGGATGCCGCCGTAAGATCAAAGCTCGCGGTCGCAGGTGTTGCAACGCCGGCAGATCCCATGAAATCTTCAACGCCGGCGTTCGTCGCTGAACCAACTGTCTGCGTCACATCATCGTTGATTTTTGCGCTTCCCATACAATAGACCGTTCCAGACGAACCGTTGGTGCGAGTTTGAATTATAGCGTGTACCCTCCACATCCCCGCCGTCGTAGCTGCCATCACAAGTGCGCCAGAGGCGGCAAGTACCGTCCCACCAACACCGCCGGCGCGGATCCTAAATGTTACCGTGTTGGAAACGACCGTCGTGAATCGACCGAAGGCAAGTAATTCCAACACGCGACCATCCTGCATATAGTTCGCAGGAATGCTTACGTTCGGGAAAATGATTGTTTCCGAAGCGGTGGCTGTGATCGTAGCGCCATCAGCCGTCGCCCAGCTAAGGGCTTCAGTAAAGAATTGTCTGCTCATGAGTTACTCCTTATGATGCTCTGAAGAATCCGGTCGCCGCGATCTGCGCGACGATATCCGAGCCGTCCGGCGTTACCACGAAGTCGTGGTGCGACAGAGGAATAATCGCCGAATCAGCACTCGAGTTCGGGTCATACCCGATAACAAGCGCACTGATTGCGTTCCCCGTTGCCGCGCTCCACGTGATATCCGGTATGTCGACATCCATACGGTCGTTCGTCATATCTGCCGCGATTGTCGCGACATCGGTGTCGGTCAGAAATTTTCTACCCATTGTCGTTTGCTCGTTCGTCGCCCCATCGAGGACTTCGCTGATTGACAGAGAATCCTCAAGGTTCGCCTGAGTCTCTATACCGGAGGTTTCGATTGGGATGATAACTAACCGCGCCGTCGCCGGGTCGTTCTGGTCGACGCGGTTGACATACTCAGCAACCCGACCTTTGGCTACGTTAAAAATGAAATTTGCCATAACTCACTCCTATTGTTATTGAAAAGCTACGTTTAATTGATTCAACATATTGTTCGGGTCCCTCACGATACTTCGCGTGAACCGCACGTTCTTGCTGGTCTTTACCATCACAGCGTTCAAATGCTCTGTAAGAAGTTTCTCGTCTTTCATTGTCTCATTGGTAAAGATGATGCCGTGCTCCCGAGTGATGACATTCAACTGTTCTTTCAGTATCTTGTTGTTCCCCACGATATTTTTCGTAAATGATACCATCAATCCTCCAGTCCAGTCACAGACGTTTCGCCGAAGGCTTTGAGTTCCAACAAGTCAAGCGGATGATTACTTTGACCGGCTGTCAATGTCGGATTGTAACGCAGAATAATCTTACATTCTCGAAAGCTGTTCGGTACTTTTACCGGCAACGGGCTTTCGGATATTCCGTCCACTGTAGATACGGTCACGCTATCAAATGGAGTCCCAAGCGATAGGAGGGAGTCCGTCGGATGTCCGATGCGGTCAAAATATATTGCTATCACGTAGCTCATTGCTCCGTCACTCAGTGTGACGGATAAAAGCGTCCGTATCAGCTTCTCTACGTCGGAGGCGCCGAGCGTTAACCATTGGGTCTCAATTACCCAAGGAATAGCGGACGTTCCATCAATATAGCTCGCTCTGTCTGGATACTTCAATAGCACGGGAGGTTCGGGATATGTGTCGTTCGCCCCGAAAATCACGGAATTGTCGGAGCGTTTTGTCATTGCTACCGGTGAGAGCGCAAACTTCCGCTTCCACCAGACGGCCATCCCGACATGGTACACATAGCATATTGAAGGCATCGAGAACATGATGACTCCTATGTCCTCACACTCAGTAGCGATAATTGCTTCCTTGTCGGTATCAGAAAGCGCGACATATTCATTCCTGATGGAAGTCGTCAACGTCTCAAACAATCCGCCATGTGACGGCAAGACGTAGATGCCGAATTTCCCAGCGTAGACTATTCCAAACTTGGTGATAATGATAGACTTCTTCGCGGCAACGTCTGCGCTGATGATGTTTGATGCTGTTGTCGATGCTTGGATAATTTCAATGGCAGAACGCTTGAACGCATATATATTCCCAAGTTGACCGACAATCCCAAGTAATTCTCCACGCCCTCCAAGAAAGAGTTTGAGCGGATTGGATGCGTTATCTTTTGTCCTGTTTGGAAAGTTGTGATCGTTCATCAATCCTTCGGCATCGAAGAGACAGAGACGCAATACATCGTCGCTTTCGTCGATGACTACCATTGTACGTTCCCCGATTGCGGTCTTGGTCTGATACCGCCAGTTCGCTCCGATAGTAGGGATGTCCTTTACTATGCCATAACCGAGCAGATCTGACACTTGAACCAGATCTGTCTTTATACGACTATTCACAAAAGCCTCGGGCGCGTTCTCGGCCAAACCAGCATCTTGCGCATAATAACGGTTGTCGAGAGTCTCTTGTGCCCACACATTCACCTCTCCCCATGGGACGCCGCGCTTGTTCTGTTCGTTCTTTACCAGCGACACTTCCCATGCCGAATAAAATTGATCGACATTGAGAGTATCGTCTCCATAATCAGAGAACACAAACAAACTTGTCAAACGCTTGTCAAGCAACGGAAACAGGGCTGCCATCCTTAGATAGAATGTGAAGGGTGAAGCGGAACTCACGCTCGTGTTCAGCAGCATCGGCCTGCCGAGCATGTAACCGTTGAACATCGGCACTATCACAAACCGGACAAAGCTCACAGCCGATGCTGTCGGTTGTTCTATCTTCATCTGCAATAACCGCAACGTAAACTGCTCCGCTTTGTCGCCGTGATTATCGACTTCTACCCTACCTGTAAGGGTGCGTGTCCCGCTTGCGAACACAGTGCCACCGCCGAAGCGAGTATTGATCGTTTCAATGTCAACCTCGACGTAATGATAACGACTCGTGTAGCCGATCATTAAGTCTGAACCGATGGTGATGATATTGCTATATGCTAAAGTGCCAACCGCGGCGCTGAACGGAGCATCTACAAATAGCGTATCATCGTCAACAATCCTCTTTACCGTTCTTGTCTCCCCGTTCGAGTTGCGAACAATGCGATCCCCAACTGCGAACTCCTGCAAAAACAGACTCGCACCGTCCCCAGTCACTTCTGTTGTGATGTTGCTTATGGTTATCGTTCCAGTTGCACCTCTTTTCCATCCCATAGACAACGTACCTTTGGGAGTCCCCAAAAACCCGGAGAATGTGTTGCTGAAACTTGATACGCCATTCAACGTACCTATGACGTTGAGGGCAACATAGACCCTCAGTTTTCCGGTTGCACCAACACCAATATCATCCAACTGTACTTCGAAATCGCGGTACGTTTGCTTTGCAATATCACTCGTCACATAATCGGCTGGATCGAACGTAACTTCTTTAATACTCTGGAAGAGATTCGTAGTCCCGTTCGATTGGTTCTTCCAATTTCCCGTGCGAAGATCTGCGGACGGATACACTATGTCGGACGCGGTGAAATCTACTGTGTATGAAATCCCAAGATCCGCCAGGCTGTCGTAATCTGGTATCTCGCGACCGAAATATATCTGGTCTGTCCGCCCCTTCACCAGTGGCACCGTGCCATCATAGAAGAAATCTCTCTTCACATAGTCGATCATCAGTGGGAGTTCCTTGCGTGGCGCGTTCCATTGCCATCCGAAACTGAGGCGGTCTTGAGATACATTGTCACTGTACCATGTCGTCCCGAGAACTCCCAATTTGGGGAGATTCAGTTTCAACGAATCGCTATAACGATAGAGTTCAACTGGCGTAGCGACAGCGAGTGTTGATGTCGACTCGTAAATCGTGAACTGTAATCGTCTCGATCCTACGGCACCGACATTCACGCTACCGATGATGGTATACACCTCCAGCGTATTAACATCTTTGATAATCCAACCGGCGAAGAAGTTGTCTGGGTTTATATCAGCCAATGATGCAATTTGATAAAGTTTGAACGTACCTTCATCGACGGCAGTTGTCGTGACATCATCAATCTCCAATCTCGTCCCGACGCTAAACGGACTGGTAAGAACCACGTCAGTAAGTTCAACCCATTGATCGACGGTACTATTGGCTTGCCGTAAAAATGGCTCATCGGATATCGCACCGCCGAAGGCACTCAGCACATATAGCGATTCTGTGAATGGAACATCGAGGAGCCGCGTCACCTTCTTGGTAATCCCAGTAATGGATATGTACTCACCAAGTGCAATTTCTTCTGCGAATTTGGTGTCACCTTGACCTACAACAATGCGACTTGATGCTCCCACATCGACAGTCCCCGTGCCATCTATCATGCTTGGACCACGGAACCTACGTATCCAGATGCCCGGTCGGGATGGAGGTGATGGCGGAAACGGCAAGCCATACGGTGTGCTGCCGTAAAGAACGATAAATTCTTCTCCAAGCTCTTCTATTCTGAATGCCGACACCCCGAATATCTGCGATACGGCTACGACTGCCTCGAGGTTGGGGCCCACCGGAATGTTTCTCGTCGGTAGCGGTATGGAAGCGAAGTGATCGCTCGTGCCATAATCGCGCGTAGACTTACCTCTGTTCTCAGCCAAGTTGAAACCGACAAGATTCTTCAGCGACGTTTCGCTCGCATCTCTATCATCGACCGATGATACAATGCCGTGCATGAAGTTCGAAAAGATCGTGCGTATTTCTCCGTAGATATCAATAGCCATTAACGAACCCTGTTCTCAGCTTCTTTTGTCGCCTTATCGTCCAGTTGTTCGGTCTGGACTTCCACCGGTGTAAAGTCTTGCTCGTTCACGAATGTCTTATTCTTTATCGAAAGTAATTTTATGATGAGCCGGTTCTCAATTTCCGTCAGCCGGACATCACTTGCATACACCGGGGAGTCGTAATCCCTAGGCCGAAGCGGTTCCCAGTACGCTGATATCATGAGCGACCCCACAGGGTTCGCATTGTCACCGGCGGCAAATTCGATGGCCGTACGCTTATATCTTCCCCATCGATGGGAAGAGTTCTGGTACTTCGCCATGCTCTTCATGTAATCGAACGCCTCGAGCGATACCATCTCGATTGGAACCCTGTTCGACATATCATAGACAGATAAATTCTCGGGTGAGAACACTTGGTTGTCGCCGTTGAGCGTAATAACGTCTCCACTCAGCAGCCAGTTGCCGATCGTTATAGCCGTGACGTTCGCTATGCTCGGGACCGGAGTGAAGAGGGCTATTTCGTGTTTTGGCGGGATCGAATCAATGAAAGCTGATATAATGCCGGCAAAGAACTGATTCGGCTGGGAGGCATTGAAGAATGTGATGACCTTCCCCACATCGTTCCTCGTCGGGGCGAAGCTCATAGTCACGCCCGTATATGTTAAGCGAGAGGTCGTGCCATCATAGCTCGCGCCGGAGCCTGTGGAGAATTTCCCGTTCTGAATTTGGATGCACGGCCGAGATCCGTAGTAGTTCTCCTTCTCCATCTCGAAGTGCTTGCGAGCAATATCTATGGTGGACTCATGCACAAAATTCAGGAGATCGGTCTTGCTCAGTCCGTACCCGCTTATCGAGAGCATCCCGGAACGCATGAGAGCGTTCTCGATGATGCTTCCGCATTTAATCGTTGACTGTATCATGTCCTCTGCTCTGACTCATTTGAGAAACCCTTTTTGCGGCTTCCGTGCCGTATTCGTTCTGGACTATCATCATCGTCAACTTGTCGACTTGCTGGAGCACACTTAGCGCCCTCTTCGTGTTCCCACTACCGAGCCATCCAAGATATGTTGCGTAGAACTCGATAATCGGCCACCATATACGCGGTTCGGCGATGTCCCCCGTTCCGCCAGCAACAAGTTCGGCCAATACCGGAAGCCCAAAAAATCCGATGTCGAACTTGAAAGCATCGAGGGCAGTAGGGATGTTCGCACCCCTATAGAGCCTCAGACGGGTCAGGCGTGTCGCACTGGTATTATCCGATACGACCGCGGCGACAAGTTCTTTCGTCTTGAACGTCCTCAAGAACTCTGCGTAGATCGGCAGTTCGCTCCCGTCTTTCACCGGGACCGTCTTCCCGTAGGCGCTCGTCGTTTCATTGATGAATATATCACCGTGGTTGATGATGTTGTAGGCGGTGATGTTGAGGTACCCCTCGGCGTCGAACTGAGCGTCTGCTTTGATGCCGTAGAAAATCTGTTTGTCGACAATACGTAAAACAGACATCAGATAATATCGCCCATCCATTATATCGCGGCTTCGCTGGGCAGAACTTCGTTTCTTCCCATCCTGGGTCGCAACACTTATCTGCGTCCCATCAGTGTTTTTCACATCGCTTAAGTACCCGACAATGCGCAGGTGCATTTGATCGAAAGTTGTCATCAGTTCGTATACCTCATATCGATCCGAGAATCATTCGGGAGGGAAATCTGAAGCGCCTTCACTTCCCGATCATAGAGAGATGTGTACTTCCGTTCATTGTCTTTGTCCTTCAGAAAAGAATATATCTGTGTCTTCAGATAAGACGTAATTGCCTGATCGAACATCTCATCAAGGGGGTTGGAGTCGGTCACGACATCTCCCTTGTGAGCGTTCGGCTTGATGCGGATATAGGCATAGATGGTGATCGTCTTATCCACGCTCGGTGTCGGGTAGACCTTCAGATATTGCTTGCCGTGATTGACGTATGGTCCGATCACCGTGGGAATCCTCATCGTGTAATTGAGATTCGGCACTCCTTCTTTTGTGCGCAGCCGGAGCATATAGTTGATGTCCCGGACTTCTATCTCCACACGGCGATCTGCGTCCATCATGTCGGCGTAGAAGATTGATAGAACCTCACTGCTGATCTCTGTGGCGCGGGGGGTGATGTAGAATATCTGATTCGTCACCACGAGGCTAAACGACGATTCAATCGTAAAGTGCGTATCGTCCGTCACCTTTGTTACGCGCTTGGGTTGACCGCCGACACTGATCTTCGAGCCGGCGACAACTTCACTCAGCGCCTTTGTCCCAGTCCCGACAATATCTGCTCCCGTCGCCGTTATTGTTCCAGTCCCGCGTATGCCCGATGTGTCAGCAAACAGGTAATCTTCCTTGCCCGCGATAAGCCGGAGATCGAAACTCTCACTCACGGGTAACTTTTCGCAGAGGTCTTTCTCGCCCTCGAGAATCCAGCGCATGAGTTCTTCTTTGGGGAGAGGCATCAACTTCTCCTTTTCGTTCACATCGAAGATGCAGCTATCGATGAGATCGGCGTATGTTGAACGTGCTAAGAATGTGACTTCAGCCATAAACTACTCCTGTGGCACATAATACTGTTCTCGGCGCTTACGCTCGTTCTCGATTTTCTTTTTCATCTCATCCACGTATTGTCCTCGTTCTTTCTCGCCCATCTTATTGAAGATGCGCACCGCTTCGTCGAAGGTCAACTGTCGGAACATACGTTCACCAGAAGTAAGCATCAGTTGTTGTTTGAAATCGGGGTTGAGAGTGCCGTCTTTTTTGATAAGTTGATGCTTATACGCTTCCTGAACATCTTCATTCGTGAGAGTCTTGTTTCCGAACTTTGCTACGAAATCTTTCTTGAATTGGCGTAACTTGTCTGATTCTTGTGTTACTGTCGCTCCACCCGTACGCTGTCGGATGATATCGCTCATCTCACGCATGGCTGGAGTTTCTGTAATCCAGAACGGGGCTTTTGAGAATCCCGTACCGCTGAAGAGTGCTTTTGCGAGTCCTTCGCCACGGCGTTGCGATTGCTGATAACTCGATACTGAGATCGGTGGTATGAGTAAGCTCTCAATGATGTCTAACGCTTTCTGAGGCGGCAGGTCGTTAGGATCATATACCTGTGTACCATAGAAAGTTCTATTATTCCATGCTTCGGCCACCCTTCCGATCTCCCCCGAGAGAGATGAAGTGATATATCCGGTTAGAGAATGATACAGGCTTATTGGGTCACGGAGATATGTTGGCACGCTCACACGCTCGGATGGGTCGCTCAGAGATGTGCGTGGATAGATAAGGTTCTTTATCACATCCTTGCCATCCTCGGCGAGTTCAACCGGATTCTTTCCCGTTGTCGCCTGCGTGACGATGGTCGATATAAGTGCGGTCGTAAAACTCAATCCAAAAAGCCATTCCGTGTTGCGTGTCAGCCTTATTCTACGACCTTCATGAATTGCATCCCGGATTTCCTTTATCTGTTGCGGCAACACCTCGCCGAACGCTCGCAGGTTTCCTAATTTCCACGTCACCGAACGAAAGACGAGTTGGAGCGCGCTCTTGGCCGTTCTGTTCCAAAAGAGAGTATCGAAGTTCATCTCTCCGAATCTATTCTCGACAAAAGTCGCAACCTCTCGGGCAAGTTGTTCCCTTGTCACTTTTCCGCTTGTTAAGTCATTGGCTCGTTCTACAAGTTCGAAGTTGAACTCCTTCATGAAAGTCCCGATCTTGAGGGCCGGGATGTACGTTTCGAATAACGGTTTCAACATCGCTTGTGAGCCAGCCGGGAGCGCGCGCAGGAGCGCTCCAAAGACATTGTTCGCCTTCATCGCGTCGCGCAACGAATTGACCGCATTGATGCGGTAATCTTCGTGCATCCCGAGTTTCAACCCGCCCGTAAAAGCGTCGTCTACATACTCTGAGAAGTTCGGATATGCTTTCTTTAGATCACGGTAGAGTTTGGGATTTGCTCTCGCAAATTCTGCCTCAGTCGTGTATGCCTGTATCGCGGAACGACCAAGCCTGTAGGCTTCGCGTGGAGCGAATGGTGAACGCGCAATATCAAGCGCACCTTGGAGTCTCATTCCGGGAACAAACAATTCGCGCATTCCAAGAGCGAGGTTACTGCTCATGGACTCTATAGTTTCAAAAACAAAATGGAACGGTGATAGCCCAAGTTCGATAGCGGTCGACATATTCTTGATGTCCATGGCCGTTTTCCCGGCTGCTGATTCGCGCACGTAATCTCTCGAGAGATGATTGCGAAACAGACGAGCTACGTTCTGGTCCATGTACCAGTCGCCAGCGTGAACGAGACCGGCTTCGGTCTTGAAGTATCTTTTGAATAATGGATCGTCAATGCTCATCCAACCTTCGGGGACATTCTTACGGTTGCGGAAGAACTTCAAATCTCCGCGCGCTTTCGAATCGGCGAACATATTGTTTGCGGTGATATATTTCATCGCATCCGCGTAGGCCCTTTCGAAGAGTACCTGCGGATTAAGTGATACCGGAACCCCGCCGCGGTCCAGACCTTCGGATAAATCGGCAAGTGTGTGGTGCTTTCGAAAACCTTTCGAGCCAGCCAACGGTCTCTTTGTCCCGATATTCAATGGTCCACTGGTTCTGGTAGTGCCACCCTGAATCGGAGGCGGTATCTCTTTCCATAGAACGCGGAAATGATCCTCGAGATAGTTCAACGTACTATCATCAATCTTCTGCATCCATGTTTCCGGTTGTGGAGTGCCTTTCTTAATGCGAACGAAGAAAGCGCGTTGATCTGCCGCTGAAAGATTATTCCATTTGTCCTGAATCTTGTCGGACATACGGCGTATTTCAGAGAGTATGACCTTTTCATGGAGATCATCATCGAACTTGCGATAGAGGTCGGCTACGCCTTGGAGTTCTGGCGTTCTCTGGGGTTTGCCTTCTTTTATGCGGTCAATGAAATCAACCAACTCGTTGTCGGGAATTTTGGCGAACATCTGGCGCAATCCCTGCGTAGCCTTTTCGACCATCACTCTCGACTTTTCATTCCCACCCATCCGGCGCATAACCACATCCAGTGCGCCGCGTTCAACCAGTGTCCGCGGCGCAAGCGTTTTACGGATGATGTTGAACATGTCCTGGGCGGTAACTTTCGCTCCCAATGCAAGTGGCCTGAGATCGCCATAGTAAAATTGTTTGCCCGCTTCAATCAACTGCGGAACTCCGGGGACGGTGGCTGGCAATGCCCCGCCCATTTCATCTGGATGTTCGCGCCTATATTCGTCGATTGCTCGCTTGCGTAAATCTTCTATGCGTGCGCGCGAGCTTGCTACTGTTGGAGTTTCGGCCTCCGGCTTTTTTACACTCTCGACGGCCTGACGCATTTCGTCTGATACGTTCTGTAGTGATTTCGCCGTCTCTTTCCCCTCGGAACTTTCGGGGTTATCAACATATCTGTTGTAGCGTTCCCTGTCGCCTTTCACCATCCGGGCAATCGCGGCTTCCTCAAAAATCTTATTGTAAATTTTCGGGTCTTGCGCTGATTTGGTCCCAAGACTTTTTGCCATCCTTTTCGCTAAGAGCGGATCTACCCCGACACCAGTTAATGCTTCGTGGACACTCGTCGGGAGAGGTTTCTCGGGCATCCCTAGCGGACTTGCGGGTATTTCATTAACTGGCGGCGCGGCCGGCATTGGAGGAGGGATCGGCTCCAAGGGGCTAGCCGACAGCGCCGCACTTGACTTCTGATTGTCAAAAACTACCTGTTTCTCGTCGGCATCAAGATCAATCCATTTCTTTCCGAAGAGTTCCTGCGCTAAACGGACCTGTTCCTGTCCTTGTTCGTGGTTAACACGGATCTCGTCGAGTTTCGCTTTTATCTTTTCTGGTGTCGCATCCTCGGCGTTGATTTGTCCGCTACTCCCAGATGTCGGTTCCTTGAAAGAAACAATAGGCTTGGCATCTGGGGTCGACTGCCCAATGCCCTCAAATTGACCACCCTGCTCTTCAATCATCTTCTTCAGCGCATCCTTGTCCAACAATGGAGTGCCTTCCTCTTGCGCTTTGAGTTGATCGAGCTTGTTCTGCACAAGATCGTTCGCGGTTGGCTTCGCAGATTTAGCCTTCTTCGGAGTAGGTGGCGGAGAAGGTGGGGGCTCGCCTTCCCCCATGGAAATATCTGGCTCACTCGGCGAAGCCGGTATTTTAGCCTGACGGACCTCTGATTCAAACGCCATCTGGGCGGTGATTTTTTCCGTATTTGCTCCGGCAGGAGTGGTTGCTGTGGTTGGATGAGACTCCTCCATCGGCTTTTCGGTGTATTCAATGCCCGTTTTTTCATCGGTCTTACGGATTAACCCAGTCGCGTCTGCGTTGGCTTGTGCTTTCTTTAAATCCGCGCTGATACGGCGCATATCGTCGAGCGTAAAGAAGTCTCCGCTGTCATTCACGTACCCAGACTGCAAATCCTCAGCTTTGTACCCAGCTTTGAGCGCGGCTTCGCCAGCGTCACCATGAGTGGTGCCTTCGAAAATCTTTCCATCGGAGGCCCTGTACGCGGTTTTCTTTACTCTTCCAATCGCAAGATTCTCGAGGACGGCTCGTTTATGTTTCACGGCTGCGTCACCTCTCGCCTGATCGATGTCGGTGAGTTCTTGGCCTCCTTCGATTCCAGTAAGTGGCCGCGTCTCTGGAGATTGCGTCGAGCGATCGATAGTAAGGTCTTGCCCTTCTCTCATGGTAGGTCCGGCTTTCCTGATCGCTTCGATCGGCGACACATTCCCAGCAATAACCTTCGCAGCCATTGCCCCGCCAGTGATGAATGGCGCAAACCCAACCACTTCACCACCAAGTTCTCCGGCAGCTTTTGCAAATTCTGACGGCGCTTTCTTTGTTTCGACCAGCCACGGGCTGACGAGCGCCTTGAGCGGATCTTCCTCATACGCCTGTGCCACTTTCTCAGTAACGGTTCGACCCATCTCACTTACATCGGACAACATCTGGTTGGGGTTAATATACCCACCAGATAGTTTTCGGACCACCTCACTCGCGCCTTCGAGCAGTGGATTCGCGACTGCGACAGGAGACGTGAGCATCTCTATTCCGCCAGATGCGCCGCGCAGGAGTGCGGCTGGCAGTTCCTCTGGTGATGCGCGCCCGATCGCCTGTGTTTTTGCCAGCCCACTTTGCACCTGTTCACTCGGACGCTCGATGAAGTTGCGATAGAGATAACGTTGGAATGTTTCGCCGGATGCAGCCTTCGGCCCTATATCGAGTAAGCCTGGCGTTTGATCCTCCATTTGTGATGCGAACGATTTCCCGCGTTCGCCGGATCTATCAGGGAGCACGGATGCTATGTATTTATCGGATAGCCATGACGGACTTTGCATCCCATCGGGAATACCATAAGACGAACGACCGACTGTAGGGCGTTCCTCAACCACCTCTGTGGTGTTAGAACCAGACGTAACGCGGTCGAAGATGTCGGCTTTTGGTCCCGGCTTCGCTGGCTTCTCTTTGGGCGCTATTCTGTCAAAAATATCCGGCATCGTTATTCGAGAGTGTATCCCCGTTCATCAGCTAACTGGCGAGCTTTCGCTTTGTCGCCGAGAGTTTCCTTCAAGAGATCCTTCGCAAGTTGTTCTCTCAACTGTGCCGCCTGTGATTTATCGCCCTTTGGATCGGCCGAGATATCAAGCGCCCGCTTATTCATAACCCGCTGCTTGTTGGGTGTGATCGCTACCCCAAGCTGTTTCGCTTTTGCTTCGTACGCGGCGATCGTCTGAAGAGCGTTCTCTGCGTGCTTGCGCGCATCATCCGGTAAACGCCCAGTCCCCGATGTATTGAGCATCTGGGCGATATTGGCCATAGCATCTCCCTTTGCTAAATCTGGTTGGGCTACAAGTGGAGTGTTTGCCGGTTCGAGACCGTTGAGAATGATGTCATCCAGATTATAATCTTTATGCGGGAATGCTCCTACAGCTTTTTCTTTCGCCACCTCGAGTGCATCGAGCTGTGCCTTGTCTTTTACGGCGAGTTTGCGTTCTGGCGTTTCAGTTGGTTTTGTTGTTAGTGTTTCGCTATGATGTGTTTTACCAGTCACGGCATCAATGTAGTCCCGGCGAAATTGTCCCTTCTCTCCCACGTTCGGTAAAGGCACATCCTTTATTTCGAATTTCGGTTCTGTCGCTGATGGTACCTGAGAGCCCGTTTGGTGCCACTGACCAGATTTGTCGAAGTATCCCGGAATTCCTCCAGCATGTGCTATCTCGGTTTTCGGACGATTCGCCTTGGACATCTCCTCGAGGAACGGTAATACGTTAGCATGTGAAGTGGAAGCAAGCGCACCAGCTAATGGAGCGACACTTGGATCGTAGATATCCTTACCCTCTTTGATCTTGCTCGTCACCGCAGATAAGAGTGCATCCTCGCGCGACTGCCGTGCCGCCTGAAGACCGAATTGCTGGCGCTTCGTGATTTGCTGAAGCGCTTCGTCAGCCTGTTGCTTGAAGGTGTCCAGCGCTCTGAAGGGTGTTCCTATGTCAATAGGCATATTAAAGCCTCATACGATTCTGTCGTTGCCTTCTCAGATCTTCATCGAGGCCAGATGTGAGATCCTGCATACCGCCGCTATATTTCAGCGCGCCGAACATCGCGTCCTGTGACTTCTGTCTATCCTCCTCCATCTTCCGGCGCCAATCGGTTTCTTCTCCGGTGTTTATAATACCCGAAGCCGTACCGAGCGCACTCGAGAGATAGTCTGTCGCGTGCGGGAAAGAGTAACTTGGAAGATCACGTACCCCGGCGGTTGCGTTCGCAATATCGCCCTGTTCTTGTTCGCCAATACCAGTGAGTGCCTCGGTGAGACTTCCCGTTATGCGGGATGTATCTGGGTCGGTGAAGACCGATGGATCGGCTGTGCTACCTTGGAAGGCCGCCCTGCGGGAACCAGCTTGTGTCGCCAGAGCAATTTGACGGTGAGCCTCGCGTTGAGCGCGAGCTCGGCGTATCTGAGAGTTTACCCTGATCGCCTGAATGCTTCGCTGGAGATTTCTCTTCTGTGCCTCCGCGTATTGATCTTCTGGCGAAGTGCCGAAAAGTCCACTTAGCAACGAAACAACTGGTCCAGCGAAGGGTATGAAATCTTTTACCAAACCACCAAAATCGGGCATACGAACACTCCTTTTCTTTGAGCTTTACCTCGGTCGCTCCCCTGGGCAATCTGTGTCCAGGGGAGCGTTTTAAAATATCGAGGTTTACGGTTGTGCCACGAGACGCCCAAGTAGCAACGCAGGGAATAACCCCGCGCCGCTTCGTGCGCCTTTGGCTATACCGAAGGTGTTCGTGGCGAGCGTTGCCGCGCCAGTGTCGGTGATCGCTGTCGTTCCATTGGTTGTCGTGATGGTGTTATTATCGGCGACATCTGTCGTTGATAGGACGTTATCACAATAACCCTTGGTCTGAAGCCATCCCCATGTCCCAGTAAGAATTGTTCCGTCTGGCCGAAGCCAGTTATTTACCACACCGACTACGTGCATCACGGTCGAATTCGTCGCAGGTATTTTGGGGAATGGAAAGTACGCATCGGTGGCATCGTCGGCGAAAAGGATCTCGTACACCGCACCTTTGGCCATCGTCGCCGCTATTGCAAGGCGATTCCAGACAAGGATATAGTGTGCGCCGTTTGGACCATCGAGTTCTGGACCACCCTTCACACCAGCATAGGCATAGATATCGTTACTCATATTGTTCCTCTCCTCTCCTCTCCCTCACCAATTCAACAGATTGGTGAGGGAGGGTGCGGTTGTGAAGGTTAGGTCAGTGCGATCAGCTTCCCAAATAAATATGCCGGGAAGAGTCCTGCACCGGTTCTCGCGCCTTTGGCGATTCCGAAGGTAGCGGTCGTCTGTGTCGCGTTCGCCGCGACCGTGCAGACCGCCGTTGTATTCGTTGTCGTTAAGACACGTTCATCGACGACGTTGCCGGATGAAAGGACGTTCTCGCAATATCCCTTCACCTGCATATATCCCCACGTTCCGGTCAGGATCGTGCCATCGTTGCGGAGTATATTATTCACGATTCCAACAATGTGCATAACCGTTGATTCGGTCGCGGGGACCACAGGAAATGGGAAAAATGCGTTCGTCGCGTCATCGGCGTAATTGATCTCGTAACATCCGCCCAGCGCCATCGTTGCCGGTGTCGCTAAACGGTTGTAGACGAGAACATACAGACCGCCATTAGGACCGACCACTTCGGCCGATCCTTTTGTGCCAGCATAAGCAGAAATATCGTTACTCATAATTTTTTCTCCTTATCAGGCTACTTGGATGTCTGTGATTGCGCTCTGGTTCAGGCGGGACCGGCAGTAGATTTGACCGGCAAATTCCCACCGCGCCATGCGAGCCGCAGGTGAAACACTCAAAAACCATCCCGGAGACTGCATCTGGAAATCTTTCCCGGGATAGACATCGAGTTGGAAATCAGCGAAGTTCAAGAACCACATGCGCCCGTAACTGGCGCCGGAGGCTCCCGTCGGGACGTGACGGTCACTCGCCATCGTGACCATCCCACCGGCGAACGTCGCCCCTCCGAAAGTGAGATCAGCGGCCACGTTCGTCAGGCGGAGTTTATCCCCCGCGATATTCATGTAAAGCTGGTACTCACGGATGCCCAGAAGGATATCTGTCGGAAGGACCGTGCGAGGATACGCGGCGGTCGCGAAGTACGCGCTATACATGATGTTCGGCAGATACTCAGCATCAGCCGGGTCCTGTGTCTTGGTGAGAGGGTGTGCCACCGAATCAACGTACGATGACCACGGATTGACCGTGACACCGTTCGCATCGACGAACACACCGGACGTACCAGCGATGCCGGCGTAGCTTGTTGTCGAACCACCGACAATCGTCCCCAGACCGATTAGGGTCGGATACCCGACCGAGTCGACCGTGGAACTTCCGTACCAGTCATACCCGAGACGGTCACGAAGGGACGCGGTACCGTTATCTACCTGGACCTTGAGCATGTCAAGTTCTTTCACCTGATCGCCACCGGTGTTGAGCGTGACTTCGCGTTCGGAGAGACCGACCACGGCATAATACAGACCGGGGTTTAAGACTCCCTGAACGACTGGGTTGATTTGCTGGGTCGCGAGCGGATCGTATCCCGGCAGAATGCCCATTGCTTCATGTTTCTTGACGACGGTATTGAAGCGAATTCCCGTCGACTGGGCGATGCCCACCCTTCCTTTGGCACGCAACTTGGCGAACCCTACGATTTCGGCGTACGCTTGCGAAACGACGGCCGGATCGATCTGTTCCCGAGTCGCATTATTTAGGAAGGTAGTGTCGAGTAAAGACATAGTTAAATCTCCTTCTTATGCGGTTTGAAGTTTCTTCTTAATGTTTTCGAAGGCTTCATCTGTATTCTTCGGTCCCGCTTGCGTCGGCGGTGTCGCCGGCGATGGGGCCGCTGGAGGTGAAGCCACTCCTGGAGGAAGATTCTTCGGTTGCGCATCCTGTTGTATTGCCGCGCGCACTGGGGATGGAGGAGTTGATGTGGCCGGCTTAATCTTGGCGACGCTCTTCTGAAAATTCAGAACGAACTGCGCCTGTTTCAGCCGACCTTCTTTTGTCCACGCATTATCCGGTTCATACGATTGATCGAGAAGTTGGTCGAACGTAGCCTGATCGAGCGTAATTTTTTGCTCATCCAGCCAATCCAAAATTGAATCGACGGCTTCACTTCCCTGATTGTCATTGAAGTATCGGATATTTTCGGACTGCATCGCATGGCTGAAGTTTTCTTCGAACCGGCGAATAAAATCCTTTCGCTCTTGATAAAGAGCGGACGCGCGGACGGCCCCGAGTTCAATCTCGAGGTCCTTCCATTCCTGTGCGGTATCAGACAGCTTGAGGTATCTCGGGTCAATGCCTGTCTCCTTCAGGAGCCTATCGTATACCGTTTGCCGGATTTGTGTCTGGTCAGGCGGTATAGGAAGCCCTCCCTCGACAGCTTGTGGCTGTTGCTGAGGTTGTGGCTGGCCCGTTCTGGTAGGAGGCGTCGCTCCTCTAAGCGGGGTTCTGTTGGACTCAATGATGCGGTCCTTCTCGGCTATTCCCTTTAACATCTGCTGAATTACTTCTCCCGCGGTCTTCCCCTTGTAAACTGTGGAAGTCTCGGGATTGCGATAGACGAACTCACCATTTTCTTGGATGATGTAGTTCTGAAGCGCTTGAATATCTTCCTGGTTAAGAAACGCAACTGGTTCCGTAACCGGTGCTACTGGTGCTGATGCCGGCGCTTGTGGCGCTGGAACCGGTTGCACAGCCGGTTCGGTAGGCGCGACGGGCGCTTGTGGCGTCACCGTCGGTGTTTGGATTGGATCTGGCATGGTGCTATCCTTGTGGGATTATTGATGTGTTCGACATGCGGCTTGTGACCGTTGGAATGTCGAACTGAATATTTCGCGTTCTGTAGGGCTTCTCAGCCCCACACAACTGACATTTACATATATCGTAGCTAATCCAATGAGGAGTGTTGCCCATTTCATCTGGATGCTGACGATGTGAGAGCGGGTGACAGTCCGGGCATGGAAGAGGGACTACTCCGCTTGAACGACTATTGATTTTCCGTTCCATGATGTCAATCTCTTCTTCGTCTGTTAATTCCCCATGGCCGCTGACGAATGATTTGATCTCGACCGGCGGGAAGAACTGCGGACCTCCGTATATGTTTCTCGGATTCGAAAGGATGTCGCGCTCATAATCTCGCCGTTGCCCTTCAGACTCGAATTTCATTTTCGGGATATTCGCTTTCGCCTTCCGCTCGGCATCCTTGCGGTGCGGATCGCGCCCAATATCCGGTATCCTTGCTCTGGGTTCCTTAAAATGAAAGTACATGTCACCTCATCAATCTTTTTGCGAACCGTTTCCGCCATGATTTGACGGCATCAGCCGATAGGGGCATGGGCTTCCTTCGCTTCACCAAAGATGGTGGAACAAGTTTCGAACGCTTGATTCCTCGACGAATAATCATACGTGCTTTCTCCGGCGAGTGGCATATTGTTTTATGTGCGCTCCGAACTTTGCACGTTCGGGGAGTTTCTTTCCCTTGCTCGCACGATCATATTCCGCAGTTGGGAATCCAGTGTTTTTCGCCGAAGCCGTGTGTGCCCATCTCCTTTGCCTATCGCTGACGTATGGCATAGACCCTCCTTAACAGATGTGCCGAAAGTATTCGTGATACACTTGGATTTCTTCGCTCGGAGCGGCCAGAACATCGCGGATGATACGCTTGGCTCCAACCCCGAGATAGAATCCGGCTTTGTTCTTCAGGAGGGCTCCGTAGAGTTTCGCGAACGCCATCTTGTTCACGATGATCGTATCTCCCTTGAGTGCTTCCGGAATAAAGGGATTGACCGAGCCAGAGGTTGTTGCTGGTGCGCTCGGTGTTTCAACAACTTCCGGTTCAACTTCTGCCGGCGTTTCAATAGCGTCCGGTTCAAAAGGCATCTGATCGATGGGCATTGATTTGTGCTTTGCCATGGAATCTCCTTTATTGGTTTCCGTTTGACGGCTCGGGTTGTTGCGTCATTTCTTTGAGCTTCGAACGGAAATTGCTCTTGGCGACGCTCGCAACAACCTTCTGTTGTTCTTGCTCTTGCGCTCTCTGCGCTTCTTGCTGTTGTAATACTTGCATACCGATCTTCGTTGCCTGGTTAGCTATACGATATTTCCCGCCAGGCGCGAACTCGGGATACCGCTCGGCAAGTTTATCATAAATAGCAACGTCGGGTATAATCATCGATCCATCCGACCGCGGCGGAAGACTTGTGGCTATCTTGATGACGAGCGAGAGATCCTCTTCCCACGCATTCGGCAGATTTGAACCCGGCTTCACAGATACTTCTAAGTCCGGGATCGGCCTCATGATCGGCTGACCGGTCTCTGGGTCTTTCAACACTTCGTCGTTCTCGACGACCGGTTGCTCGGTGAGGATCTGCGACACATTCACTGGGACGTACTGACCTTCGATCCGGTACAACCTATCTTCGGTGTAGAACTGTTTCATCATTTTGAGCCGGGTTTCGATGATACTCTCTACACCCGAACCGAAGTTCGTGTTTGCTTCGCCGGTGACGAGAATCGCATTCTGGTCGGTAAGAATACTGATCGCTTTGCCGGAGATGTCCGCTCCGGGATCTTCGCCGTACGTCGTCGCGTTGACAGCGTTCTCCCTTGCAGCTGATTCTTTATCCATCTTAAATATCTGGAGGAACTCCATTGGAGAACGTGATTGCGGGAACGAGGGTGGTGAGCCGACGTAGTATTTGATCTTCGTCGGATCTTTCTCGTACTTATCTTTCCCGCCGAAGAGTGGTTTGTTGTCAACCGAAAGCCATGTTTCGGGAACGGCGAACAGACCCATGTCTGCGATACGACTCTTCATCAGGTCAAGCGATTTGTTCGTCGACCATAGGATTTCAGCAAGACCGCGACCCCACAGCTGACCATCGACCGCTTCGAAGTTGATCCAGTGATATAGGTGTCTCCAATCGAATTGGAAAGGGTTCGGCACGTCTTGGACGACGACGCCACCAGCCATAACCATTTTCCGACCATTGGGGTTTTGGAGTGTCTTGCCGTCAAGGCGGTAGCGCATGTGCATTTCGATTTGCTTACCGATCCGCTCATTGATAAGATCAAGCATCTGATGATCTTCAACTGTTGTGCTCGGATGGGCGGCCAGAGAATTCTTCTCGCTCATATAGCGCAGATAATTCTCAATCATCGCCTGGTGATTGGAGGACGGGTTCACCGGCGGCTGGCCGCCCTGTGTGATATCCGAGATCGAGGCGGCAAACTCCTGCTGATTGAACGGATTGTCAACTTCAGTGAAATCGTCAAGATAGAATTCGATATATTCGGTCGCCTGTGAGCGCGTGTAATTATATGTGTTCGGCGCCGTAAGATATGTCGATACCTTGTCCGTCGTATAGCGCTTGTCGACGGAGACGGATTTTATCTGGGATATATCCACCCCGAGGTTTGTCATATCCTTGGCGTGCAACTGATTGATGCGCCAGATAGGCTGGAAGGAACGGTGCGCAATATACCAGCATCCCTTTTCCTTGCTGATTCCTGTCGTGAATGGCGAAACCAGTACCCCTGCATTGTCGCAAATTATTTCTGTCGCGATGCCTCGAGGGTCAATGTCGAAGTTCATCACCGATTTGACAATAGTGGTCCCGTATTTCGCCATTCGCTTGGCAATTTCAACAGTGATGCCGGTCCAGCCGGTCATCTTCTGGTCTTGCTGAAGAATTTCGTTGATGTGTGCGACGTTCGGTGTGACGGTGAAGGCGTGCCAGTTCGCTGTCAGATATGTTGACTTCACGCGGATTTGCTGACCGATTTCATTCTCAATCAATTCGGCTCGCCACGCATCTTTTTCCTTCTCGCGTATACGTGTCCCCCATACTCTCCAGTGATCCCCGGTCTCCAGAAGATGACAGTATGCCCAGAAAATTATCGGATCAATCGCGCGCGGGCTTCCGTCTTGATAGCCGAGCCTGTTGAAATAAAACTGTGACCGGTATTGTTCGGCGTCAGCCACCATCTCGATGAGCATCGCCGGCGACTTATCTGGCTCTGTAGGAACGATTGGAATGCTCGTCACCTTGTTCGGGAGTCCGACTGTCGCCTTGGCTCGTTCATAGCTTTGGGATAGTTTGTCGAAAAGTGCCATCACCAATACGTAAAGTTGATCTTACTCTCTTCTTCGGGCACCACCGGATTGTCGAGATGCTTCTGAAGGTATTCCCGGAAATACTTTTCTCTCTGTTCTCTCGTCGCGCTTTTGAGGTCGAATTTCTCCTCAATATCCGGTGGCTTGTAAAGTGCCATCACGACATACTTCGATGCGTCATACTCGTGATCGATTCCTATTTTCGGGTCGATGTCCACCGGGTTCTTTTCATCGAACATCAGACTCGGTACATTTTTCCACCACCGGTAACATTCTTCGGTCACAATCAAGCGCGGAGGTTCAACGAGTCGATTCTGGTCGTCGAGTTTGAAATTAAGATATTCCTTGAATGCTTCGTTGCACTGAAGTCTGTAACGCTTGTTGTCCTCTTTTTTCTTCGCTACCGGGACAAGATATGGGGCGTGTTCCGGGATACCGGCTTGTGTGAACATCGCATCCCACGTATCGCGGAATACTTTCGCCGGGGATTTGTCTGATCCCTTGTAATAGCGATCATCGGAGAACATGTCCGTATCGCCGTATATCATTAACTGATAGATTTTCTTCTCGATGAGTTTGCGGCCGATCGCTGTGGCGCGTTCCGAGAGGACCATCGCTTCTGTCTGAACTTCATTGTCAATGATGATCCGGTCGTGCTGGTCTCTTGTGCCAGTGTAGAACGTCGTAGTACGACCGAAGTCGATCGCTCCGCGCACTTCCCAACTGGGATTGATGTCGGTCGGAGGAGCCGTATGGATCTCTTTGCGGATGTCGAAGAACTGACCGGAGAATATATCCCAGTCTCCCCATAAATATGCGCGACGCATTCCTTCATCCGGCAAAGCAAGAAGCGTCTTACCGTAGCTGGCTTTGGAAAGAAAAAGTTCGCGTCGCCATTCGTCCGATTGCTTGTAGAAATAGGATGGGGTGACGTTTAATTTACCCAACTCTTCTCGCACCCACTCGACGTTGTCCCATGCGTGTGCCTGGACAAACTCCCAGCCTTCGTTCTTTTCGGCATCGGAGAGTTCGCCCATCACAAACTTTCGTTTGTGCCAGCCGTGTGAGGGTCCGCCAGGATTGAAGGAAAGGACGAATTTTGCCTGAGACAGTTCCCTTCCGGTTGGTCGGTTATTTGCCTTCAGGAAAGCAAGGACATACTCGGAGTGCTGTTCGCTCTGGTCGATAAAAATATCGTCGTAGGCATCTCCTTGATACTGTTCGATGTCGCTGTCGAATTCCGCATAGCCGAAGGTGAGTGTACTCCCATTGGGAAAAGAGATGACACGCTCTTGCTTGTTGTAGTGTTTGCGAAGCTGAGGAAATTGCTCCCACACACGAAGGATGTGGTTCTTGTTGAGTTCGGGGAATGTGCGCCGGAAAAGAAGTCCACGAGTTCCCGGATATTTTTGCCGGCGAAGTACCATTGCCATGCGTAGCAATGCCGATTTTCCCCCGCCTTTTGAACCTCCGTAGCCGATGACAGCCGTCGACGAACTCTCGATGAGATCATAGACGATTTTCTGTTTCGGCTGTAATTCAATTATTTGCTTCTTAGATTTCACGGACCTCCAGATCGTCGTTGTCGGGGATCTGACTTGCTGACACCGGTCGGCCTCGCGGTGTTGTTGGCTTGCCGTGTAATTGGTCGAGGAGATACTTCAGTGTGGAGGATTCCGGTGCGGTGCGATAGATGCGCTTGTTGCCACCCTTGGTTTCTTTTTCCACGTAGAGTCCCGTCGCCAGATCAAATGATGCCTGATACAGCGCCGCAGTTCGAGCGGAAAGAAACTTGTTGAGCCGCATCTGCGGGGTAATTTCGCTTGACTTGAGTAACTTCCCGTCCGCGTCATAGAAACGCTCCGATTCAAGAGTCGCTTGAATTTCGAGTTCCTGCTGAGTGAGATCTTCAACTCCATCGTTGAGTTGTTTCTCGCGCCACGCTTTTAAGCGTGCCATGTCGACGCGCATTTCACGGAACGGTTTCTGCTGACGTTTGACGGCGTCCTCGATTGTCTCACCATCTGGGACCCACCATCTCTTACCGATGGCTATTTGAAACATTCCGCCCACTCCGTCAACTCGGTGTGTTGGACGTTTCGGACGTTCGACGACTTGCAGGAGGTTGTGCTCTTGAAGCACCTCCCGCATACGGATCATCGACTTCGCTTTCTTGGAGAGCGGTTCCTCCTGTGGAGTCTCGTCGTGCATTACTTCACTGTCACACGTAGCCATACATAATTTAGCGCATTGTTTGTCGGAGAATTGCGCAGAACTATAAGCGTATCGGTTTTCGGAATATATGACAGTGCGGCCCAATCACTGTCTTGTTTCGCGCTCAAGAAATAAGAATCGCTTGTGCTCGCGCCTGGGATGCGTACCGTGTCGGCGATGTCGAACGCAACAAAAGCGGCTGTGTGACCTACTCCGGGACCAACCCAGAAATTCTGCCTGATGGAGAAAGTGATTTTGCTCCACGAGCCCTGCGAGATGGCTTCGTAATTTACGATCGCAAACAGAATCACCAGCATGAAAAGTGTGCCGGCAAGGAAAATGAGAAGTCGTTTCATGTGCTACTCCTTCGAATGTGTGATGTTAGAATCTGAACACGGATATTCCGATAGTGTAAGTGATGGGATTCGAGTTCCCATGAACAACATCGACCTTAAACTGTTTCGTCAGGACGTTGTTTGCAACCGAATTTGCCGAAGGTGTCGCACCAGGATAAACCGTGAGAGTGTTTGTCGCTACGGCGGTGAGCGCGGTGGATGCGAGCAAGAGAAAATACTTATCTGACGCTCGGTCGTAGTTGTAAATCGATACGGTGACATTCGCGGCCGAACCCGCATTGAGTGTGATATCGGTGTGGACGAGAATTCCCGTCCCACCGAAATTATTCAGCGGTTGTGGAATCGTCGGCGCCGCCGTATACGCGGCTGAAGGAACAAGCACCGCATTCCAGTTATACCCAACGTAGGTGAGATGTTTTATGATTGGTACGTCGACACTTGTCGCTGGGGTTGCCATGGGTTAGTCCTTTGTAAAATTGGAGAGTTGCTTACGGAGAGAGTGTTCGGCGAGACGATCGGTGTAGAGAAAATACCAACTGACGCGGAACCATGTTACTATCCTGCGTATAATATTTTTTCTCTCCATTTGGAAAGAAAGTACAACTTTACATAATAAGGCGCAATAGCACCCTACAAATGAAGTGAATTTGGAGTAGATTGAAACAACGGTACTATGTACCGTTAAATAGTGGTACTATTTACTGTTACGGGAGAGTTTGCAGGTGGGAATTTTGGGTAAAAACTTTATTTTTTAGGTAGCGTCCAAACCATGTCGCGGATGGCTGAATCGATGATTTCGCGGATTCCTCCCTTGCGCAGAAAATCTCTCAGATCTTTAGTGGGTGGTAGCCATGTGATCGTGGGAATTGGTAGTTGTAGTTTTTCCGCACCCCGTATTCCGACTGGGTCGTTGTCCGGTACAATGATGGCGCGGGAGATTTTGTTTGTGCGAATAAATTCGAGAATGATGTTGTTCGCCGTTTCTGCCGACGGTCTACCGACGGCGAAGTATCCGAGTGTGAGCGCTGCGGCTGTATCGGTTGGGCCTTCACAAATCATCAGTGTCTTATCATGAAGACCGCTCGGTATGAAGAGACCCTGGTGTGATCCCCTAACGGCCCATTTTCTTCCTTCGGCGTTTCGAAGTCTTATGCCCACGATTTTTTCTTGAGCGTTTTTCATCGGGAAGGCCCACGCATTGAAATACGGAGACCAACGTGCATCAAGGTAACGTAGTGCTGACGCATCGACGTTGATCGTGTCGGCGAAAGACACCATCATGTTTACATCGACGATGAGGTTTGAGAAAATTCTTTCGCAGTCGAGATTGTTCAGTACGATGACGGGTTGTTCTTTTGGAAGTTGAAACGGATTGCTCGGCCCCCCCGAGTCTTTGTGCCACCAACCCCCGTTTGCTGTCGGGTGAGAATTTTCTACGCGCATACATACCCAGCCAAGACCGTCTGCATAAGAGCACCACGAATCGTGACGGCATATTTTACATTTAAAGGCTTTGGTCGCTCTTATGAATTTATGCTCGCTCATCTACAAACGCCCTTCGCCCTTTGTCATCAGCTTTGCGCGGTGGGCGGAAATGGCTGTCAACAGGTCTTCATAAGCCTGAACTTTCCCCTGTTCATAAGAATCATACCCAGGTGGTCGCCCGTGTGAATCTAACAAGCCATTAAGATTTTCCGCCACGATTCTGTACAGTGCGTCAACGAATTGAACCGCCTCGCTCAGACGGACTTCGAGAGAATTGAAGTATTCCAGGCCCATCACAACGTAGTCGGGGCCGACGTAGAGAGATTTTTTGCCTTCGTCGATGTGGCGCATGAACTCCAAGAACATTTCCCATTGTTTGCCTCCACCTCGCGCCGAGAACGTGGTTTCATCAAAAACGATCTTCCCTGTCAGCCCTGCGTTATTTGAATCAGCTGTTTTCATGTAATGCTCTCCTTCATAAATTACCCTACCCTCTTCCAGTGATTTTTCGCGAGTTGATCTATGAGTGCGCTGGCTTCTTTGCGTGTGAGTTGCGTTGAATAGCCATACCTCTTCAGGATGTTCGCCTGTTTCAGTGAACATAAATCGTCTTTCCAGCGCCGAAAGAGTTCAACAATAAGTTGCTTCGCTTGCACATACGACATTGAGTCGGGATCGATCCCCTGTTTGCGTAAAAGATTTTTCTGTTTCTCTGAAAGTGATTTCCCGGCGTCCCATCCGCGCTCGCGCGCCGGCTCGAGTTGGAAGATATTGAAGGGGTCAATTATCTTCGACGTGTATTTCGCTTTCGCGACCAGTCGGGCCTTGCGGAGAGCATCTTGTTTCTTGCGCTCCTCAATTTCCCTTTGAGCCTCCTCAAGTAGTTCGTCTGTCTTACGTGGGTTCTTTTCCTTTTTGATTTTTTTGATAGCGAGTTCGATCGCTTCTTCGCTAACATTGCCTCCGAGTACATCTGCGCTGGTGATGAGTTTGTGGCGACCACTGTTGCCGACAAAATCCACGACAAGTAGGGATGGTTTCGCGCTGGTCTCAATCGCGAATCTTCGTTCCTCTTTTGCGTCAATGCCGTCAACGATTTTGGGAAGTGGCCGGGTCCCTCTGCCGATTTGCTGTGAATATAGGCATCGCGATTTGGTTGGTCGGGCTTGGACTATTACTTCAACCCCAGGTTCATCGAAACCTTCAGATAAAATCCCACAATTCGCAACTACCTGTGTACTCCCTTCCGCAAAATCTTTTAGTATTTCGCGTCTTATTTCCTTCGGTGTACCACCATAAACCCACCTTGACATTCCTTCTCGGTGTCGATTGAAAATGCCAGATAGACTTTCAGCTTGTCTCACGCTTGCCGTAAATACGATTGTTTTCCGTTTCCCAATTATTTCGATCGTCGCAGCGGCAATCCCCTGTAAATTTTTTTCAGCCTCCATTACCTCTGCGAGATCGGCACCATTCAGATCTCCTGCTGTCGTGCGGATGTGTGAATAATCCAATGATTCGATTTCGACCATTTGTTGTTCAATCGGGACCAACCAACCATCTTTAATCGCATCAAGTATTTCATAATCGAACGCGACGGTCTGAAAAACCTTGCCGAGTGCTTCCTCATCAGCTCTATCTGGGGTCGCTGTAACTCCTAATACTTTGAGATTTGGATTTTGACGATAATGGTCAATGACACGCCGATAGGATTGTGCTGTAGCGTGATGTGCTTCGTCGATGATGAGTAATGAAAATTCTTCTGGGTTGAACTTCGCCATCCTTGTACTGCCGTTTTTGCCAGCGCATTGAGTCTGGATTGTTGATACCACAACCGGCCTCATATTCCAAAACTTAGTGCCAGCCTTAAAGTCTGCCATCTCTACTTCCGCTTCGATGTCTAAGGATTCGAGACGTTTCTGCGCTTGCCATATAAGTTCTTCCCGGTGTGCAAGTATCATCGCACGTTGCGGTTGACGACGGCGTATGAGTTCGGAAAAAATCTGTGTCTTTCCGGTTCCCGTGGCACAGACTAAGAGTGTGGAGTCGTTCTCCTTCCACTCCTCCTCAATCGCGTTTACCGCGCGCTCCTGATAATCCCTGAGCGTCATTTGGCTTCCCGGATTTTACGGGTTTCCTCTGGTGAACAATTCCTGTATATAAATTCCGAGATAAATCCGCGATGGCCGCAAAGTGAACATTTCTCTTTCGATGTTGACCCCTGGCAGGATGTACATACGGCGTGTGGTTCGAGTCGTTTTAGATCCTGATAGATGTATTTGAGCTTCGAAAGGGTGCTATTCGTGACTTCTGTAAAAATCTCAGATTCATCTTCCATTCCCTTCTCGAGAGCGACCTTTACCTGGGATATGCGTGATAGCATAAATTCGGCAAGATCCTTAGATCGGTCCCAGTCTCGCTCTATCGCTGTCGGGATGAGAAGCCCCGTCTTGTCGAGTAGTGGGGGAGTCTCATCTTTGGCGGCTTTTTTGATGGATTTGGCCGTCACCTTCCCGGATTTTGAAGCCTTCTCAATCACCTTTTCTCGCTCATCGGGGGGTACGTCTTTCAACGCCGCAATGGCTTTTTCACTGTTAAGCGCGCTTAACACTTTTTCAGGTAAAAGCTTCAAAATCTCAGCAGAACCGACGATTTGATAACCTCGGATTCTTGAAAAGTGCCATCGCTTCTCACAGTATTCGGAGAATGATTTATAACTCTCCTCCCAGAGTTTTTTTTCGTACACATCCCCGAGTAGCTTTATTGTTGCAATCATGGCGTTTTTACCAGCATTTATAGCCAGTTCAATGCGTTTTTCGATCTTTTGTAGCTCGGTCATAATGGGATATCCTTTGCTTGCTTGTGAAAGTTCATTACCTTTGCGTGAACGAGCATATCCTTTGCTTAGGCTTATACCTATACCTATACCTTTTCTTTATCCGATGCTTTAGCTTTTATCTTATCTTTATCTTTAGGGGCTTTAAAGGAGCTTTGAAGGAGCTTTAAAGGGGCTTCAATGACTTGCAGGTTGTCGTCAACTAATCCGTAGTGTTGGAGCGTTTCGATAACCCCTTTATGCGCCACGTTCGCGGGATTCAATTTTTTATACTGGAAGTGGATGTATTTAGGAATAAACCATTTACCGTCTTCACACTCAACAAGTCTACCCTTTAGTACCTTGCGTATAAGGTTCGCATCCAACTTCTTGCCTATGTAAAACTCAGCAAGTTCCATGTCTGGAATAAAAATACCAGCGTGAGTACATTTGTCGAGAAGGTAAACCCAAAATAATTTTAAATCAGGGGGGAGTCGACGGAACCACGGATCTTCCCACTTGTCTGAGGCCGTCAAGCGTTTAGCCATGCCCCTCGCCTTTCTTTGACTCTATTTCTCTTTTCGCTTGCTGAAGCCAAGCGCAAAGATAATCCACTTGGTCGACATGCAAGAGGATCGAATCATCGTCCTCCCGCCCAAGATTGAACTGGAGGATACGGATTTCCTGCTCGTTCTCGTCTGAGGTTGTAACAACAAAACCAAACGACTGTTTGTGCATAAGTAGCTCGCTCTCATTAAAATTCTCCCGCCAGAGGAGTAACGATGAGATCCCTTGCGATGAGGACGATAACGCTACGGCTGACGGGAGATTCTAGAATTAGGTGAGATTGCTCGCAGAGTTCTCATGTGTGGAACATACAATTTTTTGAGGTTGATGTCAATAGTTTTGAAAAATAATTATTTCATTCAAACACTTGACTTTGATTAAAGCGATTCTTATTATTGAGCCATGCCTAAAAAACTCAAAACACGAAAAGAGGCGAACCGCGCACTGGGGATCGACCGCAAACTGGTTGAGCTCATCGAAAGTATGGCTCTCGCCGAGGACCGTAAAATAAACACTGTCGCCGAACGCCTCATCAGGAAGGGCCTTGAACTCGAGGGGGTCGCGCATAGGTAGTTATGCCCCCTGATTCCGACATAAACGAAGAACAATTACCCTATGATTTGTTGGTACGGTTTTCCATCGTAGCTTACCAGGAAATTTTAGATGAGCGTCTTGCCACATGGAGCGACATCTCTTCAATAAGTAAAGAGGCAATTCTAAAAGTTACTGGAGGTTCGCACAAAAAAATTCAACGGATAATGAACTTGTCTGATTCTACTTTCGAAAAGTGGTCAACCGATTTCGTTCTTCCTGTATTTAGGGAAATTGTAGATGAGGTGCCAATAAACGAGCTCACCAAACTGGGGTTAATGATACGCCACTCACCAAGGAGTAATCCATGAGCAGATTCACCGAATTACGCGAATTATTGGGAACATCCGAAGTTGACTTCTCCAAGTTCTACGAAAAGGGGAACAGGACCGCCGGTACGCGCCTACGAAAGCAATTACACGCTTTAAGGGCGAGAGTGCAGGATATCCGCAAGGAAATTCAGGAGATTAAAACTATGGCAAAACTGGGGACTCGGGCACGATGAGCGAACCAATAAAATTCAAAGACAATCAAGCGCCGTCGCTCCCTCAGTTCGAATGCACAATGGCGATCACGGCCAAGGTCTACGCTCCAAATGCACAATCAGCTCAACAATTCATGGCCCAGTGCGTCCAGGTGGCAATAGCCCTACTGCCGGGGGAGATCCGCGTCAAAAACGAAGCAACCCCGGTGAGCCCCATTGAGATTGTTGCCGGATTTACACCCAAAAAACCAAACTAAAGAGCCACATCTCACAACCTAAAAAATCTCATGGGAGAGATTTGGGATGGGCTGCGGCTCGAATTTTTAGGAGAAAAAATGACACATGCCGATATTAAAGAATTCTCCCGCAGAGGAGCGTGCGAGGAGATAAACCGTCAACTCAATCAGCGTCTCAGGATGGCCGAGGAGCTCACACGGAATCCTCCTGACGATCGATATCAGCTTGTGGAACTTCTTGACGACGCCCTTCTTCTTCTCGAGGCTTTGAAGAAGCATTCTCCCGTTCCCATCCTTGATGAAGCCAACGCGGACCCAACCGTGCCAAACCCCGCCTTTATCAGAAAAAGAATGGACTGAAATAATGAAAATACAACTCACCTCCCTTGACGACCTGACAATATGGATTGATCCAGAGCGTGTAGAAACCATAATACACGTCGACAAGATAGCCGCCCTTGACTTGTATAGAATCAACGATCTGATGAGTGTGTACCTCCTCGTGATGTTTTCAGGCAAAGAAATTTGGATCGACGACGAAGCCTTTAACGATCACCGTCACAATCTGATATAAATATGAGAAAGATTGATACTCTAGCCTAAAGGTTGATACCCCGCTCCCCAGGAGAACCATCATTTCAAAGATTACCAGAGCCCGAGATCTCAAGAAAACGACTGCCTGGAGGTGGTTCTCTTTGTTTGTTCGCCTAAGAGATGGTAGATACCCCAAATGTGGTTCTTGCGACCGTCATTATCGTTATACCGATATGCACGCGGGACACTACGTAAAGGCCATTCACCGAGAGGCCTTTTTCGATGAGCATAATGTCTCGGCCCAGTGCAATCACTGCAATATCTACCTTGGTGGGAATGAAGTCGAATATCGCAAAAGATTGGTCCAGAGGTGGGGTGAAGATGAAATCAAAAGACTTGAAAGCCAAAAATACAAAATCAGAAAGTTCACCGCCCAAGAACTCATGGAGATTTCCGATAGCTACAGACTCAAGGTAAAATCCCTGTCATCTTCCTAGCACATCCCCGTAAATCATACCTTCAAGCTTTCTTTCCAGCACTTTCATAGTGACAGAAATGCCCCAAATGACCCGCTTTCCCGCCTAAACACCCTCTCTTACCCCCAATCTACTCCAAATTCGCCACATCACCCACTACTCCTCTACACCACCTCCACTCTTCCCTCTAAAATATGCCCTTTTTGACCCCCCAGTAACCGATTTAACCGCCAAATCACTTCCTCCTAGAATTATCTACTCCCTTTTCTCTCAAAATGGCTACCCTTCCTCCTACTACTCCTCCTCCTGTCCTACCTCTACCCCTCTTATCACCCGAATTCGCCACTTCCTCCTCCCCTATGAATTTTTTCCCCCGGAGAGAGTGAAGTAAGGTACATACATATCGGGGGTCGGTTCGCCCTTTCGCGTTTCACCAGCGCGTGAATCTGTTTTATGGGCTGTCTCATAATAGAATTGTACTTGCCATAATGCTTATTATAGGACAAGTTATGGCAGAAGCCCTATAAACATTGAACGAAATGAACCTTTTCACTGTCCGATGAATGGGCATTTCACTACTTGAGGATGTCCCAAACCCCGTTGGTGCCCTGAAGGTGAGGGCATGAGTTGAAATAATTCATGGCGATGCAGATATTCTGAGGAATTAACGCCAATCAATAACTCAGAAAGGAGCAACGCCATG
>Ga0137422_1000041_pt1 | contig 41281 bp, 72 predicted proteins | sample EasRivERMZT551_2_FD_102330 | JGI IMG/M metagenome (GOLD analysis project Ga0137422, IMG submission 102330) | Soil microbial communities from meander-bound floodplain in the East River, Colorado, USA - East River MetaG ERMZT551_2 | ecosystem: Environmental > Terrestrial > Soil > Floodplain ... | reverse complement strand
TTCCCTCAAAAACTTTTCTATCCTGACGCATGGGCAGAACATCCTTACAACTCGCGGAAGCTACCCGAAGGAACCGTTTTCCAGACCTTACGACAATGGCAATGTAATTTTGTAGCGTTTTCAATAGTGCCGAGTGACTTTGATGTCTACGTGCGCATACGTCCTGACCTGAGATTTGATAGTCCGTTAGTATTCCAGAAGCCAGAGCCAAAAACAATCTACATTCCGCAAGGGATGGACTATGGAGGCATTAACGATCAGTTCGCATACGGTGATTACGACACGATGAAGATTTACTACCAAGTGTTTGAGAACTATCATTTCCTTTGGAGAGACAAGGGTGTAATTTTCAACAGCGAGGTGATGCAGCTTGCTAATCTGAACGATAAGGGGATTAATATTGTAAGGTTCCCACATCCGCAACATGATTTAATCAGATAAAAATATGGAATACTTAATTCTTATTCTTGGATTGTCATTCTTTGGTGGATGGTTTTATCTTTTGTTTGATTGGGGTAGAGATATAGATAGGCGATATAAGGAACTCGAAGAGAGACGCCGGAAGAGAGAGGAGAAATGAGAACGGTCATCTCAATACAAGGCAAGAACACGCGGCTGGGTCAGCTACTCAAAGCACCTAAGTACAATCTTTTGTACCAAGGCATTCCGGCCATCGAACACACAGTTAAATACATGGAAAGGTTTGGCCCGGTTCACGTGCTTGGGCTCGAAGGCCAGCAAGCGCCGAACTTGGTCAAACTTCCATTCCTTCCGCTCATTGAGTGCTTTAAAAGATTCGGGCTGGAGGATGACACATTCTACATTGACTGCGATGTGATACCTCTAAAGATCAATCTACATGAACGGGATACGGTTTATGCCTTTCCACGAAAGGAAGAGAGCCCGAATCAATACGGTAACGTCCATGTAAGGAACAACGAAGTCATAGAAAGTAATGAGAAAGGGAAGCCATTCAACTACTGCACAGCGGGTATTTACTTTTTTCGTCGTGCGGCATGGATTGAACATTCCAATGGATGTGTTTCTCTTTCTCAGATTGTTAATCAAATGATTGCCGCCCGTGTGACTGTACAGGCCGACACCACAAGTGAAATTTTCAGATTTGGAACACTCCATGACATTACCGGATTACACTGAACTACCCGGAGGCTTTACAAACAACTTTGTCCGCAGGGTTGGGCTTATGAACGTGGTCAAGAGCGGGCCAACGGTAGAGGCTGAGTGCAAGTGGTATCGGGCGTATAGGGATAAGAACGACATTCCAAAAATCTATTCGGCAGATCAGAACGGGGTGACGATGGAGTACATTCCAAGCGATGGGACTTTCAATCTTGACGAAATGTTGCAACTCATAGAGAAATATAGAGAGTACCCACGCCTGAACGACCAGACTTTCTACGGGTATCGTCACCGCATCAAAGAGCATCTACTGGAAAATCCAATTCACGGAGGGGCTAAACTGTTAGCTAGTCTTTCTCACCTTGATCTGCCCGCAACCTTTTGTCACGGAGATTTAAGCGTGAACAACGTTCTACCAAACACCGAAGGACTGAAACTCATAGACCCAAACTATCATTCTAACTTCGGAAGCTATTGGCTCGACTACGCAAAGCTGGCATTTTCAGCGAAGTTTTACAAAGGGGATGTTTCGCTTTACAACGACATTATGACGCGCACTGGATGCCCGAAGGTTTTGATAGCAAGTGAGTGCGTGAGGGTGGCAACGTATCGCGCAAGGTTTAATTTCGTTTCTGAAAATTTGATAAACGAGCTATAAGTATGGATAAATTACCTGACGGCATAACGAGGGAGGAATTATTCGATGACATTCTGAGGTATAGGGCTTGTCTTAAAATTGAAAGACGGAGACATCTTATCGCTGAATGCATTCTTGGGGCTGGATATGCAGGATTAATCATCTTGTATTTATTATGAACTACATCCTCTCCATATCCTTTGCCAATGAGCGCGTAGCTGAAAAAAGCTATGAGAACCTGAGTGAAACGTGCGGTGACGAGCAGGTGATAGTACTTGACAACCACTACCCACTCAGGCGGCAGTTCATGTTAAGGGACCTATGCGAAAGATTCCGGTTTCATTACATCGACAATGGCTACAACATGGGTCTCTATGACGGCATAAACTTTCTATTGAACGAACTGCCACACGATACCAAAAGCGTGATAGGTCACGATGGCGACCACTATCTATTACAGAAAGGTTGGAGTAAGGCAGTCTTTGAAGTACTGGAAGATGAATCCGTGGGTATGTGCGTAGTTTCAAATGACATCATCTATCGGGAGCTTCACGAAAGAGGGTTCGAGTCGGAAGTTATCAACGGTCACAAAGTACGAATCCCAAAGCAGGTAATTTGTTGCACGGTCGGCGGGTGGAGTATGCCGTACCTTCGCGCCATTGGAGGAATCACCGCGCCAAACAAGTACTACGGCGGTAATGAGATCCATATGTGGGACCACTTCCGGCAGCAGGGCAAAAAGATGGCGGTGCTGGAAGATTTTCACGAAGAGTTAGACCAGATGAAAGCCTTACAGGATTGGCAGTATCAAGAGTATAAACTTTTGTACGCGCACAAGGGACTCAGGATGAGTTTTGATGACTACCTGAAAACCGACCCACCACAATACGGAGTAGATGTTTTACTTAAACAAATATTCGGCTAATGGATCATATTTTTCAAACCATAGGCTCCCCCCAAGCCCCCGACCCACAGGTGATGCAGTACGCTCAGTTCTACCGGGAGCAAGTACAACGTATTCCTGACGGTGGACGCTTCGTCGAGGTGGGTGTTTATTACGGTCGGTCATTCTCTTACTTCATCGTGGAGATGATTAACGCGGGGAAACATTTCGATTGCGTGGCCGTGGACGCTTGCCCCTGGGACGGCGAACCATGTACCGGATTTCACCGACACATGGAGCCCTTGAAGGATTACTATCGTGTCATGTTTGAGCGTGTTGACTCGTTTGTGGCGGCGCAGAATTTTGAAGACGGTAGCATTGATACCTGCTTTATTGATTGTAACCACACCTACCCATTCATATCTAAAGACATAGCGGCTTACTTGCCAAAGGTCAAGAAAGGCGGGATACTTTCAGGGCACGACATTGACGATCCTGACGTTTTACGGGCAGTCCGTGAAGTATTCGGTGATAACTTTGTACACGATACAGAGCAGAACATTTGGATTGCGCGGGTATGAGTTGGATAGTTCTATTCGGGAATGGTAATCAAGCAAGGTACGTGTCTGACATTTTACGGCTGTGCGGGGATATGCCATTAGCGACTAGTTGGCCTTCAGATTTAGATGGTATTCAAGTTGGTATCGTAACCATTGGCGATAACCACGATCGGGAGAAGGTAGCTAAGTCAATAGAGGAAACATACCCTAACATTGAATGGCGAAATGCCATCCATCCGTCCTGCGTCATCGGTGAAAATGTGAAAATCGGAAAGGGAGTAGTTGCTATGGCTGGGTGCATCTTCAACCCAGGGGCGGTGATTGGTGACTTTACTTTTTTTGCCACGGGAGCGCAGATAGAACACGACTGCGTGATTGAAGACTTTGCCAGCGTGTCAGCGGGATCTGTTTTAGGGGGCCATGTGAGGGTAAAGAAATACGCAGCCATTACTTTGGGATGCACGATCTTTGACAGGGTGACCATCGGAGAGAACACGGTGATAGGGTCGGGTAGTTTGGTGACAAAGGACACGCCGGACAATGTGCTGATGTACGGCAGTCCAGCGAAGGTGATTAGGTATCGTAAACCAGGAGAAAAGTTTTTAAAATGATAGACGGCTATTGCTTTGTTGGTTCACTATCTCCTGCGTGGGTCACGCTTTGTAACGTCTACGCAGAGATGGCACTTGATAGAGGCAGTGGGTTTCATGCCATCGTAACCGTCCCTGACTTTGTAGAATTGATTGAGAAACTGAACGAAGAGGTTTTTCCAGAAGTTCGCAATCACTTTAATAGTCCATTCATTATTAACTCGTTCTCAGTCCTGAACAACACACCCGGCAAGGTTGATTTTTCATCTGAGTATCACCGCGACCTTAGATTTTTCACCGGCGAAGTTCCCATGATGTTCAATATGATAATCATGCTGGATGACTTCACCGAAGAGAATGGGGCGACATGGGTAATACCCGGCTCTCACCTGTCAAAGATTTCAACGACGAGAGCGCCGGTGCAGGTGACGGGTAACGCTGGGGATATTCTGCTTTTCAATTCTAACCTATTGCACAAAGCCGGATTCAACACGACCGACCGACCGCGCCGCGCCATAGCCATTACCCTCTCAAAGTCCTGTATGAAGCAACTACTGGACTACCCGCGCGCGCTTGGGGACATTCAAGCAAGCGAAGAAATCAAACAGCTTTTAGGGTATCACTCAAGGGTCCCCGCAAGTATCGAAGAATGGGAAGGAGAGAGGACGTACAAAAAAGATCAAGACTGAAATGAGCAAAGAAGCATGGAAAATTTACGATCACGTGAAGGCCAAGTTAGGCCCGGAGGTGATGTTAATGCAAAACTTCACCGCCGAGGGGTTTGAACGTCAGATACAGTCATGTATCGGTCCGGCGATCGATCGGCAAGCCGCTACCGATATTATCATTAAACTTTTCGATGTCCAATGGGCGAACCTGAAGGAGTAGAATACCGCCCCCTTCGATGGACCACAGAATACTTCTACAATCGTTTCGATGAAGTGTTGAAGGACAATCCCGATATGCCATATCCCTTCGTCTATGGTAAGGTGGAGCAAGAGCATATCGACCTATTTAATCACGCCCGGTTCAGCAGTTATGACTCCTTCCGCAACTGCCGGAAAAAATGGCTATTTGAGCCTAAATAGGGCATAGTCCCAAAAATGGAAGTTACTTCCATAGTGGGAACACTTCCTATTTCGGTACTTCGTTCCACGTGGAACAAAATTCCCAAAAAGGGTCATTCTTAAATCGCGCAAAAGCGTGGATTTCGGGCTTTTTACCTGAGAGGCGCTCCGTTGGCCTGAAGGACATTGACACCTACCGGCTCATGTTCCCGACCATGTTCGAAGGTCTGGACACATCCCTTCCCTCGGTTTCCCCCATTTCCGGTCAAAAACTTACCCTGGTTTGGAACTGCCTGAACGTGCGGGGGGAGACAATCGGGTCTCTGCCGTGTTCTGTACTCAGGTACACAGACACCGGCCCCCAGGCTGACTACCTCCATCCTGTTTACAGGCTTTTACATGACCGGCCAAATGCTTACATGACCGCTTTTGACTTCTGGTCAACGGTAGAAAAGCTAAAGCACATCTACGGGAATGCCTTCGTGCTGATCGACAATGACGGCTTCGAGCCCACGGCCCTCTACATCCTTCCCTCATGGAAGGTGATGATTCAGCGAACAGTTGAGGGGGAGATTTACTACAAGTGTGATGCAAAGACCTTTCGGTCTACCGACATACTTCATTTCAAGAACTATTCGATTGACGGTTACTGCGGGATTTCTACGATTACCGCGAATCAGCTTTCGGTAGGACTTGGGCTGAAACTCAAGAGTTACAATTCGTCTTTGATCGGCAACCGTCCGCATGGCTACCTCACAGGGCCAAAGCCAAAGGATGAGATGCAGAAAGAGCAAATCAAGAAGGGCTGGAACAATAACGGGGGAGCCCAGCAAGATCAAACTTCATCCCCGCTGCAATCACAGACCATTCAGACGACAGCGTTTGGCCCAATCCCTTACCTGTATGGCGGAGTGGAGTTCAAAGCGCTGACACTGCCCGCAGACCAAGCGGCTTACATCCTTGGAACTGAATTGAACGACAGGGACATACTCGGAATGTTCCGTATGCCGCCGACGATGGTTTCAATCTACAAGGACGCGCCCTACAACTCAAGCGAACAGCAGGATATCGCCTTTGTGAAATACACCGAGGCATCCCTGAGGCAGTACGAACAAGAATGCACCGAGAAACTGTTTCCCATTTCAAACCGCAGACGGGAAAAATCCTGGTATGTGAAGTTCAATCTTAACGGGTTGCTCCGTGGAGACATGAAAGCTCGTAAGGAGTTTTATACCGGACTGTTCAATATTGGATCACTTACTCCTAACCAGATTTGTGAGTTTGAGGAACTGCCGACTTACGAAGGCGGTGACCGTCACTATGTTCAGGGCGCACTCATTCCTACCGATAAGGTGGATGAATTTCTGGCGAGCAAATCAGCGGGTCAGGAAAATCAGCCCGACAATCAGCAAGCAGAACAAAAGTTCAATGAACTGAAGGCCGAATTGCGGGAAGTTTTACAAGGAAAGTTGAACGGACATTACAAAGATGTCGCATCATACTTAGAATAATGGAAACAAGAGATTACATCAAACAATATAAAGGCGCGGAGCGAAGATTTTTCGACGGAACCGTTGAAACTCGCGCAGAAGCAGATTCGAGACAAATTGTTGGGCGTGGAATTGTCTACAACAGCCTGTCTGAAAACTTCGCTCCGTGGCACGAAGGTGGCCTCTACGAAGTCATCGAGCGCGGCAGCGCCGATGGGCTTTTAGATGACGATGGTATTATGGTACTACTTAACCATGAGGCAAGCCTGGTATTGGCACGAAACAAGAAAACCGCACGACTTGAAGAGCGAACCGATGGGGTTTACTACATTTTCGACGCGCCCGACACCACGACAGGAAACGACACACTCATCAATGTGAGGCTTGGGAATATCCGCAAGAGTTCATTTGCATTCCTTCCAAAGGATGTGAAGATGGAGCGTATGGTTGACTATGGCAACATGGGGAAAATCAACATTCGCCGGATCACCAAGTTTGAAAGGCTTTTCGATATGAGTCCGGTGACATACCCGGCTTACGACGACACTGAAGTAATGGCAAGATCAATCTTTGCCGCACTTGAGGAACTGGACAAAACCACGAAAGAAAAAGAGAAGGAGGAAGTGCGCGCCATCCTTTCTGACCTCAAGCGCAGACAAGAAATTTTCGAATTATCACTTTAACAGAATACCAAAATGACAACGGCAGAGAAGATCAAGCAACTCCGGGAGGATAAAGCAACAAAACTCAAGGAGATGAACACGCTCGTCGAGGGCAGCGAAAAAGAAAACCGCGCATTCAACGACGACGAAAAAAAGAAGTATGAAGCACTGAAGGGCGAAACTTCAGGCATCAACGAAAGGATCAGGGTTCTTGAAGAACAGGAACAGCGCGCACTGGAGACGGTGACCACGATCAATGTTAATACACGTCCCCAAAATCACGAAGGAGAGAAAGGGGAAAAGAGAGCAGCCATTGAAGAGTGGCAATGGGGCAAGGCCATCAGGTCACGCCTTCCCGGCGGAAAACTTGACGGCGTAGAGGCTGAAATGGACAAAGAAGAGCGCAAGGCCGTCATGGAGGGTGGATACAGCGAGTTCCATCAGAACAGTGTTATGGCTCCCGCCGGCGCTATGGCCCGTACTATGGGCCGTAGAATCCAACGGCGCGACATGGACGCGACCACAGCAACCGCAGCCCCGAACAACGAAGGTTCATTCACGATTCAAACAGATGTGGAGGGAATCGTGGACGTGTTCCTTCCTGAAATGGTACTCGGCAGGCTTCCCGTGACCAGGTTCAACAACCTTCGCGGAAATGTGCAGTTTCCTCAAGCGCAGACGCTACCGTCCGCAGGATGGGCGGCTACTGAAAACGCGACAGCGACGGAAAAAACGCCCAAACTCTCCAAGTTGAACCTCTCACCGAAGAGGCTTGCGGCTTACATTCAGATGTCGAATCAGCTTTTGATTCAGTCTGAATCCAACATCGCGGAGTTTGCGAGAAATTTCCTCATCCGGGCTTCTGCCATTGAATTTGAAAAGGCTTGTTACGTGGGTGGCGGAACGGGTGAGCCTTCCGGGATTCTGTCAAGCACTTCCAACTATACGAGCGTGTACGCCGGGGGTGCGGCGACCAACAGCGTGAACGCGGCTGGCTCGAAACCAGTATGGGCTGACATGGTTAACCTGGTAGCGGGACCTAAAGGCGTTAACTCTCCCGACGGCCAGGCTTATATTACCTCACCCAAACTGATGGCACGGCTCCAAATTACAGGCCGCCAATCGGCTGGCGTTGAAGGAAACTTCATCCTTCCGAACTGGAACAGCGGCGTTAACGGTTACCCGATGTATGGTACTACCAATCTACCTGACACCTTCTCAAAGGGTGGTTCGGTAGTTTTGTCCGCCATCATCTTCGGGGACTTCAGGAGCTTCACCACTGCCTCATGGGGTGGAATGGAAATTGGTATCGACCCTTACGTCAACATGAAAGAAGCATTGACCAACATCGTGCTGAACTCTTATGTAGACTGCGGTGTGCTGAATCCAAATGCCTTCGCAGCAGGTAAGGACTTCCAGTGGTATAACTAAGGTTATGCGGATCAAATTTCTTAAAGATCCGTGCGGTATGTATCGCCTTTCGTATGAGGTCGGGGAGGTTGTTGATCTCCCCGATCCTCAAGCGAAGGAACTGATTGAGACTGGTCATGCCGAGAAAACGAAGGAACCAGTTGGTCATTTCCGTTCGGTGGACGGTTTGATTTACGTTCCTCAGTCAGAGACGGCGACAAGCAAGGTAAAGAGTGAAAAGCGGTGATCCGGTTCAACCCTATCAAAGTAGTTACTCCCTCAACTTTGGAAGCTGTTTCGCTAACAGAGGCGAAGGAACACCTTAGAATTGACGGGGACGACCAGAACTCGATAGTCAAACGGTATGTGAAGGCGGCGACTGAGCGATGCGAGAACTTCATGCAGTCGTCAATCATGAGTACGGAGCATGAATTGTATTCAAGCAACTTCGACTCAGGGTACAGCCTTCAGAAATATCCGGTAACAGCAGTCAACTCAGTAAAGTACTATGACACGGACAATGCGCTACAGACGGTCGCTTCTAGCAACTATCGGCTCCAGGATTTTCGACAGCCGTGTTTTTTGGAGTTCGACACGAACTTCGACGTGCCGGATGTCTATGAAAGGGAGTACCCGGTAGTGATAAATTTCAATGCCGGATATGCGTCTGCCTCTACGGTTCCCTCGTCAATAGTTTTAGGGATACTTAATGAGCTAGGGGACGCGAACGAATTTAGGCAGAACCTTTTGACCGGCAACGGGCTGACCGTAGTTGGGATAAAGGATGGAACGGCGGGATGGTTGAATCCTTATACGATGTGGGTATGAACCTGTCAGGAATACACTTTGGACAGTTTGACACGCGGGTAACGATTGAAACACCTACGGAAAGCATCGACTCGGTGACAGGAGAAAGGAAGATTAGTGCGTGGACGACTTTTCAAAAAGTGTGGTCTAAACGCATGAGCCTTTCAGATGAAAGATTTGAAGCGAACCAGGCTATTTCATTAACAGGGAATGCCTACGTGATACGGCACCTGAGTGGGGTTACGGCCATAATGAGGGTCAACGATGGAGATAGTTATTTCTACATCAAAGGAATTGAAACAGTGGACCGGAAGCAGTACATGGTTTTGAAAACGGAGAAGCGGGACAATGGCTAAGATAGAAATTCAGGGACTTGACAGGTTGCGCGGCGCGCTGAAGTCTTTACCAAAGGATTTGCAGCCCGCCATTTTACGGGACATAGCGCGTAAGCCAGCCATGAGAGCAAGTGCCGTTGCGAGGTCATTACAGCCTATTGGAGACAGGGGAGTGACAGCGCGAACCATTGGTGTGCTTAAGACGAAAAATCCCCGCCATACGTTCGTGGATGTTGGATACAGAGGCCGTTCACTTGGTCACATTTACATGAGTGGGCCGACGATCAGCCGAAACAAGCGCGGGACAGTGAAGGGCTTCCCGTGGCTGTTTAAAAACACAGGGGAGCAGGTCAGGACTTCAGGGCGGGCATCGCTTAAAGCGGATATTTCAAAGATTATTGGAAGGAGTTTGAGAAGGCGAGGGTACAGGCCCAGGATATGAATGGGTATCTGGCTATTCTCGGAAGGCTGCGGGCAGACGGTCCGCTGGGGACGATCATAGGAGGGTCAACGGTATCGACAGCCCGGATTTTTCCGGGGGACGCGCCACAGACGGCAACGTATCCTTTGGTTCGCGTGGAAACTTTCGACGCTACACCTTTTGATAGTCAGTCAGGACCGGCGACCACAGATCACGACATGGTGAAAGTATTTGCCTGTGCTGAGCTGGATGCAACTTGTTACCTCATGAGTGAGTACATACGCGACTCTCTCGACGGAGCAAGCGGAGTGATTAACACGGTAACAATGGACTACTGTCGATACCTGAGAACTGACAGTTACGACATAGAGGTCACAAACAGGGAATCGACAAAACATCAGCGGATAAGAGTACATGAACATGATTATGAAGTAAGGGTAAGAGTAAATCAATAAAGACAATGGCAACGAAAACAACCGAATATGGTAAAAACTGGGTGGTCAAGATCGCCGCGGGTGTTACCACGATAGATAACCTGACCAGTACCGGGTGGACACAATCCCGCGATGTTCGGGATACGACCACAAAAGACTCGGCTGACGATGAGGAAAGCGAGGTAACGATTCGTCACAGGACGTTGCCATTTTCAGGCTACCTCACCGAAGCGACAGGGGCGGCAAGTATTGTGACCTTGCAGGGGCTACTCGACAATGGAACAATCATTGTGTTCCGTGCCGGGCCGACCACAGCGGGGACGCACTACTGGACCGGATCGGGCAGGCTTATCAAGCTGGATTGGGAGGGACCGTTCGACAACAACGTGACTCTCGAAGGTGAGATTCGTCCTACCGGCGTGGTGACTTACAGCGTAAACTAAGGAACGCATGATAAAACATATTGAGATCGGCGGGGCAAGTCGCCCCGTTCGATACAACAACAATGCTCTCGAAGAGTTTGAGGAGTTGACAGGCCTGTCCGTGATGGATGGGCTTCAACTTAAAAAGATTAAACACCTGAAGGCGCTGGCCTTTTGTGGACTCAAACATGGATGGCTGGAGGAAAACGATTACCAGGGAACCTACCCCGAAACACTTGACACGATTGGAAGGTGGTTCGACATGGGCAACACCTCAGCAATCTTTGAGGCATTCCACAAGGACACAAGCGGCACTGAATCCCCGGAGGTGGAGGCCGGAAAAAAATCAGTTGGCGTGACCTCAGGGCAATAGCGTTAGGTCGCCTTGGCTGGAGGCCGAAAGACTTTTACCGGGCCACGCTTGCAGAATTGTTTGATGCTATCCGGGGGCAGAGCGAGAAACAGCAGGAGGAAATACAGATGTTTCTCTTTGGTGTTAGACGGATCGCCTACTATGCAGCAGCGCCATGGGCTAAGAACCTAAAGGAGACTGACATATTGAAACTTGACATCGACAAGGAGATTCGTAAGAAGAAACTGAAAGGGATGAAACCGATAAAGGTTACCATAGATGGCAAGGAGCAATAACGATCTAACCCTACAAGTCGGTTTCGATATAGACAGGTTCAATAAAGAGCTTGCCAAAACCAATTCATCTTTAACCAAGTGGGCCGGGGGCATTACTTCTTCATTGAAAGGGGTGGCCGCTGGATTTGGGGCTATTGCCATTGGTCGGTTTGTACTTGACGTTTCGCGCCTCGCTGGAGAAGCAGAGGGAGTGAGTGCGGCGTTTGTCAAACTGGAGAATTCAGCCAAACTCATGACCGACCTGAAGAAAGCCACAGGCGGAACGGTTTCAGAGTTGGAACTTATGAAGCGGTCGGTGATGGCTTCCAACTTCGACATTTCACTGAAAGCATTACCTCAGTTACTTGAATTTGCAACCCTTCGCGCCCGGCAGACAGGGCAGTCAGTCGATTACCTGGTTGACTCCATCGTCACAGGTATAGGGCGTAAATCAAAACTTATCCTCGACAACCTTGGTATTTCAGCAGTTCAACTTACCGAGGCGTTAGGCGGCGCGAGTGCGGCCAGTTCTACTATTGGAGAAGTGGCAGAGGCCGTTGGAAGAATAGCCTCAAAGAATCTTGAGCAGATGGGGAAGCTCACCGACGATGCAGCGGTGAGAGCGGCGAGATTAGGGGCAGAGTGGGAAAATCTTAAAGTAGTTTTTGGACAGGTCGTTAACGAGTCTGGATTTTCAGATTTCCTAAAAACTCTTGCGGAGGACGCTAAAACATTCAGCCAATTAAGCCAGTTAGTAAAAGATGGGAGATTAGCTGACTCGATGGCGGAGTTGAATCGTCAGATGGCAATCTATAATCTTAATTCGGGAGAGAAGGTAACGAAGGAATCAATACGAGCCTTTCATGAGCTCCAGAAAATAGCTAAGGAAGCTGGGGTGCAGTTGATAGCTTTATCCGAAACAGGTAAAGAGATTCGACAAGTATTCATTAAACCAAATACGGTAAACTTCATTGACGGAACGAAGACTGAAGAACAGGTACGCAATGTAAAATTTCTGGAAGAGACAATCGCCGGTCTGAATGAAGAAATAAAACTCTCAGGATCACAAAGTCAGATAGCGAAGTATCAAAGAGAGATTGAAGGATTACAGGCGGAGATTGATAAACTCTTAGGTAAGACAAAAGAATTATTCAGCCCTGATGCTTTATTCGTTGCAGGCAAGATGGGGGGGCTGACTTCGAAGTCCCCAATGGAGGGAGTAAAAAATAAAACTTCAGTAGACTTACCTGTTATCGCGCAGGGTGATATTGACTCTATGAAGAAAGGATTAGAGGCCGTTGGTGAGGGGTGGAAAAAGATGTCCGACAAACAGAAGGAAGCATCTGACTCATATATTCAAAATCAAGAAAGGATAGCATATTCATCTGCTATGCTCGGCGACTCTATCGGTAACGCCATCGGTGGCCTTATTTCAGGGACAGAAGATTTTGCTCAAACGATGGGGCAAGCAGCCCGGCAGATAGTTTCCTCTTTGGAAAGAATAGCCCTCGCCTACATGATCGCCAACAGTGCCAAGTTTGGGCCGGTGGGTATTGCGTTGGCGGCGGCTGGATTTGGAGTTATTAAAGCACTCTTTGCTCAGATCGGCGGTGATGGCGCTTCAGGCGGTGATGGTCGTATTAGAAGGGACAGGTTTCAGCCTCAAGTCGTTTCTCAGATGGGTGGGAATGTCACCTTCAAACTCCGTGGCCAGGAACTTCATGGTGTGTTGGAAAATTATGGCAGGACCAACAATAGAACAGGAACCTGATGTCTTGCATCATATATTTTGTTACCCATGAATGTATAGCCACAAACGAAAGCGCGGAGGGAGCGGCTGACGGCACTATAACCCTTCTTGCCTCCGATCCAACAGGAACGGTAAAATATGCTCTCGGTGCGGACTTCGACTATGCTACTGGAGGACAGTTGAGCGGGGCATTTACCGGGCTTGTGGCTGGGATGTACACAGGATATGCCAGATCGTCGGCTACCTGTTTGGCTATCATAGAAATTTCAGTCTTTGTTACATCCACTTATGCGGTGAGATATTATAACCAATATTACAGCCTTGGTCCAAATGCAACGCGCACACGTTGGCGATTTGAAATTCTGAAAAGAGATTACGTAGGTGTTCAGGAACAAATACAGGGTAAGGCTTCTGTCACTTGGGGGACACAGGGGTCAGAATATCCGCTTAATCCCGTGATTCCTTCAGAGTGTCGAGTGGAGTTACTCAGTACTGAAGATGAAAAGTTTTTAGAACTCTATACCGCAGACGAAAGAGAGTTCCAGGTTATTGTCTACAAGTTTGGCGGACTTGAGTTTATCCAGTGGTGGAAGGGCTACGTGTTGACAGGTCAGTACTCAGCGCCATACGACCAACTGGAAAACTATACGGTAACGGTTCTTGCCGCCGACATGGTGGAGAACCTGAAAGATATTCCATTCGGAAATTTGGCAGGGTCTTTCCCTCAGGGGCGCATGAGCATCATGGACGGGATAGTCATGATAATGCAGCACACTGGTTTGGAATTGGATTTTTTAGAGGGCGTTCAGTTTGTTGTTACTGGCGTTTCTGATGGTTTCGACGACACCTCCGCTATTAATACGGTTGAATTTGATCCAGCCGTTTATAATCAGGGTGATGAACCGGAATCATGCTATGCTGTTTTATCTTCTTTGCTTCTGAGTGTTGGGGCTCGGATTTTTCAATCCGTATATGGGCTTGCTGCGCCACGGTGGATAATTGAACAAGTGAGCCTAAAGACCGGGGGAGAGTATAACATGAGGGCTTTTGATCCCGCCGGGGCTAGTGTTGGTGCTGTGGTGGCTAATCCGCGATTACTTGTAAGACGGTCGCTATCTGTTTCTCCCCGTCTGTGTTACATGGACAGGAGCCAGCAGATGAAGATTTCGCAGACCTACGGGACTGTGAACATAGTTTATAACTACACGCTGGACCCGCAAAATAATATGCTCATCAATGGTGGGTTTGAGGCCGTGGATATTGAGGATGGTCAATTCGAAGGGTGGTCAGTTTCTACGCCGGATCCAACCCCTGAACTTGCATCCGTTACGGATGGATCTGGAACTCGAACCGTATTAAAGATTCCATTTGATGCCACGCAAGCAAATTGGGCGGCGAATATACTTGCCAACACACGACCGATCACAGGAAATTCTGAGGCTTATCAGATAAGAATCTCATTTGACATTTTTGCAAGTCCCGTAGCGCAGGGTCATTACCTGTATTTTGATTTATCAGCAATGATTGAGGGAGGAAGCCCTGACGATTACGCCATGATTATGCCGTTCGCCTCAGCTACGGATGGGTCAAACGGATTGGTCGATAGCTCTGACTTTTCAACATATTTACTCGACAGTCAGGTATCAACTGATTACGAGTTCCTGAGATTCTACATTGATGAGGTTAACACATGGAAAAGCATGAGTTTTTTCTTCAATGTAGACCCGGCGGCGATTGGTAGTGAGCTGGATGGGGATTTTCAACTTAAATTTCATATCTCAGGGAATCCAGTATTTGACTATGCAGACACGACAGCGCTAAAGGCGGCGGTTACAACTGGGACTCCAATTAGGACGTACAACAACCGTCGAAGGATTCCATTGGGTTCAGACTCAGCATATCTATACCGTCTTGAGCCCGGAAGTGATGCAGAAAGTTTACCTAATATTGTTCGCCCTAACGACTACAATGCCAGTATTCCATTCGTCTGGAAATTGCAAGGAACAATCAATGTGGATTCTTCCCTGGAGGGCGTGGCGAGTTACTTTCTTTTAGATAACGTGGTTTGTCAATACCTCCCACTTGGGGGGCAGCCGGATTCAGATGAAACACAAGTAGCCATCATCAACGAGAATACAAAGTTTGACCTGGACGTAGCAGTCCGCCACGCTGACCTACCATCAGATACAAACTACCAAAACGTGACAAAGGGCTGGCTTTCTTTTTCTGACGGCTCACCTACCGAAACATGGAAACTTCGCCCCGCCGATGGGAGTACTGAAGCAAAGCCGTTGATTGAGCAGTTATCAGATATGTACCGGGGGCAGTATTCCGTTCAGCGATGGAAGGAAACGGGGACTTTCGATACTCAGCATTTTGCGCCCTCTTTTTTTAACACATTCTGGGAAGTTCGCAACGGGAAGGTTTTCATACCTACCTTTATGAGTGTAGACACTAAAAACGCTTCGGCGGATGTGGAATTGATTGAAACATTGCAGGGTGATCCGGTGACGGATAATACAAACCTGGTGATTGATCCAGACTCAGGAGGACCAGAACCACCAGACCCGGCGGCAGGAAGAATACATTCAGATATTTTCTCAGAAATTTTTAACTGACAATGGCACAACTAACTAAAGCGGCCTTTCTCGCAAAATATAACGATGTCAGCACGGGCCTTTTTCGTAGCGGACAATCGGCGGGGGCAATTACAGAGGTGGACGAGCAGACATTGGTAATAGACACTAAAGACTCTGCTATCTGGCCGGACTCTGCGCTAACAACAGGCTGTTTAGTTTATTCCACAGGAACTAATACGGTACTCACAGATGCAAACATTGACCGGGATGCGCTTGCCGATCAGGTATCACATTTGATTTTCTCCGGCACGATGCCCTCGGTGATAACCGGACAAACACAAGCCTTCAGGCTTAACTATACATCGGCTGGATCTTCCTCATTTGCAAACGGAGTGTTGTTGCTTACTTACAACGCCGGATATACAGGTTCTTCATTGACATGGGGGATACGGTCTTTCAACTCAGCAGCAGGGACGGGGGCTACATTAATCCCCGCTGCGGGTACTAATACCATTGTTGGCAACATGGGGGTGCAGGGGGATGCGAACGCCACAACGACCGGAACTAATATGGGTGGAAAATTCGCCGCCCAGGGTGGGAACGTAAGCGTAGGCGTTTTAGGGCTCGCACAAGTTGTAAAGAACTCCGCAACCAACATCGGGGGCGCGTTCTCAGCACTCAATACAGGAAGTTCAGGTATTGAGGTTGGTGTGTGGGCTTCACTTAATCAAGAAACAGTACCGACAGAATCAGCGGCGGCGATATTTGATAACGATAGTCAGACCGCTGACATACTTCAACTCAAAGACAATGGTACAACCGTTTTTAAGGTTGCTGATGGTGGAATAGCCACGGCACTTATAAGCCTGAATATCGGCGGAAATTCAACGGCGGCGGGTATACTTAGAATCTACGAGGACACCGACAACGGTACAAACTTTTCAGCCTTTCAGGTAGGCACTCAGTCGGGAGATATTACTTACACACTTCCTACGGCTGCGCCAACAACAGACGGGCAAGTATTAGCAAGTACGACAGGCGGAGTAATGAGTTGGGGATCTGGGTCTGGAGAACTCCGATACATTGAGCGTACTATCACCTCGGCGGAAATATTAAATATGAACAGTGTGCCTGTTGAGTTGGTGGCTGCAGGGGGGGCGAATGTTGCGATGGCATTAATTGGAATATTTATATCAGTTGACTACGCTGGGGTGGCGTACGCAACTAACACGACATTAGAAATAAGGCACGGATCATCCAATTATGGAACGAACACATCCATACTCACATCAACTGCCGATAGGGTGTTGCAATTTTTTGATAGTAACCATGAGTACACAACTTTGAATAATAATATTAATCTGGATGTAGCGGCAGGCAACCCAACAGCAGGCACAAGCGACATTAAGGTAAAATTATGGTATACTGCCGTAACAATCTAAATCCATGATAAAGAAACTCCCAATCACAGACGTACAGTTAGCTCAGTACAACAAGTTAGCTCAGAAAAGGACGCGACTGAATGAACTGACTCAGGAAATAAACACTCTTGAGGATCAGTTTTTGAGATTGGTCATGGACTTTCATGGAGTAACAGACTTTCCCGCAGACGTGACGGTAGCGGACAGAGAAATACTTTTAGGGTATCCAGACAAAAAAGAATGAGTGAGGTTGTAACAGATAGGAGTATACAAAGAAAGTTGGTGATGCGGCCGGAGTGTGATAACGGTATCACGTTCGGGTTTTCATCTTCCATAGCCGCGTTTACGTGGTCGCTACTCGTGCGTCAGTACGGGACAGAGGCTAACCTGCTTTCATTGACTGAGGGGAACGGGCTGACTAAAACAGCGACTCAACTTGTCGCTGAATTTGACCTATCAAACTTTGGAGCCGGGGAATTTGTTTGGCTTTTGTTCTATGCGGGCTCACAGTCTTATTTCCTGATAAACGGCCCCCTGAAAACAATTACTGAAATTTACTCAGGGGATGCTAACGCAAGCGAACAAGTAACCGTAAATTTAAATAGCACAGACGTAACTTTAACAATCACTCCGTGGCTGACATAGTTTCAATATCAGATATAAACAAGGATTGGGTAGCCCGGAAGGGAGCCCATAACCCGGTGCGCTTTCACTTTGACGATAGCAGCGGGAACGACTTTGACATAAGTGATTATGTATTTTCGTTTCACTTGAGAGAGTTTGGGGATGCAACCATGACCAACATTCTGACCCTCACCGAGGGGGCGGGCCTAACCAATGACGGGGCGAGCGGGGATCTTGACGCGTTAATCACAGCCAACCAAACAGCATCGCTCAATCCAGAAACATATTTCTGGATCATGCTTGTCGTTGACCCTGACACCCGGACGATGGGGGTTTTCAATGGGTCTTTCAAACTTGTAAGCGAAACCTATGACGGGGACATCACCACAACGGTAGATGGAACTATAAACCTTGCGGGGAATACGATAAGCGTGACGGTTAATTTTCCTGGTGGATCGGCTGGCGCTGGTGATGTAGTCGGCCCTGCGAGTGCGACCGCTTCAAGCATAGTTGAATTCAACGGTACAACCGGGAAACTCATCAAAGACGGATTGGTTGTTATCAGCGCATACATCAAAACGCTTTTGGTCGCCGCCACAGCGTCAGCGGCGAGGATACTTCTTGGAGGTGTTCCCTTCACCCTCCACAAAAACAACGTAACCGACTCCTTTACGGGGACTACTGGAGAAAGTATTTTAGCTTCTATCTCGATTCCAGCGGGAACGATTGGAGCCAATGACATTGTAAGAATTTACTACACCACAACAAAATCTGGGACCGCTGGAACGATGACAACCAGGGGCCGGATACATACGTCAGGGGGAGCGGTTGGATCAGCCTTTTCATCAGGAACTGTTTTCTTTACTACCGGCGCACTTGGCGCGTCTACGATCTACAACAGGGGGTATAGAAAATTACATTTCAAAAATAGTTTAGCGTCTTTTTCTGTTTCAAATGTTGCCCTCAATATTGTCATAGATGAATCACAGCAGGGCGCGGCGGGCACGATTGGGGCGCTCACCAATGATTTTAGTTTAGCTCAGTTCATAGTCATCACGGCTACCCTTGCGAGCGGTTCTGACACGGCCCTGATAAATGATATTCTCATTGAAATAGTACGCACATGAAACCAGGAATAGTCAACGCAGCCACAGGAGTACGGATCGAGTTCGACACGGAAGCGGAACTACTAGCATACATCGCTACCATCAGCCCCCCAGACCTTCCTCAACAGGCGCGGCGACTCGAGATGTACCGCGAGGACGTATTGTGCGCCCGTGTGCTTGGCGACTTGCGCGATGAGTTTAAAAAACAAGTACAGGAGGGGAACCTGACAGTAGCACAGGCAACGACTTTATTCACCGTTGTAAGAGATACATTCCTTGCCCTTAAATGTGGATGGCTTCGGGAGGCGCGGGGGATTGCAAACAATACAGCGACAACGGCGATATTCACGGCTCCGCGAAAGACATTTTTATTGAACGTACTGGACGCTGCACTCACAGAGCTGAACGCATGAAAGTAGAAGCCTTCAGACGTATGCACTTCAGATCCGGGAAGTTTTCAAGGTTCAACATCCGTCATGGTAAGAACGTAGAGATTAAAGAAAAGAAGGAACGCAAGCCCAAAGGATGGGTAAATCCAGATCCACGCTATAAAGACTTATGACGGCCAACGAGCAGATACTTGAACTGGTGAAAACCCTCCCGCGTGGTGGGGGCTACACATGGGATCCAGCAAAGCCAACAAGCGGATGCCCTCAGGATATCATTTTCAATGGGGTAACAATTCTAAAGAAGGACACAGCTACGTATTGCTGTGGGCTTACGTTCACCGTTTGGTTTCGTGTGATCGGTGAAACGCTCACTATCCCGCCATCTGAGATGTTCAAGGTACAGCGGTTTTGGTATTGTGCGTCCGGGAATCGTAAGGGTTCGCTAGATGCGTTGATAGCCGTCAAGATGGGAACACCCGTTACGATCAATGAAGCCCTGCCGGGGGACTTTTTACAGTTGTGGCGCAAGTCAGGGTCAGGTCATTCAGTAATTTATCTTCGTCACGACTCAGCCGCCGGAACACTCACTTACTTTTCAACTCAACCCGCAACCAATGGGCCGGGAGAGAGAACTGAAAGACTCGCGAATATGACGGAGTTGTATTTTGTGAGACCACTATTACCGCTTTAACCATGCCGCTACCTAACCTCAAAACCCTTTTCTCAGGCGGAATAAAAGAAGCCGTTAAAGTCGTCGCTGACGTAGTTGATAAGTTCACACTCACGGGCGAAGAGAAAGCTGCCATCAACCAAGCCGCCGAGGACGCCTTCAATGCTCACGCTGAGAAAATGGCTGAGCTTACTTTGAAGGAATTGGAGATCGAAGCAAAGGACAGGGATAGCGCGAGGACCATGAACGCCAACATCCAGGATTCGGAAAACGCAAGCTGGATGGCTCGTAACACCGCGTATTTTCTGGACATATCAATCACCCTTTCCTTCTATTCAGTCATTCTCATGATAACCTTTAAGGTGATTCCTGAGGAAAACAAAGAACTTTTCTACATGGTAGTCGGTATCCTTGGCGCTAAGTTTGGTGATGTGGTGGCCTTCCATCGAGGGTCAAGCAAGGGGAACGAGGACAAGCAGAGGTTTATGCTTAGGAGGGCGGCGTAATATTATACCCCGACCCCGACCGCGACAAGGGTTTCCTCACCAATAAATAACCACAAACGGGAGTATCATGATTTTGGCGCAAGGTTTCTGAGTGACTGTTGTAGTTCTTCAATTTGCTTTTGAACCAATAAGATTCGTTCTGTCGCTTGGCTTGTGTCCGCAACGATCTTTATTTCAATCTCCCCGCCGTCACCTTCTCTCAATGACTTCACTGAGAATCTAAATATAAAGGCGGTTATCACCGACCCTGCAAAAAACCCAATACCGCACACAATTAAGGCGTCCAAAGCACTCATAGTTTGATGGTTGAATATTTCTCCTCACCCGTTTGTGATGTCTTCAGTCCTCTTGATGGGATATATTTGAGTCTCATCTAACCTCAATCAAAAGCCGCCCGAACTTCCTTTGAAATCTTACCTGGTTATTCTTGATCTGCTTGTAGACCAATGGGATAGATTTCCCAATTTGGGCCGCGTATTCCTTGACCGTCATTAGCTTCATGGGCACTAAGGTATAAAAGACTATACGGCAAATCCTAGCAGGCGGGTAGAAAGTTTTATAAAAATATTTCAACTTTCCTTTGGTAGAATCGTTTCTACTCTTACCTTTACTCCAGTAGTCAATCAGCAAACTAAACGATTCACACAGTTATGAAAATCCAAATTAAAGGCAAGTCGGTAGATGTTCAGATGAACAAGCCGCAAACGCAGGAAATTTATACAGGTTCAGGCCCGCTTTTCGGTCGCCCGTTCCCATTCGTCACCGAACTTTCGACTGTAAGTTTATCCCAAAGCATTTTTACGGTGAAAAAACTTTCGCTTAAAGAGGTTCGGGAATACTCCAGTTCGCTCGTCCTTAATTCCTGAGTTTACCTGAATCGTTTCTCAGGGCGCACACGGGCTACGCTCCCCGGTTTTTAAACCTTCAAAAACACGAATCATGAACCCTACAATAGAAGAGCAGATTGATGCTTTAGAATACTCTTACAGATTCACGCAGGATATTGGTAAGGTCGTTACGGCTGAGCGGATAAACGCTGCTATCGCCACCCTTCGCGCTCACGAATCTCAGGCCAAGCTACTAGAGGAGGCGAACAAGCTTCTCTATAATACAATGAGCGTTTTAAATGAACGTGGTTGTGAACATACTGCAACTACAATTTACAAGTTCCTTTCTAGGGTAGAAAAACACTAACAGCCATGACCAAAAAAGAACTGACAAAACCGCAGAAACTTCGTATGCTTCGCGGAATTAGGGAGGATGTTCTACAATGCAAGAAAGACAAATCTGCGGCATTTTTCTGCTTCGCATGGGATAGGGTAGAGCGTGGTGTTAATCATTTAGAATCAGACTTAGCGAAACTTGGCATGAATCCGCCCAGAAAACGATTCAGTGATATTTCTTGGTATCACATGACTGACTACGCTAACCGTATTAAGTGCATCGACCTCGCTATTGCAAAACTCCAACCCAAAAAGAAATGATACGCAATAACCAAGGAAGGACCGAAAGCGAGCAAGAGGAATTTGACCGTATGCTCCCATCCCAAAACTGTGGGCACTGCAATGAGCCGTTTCACCCGGATAACCTGGAGCCGCTGGCGGGAACGAAACTTTGCCCTGACTGTGCGCTGACTTACCGCGAGGAACACGTTCAGGAACTTTTGGACGCGATGACTCCTGTGAGTTTGTTCGACCAGATAGCGAGAATTTGTAAACCAAATATTTAACCAACTATGGAAACGATTTACACAGTAGAGTACTTCATTGAGAAGTTTGAGAAGATACCAGAGAGTATGTGGGTTACCAATGGTTTAGGTAGCCCCGGTGGCCCTAGGTGTGCCCTCGGTCATTGTTTGCGCGATCATGAAATGGTAAACGATGAGTCGGCGGAGTTTGTTGGTGCCCTGCTTATTGGGGCGGTGGCAATCAACAATGGTGGCGACCCCCGCTACCAACAGCCCACCCCCAAGCAAAGAATCCTGGCCGCCCTCTACGACATCAAAGTCAAGCAGGACGCAGAGAAACCAAAAGTTGAAAAACCCCGGATTGTTTACGTTACCGTCGACGCGGCTGTGAGGGAGTTGCAGAAATCGGTGAGCGAAAACTGAAAACTATGGAAGCACTACAAACACAAACAAAGGAAACCCCGGCACAACTCTTGGCGATGGCCATAGAGCAAAAAATGGGCGTGGCTGAACTTGAGAAATTGGTAGCCCTGCAGGAACGATGGGAGGCGAACCAGGCGCGGAAAGCGTTTTTTGAAGCCTTCACTAGATTCCAGGCAAACGCCCCCGACATTCGAAAAACGAAGGGAGTGACTTTTGGGGACACGTCCTACAAGTACGCTCCGTTGGGGGACATCTGCCGACAGCTTTCCAAAAGTCTGGAAGCGGCGGAACTGTCCTACCGTTGGGAAATCGAGGATGACACGAAAATAAAGGTCACCTGCCTTGTTTCCCACGTATTCGGGCACACGGAACGGACGGCCATGCAGGCAGACCCGGACACAAGTGGCAAAAAGAACGCAATACAGGCCCGTGGCAGTGCGATCGAGTACATGAAGCGGTACACCCTCATTGGGGCCTTGGGCCTCTCCACGACCGATACAGACACAGACGGGAACCATCCGGGCGGGGCGGATGAATATGACGTTGACCGGCTACATAAGGACTTCATGGACCTCTACAATCAAGTTATCCAACTTGACCCCAAAAAGAACGGCTGGCACCCGGACAACTGGAAGGCCGAAAGGACCGGGCAGAACTACGTGAAGGCTATCGGAAGCATTCGAAAGGTATTGTTTGACCTCCAACCCAAAAACTCATGAACTTCCTTGACGAAATGATTGACCCGGAACGGGCACACCTTCATAACCAACAAGGCTCTGCAGACTGGGAGCAGATCCGGGTGGGTAGGTTTACATCTTCCGAAATCTGGAAACTCCTGCAGTTCGGCTACCGTCCAATGACTGACAAAGAACTTGCCGCCCGTCCAAAGAAAGGGAAGGGTTCACAGACTACCCGCGTCCCTGACCCGACCAAACTCGCAGACAAGGCGGTGACCTACATTAACCAGAAAGTTGCTGAGGTATTGACCGGCCGGCCGCGCCATCAGTCCTACGCCTACCCCCTGGTTTATGGGAAGGAAACCGAACCGGAGGCGGTGGAACACTTTGAGAAGATGACAGGTCTGCGGACGGAAGTAGTCGGGTTCCAGGTTTACACGGACCACGCGGGGGGCTCCCCTGACAGGCTGATTCCTGAAATAAAGGCGGGTCTGGAAATCAAATGCCCTCTTGAAGATTCGATCATGGTTGACTACCTTCAACTGATGCACTACAACGACCTGAAAGCCTTGTATCCGGACTTTTACTGGCAGTGCGTTTCACTCATGCTTTTCACGGGAATGGACTCTTGGATTTGGGGCGCATACAACCCGCGCATGATCGAGGACAAATTCAAGTTCAAACGAATCGACATCCCAAAGGATGGAGTGCAGGAAGATTTTGACCTACTGAACAGCGCAATCGAAATCGGGGTCGCTGAAAAGTTGAAGACCCTGAAAATGCTTGACGTAATCGCTAACCCTTTAACCCAATAACACAAAATGAACGCCAAGAAATGCCAATCTTTAGTCGAGCGCCATCTTTTGAACGGCGGGAAAATATCGCAGATGACGGCAATGACGCGCAGGTTTGGTTTTGCCGGAAGGCTTGCTCCCATAATTTTGAGATTGCGCAAGAAGCACGGGAAGCGAACCATCCAGACGGAGATGGTGAAGACGAAGGTGGGGACGTATGGGGTTTATAAAATGCAATGGCCATGAAACCACAACGCTTTGAGATCGGACAACCTGTTACCCCTAAACGTGGGGAGGATTGGTCTGGTAAAAATAACAATGAAATATTTCCTCTACCCGAGGGGGAAATTTACCACATCAAATCTTATAGCTGGTTTGGTGACTTCGCTGAATGGGCTGTCTGCCTTATTGAAATTCCGGGACGTTCATGTTTTATGGAGTATCATTTCGAGCCCGTCATCACTTCCGCCGAACTGACCGAACTCCTTAAGGAGGAACCCTTAACCGTTGAGGTCGATCTCAGGGATGTAGTAGACTTTGGAATAATTAAAGGCTGAACCAATGAAGCGCCTGTTACTTTTAAGAATCTGGTTCCGCAACCTGGTGGAGCGCTATCGCTTTTATTTTGACTGCGCAATAGTCATCGGCTGGGCGTTACTTTTGGCTGTTGGCTTGTGGCTTACTGTTGTGTTTGTTGCTTTCTTTCAAGGAAATTATCCGAAATGACATACGAAGAATTTTTACATCAAAAGAAGCGGGTAACGCTTGAATCCGGTTTCGATGTTCCGGCAGAAAAGATTCACCCGCTGCTCTTTGACTTCCAAAACTACGCAGTCCGCAAGGCTTTGAAGTTCGGGCGTTATGCTTTGTTTGAAGAATGCGGACTTGGTAAGACTTTGCAACAACTTGAATGGGCGCGGCACGTAGTCCAGTCCACAAACGAACACGTTTTAATTCTTGCTCCTTTGGGAGTGACCGGCCAGACAATCAAAGAAGCTCAAAAGCTGGGGATTGATGTGGCAAAGTACGGCACGCGGAAAGCAGACAGTAAAATCTACATCACCAACTACGAACAGATCGAGAACATCGATCCGGCGATTTTCTCAGGTATCGTGCTGGATGAAAGCTCCATCCTGAAAAACTTTGAGGGGTCCACTAAAAAGAAGATTCTCTCTTTGTTCAAAATGATGCCTTACAAGCTGGCCTGCACCGCGACTCCCTCCCCGAACGACGACATGGAGATTTGCAACCATGCTGAATTCTTAGGTCATGGAAGACGCGAGGAAATACTGGCCATGTACTTCACCCATGATGGAGGGGAAACGGCTACATGGAGACTAAAGGGCTATGCTGAAAAGCTGTTTTGGAACTTTGTTAAATCCTGGTCTTTGTTTATTTCTAATCCTTCTGATGTTGGATTTGATGGTTCAAAGTTTGAACTTCCAAAACTGAATCTGATTGAAAGAATGATCGCCGCCCCGGTTGCTGATGGCCGGCTATTCAACGACATAAACGTGAGTGCCACCAACTTTAATCAGGAGTTAAGGAATACGATGAAACTACGGATAAGGGAAACGGTTGACATTGTGAACAACTCCCCGGAATCGTTTTTGATTTGGTGTAAGCAGAATCCAGAGAGTAAAACATTGGCGGACCAAATCGATGGGGCGGTGGAGGTTACTGGCAGCGAAGCCCCGGAAGCGAAAGAAGAAAAGCTATTAGCCTTTGCGTCTGGGCAGATTCATAGGCTTGTGACTAAAACAAAGATCGCCGGCTTTGGGCTGAATTATCAGAACTGCCATAACCATGTGCATTGCTCTTTTGATTTTTCATTTGAGGCTTTGTATCAATCAATCCGCAGGTCTTACAGGTTCGGCCAAAAATATCCCGTTAACGTGTGGTTGGTAACTACCGACTCGATGCGCAACGTCATTCAGTCCATCAAAGAAAAGCAGGAACAATTTGAACAAATGAAATATCACCTAACCCTAAACTAATGCATACTTTAATTCAAGGCGATTGTGTAGAAAAGATCAAAGACGTTCCAAGCGATTCGATGCATTTCAGTTGTTTTAGCCCCCCTTTCGCCGAGCTTTATGTTTATTCCGACGATTACCGCGATATGGGAAACGCGAGAACCTACGCTGAGTTTTTCACTCACTTCGATTTTCTCACTCCTGAACTTCACCGGGTAATGATGCCGGGGCGGTTGGTAGCGGTCCATTGTCAATTCCTTCCAATCCAAAAAGGCAAAGAGGGATACCTAGGATTCAGAAACTTCCCCGCCGGCGTTCAGGCTTCGTTTGAAAAGAACGGATTCACCCTGCATGGTCCTCCAATTACAATCTGGAAGGACCCTGTGACGGAAATGCAACGGACCAAAGCCATCGGATTACTGAACAAGCAGAAGGACAAAGACGCAAGTTTAAGCCGGACCGGGAACCCGGATTACATTTACGTGTTCCGAAAACTTGGAGAGAACCCGGTACCGATTCAGCACTCCAGCGACGACCCCACGCATCCGAACTACATACCAATTTCTCTCTGGCAGAAATACGCTTCCCCTGTTTGGTATGACATAAATTATTCTAATACGCTGAACAAAGAGGGCAAGGAGAACGACGACGAAAAGCACATCGCCCCCCTGCAACTTGAGACCATTCAGCGGTGCATACACTTGTGGACCAATCCGGGGGAGACAGTGTTCACTCCTTTCCTTGGGATAGGATCTGAAGTGTTCCAAGCATTGAAGATGGGGCGTAACGGCTACGGGATTGAGTTAAAGAAATCCTACTTCAAGATTGCTCAAAAGAACTGCGCGAATGCGATGGAAGAAAAGGCTCAACTATCACTGATATGAACAAGCTCAAAGACCTCTCCCAGCTGGTAAGGCCATTCACCGAAGAGCAGTTACTACCAAAGAAGTTCATCGAATCCCCCGACTACGAGGGCGACTTTGCTGACCTTCTTTCCTCCCGTGACTCCGAGATCAACACCCGTTACACGATGACAGAGATAAAGTCAGCTATGTCCCGGGCTATAGACTCCTACAATGAGCTTAGCGGGAAAGAGGTGGGGAAAGAATCGCTCACGGCTTTAACGATGGCAGAATTATGATTAGGTTTCTATATAATTGGTCGTCTGCACTCTTTGTGATTTTAGTTGCCCCGTTTATTCTTATTGGATTCTTGGTTGGGGGCGTGATGATTGCTTTTAGGTTGGGACTATCCTTGTTCAATCAATTCGAGAATTACGGCGAGAGGCGCGGGTGGGAAAGTAAAAAGGAAAATGATGCGTTCGCAAAACGCCACAAACTATGAAACCTGCCTACCTCTGTACATGGGAGCACGAAGATTGCCAGCGCGTCCGTGAGGGAAATACACCTTACTGCTCAACGCATAATCTAGGCTTACGCAAGATGGCCAGAGACCTCACGAAACCAAAAAAGATTGTTAAGCCCCTCAAGCGTACCGCCATCGCAAAGCAAAGCCCGAAGCGTCAGGAGCAGAACCTGGAATACTCAGGGGAGCGCAATGCGTGGATAGAGGGGAAACTTTGCGTTTGTTGTGGTGAGCCTGCTACCGAAGTCCATCATGCCGCCGGGAGGACCAATGACCTGCTACTTGAGAAGAAATACTGGAAGCCCGTTTGCCGCCCGTGTCACGTTCTCATCACCGAGGATTCAGCGTGGGCGATTCAGAACGGGTGGAGTTTACCACGGACTGTATGAGCTGGGCTCTTTTACTCGGCCTTTTGTTCGCCTGCCTGCTGCCCTCGTTGGTTAAGCTAGTGGTGAAGATTAGGAAAAAGAAATTTACGGACTACGACTACTAAACCCAAAATGATATGAAAATCAAAATCAATGTGACTAAAGAGATTTTAGAGAAGTCTGCGGCGTGTTTGAGCAACTCATTCAAGCAAGCATCACAAAATTGTGCGATTGCCTTAGCTGTGCGTGAAATTTTTCCGAGAGCTGGGGTTTCTGATACTGATATTTCAACGGTTAGCTGCAACGAGCAAGACTATGATGTTAATGCTGATATTGGTTTTATGGAACTACCAAAGTCAGCAAGGAGATTTATCCAAAACTTCGACCGGGCCTCCTATTACGGGCGTTGCACAATGTCCCCCATCTCCTTCGAGATCGACGTACCTGACTCAGTGATTGAGAAGATCGGGCTTGACGAGGTTCGCCGGATACTGGCGGAAAGCAAAACGCTTGAACTTGTCGAATCATGAAAGCGGGACAAACAGCCGAAGACCTGGAGCGACCGGTTGATCGGATTTGGTGGCCCATCAGTATTGCCGCAGACTTAATAGGCACTACACCACCCGTCATCAGATTCATGGAGAGTGAGCTTTCCTTGCCCCCAGCGAAACGCAATCATAAAGGGGAAAGAACCTACAGCCGGAAAGAGTTTGAGCGCCTGCGGGTCGTCTACGGTCTCACACGGCGGTTTAGCTACGAGACGGTGAAGGACCTATTAGCCAACAAGGAGCTGGATTTGGAAAAATGCCTCTTGGAGGTTGAAAGATGGAGACTAAAATGACCGACGACAAACTCTCAATACGGCTGGCCTTCTTTCTGGCCGGGGTCTTCGTGGGGCTCATGGCGGCGGTGATTATAATTGAGATAGTGGTATGAAATCTCAGAAGGATTTAGTTACTTCGTCATGATTTAGGGTTAGCATGGGGCCGGGTCGCAGTTAGGGGCAACCCGGTTTCACAAAGGTTTCGGCCCACATCGTTTTACCGGGGTTGATTGAAAAGTATACATAGCGGGGCGTTGTGGATTAATTCCCACTCGTAAGTCCCCATACATACCAACCAAGTGAAAGGGCCCGCATGCTGGACTAAGTCGCCAGACAGGGGCCCAACGCTGGGAAAGATATCTGAGCCGGTCTACGTCTCCGATTGACAAGCGTTACTTGTCCGTTATCGTGTGTGCATAACGTAAGTTGAAGGGAACTTTAAAAAGTCCCCGCAAGGAGAGAGTAGGGCGCACACACCCGAAACCTTGCGGGGATTTTTGTTTCTATGGGTAAGTGGTTAGAGAAAAGAATGGAGGATCTTGGTTTGACCGATTTGCAGCGGTTCCAAGTACGTCAAGCAAAGCGATCAATTCGTAAGGCGCTCGCTAAAGAACTTGCGTCCCAACCAAGAACGAAACGGCGGAGGATTTCACGCGATGGCAGCATACAGGAAAATTAGCGTGACGTTTTGGAATGACGGGTTTATACAGTCGCTAACACCGGAGGGGAAATACTTTTACCTGTTTCTCATGACCAACACCAAGACAACCCAGTGCGGAATTTATGAAATAACCATTCAGCAAATGGTATTCGAAACCGGATATAACGAGGCCACAGTTCGCAAGTTGATCGCCCAATTTGAGAAGACCGGGAAGATCAAATATTCCAGGGATACAAGCGAAATCGCCCTGAAGAACTGGCCGAAGTACAATTCGAGCGAAAGCCCAAAGGTCCAGACCTTAGTAGCAAAAGAGTTGAAATTGGTCAAAAATCCTGTATTGATACAGTATCTATACAGTATGGATACCGCGCCACAAGAAACAGAAACAGAAGAACAAGCAGAAGCAAAAGAAGAAACAAAGCAAAAACAGAAGACCGCTAGCGCGGAGCCGCTGGTTCTTCCCTTTGGTTCTGAGTTTTTGTCTGTTTGGCAAGAGTGGGAACAATACCGACTTGAGTGTAAGAAGAAACTTACACGATCAACCGCAAAAAAACAGATTGCTCTTTTGGGGGCGCGGCCAGAAAAAGTTGCAATAGCCATGATAAACCAGAGTATTCAGAACGGATGGCAAGGAATATTTGAAATAAAACAGGATGCAAATGGGACAGGATTTAACAAAAACAAACAGCACCTCTTCGGAGTTGTTGAAGGTATCGCACAACGCTACGGTAAAGATGGTTCTGGAGGGAAGGGTTAGCGAGATACCCACACCCAAGACCGTCAAGGAGGCGGTGGAGATTGGCATTCCTTTGGTCATGGTGGAGAAGGTCACAGGCCCAGAGGGTATTCTATACGCCATAGAAATAGCTTTGACGGACATTATCCGGGTGGTCAACATTGATTCACGGCTGAACATCCAACCGCATCAAACCCGCATTATTGCAGAAACTATTTTTGAGAACTTCAAAACAGAATCATTGGAAGATTTCAAACTTGCATTCAGGCGCGGATCTGCTGGGTTCTATGGCGAGATTTACCGACTCGATGGCGCGGTGATTGTTCGTTGGGTTCAATGCTATTTGGAAGAAAAGTACACGATTGTAGACCAAGCGGTCACAACTGCCAAGGACGCTGAAAAGGAAATTGACATCGACTACCAAGCATTAATTCAGAGGCGAAAGAAAGAGGCTGAGAATGGTGATATTGATCCAGTTCGACAAAGAGAAATTGCTGCCCGCAAACATGAGATTGAATATCAAACCGCAAAGCTTGGTTACAAACCATTGAAGCGAGATGACTTAGCGAAGTACGATGAGTCCAACCGCTACATCTTGGATAACTTCAACGCAGACGGAACTAAGAAAGAAACCTGGAAATCAAAAGATGAATGGTTGAAGGGGGTAGGTAACACAGACCAAACAGTAACCGAGAAATGACCGAGCGACCTATTTTATTTTCGACCCCGATGGTTCAGGCTATTCTGGATGGGCGGAAGACCCAGACACGGAGACTAACAGGACTTAACGAGATTAACGAGAATCCCGATGAGTGGATACTAATTGATGTTGGGCCAATCACAATCAACGGCACGATTACGAAGTTTGGGGCATTATTTCAGAACAAGAAGGAAGTAACCAATGTAGTTTTTGTTCCATCCCCATACGGCCAACCGTCGGATAAATTATGGGGCCGTGAGACATGGAAACCATGTTCATGGGACGAAAATACTGGATGGATTAGAGTGACATTTAAGGATGGCACAAGTGGTAGAAAATTTGAGTTAGACGATCCGGATATGTTTGAGCGTCTTTGGATTTCCATTTCTGATGAGTTCGACAGAAAGGGAATGGAGCCAGTGGATATTATTGGTGATGAGGAATATGGCGTTTACTCTCTTGAACAAGTAGCAAAACTTTCATGGCGTCCCTCCATCCACATGCCTAAAGCCGCCGCCCGTATCTGGTTAGAGGTGGAGAGCGTAGGAGTGGAGAGGCTACAGGAGATCAGCGAGAAAGACGCGATAGCGGAGGGTTATTACGCCAAGCCTAGCAAGGAACAATTAATCAAGGTGGGCGGATATTACGCAACTACGAAAGCGTGGTACTGTAAACTTTGGGAGAGCATCAACGGCCCCGGCTCATGGGGAGCTAACCCGTGGGTGTGGGTCGTGAAGTTTAAAGTGAGAGCAAATTTTCAAGTCCGGGAGCCACACTAACCCCCTCAACTCTAAAAACTAAAAGTATGAGCGAAGAACAACAGAAACAAATTGATGAAATCATTGACGATGCTCAACGCAAGGCTGATGATTTCGATGATGCGTATTTGCTGATTGCGAAAGCCGCCTACAACCTAGCCGTAAGGAAGTGCGCTGAGACGGCAGAGGCCGACCTAATTGAAGAAACAGCGTGGCATGAAGCATTTGCGGAAGTGAATGATAAAAGCATCCTTAAAAATCTAATCCCATGAGCGACAAGACCCTGACCCCTCAACCCGAACTCCTTAAACAAGCATAGCCCTATGAAAGGAGAGAACTGGACAAGTACAAATTACGCGATGCCAAAAAGTACTAACTTAATTGGAGGCCCATACTATGTTATTTTTCCACAAATGGAAATCGTTCAAAGGCTCAACGACAAATGGAAAAGACACGACCCGACTGGGCACCATCCAAATGAACATGAGGACAGAATGGTGAGGTATTGGAAGTTAATTAAACCACCTAAAATATGGAACCCATGAGCGAACCCAAACTAACCGAAGTTGAGATACAGGCGATCAATGCCGAAGCGCTAATACCGTATCCAGAATTATGGCGCGATGGAGCCATTGACAAGCAACCAAGATATGATGCTAATTACTATCCGCGTAAAATCTGGATCGAGTGCGCCACCATCTACACAGAAAGAGCGAAGGCATGGGAAGCAGCCGACATCAACAGGATAGCAAAACTACTTCATCATGTCGATAAACTACTTCATCATGTCGATCAACAAAACGGAAAAGTAAAAGAACTCGAAGCCCTCTTGAAGTCCAAGGACGACAGGTGGGAGGAGGTGAGGAAGCAGGTTATCGTTTATCGAGATGGGATTAAACTGGATTTGCTGGATAAACATACTCCACTGGCTGAGGTGACAGCGCTAAGAATTAGAGTTGAGGAAACAGAAAAGTGGCTCTCCCTCCTCTCCGATAAGATCGACAGTCAACCTAAACCTCAATAAGAGACAATGAACGCAGCATACGAGAAAGGCCGAGAAGCAAATCGAAAGGCAAAGTCGGCAAGACAAAAGTACCTTGATGAATGTAATCACCGATTCATTATCAGAATTGACGGCTATCGGCAATGCGTTTATTGTGGCCATGTTCAACAATACCAAACCCCGAACTCATGACCGAGACAGAAGAAGAGTGCCTAGCGCGGTTTGCCAATCCCGAAACAATGACCTAAATTAGCAGACAGGGATGACCGACGCGACCTACACGAAAGAAATCCTTAGAGAAAGCGAAGCTGTATTGATAGCCCGCGTTTTCAGGGATGGTGAAGAAATAGCGCAAAAACCATTCTACGGTGGATTTCTGATGTCAATTAATACCGGAACTTATCAGGATGCTCATGAGTGGGCCGACAGCACTATACGACTCGACGCAAAACAAGGGCAAAAGCGGTGACCGACAGAGACAACCTAAAGAGCCAACTGACTACCCTGGAGACCCAGAGAGCCACGATCTCTGCCGAGGTGGACGCTATCTACTCCAAAGCCGACCATGAGGCCTACATGAAAAAAATCGACCTTTCGGGGATTGATAAGAAAATCAAGCGATTGACAGAATTGGTAAATGCTATGAAATGAGCCTGACAAGGTATTTAATCTCTTTCGTGATACTGCTTATGGGATGCGAAAACGACCCACCTAAAACTATTTCCTCGGTGGACCTCATCGGTATCTGGTTCGGCTATCTCAATTCGGCAACATCCTGTGATATTGATTCCAACAACGGCGTAAACACATGTGCAGATTATTGCAATTACTACAACTTCACCGCGGACACCTTTGTCCTATCCAGCAAATTATACGAGGTCACCGGAACGTACAGCATAAAAGGTGATAGTATTTTTTTTATAATTGAACCCTCAATGGTCACCGACAAACGATCTTTTAAATTAGAGGGGAATATCCTGAAACTCTCCCGTCAGGGAACTCAGGGATGTGTTTATAGCAACCATTACGAAAGGAAATGAGCTATATTATTCCTATTAAGGCCGATCGCGCTATTGTAGGCAACCTCACCTCAGAGTCGTTCACATCACCCCCGCTTGATTGGTCAAAAACGTATACGCTTGAGGGAACATTCAGTCCGACAGTGGAAAACGAACCTCTTGAACGTGAAATGGAATACTACCTAAGACGAGGAAATAGATACTTTTTCAGAGATGGTGGTGCAAAACTCATCATTGACACACCAGACATAGAGCTTATGAAGCAGGTAAAACGAGGCATGAAGTGTAAAGTAAAGTACAAGCTATGACCGACTTGTACATACACGTTTACATTGACAAGACGGTAGATCCCGGAAAAAAACTTTGGGAATATATTATGTTTGATGAACCTTACAGAGATGCTCTCAATAGGGCATTTTCCGTTATTCCAAGATCGGAATTTAAGACCATCAGAGAGGTTGTTATAAAAGAGGAGAACGGAATTGAGACAGAAATAACCGTCGATCGTTTGTACGAACTGATTCAAGAATCAACCGTGACGGATGGAAATTAAGCCCCTACGCAGACCTTGGCAGAAAGCCCCCTACTCCAAGACCACCGCAGAGCCCTGGTACCAAAGCAAGGAATGGAAGCTGATAAGAAAGAACCACCTTTACGGACACACCATCATAGACGGACAGACAGTATCCCATCAGTACTGCATCATGTGTTACAAAGAGTCAAAGCAACGCATCCCAGGTCACACAGTGGATCACATCACCCCGATAAACGAGGGTGGCGATAAGAAAGGACCCCTGCAGACCCTATGCAAAAGACACAACTTCCAGAAAACAGCGCGGGACGGGAACAGGCAAAGGAAACAAGGACGTTCCACGTGAAACAATAACCCTCAATCCCTATGGACATCAAGACCACAGCTACCAACAAGAGCCTACGCATCCAAGCGCAGACAGAGGCCGAAGACTACATCGAACCCATTCAAGAACTATTGCAAGAAACAATAGACAACTACCTACCTAAAGAGTTGAAAGGGAAGCTATTAGTCGTTGTGAAATTGAAAGAGAATGAAGGGTAGGGTGGGCAAGGTGTTGCAATGCGGCCCCTTTGAACCGCGCTCGGCAAGATTTATTCTCTCGACACTTTTTTAAAGAAAAATGGGAAATATGCGTTTTGGGGATGAATTTAACGCCTTCTATGACCAGTGCCTTACCGAGCTGAAGGCCCGGAGCAACTGGAGTGAATCTTTTGTTCCTATGCTCGAGCGTTACGTCACGATCACGGCGAAGCTTTCGAAGTTGAACGAGGATCTTGTCGATGAGGAAATCACGGTGAAGCATACCAACCGGGCGGAGAAAACCAATGAGGTAACTTCGCCGAAGTGGAGGATGTTTTTAGCTTTGAATCGGGAGGCCACGGCGCTGGCGGACAAGTTGGAATTGTCACCAAGTTCAGCCCCGGTTAAAACGGCAGGGAAAGAGGTTAAAGGAGGCTTTGAGACAGGGCCGATGAGGGCAGTGAAATGACAGAAATGTGGGTAACGGCCAATAATTGGCGGGTCTTTAAACAGTGGCTTAAGCGTCATGGATGGTTGCTTTGCCATCTGGACTATGAGCGCAATCTTTTGCTTTTTGTGGCTGATAAACCACTGTACAACGGGCAGACTATAGAGGCTCAGTTTGCTACACACCCATCAGGTGGAGTAGTTTTTTGTGGATACGAGGTTGTGCAATGACCGTCGCCGAGTCCTACGCCCGTGACCTTTTAGCCCCCGGCAACGAGTGGAAATCTGGCCGGTACATGAAACTTGCGGCCCAGCGGTTTCTCTCCGACCTGCAGCGCACCGACATCTATTTCGACGAGGTGGAGGCGAACCGGATGATAAACTTCGGGGAGCGGTACTGCCTGCTTGCCGAGGACTCTTGGAAGGGCCAGCCGATGAAGTTTGAGCCGTGGCAGAAATTCATCTTTCAGCAGACTTTCGGGTGGTACTACAAGGAATCCGGTCGGCGGCGGATTCGCGAGGTTTACGTTCAGATAGCCAAGAAGAACGGGAAGAGCTGCCTAGCTGGAATTCTCGCCCTGTGGCACCTCTTCGCGGATACAAGCACACCCACGCCCAGGGTATTCATCACGGCCAATAATGAGGATCAGGCGAAGATCACGGCTTCTTTGGCGGGGGATATTTTGAGGCAATCCCCGGACCTGTCCGCCAAGATCAAGGACGGGGAGTGCGAGGTGTACGAGTACTTGAAGAAGGTCAGGGAAATAACTTTCCGGGAGAAGGACGTGAGCGGGCGGGATGGGTTTATCAAACCTCTCTCCAAGGAAACCGACGACAAGAAATCTAAGCAAGCCGGGGGTAAGCATGGGATAAACGCGAGCATGGGAATCGTGGATGAGTACGGCATGAGCCCCGACCAGGGAGGTACAAAGACCATTTCCTCGTCCATGGCAGCGCGCAAGAATCCGCTCATGTTCTACATCACCACGGCGGGATTCAACAAGGATGGCCCTTGCTTCACGCAGCAGCGGAAGATAGGGGTGGACATTCTGGAGAACTACGGGACCCCGGCAGCCCCGAAGGGAGCCGACTACCGCCTGTCTTTCATCTACGAAATGGACGAAACTGACGACTGGAAGGATCCGAAGAACTGGCTGAAGTGCAACCCTAACCTTGGGGTTTCGGTTGATAGCATCTTTCTGGAAACCCGGATAGCGGAGGCGGAAACAGAGGGAGGAAGTACCGAGGTAGACGTTAAAACGCTGAACTTCGATATGTGGTGTGACGCGCCGGCGGTGTTCATCCCTCAGGATACCTGGCGGGAGAATACGCATGGGATTGCTGAGTCAGAGCTTGCCGGGAAATGGTGTTTTGGGGGGTTGGAGATTCCCCACGGGCCGATAGGTTCCCTCGCGCTGATCTTCCCAAACATCCGGGAGAACGTCCACGCGCTGAAGGTGTTCTTTTGGATGCCCGAAAACAAGGTGATTAAGAACGATTTAAAGGTAGATTTTAGTCAGTACCGTGACTTTATGACGATTTGTAGTGGAGATGTCATAGAAAATTCGCTCATTTACGAAACAATCAGCAGGGCACTCGCGGGGTACAATGTTCACTCAATAGCATTTCCGAAGCCTCTTGAAACTCACGACATACTTCAGTCACTCGTCAGGGACGGTTACCAGTGCAATCCAATCAGTCAGGGATATAGCGGCATTAGTACTCCTACCGTTGAATGGGAGAAACTTCTTACCGCAAAGCAAATTGAACACTTCGGCAATCCCTTGCTCTCTTGGATGAACTCTCAGTGTGAAGGAATCCGAAAAGACGGAATGATAAAACTTGCAAAGAGTGGAGGTAAGACTGCCGGGATTCATGCTGCAGTAAATGCAGTCGGTCAATGGTTAACTATCGACGCAGAGCCCGACGAAGAGAGCGGAATCACGGAATTGAGTTTTGAATTATGAACGAAAAGGTTGATCCTTATTTTTACGATTGGCTGGAAATTATGATTACCAGAGCCAAGGAAAGAAGACAAAATATTGAAGCAAGCCAGTCGATTGGTAACTTATCAGATGGGTATAAATTAGGTCAATTAACAACAATGGATTGGGTTATCGGTGTATTACGAGAAAAGAAGTCTGATCTTGATCATAAAATGTTTATTTATCGGAGGAAATGACAAAAGAAAAATACATTCGGGCCAAAACGATACTTAGGGAAATTGATGAACTAAGACAGTTGATTGCCGATCCGTTAGAACCGGGATACACCGGATTCAACAACAGGTATATTTATTCCGCAGAGCATGATGAAAAGATTGTTAGCGCGGTGCGTGAAAAAATAACAGCACTACAATCTGAATTTGATAGTTTATGATCTGCGCTAATCCAAAATGCGGGAAGGAGTTTATCCCCCTAAGAAAGGATAAGGTTTGTTGCTCTAAAGAATGCGGCACTGTAGTTTGGAAACTTGCTAATCCTGGAAAAGTCAAGGCAATTAGTGTGATGGCTAACCGGAGATACCGGATAAAAAAAGGCCTTAAGGGGGTATCAACAAAACTGTTTCAGTGGTGTAATTTTTGTCAATGTGAACATCAGAGAAATGAAAATAATTTCTACCTATACCAACATCCACAAAAAAATACTCCACAGTTTCTCTGTAAGAAAGAGGTACTACATAGGTCATTTGAATGGGCACAACTAAACCCTAAAAAGAGGAAAGAGATTGCATTGAGATATGATAGGATTGCTATAGAGTTAATCTATCCTTCATACGCGATGGAAAAACTTTATCAGCAGGGAATAACATCACCAAAACCAGAAACAGTAGAACAAAAGAGGCTTATACTAAAACTAAAACGCACAATTTATGAAAAACAACGACTTCTTAACACACACTGAGATCATGTCTGGTCTTTCCTATTGTTTCCGCGACCTCATTCAGACAGAGGTATCCCACCGGAATTTTCCAAACATTATTAACAGGGGCAAGGCAGCAGCAGCAGTTGTGACCGCCGCACATCGCGAGGAAATAATGGAAAGTAGACGTGATTCTGCTGGAAAACTTATCAGGATTGCTCAGGTTAAGACAGCGAAAAAACTTAAGTCTGCGTGATGTTCAAAGACAAATACTTTTCATGGTTCTTTAAGTACGGGATATGCAATGATATTCCCGCCAGAAAGAACCGAATCACAGGAGCCGTTCAGATGCATTGGGACAATCCATCCAGATGGATAAACTTTGATTCGTCACATTGGCCGAATTTTAAAGCTGATGAGAAGGCTTACGTTTTTAGATCGTTCGGTGAGTTCGCCAGAAAATCATGGGAAAAACCGCAAGAAGATTAATGTCAGAAAGGACTATGGACATCGACGAAGGAACGGTAACAATTTCTTTGGGGCGGCACAAACAACTTGAATCGACAGAGGTTACCCTTAATGATATTCTTAAAGATGAACGTATAAGGGTGGCATTTAAGGATAATTATCGTGGTGGCTATTACTACTTTCCGAAAGATGATGAAATTGGCAAGGAGATGGAGACATTAAGAAGTGATGTTGACTCTCTTAGTAAAAAGCTGTTTGAGCTCAGAGACGCTATGCCTATGGAGAATAAAATCAAGTGGTATCATACTCTATGGAAATGATAGACGTAGAAACCAAGGTCGCCTACTTTGAAACGTGCGTACACCTTATCGAAGTTTTGTATGTTGACGCGAACACCGACACCGCGTTAAGACAACGAGCCAAAGAGGAAGCGGAACGGATGTTAGACCTGCTTGCAAAAGAAATCCAATGATAAAAATTCTCTGTGTCTCCCCTCTCAAGTTTGATGGCACATCATTCTATCGTGCGTGGGGAACCTTCAAAGACCTTGGCGAAAAGATCGACCTCGAAGTTACCGACTACGGACAAAAACCCGGCGGGTGGTCATGGCCTGACCTTTGTTCTCATGATGTGCTATTTCTCCAGCGGCCCGGAACACCGGAACACCTGAAACTATGCCAGTACTGCAAAGACCTGGGCCTGAAAATCTGGACGGACTACGATGATAATTTTTTTATACTGCCGACAGAAAACCGGATGTACGATGCCGTCGAGGAGGAAAGCAAAAAGCGGATGGCAAAGATCATTCAGCTTTCAGACGTGATAACCGTCTCCACCGAAGCATTGAAGGAGTTTATGGTAGGAACAGGAGGCAGATATGTGGAGGTCGTGCCGAACGCCCTGAATACAACACTCTTTGAACCCGTAAAACGATTCAACCACAAGCGTCCGCAGATTCCACCGAATCCGACCAAACAAGTCTACGTGTGGCGCGGGAGTGACACGCATTGGATGGATGTTTTCGATTACATCAGTCCAATTACCAACGCTATGGAAGCGCGGGCAGATGTGGATTGGGTTTACATGGGATGGCGACCAAGTTACCTGGACAGGTTTGGCCTTCCGTACACCTACCTTCACCCAGACGACATTTTCAACTATTGGCGCAAGCTCAAGTCAATCAGGCCGGAACTCATGCACGTAGTTTTGACCGCTAACCAATTCAATCTACACAAAAGCAACATTGCGTGGATAGAGGCGACGGCGGCTGGTGCTGTTTGCGTGGCCCCTAAGTTTCCAGAATGGGAACGACCGGGAGTCATCACATACGAAACCGTTGAAGAGTATCAATCAATACTTACTCATGCCGGGGGCATAGACTATCGTATAAACTGGGGAGCATCAATGGACTTTATACAAGAGAACCTTTTACTCTCCAAGGTGAACCGTCAGCGGGCGGAACTACTTGTTAAACTTGTTGCGAATTATCACTTTGAGAACATGGCAGTTAAGTTGCCCATCCCGCAAAGCATGATCGAATGACAGAGATGGAGGCATCAAAATATAATCCAACATACCTACTCAAACGTGGGTATAAATGCTTTCGTCAGAAAGCGGGCGCGCCATACTGGGAGCCGAAAGTGGAGGTTGAATACAAAGCGTTTATTTCATCAATGCCCCAACCGAATGGGTTAGACTGCTTTAATTATTTCTTCAATAAAGGAAGTATAGAGATTCGATATGGCCTATTAATTCATGGGCACCCACCGAAGGTGACGCGCATAGATATTGGTAACAAAAATATATTTCTATTATGGCACTAATTGGCATGGCGGTATTCGATACCGTAGAAAACAAACGCACACGCTTCACCCGCGAAACACTCAAAAGTCTTTTGCAGACGGTAGACTTTTACAAACACCGGATTGTAATCGTCGATAACGGATCGTGTGAAGAAACCCAGGACGTGCTTATCAACTTCGCTCAGGAATGTGAAGCGCAAGGCAAGCGAGAAAACGGTAGTTGCGTTCAGATTATTCGCAACGAAACAAACCTCGGCACAGCCAAAGCGATTAACAAAGCATGGCAACTACGTGAGCATGGCGAGTCGTGCGTGAAGATGGATAATGACGTAGTTATCCACGGCAAAGGATGGCTTGATTTGATGGAATATTGCGTTGAAAAAGACCCACAAATCGGGATAATCGGCCTTAAACGTAAGGATTTGATGGAATATCCCAACAATCCCGATCCTTTGTTTAAAAGCCAGTTACACATGATCCCCCATGAGCGCGGCGAGAAGTGGGTGGTCATTGAGTCGGTCGGTCATGTGATCGGCACCTGCCAGATGTATTCATCGGCCCTGCTTGACAAGATCGGATACCTCTATCAACCAGGTATCTACGGATTTGATGACGTGTTGGCCGCTTATCGTGCTGCCGCTGTTGGTTACTGGTCTGTGTTCATCCCTCACATTGAAATAGACCACATTGACCCCGGAGGCGATGCGTACACAGAAGAGAAACGGGCCTATGTTCAACAGTACGTCATGGAGATTCACAAGAGAGGTAAGGAATACGTTGACGGTGAACGCCCTGTGTGGGAAGATGCGTAATGCGTGTCTGCTTAATATATTCCGGCTTTCTTCGCACATGGGACAGGACGATGCACTATCACTTTGAAAACATCGTAAAGCCAAACGATGACAACATTCGGGACAGTGGGAATTCAGTAACAGCATATTTCCACACAGATAAAGACCCGTTTGAGTCAGGCCCGAAGTGGGGATTCAAATATCATTTTGTTCCGTTCCCTCAAAAACTTTTCTATCCTGACGCATGGGCAGAACATCCTTACAACTCGCGGAAGCTACCCGAAGGAACCGTTTTCCAGACCTTACGACAATGGCAATGTAATTTTGTAGCGTTTTCA